>Ga0209573_1002241_pt1 | contig 25655 bp, 18 predicted proteins | sample TNRBio252014_DNA_FD_185870 | JGI IMG/M metagenome (GOLD analysis project Ga0209573, IMG submission 185870) | Wastewater treatment Type I Accumulibacter community from EBPR Bioreactor in Madison, WI, USA - TNR Reactor_6/25/2014_ DNA (SPAdes)... | ecosystem: Engineered > Bioreactor > EBPR >... | reverse complement strand
ATGTTGACCTAGAAGAGGTCCAACAATCGAAATTGCTGGACCATCCTTTAGAAAGGAGGTGATCCAGCCGCAGGTTCCCCTACGGCTACCTTGTTACGACTTCACCCCAATCACCGACTTCTCCTTGGGCAGCTGCCTCCTTGCGGTTGGCTCACTGACGTCTGGAGAAACCAGCTTTCGTGGTGTGACGGGCGGTGTGTACAAGACCCGGGAACGTATTCACCGCGGCATGCTGATCCGCGATTACTAGCGATTCCAGCTTCATGGAGTCGAGTTGCAGACTCCAATCCGAACTGAGGATACTTTTTTGAGGTTGGCTCCCCCTCGCAGGTTCGCAGCTCTTTGTAGTATCCATTGTATTACGTGTGTAGCCCTAGCCGTAAGGGCCATGAGGACTTGACGTCATCCCCACCTTCCTCCGATTTAACATCGGCAGTCTCTCTAGAGTGCCCAACTTAATGATGGCAACTAAAGACAAGGGTTGCGCTCGTTGCCGGACTTAACCGAACATCTCACGACACGAGCTGACGACAGCCATGCAGCACCTGTGTCCTCCGTCCCCGAAGGGCCTCTCCATGTTTCCACAGAGATTCAGAGGCATGTCAAGGCTAGGTAAGGTTTTGCGCGTTGCTTCGAATTAAACCACATAATCCACCGCTTGTGCGGGTCCCCGTCAATTCCTTTGAGTTTTAATCTTGCGACCGTACTCCCCAGGCGGGATGCTTAACGCGTTAGCTAGACTACAGCGGGGGTCAATACCCGCTACAGTGAGCATCCATCGTTTAGGGCGTGGACTACCAGGGTATCTAATCCTGTTTGCTCCCCACGCTTTCGCGTCTCAGCGTCAGTTATGGCCCAGATAGCCGCCTTCGCCACCGGTGTTCTACCTAATATCTACGTATTTCACCACTACACTAGGTATTCCACTATCCTCTACCACACTCTAGCTATGGAGTTTCAAATGCACGTCCCGGGTTAAGCCCGGGGATTTCACATCTGACTTTCATAACCGCCTACACGCTCTTTACGCCCAGTAATTCCGAACAACGCTTGCACCCTCTGTATTACCGCGGCTGCTGGCACAGAGTTAGCCGGTGCTTCCTTTGCTGGTACCGTCATCCGGATGTGGTATTAACACATCCGATTTCTTCCCAGCCGACAGAGCTTTACAACCCGAAGGCCTTCGTCACTCACGCGGCGTCGCTGCGTCAGAGTTTCCTCCATTGCGCAATATTCCCCACTGCTGCCTCCCGTAGGAGTCTGGGCCGTGTTTCAGTCCCAGTGTGACTGGTCGTTCTCTCAAACCAGTTACCCATCGTTGCCTTGGTAGGCCATTACCCTACCAACTAGCTAATGGGACGCAGACTCATCTAAGAGCGAGAGCTTTTAAGGGCCCCCTTTCTTAACGCTCATCTAAGAGCGCTAACGTATGCGGTATTAGCACAAGTTTCCCTGTGTTATTCCCCACTCGAAGGAAGATTATCTACGTGTTACTCACCCGTGCGCCGCTTTACTCATCCGAAGACTTTCGCGCTCGACTTGCATGTGTTAGGCACGCCGCCAGCGTTCGTTCTGAGCCAGGATCAAACTCTTCAAAAAAGTTAAATCCTTATACTAATCAGACCGAACCTGAACGTTTCTATTTTATTAAGACAGATCCGAACGGTGTTCGATCTGAATTACTGTTTTTGTTTTATACGGACTTTTGATCGAAACTCTTACCAAGTGACCGAGGTCACCTGATTCAGAATTACGAGATCTAAATCGTACTTACTATTTAGTTTTCAAAGAACAACAACGAGGAGTGCTTTTACGGACCCTTTCAGATCCTGTCAACAACTCGTTTTCTTTTTTTCTACTTTTTTTGCTTTCGCTCAAACCGTTGAAATCAAAGAAACTTTTGCCGAGATGTCCAACCCCTCGTTCTGGAGTTCGGTGGTTATATCAGGAATATCTGGGGAGGGAAGAAGATTCTTCATTTTCCCAAAAAAAAACTGCGATTGGCCCTCTGCGTGCTGTTTTCGGGCACCTTCCGGCCTAACTTCCACTCGGTATGAGCGAAAACGAAGACAAAAAGTTCTCCACGAGGCTCGAAGACGCCTGGAAAGTGGTCGAAAAGAGCCGTCATCCTCAGCGTCCCTATGCTCTCGACTACGTTATGAAGCTTTTCGAGAACTTTGAGGAGCTCAAAGGTGACCGCTGCTTCGCAGAGGATCCCGCAATCGTGGCCGGTATCGGAGACTTTGTTTTTCCGAATGGAAACAAACAAAGTGTGTTTATTGTTGCGAACCAAAAGGGCCGAAAAACCAAAGAGAAAATTGAGCGCAATTTTGGCATGGCTCGACCCGAAGGATACCGCAAGGCGATGCGAGTTTTTGATCTGGCTGAGCGCTTCGGAAAACCCCTCGTAACTCTTATCGACACCCCGGGAGCTTTCCCTGGAATCGGAGCCGAGGAGCGGGGACAGTCCGTCGCGATCGGAGAAAGTATCCGCCGGATGTTTGAACTTAAAATTCCCAGTATTGGGATCGTGATTGGCGAGGGAGGCTCCGGCGGCGCTCTTGCGCTAGGCGTGACCGATCATTTGTTGATGATGGAAAACTCGATTTACTCGGTAATCAGTCCCGAAAGTTGCGCCGCGATTCTATGGGGAAATTCTGGCGAGATGAAGCGGGCCGCTCTGGCGCTCAAGCTCTCAGCACGCGAGACTTTTGAGCTTGGACTCTGCGATGGCATCATTGAAGAAGGACCCGAGGGCGCCCACAACGATTGCCAAGCGGCTTTCGAACACTTGAGAAAACGGCTCGCAGCGAGCTTCGACGAACTCTTGGGCCAGAACGCCGAGGCACTGCGCGAAAAGCGCTACGATAAATTCCGCCGCATCGATGCACGCCACCTGAACACCCCCGCCCCCAGGGTCCAATCCTAATGTCGCACACGACGAATCTCTGGTCTTCAATGACCGGATACGCTCAAGCCGACCTTTCGCTGAACGGGCGGCATTTCAAGTTTCATATCAAGAGTGTTAATCATCGCTTTTTTGAGTTTCGTCTTCGCGCCCCGCGCGAGTGGCAAACCCTCGAGAATGAGCTTCGTGCCTGGTGCAAAGACGAGCTCCAGCGAGGGAGCGTCGATTTCACAATCGAAGAATCTCGAGGCCTGGGCTCGGATGCCGAGGCAAGAGAGGAAACTTTTGCCAAGGCGCGCGCCTTTGTCGCTCAGCTCTCCAAAGCGATCGCCGCCACCCAGGGAGATTGGGGCAACTCTCTTGTCACCGACGGCGAGAAAGCGTTGATCCTTGCGAAAAATCCCGAGCTTTGGGCCGCCGATCTCCCTCTCCGCGAGACTCAGGCCCTGCCGGAGGCCGACGCGCTCAAGCGCTTCGTCAAATCTCTCTGCGAAAAACTCGTTGAGCAGCGTTTGAGTGAGGGCGACCAGACGCGCCACTCGGTGAACGACCATGGCACCTATATCCGCCTTCAGTGGGAAAAAATTCGCGACAGGCTTCCTGCACTCAAAGAGACATGGAAAAAAGCTCTGGAAGAGCGCTTGCAAAAGCTTGCCGAGTCATTCTCGAGCAACCTCGATTCGAGTCGGATTTACCAGGAGTTCGTGCTCATCGCCGACAAACGGGACGTGAGCGAGGAGATTCAGCGCATCGATGCCCACCTCAAATCACTCGAGGCCCTTGTGGCAAACCCCAAGGAAAGTGCCATTGGTAAGCGCCTCGACTTTATCGCCCAGGAGCTGAATAGGGAGTGGACCACTCTGAGCAATAAGATCCAGGATCCGGATTTGAATCAACTCGTCGGCGAAGCCAAACTCACCATCGAAAAAATTCGGGAACAAAGCCTTAACCTCGTGTAAGAAATTGGCATGATCCCCGACAAACCCCGCATCGAAGTTTTGGACGTCGGTTTCGGCAACACTGTGCCCAAACACCGTGTAATCGGGTTGATGGCCTACGATTCGGATCCTCTGCGCAGACATTGCCAGGAGCTCGAGCGCAACCACCGGGTTATCGATGCCACAAAAGGACGTCGGGTGCGCAGCGTGGTCTTTTTGGACTCATCTCACGTCGTTCTGTCGAACGTAGCCCGTGAAACTCTGGCCGAGCGACTCCAAGGCAGCAACGCCTGAAAGGCATGCGGTGCGCCATTTGCCGCCAGCTGGGGGGCCTTTTAATCTCGAAAGCGATGCAAGATTTTCCGGTTTCGGCGTGCTAAGTTTGGACTATGGGAGTTTCGAAAGGTTTACTCGTTGTCATTGCGGCACCTAGCGGCGGCGGCAAGACCACCCTGGCCAACGAACTCATCCATCGTTTCCCCAACTCTCGCCGTTCGATCACGTGCACCACGCGACCCGCTCGGCCCACAGAAATTCCAAACCAAGACTACATCTTCGTGAACAATGCGGACTTTGATCGCATGCTCAAAGACGACGAGTTTGCAGAGTGGGCCCAGGTTCATGGACACCGTTACGGGACACGCAAGAGCGTCGTGAAGGAATCTGTCGACAAAGGCGAAGTGCTTTTCATGACAATCGACGTGCAAGGAGCCAAAAGCATCAAGACGGCGTTTCCCGATGCGCTCACGATTTTCGTAATGCCTCCAGATTTCGACGTGCTCGAGAGCCGTTTGCGCAAACGCGGAACAGAATCGGACACAGATATCCGTCGCCGTCTTGAAAACGCCCGAAAGGAAATCGCAATGGTTGGCGACTTCGACTTTGAGGTTCTGAACGATCGCCTCGACCGAGCTGCCTTGGAAATCGAGTCCATCATTCGCAAGCGCCTCTCATGACCCAGCAGCAGGGGCCCTCGGAGCCGCCGGCTCCCAAAGATGCGACTCCGGAAACACCAAAGGAAAAATCTCGCTATCTGACCCATCCTTCATTTGAAGATCTCAAGGCGCAGGTGGCGTCCTATTTTCCTGAGGCAGACTTTGGACTGCTCCAGAAAGCTCATGACTTTGCGGTCTCGCTTCACAAAGACCAAGTTCGCAAATCGGGAGAGCCGTACATTATCCATCCGGTCGCCGTGGCTTATATTCTTGCGACGATGAAGATGGACATCCCGACGATTCTCACTGGAATCCTGCACGACGTTGTCGAAGACACAGCAACAACTCTGGAAGAGGTGCAAAAAGAGTTCGGGGCGGAGGTCGCACAGCTTGTTGACGGCGTTACCAAAATTTCTCAGATCAGCTTCAAGTCGAAGCATGAGAAGCAGGCCGAAAATTTTCGCAAGATGATCCTCGCGATGGCCAAGGATCTGCGCGTGATCATTGTCAAACTTGCGGATCGTACGCACAACATGCGGACGCTGCAGTTTCTGAGAACCGACAAACAAGAGAACATCGCATCTGAAACACTTGAGATCTATGCCCCTCTGGCCAACCGACTGGGGATCTCCTGGATGAAGATCGAGCTTGAGGACTTGTCCTTGAAGTTCCTCAAACCCGAGGTCTACGCGAAACTCTCGAAGCTCATCGCAACCAAAAAGGAAGAGCGCGAGAAGTACACCACCACGATGATCAAGATCTTCACCGAGAAGATCAGTGAGTATGGGCTCACGGTAAAAGTGTCGGGGCGCGCGAAGCATTTTTATTCGATTTACAAAAAGATGGAGATGCGAAACCTCGACTTCGAGGAGATCCATGACATTGTTGCGTTCCGCGTGACCACGAACACGATCGCTGAGTGCTACGAGGTCCTAGGGATCGTGCACTCGTTCTTCAAGCCAGTTCCGGGGCGCTTTAAAGACTACATCGCCATGCCGAAGAACAACATGTATCAGTCATTGCACACCACCATGATTGGTCCCTATGGCGAACGCATGGAAGTGCAGATCCGCACCGAAGAAATGCACCGCGTGGCCGACAGTGGCGTTGCGGCACACTGGCTCTACAAAGAGGGTAAGCTCAACCATAAGAACGCTGAGCGCTTTCACTGGCTGAGGCAGGTGATCGAGGCTCAGGAAACCCTGGACAATTCGGCGGAGTTTTTGGAGTCCCTGAAGCTCGATCTATTTGCGGGCGAGATTTATGTCTTCACCCCCAAAGGAGAGCTGCGCGAGTATCCGGTCGGGGCGACGCCGCTCGATTTTGCCTATTCGGTCCACACTGATGTCGGCAACAAGTGTATCGGAGCCAAGGTCAATGGGCGCATGGTGCCGCTCAAGTACAAACTGCGTTCGGGAGATACGGTTGAGATCATCACCTCTCCCACGCAGAAGCCTTCTAAGGATTGGCTCAAGATCGTTAAATCCGGTCGGGCAAAATCAAAGATCCGCCAGTTTATTCAGACCGAGGAGCGCAATCGTGCACGCACACTGGGTCGCGATATTTTGGAGCGCGAATTTAAGCGTCTGGGTCAGAACCTGAACCGTTTTGAGAAACTTAAAGAAGTCGACCAGCTGGTCGGCCAACAGTCATTTGCGAGTTTCGAAGAGATGGTGATCGCTGTTGGCTATGGGAAAGTCCCAGTAGAAAAAGTCATGGCGCGCCTTTTCCCCGAGGAAACGGCGATTTTGGAACAGAAGACGGAGCTCGAGAAGCTTGAGGCTTCCTCGGCTCTGGCGAGCGACGCCGCCCATGTTAAGCAGCGCACGCTGGAGGGCAGCAAACGAAGTCCGGTGTTGATCGAAGGCATCGACGATGTGCTGGTGCGTTTTGCAAAATGCTGCAACCCGCTGCCTGGGGACGAGATCGTCGGATTCATTTCGCGTGGACGTGGCGTGATCGTGCACCGAGTGATGTGCCCTAAGGCGCTCGATGCCGGCGACGGCCGTGCGGTGGACGTGTTGTGGGCGGATGCCCAAGAGCGCAAGGTCCTGAGAGATGTGCGCATCAAAATTGTCGTGATGGATACGCAGGGGCTTATGAACCAGATGACCAAAGCCATCAGCGCTAAGGGCATCAATATTCAGTCGATCAACATCAAAGTAAACCCCGACCGCAAGGCGACGGGGACCTTTGATCTCCAGGTCTCGAGTCGTCGTGAGCTTTTGGATTGCATCAAAGAACTCGAAGGAGTTCCTGGCGTCATCAGCGTCGAACAATTTTAAGACGAGAGAAGTCCTCGTAGCCACGTCTTTTGGCGTTTTACATATTGAATATGGGCTAGGAGGATCTTCTCCTTGGTGAGCTCGGCAGTTTGGGACTCAGGCCGCTGCAAATGCTCGACCATTTCACGGTATCCGATCGTCTGGAGCCCCGGTGCCGATGGCGCGTAGATTTTGAGCAAGCTTTCGACCTCACGAACCCAACCCTCTTCCCACATTTCAGCGATGCGCTTCTTAAGGCGTTCGGCGTAGATTTCACGCGACCAATCGAGTCCTAAAATCACACACGCCGTCTGCGACCAAATACGACTGAGCCCTGGATGACGTCTTTTAGTTTCGCGAAGATCTCTCCAATTGAAGCCTTGCCGCTCCACCAGATCAAGATAGCGGGTGAGCCGGTAACGGTCGTTGAGGTGCAAAAATTCCCCCCAGCGTTTGTCATAAGCAACGAGACGCTTGTAGAGACTTTCACTCGATTGTGTTTCGAGCTGCTTCTGAAAATCAGGGTCGCTCGCGGCGCCAGGAGCGAGTCCCTCGACGAGCGCGTTCTCATAGAAACCGCTTCCTCCGACAAGAACGACAGGGCGCCCTTCTGAGAGCGCGTTTTCGATCGGGCGCTCAACAGCATCGAGAAAATCACGAACGCTGCAGTCCTCGCTCGGGCGCTTGATGTCGAGGCCGCTCCATTCGAAATCTAGCCGATCCTGGCCTCGCGCCTTGGCGGAGCCGATATCTAAACCTTCGTAGACAGCTACGGCGTCAACGCTCACGAGGAGCGCATTCTTTAGAGGTGAGCGGGCACGCAGGAGAGAAATGAGCGCAGAGGTTTTGCCGGAGCCGGTGGCCCCCATCAACGACAGAACCCCCTCCCCGCTCCAACTTTCGAGGGAATCTAAAAAACGGCGTTTCATCATCTGTGGAACTGTTCCTCGATCCATGCATGAGAAAGAGGGAGCCAAACGGGTCGACCGTGAGGGCACAGACCACCCCACTCGACATCGTCCATCGAGGCGAGAAGCGCACGGATCTCTTCGTGAGCGAGACGTTGGCCACGCCGCACGCTCCCATGACAAGAGAGCGAGGCAGCAATGCGCATGCGCAAATGTTCAGGCCAATGAGAGATCTGGGATCCCGCTTGAAAGTCAGAAAAAATACTTTCGAGAAGATCGTCCCAAGCCAGCGCCCGATCCGCCTCGGGAACAGCGATGAGCTCTAAGGTGTCAGTATCGAGGTCTTCGAGGGACTCGTCGGAAACCTCGAAACCGAGTTCACTCAAAACTCCTGCAATTTCCTTCTTGGATTCAGAAAAATGCGGAGGGAGTTTTTGGATGTGAGGGATGAGTAGTGCTTTAGAACGTAGAAGATCCCGAGAGCGAAGAATGCGCTCAAAATTCACCCGCTCGTGCGCGGCATGCTGGTCGATAAGCACGATTCCGGAGGGAGATTCGCAGACGATCCAGGCGGCACCAGCTTCGCCAACGATGCGAAGCTCAGAAAAACGAAAGGCGGGACGGGGCTCCTCGCGGCGAGGCATCGACGCGCTCAGAGCCCGCGTCGGCTGCGGGACATAGGCTTGTGAAGAGATCGGAGGATCGGGAAGTCGACTGTTCAGCTCGCGCGCTTCGCTCGCATGTGATGGGGCAGACGAGCGCAGAGTAGCTGCATGGCCTGGCGACGCCTCTGTGCGCGGAGGAGCGAAAAAGTCGAGCGCGTCTTGCGTCGAGGAAGGCGCGAAGTCACGACGCACTTCGAAATGAGGTCTCAGAAGACCATACGCAAGCGACGCGAGGCTAAACTCTTTGGGCCAGCGGATTTCTTTTTTTTGGGGATGAATATTGACGTCGATCTGTGAGGGGTCCACGTCTAAGGAAATCACGCCAACGGGATACTGACCCATCTCGATCAGGCCATTATACGCCTCACGCAGAGAATACGGGAGACGTTTGTCGCTGACGGGGCGACCGTTCACGCTGAGCTGAATGTCTTTTTGGAAGCGCGATGAGACGGGAGCCTTATAGAAGGCGGCCTGAACCCGGCGCACGCCGTCCGCGGGATTCATTTGATCAATAAAAAGAATCTCCCCATCGAGCTCTTGCAGAGAACGCAGTCGTTCGACCAGCGATGAGGCCGGCAGGCGAAGCTGTTCTTTGAGTTCGCCCTTCTCGTTGATGAAATGCCATTCAAAAGAGAGCTCGGGATGAGTGAGCGCGACAGACTGGAGTACCGAGCGCGTTTCGGAATACTCGGCGCTCACGCTTTTTAGGAATTTTTTGCGAGCGGGAACGTTGAAGAAAAGGTCCTCGACCTTAACGCGAGTTCCCTTGCTGCGCGAGCAGGGCATGAGTTCGCCCTGAGTGCTCCCGAAGGTCTGCCAGGTCCACGACCCACTCCCTTCGCGAAAGGTTTCGATCTGGAGTTTAGAAACCGATGCGATGGCGGCCAGCGCCTCCCCCCTGAACCCCAAGGATGAAATGGCATCAAGATCGTCGAGCCCCGTGATTTTGCTCGTGGCATGACGAAGAGTGCAGACCTTGAGATCATCGGGACTCAGGCCTCGTCCGTCGTCTTCGACCTCCAGACGCTTGAGGCCCGCCTCGACGACGAGGACACGAATCGTCGTCGCTCCCGCGTCGATAGAATTGTCGAGGAGCTCCTTCAAGACAGAGGCGGGACGGTCCACGACTTCGCCCGCAGCAATGCGACTGACGACCTCGGGATCTAAAAGACGTATCGGTGCGAAGGACATGTCTAAGTCGTAGACTCTCTGGCATTTTGGTGTCGAGTGCTTCGACACCCCCCACGACAAAATTTGCAACGCGCCTTAATTGAACCTTAATCTTAGCCACTTAGCTCGACTGCAGCCGTGTGCAAAAATCTGCAATCACGACAAACGGGGTGTTTTCACGAAATTCGTGTCGAAGCTTTCGACACTAAGACGCTTTCCTAACAGGAGCCCAAAACGCTCTAAGATCTTGAATCAAATCCGAAATTTCGAAAAAACATGCTCTGGCACGCGCCATGCAAACCTTGGCTAGCTTCCCGGTCACGCAGACCGAAACGAAGATAGCCCGAGCGGCACGAAAGGATTCGACATGAAAAAGGATTTTCAAAAGGCAGCAGGAATTCTGAGCAAGGTTGCTCTCGTTCTCGCAGGTCTTTCTGTCGCTCAAGCTAGCTTCGCGAACCAAGCACAAGGACTTCAGGCTGAAGTCCCCGCCCACGGACGGGCGACCCTCACGATTGAGGATTTGCAGACGCTTCTGGGTCTTAAGACCCGGGACCCGTCGAGCCAGGCGCAGATGCAAGCACAGGACGTGCTCGCATCCGCTCCGATCTTTCAACTGGAAATGACGAGCGAGGAAAAAGCTCGTATCGCCCGGGAGCTTGCCGCCTTGAAAATCAAACGCGCCGCTCTCGCCCAAACTCTCGAAGAACAAAAGATGGCTCAGGTTAATGAGCTGCGCGCCCAGCGCCGCAATATTCAGATCTCGCGCACCCGTTCGGGGAAAGAAGACAGCTCCCTCGGCAAAAACCTTTTCTCGTCGCTGCTCGCCGAAGCGAACGCCGAAGCCGGTGTCGAGACTGCGCTCAGCGAATTCGATCAGAAAAACACTGTCGAAGTTCAGTACTCCGTTTCTTCCGAAGGGAGCCGCTCGGTTTCCGCGATCAAACTGGGAGCAAAAACTCTTTGGGCGGGTGTGGATCTCCCCGCCTCGGCAATTGCACGCCGCTAAGAGCTTTGAAAGAGCTAGGTTTTTTTGAAACTCACTCGGTTGCGCCCGTCCTGTTTAGATTTGTAGAGGAGCTGGTCGGCAACTTCGAGAAAGTCTTCGGCGGTCTTGAGAGCGGGAACCCATGTGGCGATCCCGAGGGAAGCGGTGACGGGAATTTTCATACCCGAGAATGTGAAGTCGTGAAGCTCCATCGTCTTGCGGATACGCTCAGCCACGCCCACTGCGACTTCGAGCTTGGCATCGGGCATAATGAGTAAAAATTCCTCACCTCCCCAGCGTCCTAGGATGTCCTCGGAACGCACCACCGTTTCCTTGATCACTCGCGTTGTTTCCTTAAGAACGTAGTCACCCGCGATATGCCCGTAGGTGTCATTGACGCGTTTGAAGTGATCGAGGTCGAAGATCACAACGCTGAGTGGGTACCCGCTTTTGGCCACTTCGATGGCCGAGCTCAGAGAATTCATGAGGTAGGCCTTGTTGTAGACACCCGTGAGCTCGTCGGTGCTTCCCTTGTGATGAAGCGACTCGGTGAAGGAGGTATCCAGTTGGTTCTCGGAATATTTGAAGACGCAGCTACCGATCTTGATCAGATCATTTTGTTGGAGAACCTGAGGCCGCTCGATGCGATCCTTGTTGAGAATGGTGCCATTGGTACTCTTGAGGTCTTCTAAAATGACCGTCCCACCATCCCGACGGACCTGGGCGTGGTGACCCGAGACCGCGCGCTGCTGGATCACAACCGCGTTGTCGGACTGACGCCCAATCTGCGAGATGCCCTCTTTGAGTCGAAACACCTTCCCGAGCATCTCTCCCTGGACAACAATAAGGGCGGGATCGAGCTTTGAGGCTTGCCCAAGCAGATCATCTGGATCAGAGCTCGGCTGTGTGAGAACTTCGGTCTTTGTCGAGGTGACGCGAACCTCTTCCCAATTGCCGGAGTCTTTCTTCTTTTTCTTGTCGTCAGATGCCATGGCCAACCACCCCTAGTACCAAACCTTATACGGTTTTTGGCAAAGTTTCTTCAGACCGCCTAGGTCGCCGATGGCACCGCTGTCGCCAGAAGCCACCTCTTCGCAAATCTGTTGAATCGAAGTGAGTTTGATCTGATAGCCTGTGCGGCCTTTGCGATTGCCAGAGCCGCTTCCGAGAAAAGTCCCGAGTTGTGTGGCGTCCGGAGGATAGACCTCGGGATTAAACGCTGAGGCGACTGAGACAGGATCCGCATAGAAAAGTGGTCGATTGCCTTCGCGAAATTCCCCGCGCGTTCCGAAATTTGGATCGACATAGTGCCAATTGGAAACGTTGCCAGGCCCATCACGATCGGGCAGTTCATAGGCCGATCGGAGCGAGGGGCCACCGAGTCCGAGAATGCGAATGATGGGCTCGTCCTGAGGATACATCGCCCAGTCTGAAGGTCCACGTCCGAAGCGGGTGAAAGGATCCGGGAATACGCTCCAAAGAAGTCCTTCAAAAAGTGTTGGGGCGAGAGACATGTTTACAAATATCTCAGCGTTCCCGACGTTGGGTCTAAACGAGTTCCTGCCGGAGTCCTTGGACGGCAATTCTCTGTAGAGCGCCTGCAAAATGCGCTTGTGCCCCATGCCGTAGATCCCGTTTCCCTGACCCTTAAAATCTCCCGGATAGAAACTGATGTTTCCAAAACTATCGCCGCCGATTCCTCTGGTGTTGCCCGTGAGTTCGAGGTTGCTGAGCTCCTTGTAGGGGCCGATCCGCGATCCAAAGGGCTTGGCGGCGCCGACTGCGACAAGCGTGGGCGTTAGGCCTCGTGGCCAAAATAGAAGATTGGGTTTTACTGTCGCTCGAAGGGCGATAAAAAATGGAATTTTGGGAGGCCTCATGGAAGCCGGGATGCCGCCGGAGCCGGAAGTCGATCGCGAGCGAGTCACGCCGAGCTCGAGCGGACCGGACCTGTTGTTGAGAACCTTCGCAATACATTCCGAGCCCTCGTTCACAAAATTCACTGATCGAACCATGATTGAGGCTTGGTGAGTCTCGAAATACGCGAGGCTATTAGAACCCGTGCCGGCCGGAGGAGCGCGCGTCGAGGCCGGGTTGATGTACTCAAGAGTCACGGCGCCGCGGGCTCGATTTGCCGAAATCAAATTGTCGAGAAAGGTCTGGCGCACAGCTGCGTCGGCGAGTTTTGTGCCCGACCCTAAAACATCAGGAGAAGGGGAAAAGGCGTTCGAGTAGGCCACGATCAGGTCTTCGAGGAGCTGTTTTTGAACGCCGTTTCTAACCTTGAGGCGATCGATGATGTACTTGAAATAACCTTCGTTCTGCCCTGCCGCATCGCCACAGGTTTTCTTGATCTCCTCGCTAAGCGCAAGGTTCGCCAAGTTGATCGCTTGAACGATCGGATTGGCGCTTGGAACGGGCGTCCACTGGATATGAGGAATGCCGCTCGTGGCACCCACAAACTTGCACATATCGGTTTCCGGAAACGCGCGCGCTTCCGCACCGTATTGCAACTCAACGTTAGGTGCGTATCCGGGGTACTGCTGACAGATCCCGAAGACAAGCTTCGCGTTACCCTCGGGTACCTGATCACGAATGCCGCCTCCTTGGAGTGCGACCGTCTTGAAGCCTTCGTTGAAACGCGATTGCGTCACGTAGAGATCCGTCAGCACGAACTTGTAGTTCTGCCGCATGCGATAATTGATCACGCTCAGACCGTTCAAGAAGCGCGCTTGATAGGAGGCTCCCACCATGGCTGCAAAATCCACGGAGTTTTGCAGGTTGATTCGAGCTTGGACGAGATGGCCGACTGCGACCACCATGCCGAAGAAAATAATAAGCGTGGTGCTGAGCATAGCCATCAAAATGAGGATCTGCCCACGTGACTTTTCCATGTGGAACTTATCGGATCCTAAGGGTTGAAATCTTAGGAACTCTTAGCCAAATGCGCGTTGCAAATCCTTCTTGAGATCCTCGAGATCCTCGAGCCCCACGCTAACGCGCAGGAAGGAGTCCGCGATCCCGTTTTTCTCACGAATTTCTCGAGGCACACTCGCATGAGTCATGATCGCGGGATGTTCGATTAGACTCTCGACTCCACCGAGACTCTCGGCCAACGTGAACAGTTTGACCTTTCTGAGCAGGGACTGAGCCTCATCAAGGCCGCCTTTGAGATAGAAACTGAGCATGCCTCCAAAACCGCTCATCTGCTCTTTCGCAAGAGCGTGCTGAGGGTGCGACCGCAAGCCCGGGTAAATCACCTTGAAAACCTTGGGGTGTTTTTCGAGCCACTCCGCGAGCTGCTGTGCGCTTTCAGCATGAGCCTTCATGCGCACAGGCAAGGTTTTAAGGCTGCGAACAACAAGCCACGAGTCGAAAGGCCCCAAGACGGCGCCGATGCTATTTTGGTGGAAGTAGAGACGCTCCGCGATTTCGCGATCGCGCGCAACAATGCAGCCACCCACCACATCGCTATGACCGTTGATGTATTTGGTCATCGAGTGGAGAACGAAATCTGCACCGAGGTCGAGAGGTTTTTGGAAGAAGGGACTCATGAAGGTGTTGTCGACTGCGACCTGGGCCCCGACCGCTTTTGCGCGCGCAGCGACTTTGCGAATATCGATAAGCTTGAGGAGGGGATTTGTGGGCGTCTCGATCCAAATAAGTTTGGTGTCCTTAGTGATGGCGTCGTCGATCTTCGAAACATCCGACAGGTCTACGAAACGAAATTTGTAGCCCTGAGGAGCGAGCACCTTTGTGAAGAGACGATAGGTGCCTCCATAGACATCGTCGCAACAGACAATCTCGTCTCCGGGTTTGTAGAGGTTGAGAATCAGCGAGGTCGCCGCCATCCCCGAGCTCATCGCGAGGCCGTAAGTGCCGTTTTCCAGAAGAGCAAGGGCGTCCTCCAAAACGCGGCGCGTGGGGTTGTGGGTGCGCGAATATTCGAATTCTCCGAGAGGAACGCCGGCCTCTTTTTGGGCATAAGTGGAGTTCTGAACGATCGGGGGCATCACGGCGCCCGTGACAGGATCAGGGTGCTGGCCGCCGTGAATTGCGCGTGACGAGAAACCCAATTCAAGAAAGGGTTTGAGACGTTCTTCGGGATTTCCAAAATGTGAGGTCATGGACTTAGACTCCTTCGATAACACGCGCATTGGGGAGGTACTCGACCGAACCCGTGTTCCGGGTCGATCCCCATGCTGGGTTGACGTTCTGTTTTTCGAGCCACGGATCGTTGAAAACTTTTGTGAGATAGCGAGAGCCGCTGTCCGGCAAAATCACCACGCCACGACCGGGATTCATTCCCTGGCTTTCGCGCCATGCGAGGTACTGAACGGCCCCGAAGAAAGCAAGGCCGCAGCTGCCACCCACGAGAAGCCCTTCGGAGCGAGCTAGCATTTGGGTTGCAGAAATCGACTCCTGGTCGTTGACGAAAACGCAGTCGTCCGCGAGCGCGAGGTCAATCGTCCCAGGCACCATGTCCTCACCGACACCTTCTGTGAGATACGGTTGCACGGGGCTGGCCTTCTTATCATGGAAAAGGCCATAATAGATGCTCCCTACAGGATCCAGACCCACCGCCTTGAGAGCAGGATTCTTCGACTTTAGAAAGCGAGCAGTTCCCGTGAAGGTCCCACCGGTCCCCATGCCGGCAAAGAAATGATCAACCTTTTCGTCCATCTGCTCCCAAATTTCCGGCCCCGTCGTTTCGAAATGGGCGCGCGGGTTGTCGGGATTGAAATACTGATTCGCGAGGAAAGCGCCGGGGATCTGCTGAGAGAGTCTCTTGGCTGCGTTGCAATAGTAATCCGGATGATCGGGTTCGACCATTGGCGAAACGACGACCTTGGCGCCATAGGCGCGCAGTGCGTTCACTTTCTCGGCGGACATCTTATCCGGCATGACAAAGACACACCGGTAGCCCCGCGTGGCCGCAACGAGAGCCAAACCCGCACCCGTGTTTCCCGAGGTAGCCTCAACAATAACACCGCCGGGCTTAAGAAGACCCGCTTGCTCGGCTCCTTTGATGATTGTCAGAGCGATGCGATCCTTAACGCTCCCGCCTGGATTGAGATATTCAACCTTTGCAAAAACTTCGCTTCGCAAGGTGAAACTGGGAGCTTTAAAGCCTTTGCCACGCAGCCACACGCCCGTTGGAATATCGCGCAAGGACCTCTTCAGGCGAATAAGGGGGGTACGACCGATGAGCTCGGTCACAGAATCGACGACTTTTTTGGAAGGATCCGATGACATGCTCAAACCATAGGGCGGGACGTCGAACTTATCAACGCAAGTGATCCCGAAAACGCTGCGAAATTCGGCATGACGTTTTGACGCGGACGATCTCCTCCGCTTAGACCAAGGGCTATGAGTTTGTTTTTCAACGAAACCCACCAGAGCCTCAAGAACATCGTCAGGCGCTTCGCGGAAACAGAACTCGCCCCGCTCGCCGCCGAGCTCGATGAGACCCAGGGATTCAATGAAAAAGCGTTCCGCAAGATGGGCGAACTTGGCCTCTTGGGGATTACAGCGACAAGCGCCCATGGAGGAAGCGAGCTCGACGTCGTGGCCGCGACCTTGGTGATGGAAGAACTTGGTGCCGTCTGTGCGAGCAGCACGCTTTCGTATCTCGCGCATTCGATTTTGGCCGTGAACAACTTGAACACAAATGGTTCTGATTCCCAGAAAGCAAAGTACCTACCGCGCCTCTGTTCGGGTGAATGGATCGGCGCAATGGCGATGAGCGAAGCAGGCGCAGGCTCCGATGCCATGGGCATGCAGCTTCAAGCAAGAAAATCAGACGCGGGTTGGATTCTCAACGGCAGCAAAATGTGGATCACCAATGGACCCTACGCGGACTTCTTTTGGGTCTACGCCAAAACGGGCCCGACAAAAAAAGACATCAGCACCTTTATCGTTGAAAAAACTTTTAAGGGCTTTTCGGTAGGGAAAAAACTCCACAAGTTGGGAATGCGAGCGTCTCCGACCTCCGAACTTATTTTTCAGAATTGTGAAGTGCCCGCAGCAAACCTTGTGGGCGCTGAAGGCTCCAGTGCTTCGCACATGAAAGCCAACCTGCTCGTTGAGCGCATCACAATTGCAGGAATTTCATTGGGCCTCGCACGCTCGGCGATTGCCTATGCGACCCGCTACGCCAAAGATCGCAAACAGTTCGACACCCCTCTGATCGCCTTCCAACAAGTTTCGAAGATGCTCGCCGACGCGACCGCCGAGTACCTCGCCGCCCGCTCACTGACCTACGAAGCTGCTGCGACTGTCGACAAAGAGGGCCTGTATTCCGCGAGTGCATTGATGCTGGGCACCTCGGCCAAACTCTTCGCCGCGCACCGGGCGACCAAAATCTGCATGGACGCCATTCAGATTCTGGGTGGCTACGGCTACACCAAGGAATACCCCGTCGAGCGCTATATGCGTGACGCGAAATTGATCGAGATTGGCGCGGGCACCAACGAAATCATGCGCGTGATCCTAGGAGCTCAGCTCAGCAAAGAAGTTTTTCCAGGATTCTGATTGAAACACCACGGAGAGGTTTAAATAATGAGACAAGTCGAACTTACGGGACATTTCGAAGATGGTCTCTTTGGCAAAGAGCTTGAGTACTGGGTTCCTCACACGGAGAACTCGGCCGAGATCGGAAGAATCCGCGAGCGCGCCCTTTCATGGACGACAAACCCTGCCAACTCCGAAGGAATTTATTCGGGCTATCGTCGGCAGATTCTGGCTTCAGAGGGACTTCGTGAAAGTATTGCTTTAGCCGAGACCTTCCGTGCAAAATTCACGACTCTCGTGGTGCTTGGAATCGGGGGGTCTGCGCTCGGAGTGCGTGCCATTCATAGCGCCCTCGCCCACACAGTCGAGAATCCTCGTCGTCTCGAAGTTTTGGACAATCTCGATCCCGTCGAATTCGAACGCATTTTCAGATCGCTCGAGCTCGAGAAAACCGCGTTCGCAATCATCAGCAAGGCCGGAGGAACGCTTGAAACGATGGCGCAGGCCTCTTTGGTTCTAACTCGTTTGAGGGGTGCCGGGCTCAAGGCCGAGGAGCACATCGTCGCCATCACGGATCCCGTTTCGGGTCATCTGCGCAGCTGGGTGAACACGTCGAAACTTGCCTCGCTTGCGGTTCCATCCGACGTGGGCGGCCGCTTTAGCGTGATGACTCCCGTAGGAATTTTTCCTCTGGCTTTTGTTGGACTCGATACGAAAATGCTTCTGGAGGGCGCCCAGCGCTTCTTGAGCGGCGAACTCGGAGCCGATGCCTCGATGATGGCTCGCTTGGGACAGCGCCTCGCAGAATATGAGTGGGAGTCGTTTTCAGGTCACGCGATGATGCCCTACGCCTCTGTCCTTAAAGATTTTTCTGCCTGGTTTGTTCAACTCTGGGGCGAAAGTCTCGGCAAGGAATCGGGGCGCGGGCAGAGAGTTGGCCCCATCCCGATCGCCGCCGTCGGAGCGACGGACCAGCACTCGATCCTGCAGCTGCTCGTCGAAGGACCCAATCGTATCATCACAGGATTCGTTAGTGTTCGCGACTGGAATCTCCCGGATGCAGACAAGGTCGTCATGACTTCGGCGCTGCCCGAAGATTTTTCCAAACTGGGGTTTGCTCGTGGCTCAAGTTTTGGCCGCATCCTTCAGGCACAGTGCCACGCGACCCGAAGCGTTCTTATGAAGCGACAGCGCCCCAACTATCTCATCGAGCTGGGGCGCCTCGACGAGGCCCATTTGGGAGCCCTCATGGCGCTTTACATGGATCTCACAACTTTCACCGGTGCCGCCTTGGGAGTGAATCCTTACAACCAACCTGGCGTCGAAGAAGGGAAAGTCGTTCTTCCAAGCTTCTTTTAAGATTCTAAAATATTTCCACGGCTTGCGGCCCTGACGAACGACCTCGGCCGACGCCCTCATGAGAACTTCATTTGTGAAGCCCTTCAGGATACCCCAAAATTAAGTAATCGAGACGAGGATGGCCTATTGCCGTCGCCTTGTAACGACTTATTTTGGGGGACGTATCGTGACAAATTCCATTCTAAAGATCTTCGCAGCAGCAACCGTGGTGCTTACTTCATCAGGGGCGTTTGCAGAGATCCTCGCTTCTCAGGCCGCCGAATGTAAAATCACGACACCTGCCGTGCAGCAGCCCACCGTTCGTGATCTGACGCAAATGACCTGTCGCTATGAATGCGCGGAACGCGTGAGAAGCGAATTCAGTCAGACTGTCACCGAAATCCCCGCGGGTGTGAGCTGTCTCTGGGACGGAGTCGACAAGACTCGAGAGTTCCTTATCGATCAAAACGTTCTGATCGTCGCACTTCCTCAGGAGCCCGCGACTCCGGAACCCGAAGTTCCCAGCACTCCCGTCGAGCGGACCTCGCTTGCAAGCCCCTACACCTACACGAATAAGCCTGGGAAAAAATCCGCCAAGAAGCTCGCAAAGAATGAAAAATCTGCTCTCAAAGACGGCGTTATGAGCGCCGCTGAGACTGAGAAACTCCGTAAGCTGGAAAAGATTGCACACACATTTGACGTCGCGGACCGTACCGACGCCATGGAATCTGCGATCGAGGAATTTGAAGGGACCCCGCAGTACGACGATCTTGTAAAGCATCTGAAGAGTGTTCAAGAACTTGAACACGTGCTTGCTCGGGACGGCAAGATGTCAGCGTCGGAGGCCAAACGGCTCTCCTCTCGTCTTCTGCGCCTTGAGGCCCGCGTGGCTGTCGCCTCCGGAGGAGGCCTCGACGAAAAACGCGCTGTCGCTCTGGATGCCTTCCAAAGGGTCCGGAAGGCAAAGTTACTCACCAAGCCTGAAATTGAAGAGGTGAAGGGCAAGTTCGACGCCTTTAACACGCGCAGAAGCGCCGCTCTCACAACCGATGCCGAGATTGACGCCACAGAACGAGCCGAGCTGCTCACGATGCTCAATGAGATTCTCGAGTACATCCGCGAGAAAAGAGACGCCAAAACTTCGGTTGAGGATTTTGCCGCCAAAGCTAAGAAAAGAATCGAGCAGGCCCTCAAACAGAAGATTATCAGTGTGGCTCAGAGCAAAAAACTGCTCGAAGATCTTGATGCCGCCAGCAAGAACGCCGACAAGGCGGAGGCACTCAAGAGCATGCGCCAGATCGTCAACCGCGATCTGATGGCCAAAGCCTCGAAATACCTTGAGTCTGATGCTGGAAAAAAGGCAAACAAGAAGAAGCCTCAAGGCGATCTCCGATTCAGAGACGGCCCTCCAGCCGAAGCCCAGCAAGACGCCCCTAAAAAAGGCAAGAAATCGAAGAAGTCCAAATAAAGACGAATAGAACATGCGGTCTTTATCAAATCTTCACGAGTGTGAGGGCCTGCGATGGTCGATAATAAAATCATGGGACTGCAATTCAGGAGAGGCCTGACCTTTATTATTTCTTGCGGCGTCGCCTCACATGCTTTTGGCCAGAACACCGCAGTGCCGGCAACGGGTGACCGCCTTGATGACGCCGCCGAGGTTCAACTGCAACAGTCCCTCAACGACGTCTACAACAAATACAACATGCAGATCACCGGCATCAAAGCCGAAGCCGACAAGCTCGCGGCCAGCGGCTACGCGCAGTGTGAAATGGAGGCCAAACAGGCCGAGACCGAAGCCGCCCAACAGGAATCTGAAGCAAAGATGCAGGCCATGCAACAAATGCTTGGCCCCGGCGCGCAAACGCTTGGGCATATCGTGGACTCGAGTATGAACGGGGCCAAAGGGGAAAACGCAAACCAGACCTCGAAACTCAACACCATCATTCAGAACTGTAACGAGTCGGGTAAGTACATTTCGACGAGTGGTGGCCAGACCATCCAAGTTTTCAGTTGCACGGAAGACGGCGTGACGGTTTCGGGTAAGACGAAATGTGGAACCCTCACCGGACAGGACAGTTTGAACTGTCAGGCGCTCGCATCCGACGCCAACATGCACGAGGATCAAATCGCGCGAACAAAGAAGGAAGTCGACGACACCGGAGGCGCGATGGACGGTCTCGCTAAGTCTATGATGGAACTCGCAGCAGCCGGCATTGGAGGCATGATGGCCAACAAGCAGGCGAAAGAAATGGCCGGCTATCTCAGGGAGAACGCCGCTACAGCCGAAGATTTTTGTAAGAAGCAGGTCGACGCCCAGATCACCGCCCTCAACAATCAAATGGCTCAACTTGAAGCCGCTAAGGCGCGCGATCTGATGATGGCGAACATGATGGCCGAATATCAAACCAAGGTGCGTCGCGAAAATCAGGTTGAAAACCTCGACGAGGAACAGAACTTCACAAATGGCGAGGCGATCGATCTCGGCAGCAATGAACCCTTCTTCCCCGGCATTCGTCCAGTTCAAACCGTGCCAATGAACGCCAACAGCGGATCTGGCGCCGACGCTCCCGCGGGTGGCGGTGGTGGTGGAAGCGGCGGTGGTGGTGGTGGCGCTCCCTCTTGGGATTTTGGCGGCGGGGCCGGCTTTGACGGCGGAAGTCGTTTGCCCGAACAACCTCCGGAATCGTCTTACGCCGGAAACAGCGTAAGCGCTGCAAATTTCTCGAAGACGGCGGGCGGATTCGGTGCCCTAGACTCCAAACCCAAAGACGACGCTTCGCGTGACCTCGCCAGCGAAGAGGGCGCAGTCATCGGGGACGGTGGACTTCGCGTGTTGCTCGCGCGCGCGAGCATGATTCACACCCGCAAAGCTTCGACGCTTAGAAAAAGTATCGATTTCGACCGCCTCGCAAAATCCCAGGGGATCTCGCCCAAACCTGCTTCAGTCTCACCCGCCAGTCCTAACTAGGCCGCGTTCGGCGAGTCTCATGAGACACTCCGCGATTCTCGACTCTGCTCGCGCCTCGTGCTGAGATGTGCACATGTTCCGGTATGGCCTATCTACAGTTTTCGCATTGAGCGCCTGTGCGCTGAGCATCGCAACTTCGGAAGCAAAAACCTTGATCATTCCCTACCCGGGCCTCATCGAGCAGGAGGGGCTGCTTCAGCCCAGTGTTCTACTAGGAAAGCCCGGATTTACGCTCGAAGGTCTGGGCTCCTCGGGCCGCATTCCTTCAAGATTTTCCGTCGCTGGGGCCTTTCCTCTGTTTAGTCAAGAGAGTCTTCGCGGATCGGGTTGGATGTGGTCCGTTCGCGCCGGAATTACGGACTACGTCTATGATCCCGACGTGGTCTTTGCCGCCGGACATTACTATTTCGAAGCAGGTCTTGGGCGCGGGACGGCGGCACCTCTTTTCGAGGACCGCTCAGGCCTGCGCGGCTACATGGAACTCAGTTTTCGCTCGGAGCGCCCACGCTTCACGCGCAAGGTTGCGGAAGTGGCCCAGCTCCTGGATGCCGACGTCCGCGACAAGAAAAACTTCGTGAGCCTAAAAATTGGGGCCGGTTCCTCGCTGGATTCCGATGGGCTTGTGCGACAGAAACCCGGAAACTGGGGCAATCGCGTGCAAACCCAGATCTATCTGCCCTTGGGAGACCACGGCGCGAGCGTCATCAACGTTACGCTTCAGGGATATCGACTCTGTCCGACGCAAGCATGGCTCTGTGGGGTGCACTTGAGCTACCAACATCACTACGATATCTCGGAGGGCCCGAGCTTCGAGGATCTCTCAGATGTGGCGGGGCTCGGCATCTTTGCCAATTACTATCAGCGCGAGGACTACAATATTGGGACACGCCTGACCTGGCCCTATATTGGCAATGCCATTCAAAAGGGTTTTGAAGCTGCTCCGATCCTGCATCTTTTGCTGACTAAAAGTTTTTGAGAAGAAAAATGAACAGAGCGCGGAGACCCCCACGACACGGGAGCTCTAAATTCCCATCTCGAGCGGACCCATCAGGTTCAGCTTGAGACTCGACGGCAAGCCCGCCGTGGACTGAGACTCGAAGACTTTTCTTTCCACACTCAAACGTAACTCAAGGAGCGCCGTCATCAGTTCCTCAAAACTTTTTCCTTTGAATTCCTGAACGAGCCCCACAAAATACTGCGCTTCTTTGCGAAGACCGGCATCGTCGAGGCTACTGATGAAAAGTTTGATGTTCTCGGAGCCAGGGCCCTCTGCAGCCAAAACCCGAATCACACCATCGAGGCTACTGAGAAAGACCAGCGATGAGGCCGTAGGACCGAGAAATATCGGACGAATCGAGGTGTAGCCGTCGAGCGAGAGGGCATAGAGTAGAACAAGGCAGAGTCGTTTTTTCTCCCAGCTCCCCTCGCCCACACCTCCGCACTCGTCGACGACGCGTTTTTTTTGGAAGTTGTGCCAAAACGCGTAGAAGGCGCTGCTTCCCTTGAGCAGCAAGGATAGGTCCGTGAGCTTGGAGGAGATTTGGAGATTCTTCTCTTTCTGAGAGAAGTTGTGCGTCTCGACCTGTGTGCGCAAGTTGAGGAACTCGGACACCGCCGTGCGCGTTGCGCCCGGATTTCCCGAAGCCCGAAGAAAAACAAGGGGCCAGACGAGGACCGCTAGCATCAAGAGCACACCGAGCCCACCCAAGAGCCGCGTGCGAGAGTTCGACGCGCAAGGGTCTAGGCGCTTTTTTAGAAGAAGCGCCACGAGGATGCCGACGCCCCACACTCCCGTGAAAACTGGAAGGTCGCCGAGCCATAACAGATAGAAGTCGATCGCGGGACCAAGAACCCAAGCGGGAGATGTCGTAAGGAAGGAGGCGTGCTGTGAAAAAAAATAAAAATTCTGAACGGCGAAGACCAAGACACCCGCTAAAAAAATGGGCCGTGCCCAAACAGAAATTTGCTCAGAGCTCTCGGGGCGTTTCTCGATTCGCTTGGGGGCGACCGCAATATTGGACTGAGCGCCCGCAGCGCGCGTCTCGATCTGAGGCAATGCGGATGGAGCCATTGGCGGGTCAACATCAAGAACTTCTGTTTTCTCTTCAGCGCTCGTTTCGATATCTTTCCAAGAAATCGTAACGAGAGTTTTTGCGAGTTTGAGTCTAATTTCTCGATCGCGGGGCCCGAAATGAGCCTCCAAAAATGGGCTGTCTTGGGGCATGCGGAAACTTCCGTTCGACGACTCGAGGTCTCGCACGCGCAGCACCGAGGCGTCCCAAAGCAGCTCGAGGTGCTTTTGAGAGATGGAGTCGGCATCGATCTGAAGATCGACGTCGGGCGAGCGCCCGATAAAGAAGGGGACCCCGACTTGGAGCACAAAGTCAGAGTTTTTACCTTGAGCTTCGATGCGCAGATGCAAGTGTGCCGTTTTGGACATCAAGACTGAGTTTAGCATCGAAAATGAAAAAGCCGAGCCCCCCGCGGGAGGCTCGGCTTTTGAGTGGGTCCAAAAACTGGAGACTTACTTGTTCGCCTCGGCACGTTCCTTTTGGTAGGCCTTCATCAGGGTTTCCTGAACGTTGCGCGGTGCGGGCTCGTACTTGGCAAATTCCATCGTGAACTCGCCTTTGCCTTGAGTCGCCGAACGAAGAACCGTCGAGTAACCGAACATTTCTGAGAAAGGCACGTGCGCCGAAGCAATCACGTATCCTTCGTTCGTAGCCGTATCAAGGATGACACCGCGACGCTGGTTGAGGTTGCCGATAACCGAGCCCTGGAACTCTTCAGGAGCCTGGACTTCGACCTTCATGATGGGTTCGAGGATCGTGGGACCCGCAGCCATATAAGCCTCGCGGATCGCAGCCATCGCAGCCACGCGGAACGCCATTTCTGACGAGTCGACCGCGTGGTAAGCGCCGTCATCCACCGTGCAGCGCACGCGCACGACGGGAGCTCCAATGAGCAAGCCTTTTTTGAGTTGCTCTTGGAAGCCTTTGTCACACGCGGGGATATATTCCTTCGGAATCGATCCACCGACGGTTTCGTTGATGAACTCATAATTCTGAACCGCATCGGCTGGAAGGGGCTCAAGGTAGCCTTGGATCTTCGCGAACTGACCCGAACCACCCGTTTGCTTTTTGTGGGTGTAATCGAGACGAGCTTTTTTGGTGAAGGTCTCGCGGTAAGCGACTTGCGGCTGACCGACTTCCACTTCGCAATTGAACTCACGCTTCATGCGCTCGATGTAGATTTCTAGGTGCAGCTCGCCCATACCGGAGATCAGCGTTTCACCCGATTCTTCGTCACGGCTGACCCGGAAGGTGGGATCTTCACGACCGAACTTGCCGAGAGCCTTGGAAAGGTTGACCTGGAACTCGCGTTTTTTGGGTTTGATCGAAAGCGAGATCACGGGATCGGCGATGTGCATCGAGTTCATTGTGTACTCGATGGTGCCATCCGTGAAGGTGTCGCCCGAGGCGCACTCAACTCCGAAGAGGGCCACGATGTCGCCACCGCTGGCTTCTTCAATATCAACCATGTCGGCTGCGTGCATGCGGACAAGGCGCGGAACTTTGACCTTTTTGCCGTTGTTGATGTTGTGAATGAAGTCACCCTTACGAAGCGTACCTTGGTAGATGCGCATGTAAGTCAGCTGTCCATAACGTCCGTCTTCGAGTTTGAACGCAAGCGCGACGAGAGGCTTATTGGGATCGGGGATGAGCTGGACTTCGGCCTCGCCGTTGCGTTGGTCGAGGGCCTTTTCTTTGGATTCGAGAGGTGTGGGCAGGTAGCGGAGCACTCCGTCGAGAAGATTCTGCACGCCTTTGTTTTTGAAGGCCGAGCCAACAAAGACGGGTGTGAAGTTGAGGGACATGGTCGCCTTACGGATGACGGGAATCATTTCGGCTTCGGTGACTTCTTTTCCGTCGAGGTACTTCTCAGCGAGCGCGTCATCGAAATCCGCAAGAGCCTCAAGCAGCGCGTTGCGCGCCTCGATGACCTTGTCTTTGAGTTCGGGAGGGCATTCTTCGATGCGGACTTTTTCGCCGTTATC
>Ga0209573_1002240_pt1 | contig 25666 bp, 24 predicted proteins | sample TNRBio252014_DNA_FD_185870 | JGI IMG/M metagenome (GOLD analysis project Ga0209573, IMG submission 185870) | Wastewater treatment Type I Accumulibacter community from EBPR Bioreactor in Madison, WI, USA - TNR Reactor_6/25/2014_ DNA (SPAdes)... | ecosystem: Engineered > Bioreactor > EBPR >... | reverse complement strand
GTGTATGCCGGAGATTATATTGAAGCAGTTGGCGAGATCACACACATTGGGAATTCATCCAGGAAAATGGTTTTTGAAGCCAGAAAAGTGATCGTTCCAAGACAGGATATTTCTGATTCGGCAGCTGATTTTCTGGAAGAACCGGTAGTGGTCTGCAGGGCAAGCGGAACGTGTGTGGTGCCCGTAAGAAATCAAAGGATTAAAAAATAGGTATATGGAAAAATTAATCATCACAGCTGCCATTTGCGGAGCTGAAGTAATGAAGGAGCACAACCCTGCTGTTCCCTACACTGTAGAAGAAAGTGTTCGTGAAGCAAAATCTGCTTTTGAAGCCGGAGCGAGCATCATCCACCTGCATGTCAGGTATGATGACGGAACTCCTACCCAGGACAAAGCGAGATTTAAAGAAGTGATAGATGCCATCAGAGCTGTAGTGCCGGAAGTGATCATTCAGCCTTCTACAGGCGGAGCAGTTGGTATGAGCAATGACGAGCGTCTTCAGCCTTTGCAACTGATCCCGGAGATGGCCACGCTGGATTGCGGAACACTCAATTTTGGTGGAGACGAAGTATTTATGAACACAGAAAATACCATCATTTATTTTGCTGAACGCATGAATGAACTGGGTGTGAAACCTGAACTAGAAGTCTTTGACAAGAGTATGATCGACATGGCATTGCGTCTCCATAAAAAAGGTTATATCAGAAAACCCATGCACTTTGATTTTGTCATGGGTGTGAACGGCGGTATTTCAGGGACATTGAGAGATTTTGTTTTTATGCGCGGAAGTATTCCTGAAGATGCCACCTATACGGTTGCCGGAATCGGACGTTTCGAGTTTCCTCTGGCCATGGCGGCGATCATCGACGGAGGTCATGTTCGGGTTGGAATGGAAGATAATGTTTACATTTCAAAGGGAAAACTTGCAGCATCCAATGGTGAATTGGTAGCCAAAGTTGTCCGGATGGCCAAAGAATTGGGCAGAGAGATCGCTACACCTGCTGAAGCAAGAGCGATTTTGGGAATTCAAAAATGAAGTTAATTTTTTTGGAAGGAATAGCTTTTAATGTTTTTATGAGAACCTGAAATCATACGGAATTTTTAGAATTGACAAAAAGTAAGTTATGCAAAAAAAAGGAAATAAATACGGAACACACAGGGTAATAGAACCGATCGGTGTATTGCCTCAACCGGCCAACAGGATTGATAACAATATGGATGAAATCTATGACAATGAGATCCTTATTGATGTTCAAACCCTGAATATTGATTCAGCCAGTTTTACCCAAATCGAAGAACAGGCAGCTGGTGACAAAGCAAAAATTGCAGAGATCATGCTGGATATCGTGGCAAAACAAGGCAAGCACAGGAATCCTGTTACGGGTTCAGGTGGAATGTTGCTCGGTACAGTGGAAAAAATCGGAGATGCGTTAAAAGGAAAAATCGACCTCAAGGAAGGAGATAAAATTGCAACCCTGGTTTCCTTGTCACTCACGCCATTGCGGATTGATAAAATAAAGGATATCAGGCCTGATATCGATCAGGTGGACATCGATGGTAAAGCCATTTTGTTCGAGAGCGGTATTTATGCAAAAATTCCGGCAGACATGCCTGAAGGTCTGGTTTTATCCGCATTGGATGTAGCCGGTGCGCCTGCGCAAACTGCAAAACTAGTAAAGCCAGGTGATACCGTATTGATCATCGGAGCAGGCGGAAAATCCGGCATGCTTTGCTGCTATGAAGCCAAAAAAAGAGCCGGAGTTACTGGTAAAGTGATCGGTTTGACCCACAGTGAAAAAAGTACAAAAAGGCTGGAGGAATTGGGGTTTTGTGACTATGTCTTTGCTGCAGATGCCACCAAACCAGTTGCGATCATGGAAAAAATCGAATCATTGACCCATGGTGAAATGGCTGATATCACGATCAACAATGTCAACATACCTGATACAGAAATGACCAGTATTCTGGCAACCAAAGACACCGGGATCGTTTATTTCTTTTCCATGGCTACTTCATTTACCAAAGCCGCTTTGGGTGCTGAAGGTGTTGGAAGTGATGTGACGATGATCGTTGGCAATGGTTATACCAAAGGGCATGCGGAGATCACCCTTCAGATTTTGAAAGAGAGCGAAGTGCTCAGAAAGATCTTTACGGAATTATACGCTTAAATCAAAGCAAATGGAACGCGGTTGCAGATATGGAACACACAGGGTCATAGAACCGGTAGGTACTTTGCCTCAGCCTGCTTTGAAACTGGATAATTCGACAGATAAGATCTATGACAACGAGGTTCTGATCGATGTGATCACCCTCAATATTGATTCTGCAAGTTATACGCAGATCAAAAATGCCTGTGGTGCTGACCCTGAAAAAATGAAATCCATGATCAGTTCCATTGTCCGGGAAAGAGGTAAAATGCAAAATCCGGTGACTGGTTCAGGTGGCATGCTGATAGGAAAAGTAGTGGAAATCGGACCCGGTTTTCCGGATAAAAAACTAAAACCTGGGGACAAAATAGCCACACTCGTTTCATTATCTCTGACGCCGCTTAATCTGAAAAGGATCATACGTCTGGATCCGGAAAGCGATCAGGTGGATGTGGAGGCGCAAGCCATTTTATTTGAAAGTGGTATTTTTTCAGTTTTACCGGATGATATTCCTGAAAAACTGGCATTGGCAGTGCTTGATGTAGCCGGAGCTCCGGCGCAGGTAGACCGGTTGGTGCAAGAAAGTGACACGGTTTGCATACTTGGCGGAGGTGGAAAATCAGGTATTTTGTGCTGTTATCAGGCATTGAGAAACGTCGGACCTTATGGCAAAGTAATTGTGGTTGAATATTCAGAACAAAATGCTGACAGGATCCGTGATTTGGGATTGGCAACCCATGTGATCGTCGCAGATGCAACCAAAGTGATGGATGTTTACAATAAGGTTTCAGAGATTACAGGTCCTAAAGGCTGTGATGTAACGATCAACAATGTCAATGTTCCGGATACAGAAATGACATCTATTTTGATAACAAAAGGACAGGGCCTGATCTATTTCTTTTCGATGGCTACCTCATTTACCAAGGCTGCTTTGGGAGCAGAAGGTATCGGAAAAGACCTTAAACTGATCGTGGGCAACGGTTATGCCAAAGGGCATGCCGACCTGGCATTGAATATACTGAGAGAATCCCCTGAGATCAGGGAGTTGTTTGAAAAATTATATGTTTAATTTTCAACATTAAAAAAATGATGATAAATAACAGACATTTGCTTTTTCCGGATGTAACGGATGAACAGTGGAACGACTGGAAATGGCAGGTAAAAAACAGAATTGAAACCTTTGGTGAACTGATGAAGTACATCAAGCTCACTCAATCTGAAGAGATAGGCATACAAAAATCACTTCAGACCATGAGAATGGCCATTACGCCTTATTATTTGTCACTGATCGATCTGGATGATCCGAATTGTCCGATCAGAAAACAAGCAATTCCTTCAGTTAATGAACTTCATTTTACGTCTGCAGACCTGCTTGATCCGCTTCATGAGGATGCGGATGCACCGGTGCCGGGATTGACGCACCGTTACCCGGACAGGGTGTTGTTCCTGATCACGGATATGTGTGCGATGTATTGCAGGCACTGCACAAGAAGAAGATTTGCAGGTCAGACGGATGCAGAATCTCCATCCGAAAGGATCCAGAAAGGCATTGACTACATAGCAAGGACACCACAGGTGAGAGATGTACTGCTTTCCGGGGGTGATGCATTGCTGGTCAGTGACAAAATGCTTGAAAGCATTATTCAGCGACTGAGAGCGATTCCTCACGTGGAGATCATCAGGATCGGATCCAGGGTTCCGGTGGTGGCACCACAACGCATCACTGACGATTTAGTGAATATGCTGAAAAAATACCATACGATCTGGCTCAATACACATTTCAATCATCCGCGTGAATTGACACCTGAAGCGATTGAAGCTTGCAACAGGATCTCCAATGCGGGAATTCCGATCGGCAACCAAAGTGTTTTGCTACGCGGGGTCAATGACAACCTCGAGATCATGAAGGAATTGGTGCTGAAACTGGTAAAAAACAGGGTTACATCTATCAATGTGACCTGTCCATGGGATTGGAACATTTCAGAACACCTGTTTCTAAAGGAATTGAGATCATTGAAGGGCTGCGCGGACACGTATCAGGTTATGCTGTACCAACTTATGTCGTGGATGCGCCCGGTGGTGGTGGCAAAATTCCCGTTGCACCAACATATCTCATTTCCCAAAGCCCGGATAAGGTAGTTTTACGGAATTATGAAGGAGTGATCACAACTTATACACAACCGACTGATTATGAAGATGAATGGGAAGACAAGAAAAAGACCAATGGATATCATGTCGAAGGTGTTGCGTCCCTGTTGAAAGGTGAACAATTGTCCCTGGAACCTGAAGTTTTGGCAAGGAAGGAAAGACACAATTGATCAAATGCCTTTTCTGAAAGACATATTAAAGCACAAAAGTGTTTCGATGATCGGTTTGGACAAAAATACCGGAAAAACTGAATGTCTCAAATATGTTTTAGGACGGCTTAAACTTTCTGGTCACAGGGTGGCTGTAACATCCGTAGGACTGGATGGAGAATCTTCTGACCAGGTAACAAATACGCCAAAACCTGAAATCAATTTATTCGAGCATATCATTTTTGCCACTTCAGAAAAACATTTCCGCCAAAAAAAAGTCACTGCAGAAATCCTTGATATCAGTGAGCGCAAAACAGCGCTTGGCAGGCTGATTACAGCCAGAGCCATGTCCGAAGGCAAATGCATTATTTCAGGACCTCCTGATACTGTCTGGTTGAAAAATTTTATCAGTTCAATGGATCATCATGAGGTAGACATCACATTGGTTGACGGAGCCATTTCCAGAAGATCTCTTGCTTCTCCTGCCGTTACGGATTGTATGTTGCTGTCAACCGGCGCTGCTGTTTCAGCCAACCTGCAACAATTGGTGAAAAAAACAAAATTCGCTGTTGACCTGATTCAATTGCCATGCTTTCCCGGACCAATATCCTCTGAGATCCATGATAAGGAATCCGGCATCTGGGCAGTGGATGCGAATGGAGAAATACAAGTTTTGGAGATAGATGGTTCTATATATTTGAATTTTGATACCGAAGATATTTTCCGACACGGAGCTAGCATTTTTTTCAGCGGCATGATCACAGACCGTGCTTTGGATCAATTGAACAGACTGGTAAGTGACCAGATTGTCCACGTTATTGCAAAGGATTTTACCCGAATTTTTGTAAGTCCTGAAAAACTGTTAAAGTTTGAAAGAAAAGGCGGGAAAATATTTGTTTTGAACCGGAGCGAACTGATTGCAGTTTGTGTCAACCCATATTCTCCCCAGGGTTACCACCTGGACAGTGAAGCCATGATAAATGCCCTTACCGAAGTCTTGACAGTTCCTGTTTTTGATGTTAAAAAATTATCTGCATGAAGACGGTGAGAGATATCATGCAGGAATCAGCCGGATTCCGGTTTTTGATCAACGAGATCAGTTTTGTGTCATCACCGGGCAGGAAATTGCTTTACAACCGGCAAATGATGACTCAAGCGGATGAGATCAGACAACAATTGGATTTGCTGGAACAAATGCACATTTTGGTGCAAATTCCTGAAAATAACGATCCAATGAATCGGATCATTCATGATTTAAGCGGTTTGAAAGATATCCAATTAACGATTTCACGGCTTTCCAGCGGAGAAATTGCAGATGATATTGAGCTGTTTGAGATCAAGCAACTCGCTTTGTTGAATGAGTCGATCAAAGCTATATTGAAAGAAATCCATTGCGACCTGATCCGATTACCTGATTTGGAAAATGTAGTTGGTTTATTGGATCCTGAAAATCAGGGAATTCCACATTTTTATATATACAACGCTTATTCCGAAGCTTTGAGGGAGCTTCGTTTGAAGATAAAACAGGCTGATCTCTCTTCAACGGAAGTATTGGAGACATTGCGTTTGCAGGAACTAGAACTCGAAGAAGAGATCAGGATATCATTATCCCAAAAACTTCGTGTTTTTGCGGATGGGCTTAAAGTTGCCCTTGAAGAGCTGTCTTTGTTGGATGTCCTCATCGCTTCAGCTAAATGGAGTATTGAAATGTCGCTGTGCAAACCGGAAATTTCCGATAAAGATACCCAGTACGAAACTTTATTCAACCCTGCTGTAAAACTATTTTTGACAGAAACCGGTAAGGAGTACCAGCCTGTAGATATACATTTTGACAAAGCACCAGTTTTGATCACAGGCGCCAACATGGGTGGAAAAACCGTTTTACTTCAAACTGTTTTCATCAGTCAGTATTTATGCCAGTTTGGATTGTTTGTTCCGGCTAAAAAAGCGATGATCTCACCCGTAGAAGCGGTTTATTTCAACAGTGAAGAAAACCGGACTTCCCAAAATGGTTTATCCTCATTTGCCGAGGAAATGGTCCAGTTGAACGAGATGGTAAAAGCTGTCAGATCAGGTAAAAAGGTGCTGGCATTGCTGGATGAACTGGCACGTACTACCAATCCCGATGAAGGCAAAGCCATTGTAAGCAGCACCCTGGAATTTTTGGCGGAGCAAAAAACGAGCGGACTCATCACTACCCATTACAGTGGCATCCGGGTTGAATGCAGAAAACTGCGCGTCCGGGGTTTGATACACGAAAAACTAACGGAAAAAATCCATTTAAAGGATTTGAACAGGTACATGGATTACCGGTTGGAAGAAGCAGCGATGAATGAAGCGCCTGCAGAAGGTATTCGGATCGCAGAGATATTGGGCATGGATGAAGAGATCATTCGTAAAGCAAAATTACATTACACGGGTAAAAAGCCGTGAAAAGATAAAATATGGATAGTAAATTAGGTCTTGATTTTAAAAAAGTGGCATCAGCCAGGGCGATTTCCGCAAGGATCGCAGAAGATGTGCAGACGTTTGTGGAAGGGTTCACAACGATTGCGGTGGAACGGACATTGTGCAGGCTTTTAGGTGTTGACGGAGTAGACAAAAACGATGTGCCACTTCCCAATGTGGTGACAGATTTTTTGAAAGAACATGGCGTGTTGGATCAGGGAGCGCTTTATTATCTTGGTAATGCGATGATCGTGACTGGCAAAAGTCCCCTGGAAATTGCGGAACTGCTCGCGAAAGGGGAAATTGACCTGACCAGATTGGCATTTCATCCGGATGAGGAGATCCATAATGTTGTTCATCCTTTTCTGGTCAATGCCATCCAAAAAATTCAGGCCAACCGAAAACGCAGGGAACATTACATCGCAACCCTGGGTGAAGGCAGCAAACCATATATTTATGTGATCGTTGCAACCGGCAATATCTATGAAGATGTAGTGCAGGCCCAGGCAGCTGCGAGGCAAGGCGCGGATATCATTGCCGTGATCAGGACGACGGGGCAGAGTTTGCTGGATTATGTGCCTTATGGCGCAACAACTGAAGGATTCGGTGGAACTTATGCCACACAGGAGAATTTCCGGATCATGCGCACTGCACTGAATGAAGTGGGGGAGGAAGTTGAAAGGTACATCAGGTTGTGCAATTACTGTTCAGGCCTTTGTATGCCTGAAATTGCTGCCATGGGCGCTTTGGAAGGGCTTGATGTGATGCTCAATGATGCCTTATACGGGATTTTGTTCAGGGATATCAACATGCAGCGGACGCTTGTAGATCAATATTTTTCAAGGGTCATCAACGGTTTTGCCGGGGTGATCATCAATACCGGCGAAGACAATTATCTGACGACTGCGGATGCTTTTGAGGAGGCGCATACCGTGTTGGCATCCCAACTGATCAATGAGCAGCTTGCTTTGATCGCAGGAATTCCGGAGGAACAAATGGGTCTTGGTCATGCATTTGAAATGGATCCATCTCTCAAAAACGGATTTTTACTGGAACTTTCACAGGCTCAGATGGCGAGAGAGATCTTTCCGAATGCGCCATTGAAATATATGCCACCCACCAAATTCATGACCGGGAATATTTTCAAAGGCCAGATCCAGAACGCACTTTTCAACGAAATCGCCATTTGGACAGGCCAGGGAATCCAATTGTTGGGCATGATCACGGAGGCGGTCCATACACCTTTTATGGCTGATAGATACCTTGCTATTGAAAATGCCAAATACATTTTCAATAACATGCAGGATATAGGAAATGAAGTGGAATTTAAAAAAGATGGTTTGATCCAGAAACGGGCACAGCAGGTGGTGGATAATGCCATGATCTTACTTGGTGATATTGAAACAGAAGGTTTGTTCAATGCATTGGAAAAAGGCATATTTGCCAATGTCAAAAGAAGTAAAACAGGTGGAAAAGGACTTTCCGGGGTTATGAAAAAGGGAACGCATTACTTCAACCCATTTATTTCAATGATGATCAAAAAAAATGAATTATGAGCAGCGGATTGTATTCTACGGAAAAACAGGATTTTGACAAGAATCTGGATCTCAAAAAGGTTAAGCCCTATGGAGACACCATGAATGACGGAAAGGTACAGATCAGCTTTACCTTGCCCGTATCCTGCAATGATGAAGCCATTGAAGCGGCCAAAATACTGATGCGTAAAATGGGGCTTGACAATCCACAAATTGTTTATTATTACCAACTTACGGATGGTTTTACCTTTTTTAACGGGTATGGTTCCTGCCGGCATGAAGTGGATTTTACCGGGATCCATGTTCCAAAGGTAGAAAGTACGGTATGGGATATGCATGAAGTTGATGCATTTATCCGAGAGCAAATCGGCAGAAAAATACGTGTCATCGGTGCAAGTACCGGAACGGATGCGCATACGGTTGGGATAGATGCGATCATGAATATGAAGGGTTATGCCGGACATTACGGGTTGGAAAGGTATGAGATGTTTGAAGCGTTGAATATGGGCAGCCAGGTGCTGAATGAGGATTTTATTGCAAAAGCAATTGAGTTGAATGCCGATGCATTGCTCGTTTCACAAACTGTCACACAAAAAGATGTGCATATCCAAAACCTCACCGAATTGGTGGAAATGCTGGAAGCAGAAGGGATCAGAAATAAAGTGTTGCTCATCTGTGGCGGACCGCGGATCTCGCATGAACTGGCAAAGGAACTGGGCTACGATGCCGGCTTTACAATGAATTCCTATGCCAATCATGTAGCATCCTATATAGCTCAGGAAATGCACAACAGGTTGAATAATTATTCAGGTAAATAGGAATGTAGCTATTTAGCTGTTTAGACTTTTAGCTATTTAGACTTTTAGGTTTGGTACTTTGATTTTGTAATTGCTAAAAGACTAAAAGACTAAATAGCTACATACTAAACTACTTGATCATTAAAGAAATAACAATAAAATATAAAACAGAATAAGTATGGTTCAGCTGGATAAAAATCAGGTCAGAGAAACAATTGCACGCAGGATCGCCCTTGAATTTCACGATGGTGATGTGGTCAATCTGGGGATCGGTATTCCGACCCACGTGCCCAACTATGTTCCAAAAGACATACATCTCATCGTGCATAGTGAGAATGGTATCATCGGAATGGGACCAAACGCTGCGCCAGGTATGGAAGACATTGATTATCAGGATGCGGGAGGAAGGTTTACCACTGCATTACCTGGCGCTTGTACTTTCGATACATCCACTTCCTTTCTGATCACTCGTGGAGGTCATGTAGATGTGACGGTTTTGGGAGCTATGCAGGTAGATGAAAACGGAGATCTGGCCAACTGGAAAATTCCGGGAAAGCTGGTTATGGGTATGGGTGGTGCGATGGACCTTTTGGTTGGTGCAAAGCGTGTGGTGATCGCCATGGAACATACTTCCGGCGCCTCCAAAAAGATCCTGAAGAAATGTCAGTTGCCTTTGACGGCCAAGGGTGTTGTAGACCTGATAGTCACAGAGATGGGAGTGATGGAAATCACACCGCAAGGCATATTGCTCAAAGAGATCAATCCGGTATTTACGGTAGAGGAAGTTCAGGCTCAAACGGAAGCCACCCTGATCATCAGTGAATCGTTGTGTGGCATGAAACAGAGCCAGGTGAATTGATCCTGTTTTCTGGTGGTTTTCAACCATTGAATAGACTTAAAAATATTTGGGAAAAAGATCGGCATTGGGTATTCCCGGAGTGTGAAAAGTTTGCCATATTTTGCTGAACTTTACATTAAGGAATGTGTACGTTCACCTGAATTTTTTTTGTTCAGGATAAAGGATTATCTTTACATTTTATAACCAATTACCTTACATTATGAACCAGCACATTCATAATCCACACGACAAATTTTTCAAGGCCATGATGGCAGAAAGGGAGCTTGCCATCGGGTTTTTGCAGTTTTTCTTGCCGGAGGAAATCAGTCGGATGATTGATTTCGAACGGATTGAAGCATATAAAGACAGTTTTGTTACGGAAGAATTGAAAGAGATATTCTCTGATGCTGTATTCCGGTGTCCGGTTTTGGAAAGTGATACTTCTTCCCTGTTTGTGAGCGTTTTGATAGAACACAAGAGTTATCCGGATAAAATGGTGGCAGTTCAGTTGCTTTCCTATTTGGCAAATGCCTATCAGTCCCAGTTGAAGAGCGGAGAACAATTGCATGTAGTGATCCCTATGATCTTTTATCATGGCGTAGAGCACTGGGAATACAGTTCGCTGAGGCAGTTAGTACCTGGGTTAAAGGAAGAATTCAGAAGATATATACCTGATTTTGAAACATTGTTTGTGGATTTGGCCAGGATGAGTGAAGATGCTTTGGAAGGTATTAAATTGATGTTATTGAGGGCAGCCGTGCAACTTCAGCGGTATAGCGGAAGGCCTGATCTGCTGATGGAACACATTCGGAAGATACTGGAACGAATTGATTTTGAGAAGGATAATTCCCGGAACTTTTCCCGACTATTATTTGTTTATTTTTTTGAAATATCTGAAATTAGTGTTGAAGAATTGGCTACATTAATAGAAGATTTACCGTTACAGACAAAATCAAAGATCATGACCACATACGAACAGATAGAAAAAAAGGGATTTGAGAAAGGCATTGAGAAAGGCATTGAGAAAGGTATTGAAAAGGGAATTGAAAAGGGAATCAAATCTGAAAAGATGCGATTGATCATCCAGGGATACACAAAAGGGCTTTCAATCGAATTACTTTCTGATATTTCCGGATTAAGCATGGATATGGTGCAGAAAATCATTCGCGAGCATCAAAATCAATAGTTTTTTTGAGTTCTTTTGATATTAATGTGTTGATCATGATTTTCATGAAGTGAATTTTATATTAAAATCAGATCCCATACCATTAAAATGAAATTTTAGTTGAATCTAATGATAATTCGTTAATAAAATCAGTTCAAAATCACTTAATGATCCTTTAAGTTGTTATATTTGAGTCATTACTCTAATTTAAAAATGATTGTACTGACGGCGAAAAACTATAATATCGTCTGTTTTTTCTTTAAAGATTCCAATAGACCGAAAGGAAAACAAAAACATACATATGAAGGTCTTATACTTATTATTTTTTAACTTATTGGTTTTGGGTTGTTTTTTAAAACCTGAAAGAATAAATACTCCCGATTGTGAATTTAACTATTGGTATCTTGACACATATTGTTTTCCGGATTTTTCTTTTTGCCTTGATAGCTGTAAAATAGTGACTAGTAATATATGTCGGGAAATTGGTGAAGACAAGGATAAACTGGTATATAGAACCCAAAATATTTACCCTATAGATGGAAATGCATCATCCCAAGTAGTATTGAAACAATTATTTGAATTATTTTTTGTTTTAGAAGGATATAAAGATTGTAATAAATCACCTATAAAATCGGATGAAATTCTTTATAAATACTTTTTTTCTTCCGATTCGATCATTTCGGAATCAAGAATAGAGGCATCTTACTTCGAAAGTTCTCTGCAGAATGAAGTTGACATCATTATTAAAATAAAAGGAAATTCTGATTTTGATTTGCGGAAACTAAATTTCATTTCTTTTAATCACTTGAACAGCGATAATGTAAATGAGATTGTATTCAGATCAGAAGATAAGTATCAAAACGAGTGTAGAATTGAGCTGATTGTGAAAGATGATTCTAATAGTTTGGAAAAAGACTTCTTTTTTATAAGATATCCTATGCTTCATTATTTTAAGACTATTATTGATAAAAATTGACTTAATGATTTTTTTTTGAAATTAACCAATAAAAAATCAAACATTCAATTTTCCGTGATTTTCTTAGTTTTGTAAGGAATTTGTTATGTTGAAGGCAGCATAAGATATATACGATGATCATAGAGATTCTTATTGATAGTATAAAATATGGGTATGAAACGAACCGATTATATTTCCTGGGATGAGTATTTTATGGGCATTGCTGCTTTGTCTGCCAAACGGAGTAAGGATCCCGGCACACAAGTGGGCGCCTGCATCGTAAATCAGCGCAATAAAGTGGTGGGTGTGGGATACAATGGTTTGCCCATCGGTTGCAGCGATGATGAATGCCCCTGGGGAAAGGAAGGTGACTTTGCCGAAACCAAATATCCCTATGTTTGCCATGCGGAACTGAATGCCATACTCAACAATGTCGGGATCGATCTGAATGGATGCCGGATCTATGCCACTTTATTTCCCTGCAACGAATGCGCCAAGGCGATCATCCAGAGCGGAATCCGTGAGGTCATCTACCTTTCGGATAAATATTCGGAAAATAAGGACGTCCAGGTTTCCAAAAAAATGTTCTCCATGGCCGGTGTGGCTTACCGAAAAGTGCAACTGTCCATAAGCGAGATCAGGCTGTCGTTTTTGGAAGAATGAAAAATTGAAAAATTTTCTGATCCTCATGTTTTCAAATTTCAAATCTATTTTACCTTGCTAAAACTTTCAATCTTTTCCAGTGATACTGACCTCAATGCCGCTTTTTTTCCTGAACCCTTTCAGATTATAGGACAATCCCAGCATGAAATACCTGTGTAACACATTGGTCTGACTGACCTCGGTGTAATTCAGACGGGAAACAGTGTTGATCCCTTCATTCCGGTTCAGTATATCAAAACAACTCAGGGTCATCCTCAACTTTTTATCCTTCGTTAAAAAAGCTGTGATGCTTCCTGACCAAAGAGGAAATGCTTTGGTTTCCGTCGACAATGACGATTGATAACCGGTATATTCAAAATCTGATTTGATGTCAACCCAATCCCTGATATTCAAACCCAGGGTGGCAAACCAGGTATTTTCCGACCAGGATTGATCCATGGATTGATCCGCACCATAGAGGCTTTGGTTGTGATTGAATTTATAACCAACGGAAACGTCAATCACTTCTTTGTTACGGTTTTCTACCGAAAAATTATACCCGTAACCGTACCTGTTGACCGGATTTGAGAGTTCGTTGATCACAGAGAACCCACGATTATAACTGGCTTTTAACACAGCCCTGGTTTTGATCTTCAAAGGTCGCACCGGCGTTTCGTATTCCAGCCTGCCAGAGGTCGTGGATTCATACTTTACATTCACCGGAGTGTAGTACCTTGTCAATGTAGTGTCAATTGTCATTGCATCCGTGATTTTGTCAGTTGTGTAATTGGTTTGAAGACTGAAGTAAATCAACGTAAAGTCAAAGGCGCTGTATCGCATGAAAGATACATTGGCCAGATGCATTTGTTCAGGTTTTAAACCGGGATTTCCGGTATAAACTGCCAGTGGATTGCTGTTGTTGACAGTGGGTCTTAGTTGTTCGAGAGCAGGTTCATTCAGTTCGGAGAAATAGTTGAAATTCAGATGTTCAGACATTCCGAATCGAAAGGTAAACCAGGCGTTCGGTAGAATTGCCTGATAATGGTTCCTAACCCTGTTTTCATCGTCATTGATCTGTCCGTTGAGGCTGGAATACTTGTAACTGCTTCCGATGGTCAGATTGAACTTTTCTCTGCTCAGGATATAGTTGATACCGGTCATGCGCTGGATGTAATCACGTTGATATTGATTGGACAAAAGCAGATTTCGGATAGGATTTTCGTTGACGATATCAAAATAATCGCTACTGGTCTTATTCGATTGGTTGGAAATCGATGCATTCCATTCGAGGTAACTCTTTTTTGGGAGTGGTTCGGTATAAGATGCTTCTGCCCTGAAAAACAGCCCATTATTCAGCCCATTCTGATGCTGCACCAGCATGTTTTCAGATAATTGCGGAAAATAGATCTTGTACAGAGAATGTAAATCAGCAGATGTATTCTGAGACGCGTAATTTCCATTTGAATGTATGCTGAAAGTTCTGCCGTGTTTTTTGGTTTTCATTTGCCAAAGGATGTCCCCGGCTATCTTCCGGTTATTCCCCTGACGCTCCAGTGTATTATCCTGATGGTTTTGGGTCATCATTTCAATGGAAAACAATTCAGACAATTCGCTGGAGGAAAGTCCATTGAATCCTGCGGATCCGTTGGCTTTGAAAACCAGGTTTTGGGTGGAATCGATCTGGGTTTTAAATCTGAGTGTGAAGCTTCCCGAAGTTTGTTCACTCAATTGTTGTTGATTGGAGGTGGTTATAAAACGATTGTCCGGCAAAAGATTTTCAGCGGTTGAAAATTGCTCCAGGTTGTTGCCAAAATGACTTCCAAAAACGGATGTTTCCAGGGAAGTTTTCTTGGAAAGATCTGAATTGATGTTGAATCCGCCCGCATAGGATTGCTGAATGCCCTGATTGTTGTTCAGCCCGACCGGTAAGCCGTCCGATCCGTCAAGGTTCAGCGTGATCCTGCCGCCACCACCGCTGGAAAACGAACTGATCCCACCCATAAAGTCGATGTAATCGCTCATGGAAAAATTCTGTTCGTTGATGTTATTCGCCATACCGATAAAGGAGGTTCTGAGTCGGGGAGTAAACCGGTTGATATTGGCACGTGCCCTGAATCGCTGCTCAGTCCCTCCGGAAGCCTCTGCTGTGCCGAAATATCCTGCTTTTTTGCCTTCCATCAACTTGAGATTGATCGATCTTTCCCTTTGCCCGTCGTCTATTCCTGTAAAATCCGCCCGGTCAGATCTGCGATCGAAGACCTGCACCTTATCTATGGCATCCGCATCGATGTTCTTTGTGGCGATTTTCGTATCCTTTCCAAAAAATTCTTTGCCGTCTACCAGTACATTTTCTACTTTTTCGCCCAATGCTTTGACCGAGCCATCCCTTTCCACCTCGATCCCGGGCAATTTGCGGAGCAAATCCTCCGCCATTTCACCCGGTTTGACGTTAAAAGCAGCTGCGTTGTATTGAACCGTATCTTTTCCAAAACTCATCGGAATGGCGAAATCATGGATCTCAATCACATCCAAAACCTGAGCACCCGGCTGTATTTGTATTGTTTTCAGGTCAAGATCTGCATTACCCAATTCAATTTTTTGATGGATGGTTTCATAACCCAGGTAGCTGATCTGTAAAATATAAGCAGCTTTATACGAAGCAATTAGTTCAAAATCGCCTTTTCTGTTGGTATTGGTAAATGCCACCATGCTCGAATCCGCTTCCATCAGCAAAACTACAGAAGCAAATTCTACAGGATTGGCATGCTCATCCTGCACACGACCTGTTATTTTTTGGGCATTCAACCACTGAGTCGCTGCCATACACACCAAAATCATGTAAAAATACTTCACCATGGACTTGTTTTTTAATAAGTTCGATTACCTTTCTTCTCTGATGATCATTTTAATACCATGCCCGCCTCCGTTGACAGCACCCATTTCTTTCAGTTTTTCTTCTCTGATTCGCTCAAATTCTGACAGCGTTACTTTTTTACCTTTGGTTGGTTTTTCAAAAATAAAATTTTCCGGAATAGACTCTATGGAAGTTGCGATCGTCATCCTGTCTCCATTGTCCTGTTCCAACGCCAGGATCATGCCAGGCAAACCATTCATGCCCGCAGGCCCGAAAGAAACCGGTATTTGTGGTGTAAACCAGGCAACTACCTGTTTTGATGTATCCAGCAGGATGGCTTTCTGGCAAACAAAATCCAGGATTTTCTTCTGTTCTCCGGTGAGTTTCCAGTTATACTGTATTATTTTATCTTTGATCAGAAATTCCTTGCCCATGATGTCCTGCGATTGCAAAAACAGGTCTTCTGTGCGGTTGGTATAAATAACCGATTCCGGCATTTTGATCACCAGCTGAACCTGATTGCCCTCTGCTTCCTGATTGATTTCAAGGTCGTCAGGCTGCTCGTTGTTCTTGAAAAGAGATATTTCCGGGGTAAAAAACAATGCTTTGTCAATTGTTTGGGATGTTGGGATCATTTTTGCCAGTTCCGGATTGTCATCTCCAAAATCAATTTTGAATTGAATGGTTTCCTGGAAAATGATCTTCCCAGAACTAACCGGTTGACTAAAACCATTGCTCAATAAGATGAATAGGAGTAGGGAAATAAAATACTTTGTCATATTGATAAATTTTAATGTTAAATGCAAAAGTATAGCGTGATTTACCAAAAACAGGTTAATCAAAGTTGATCTAAGGTTAATTAAGGTTAATGGATGGTCGGTGAGCCTATTTTCTTTGTAATTTTGTGAGAACAAAAAATATAAAATTTGAAAATAAGACACGATATCAGGCAATTTGTACCCATGACGCTTAGCCTTATACTTCTGGCTGGATTTCTGATATTCTATTTATGGAAGGTCTACAGGATCGAAAAACAGGATCTTCAGAAAGAAGCCGGATATCTGTTCGAGAATGCTTTTAAGACGGCTGAGAATCATATTCTGGATGAAATGATCTATGAGGTCAAAGGGATCTCGTGGCTCAACCGTGATTCAATGGAGAAGGTCAGCCCAAAAGGGGAGATCAAAATGCTGAGACAGAGCTCAAAAATCTTTATTTCAGATACAATAGAGCATATTCAGGCAACAAATGATGGCAAAGCACATGTGAAAAGAATGGGTGCACTGGTCATTCAATCTGATGATGCACCCATTGCAGGGGATTCAAACCTCAATGTCAGAATACAGATCAAAAGTGATTCGCTCAAAATGGAAACCACTTTTGGAGAATTCAGGCATGCAGAAATCTCCGAGGTAGAGAAAATTTTCATGGAAAATCTTAAGAAATCCGGTTTGGACATCCGTTTTTCGATCTCAGAGGATTCCTTACAACAGGGACAATCAGCCAATCCTGAACACGAAGAAATGTTCTCCAGTACCACCTTTTATCTGAATGTGGATGGCAACAACAGGTATATTTTTGGCAAAATCTTTTATGAAATCTTATTGGCTGCGGGTTTGTTCCTGGCGGTACTTTTTGCATTCTATTCCATGATGAGATCCTACAATAAAAAGCAGGAGATCTATCAGCTTCGCGACGATTTTATGCGGAATATGACTCATGAGCTCAAAACACCCATTGCAACCATCGGGGTTGCACTGGAAGCAGTTCAAAACTTTCGGCCTGGTGAAGATGAAGTGCTGAGGCAAGAATATTTTCGTATTGCTGAAAGTGAAAATCAGAAACTGAATGCTTTGGTAGATAAGGTGTTATCCGTTTCTCAAACCATGGATTCGTCGGCTGTAAAACAGGAGCAGATCCACCTGCCAACCCTGTTGGAAGAAATGGTGGATTCCTTCCAGCTCCGGGCCAATCAACATGGCGTTTCAATGTTTTATGAGGATTTAGCGACTGAAAAATATGTTCGGTCAGACCAGCAGATGCTGGTGATGCTGGTGCACAACCTGGTTGACAATGCCATCAAATACGTGCGTGCTGAAAACCCGGAAGTCAGGGTTTCGCTTTACAATTCTCCCGGGAAAATTCATATTGCTGTGAGTGACAACGGAATCCCTATTCCTGAGACCTACCGGGAAAAGATCTTTGAAAAGTTTTACAGGGTTCCGAGCGGTGATGTGCATGATGTCAAAGGCCATGGCATCGGTTTGTATATGGTGGCCCAACTCGCTTTGGCTTTAAAAGGAAAGATCGCCCTGGAATCCGTCAAGGCTGGTAATAATTTTGTCTTTACACTCACCCAAACCAATCAGCTATGAAGATATTGTACATCGAGGATGAAGCTTCATTGGCTAAAATCGTTAAGGAGTCTTTGCAAAGCAGGGATTTTGAAGTCGTGCATCTTCTCGATGGAAGGCTACTGATCGGTCAGTTTATATCCTTCAAGCCTGATCTGTGTCTTTTTGACGTCATGCTGCCAGTGAAGGACGGTTTTGAACTGGCAAAAGAGGTCAGGACAATCGACCCGGATGTACCGATCATTTTTATCACTGCCAAATCACAGACTAAAGATGTGATAGACGGATTTGGGGCCGGAGGAAATGATTATATTAAAAAGCCATTCAGCCTGGAAGAACTGATCGTCCGGATCAATAATCTTTACCGGCTTTCTAAAAAAGGCCGGATTTTACCAATAGAAGAAAAATCCATGCAAATAGGAAACTATGTTTTCTGGCCGGAAAAGCTTGAATTGACATTCGGGGGCGAAATACGAAGGATCTCCTATCGCGAAAGCCAGTTGCTTGAAATGCTTGGCAACCAAAAGAATGAATTGGTTCCGAGAAAGCTCATTCTCGATACCCTTTGGGGCGATGACAATTTTTTCAATTCCCGCAATCTGGATGTTTACATCACCCGGTTGAGACAATATTTTAAACAGGACGAGAAGGTGCAGATACTAACATTGAAGGCTGTCGGATACCGTTTGGTGGACCGATGAAGCGCTTGTTTACCATTTCTTTTTCAAAAAATATACGGAATAAACCTTTTTGTTTTTTGCATGTACTGCACGTATTTGTCACCAAAAAACAGGATACATTCTTTTTCATCCAATCTGGCAGTGATATAAAGCATTATGGTAGAAACTAATGCAACTATAAGCAATACGAAGGTTGGATTTTTTAGCCAGATCCCCCAGGTCAGGAATAAAAGGGAAGCGTACATTGGATGCCGGATAAACCTGTAGATCCCGGATTCTACCAACTCTGTGGTTTGCTCAAATTGGTACAGATTTTTGTCTTCCCTGGTTTTTGAAGATTTTCTTCCACTTCTGAGCGTGATCACTCCGGATATAACAAGGTAAACTGAAAGGATAAGGAAAACCCAGGAGATGATTTGGACGATTGAAAACGGATCGGTGAACCAGTATGGGTAATTGTATGAAAATAGCAGGATATTGCATTCCCAACTCCAAAATCTGTAAAAACCATGACTCTTTGGTTCAAAAAGGTTTTTACGGGAAATGATGATCAACGGGATACTCAACAGGAGAAAAATAACCAGACTGTTCATAGCTTTGTTTTGACTTCAATATGTCTCCAAAATTACGATACATTCGGTTGAAATGCTCAATTTTTGAAGTCATTCAGCAGTTTTTCAACTAAAAATTCAGTATCCTGATCAGTCAATCTGTATGCGTCCAGTATTTGACGGCTCGGTTTTGGTTCACCAGGCAAAAGATCTCTGATCAACAGGTTGATCGTCTTCAATGGCGCTAGCCCGGTTCTTTTGGATGCTTCCTTTTCAAGGTTTGGATTGATGCCATCGGCACCTGCGCTTAAGGAGATGAAAACATAAGGAATAGTTTTGTTTTTCAAAAACGAAAAAACAGGTCTGAGCGGTGAGGCAATTTTCCCGAACCATACTGGTGCCACAAAGATCAGTTGGTCTATATGGACTAAATCCTTAAAAATATCTTCAATTTTAGGAGTCCTGTTGAAAACAGTATCCAGCAAAATGGTCAAAACAGAACGCTTGTTTTTTTCTTGGACAATGATTATTTCTGCATTCAACCTGTCAGCCAGTGCTTTTGCCAGTTTACCGTTGTTTCCTGTAAACGAATAGGTTATTACAATTTTATTCATGACTTGCGTATTGATCAGTTGCTCAGTGTCTTATTTATAATATTCTTGTATTTTTTGGCAGAACTTTAAAGAAAGTTGATGTAAAATTAAAGCCTCACTGAATATCGAACCCCAATACAGGCAAGCAAAGGATTAACGATTTTAGATTTTAGAATAAATTACCAGATCTGAAATCGTTAATCGGTGTTCCTTTGCCTGCCCGTATGGGTTCTTAAATCAATTTCCTCTTTGGTTCTGGCTTGTCAAGCTTAGGATGTTTGATCCGGATAGTCGTAAATACCTTCCTTTTTCAGTTTTTGAGCATACGCGGTCAGAGAAAGCGTGGGTTTTCCCAATATATTATACGTGTCATGTTTTTCTGCCAGGAAAGGTTCAGCGTAACCTGAAAAATACTCGCTCATGTGTTTGACGAATTTCATGTCCTTATTAAAAAAAGCAAGGATTTTTAACAGACCATGAGGAAGGATACTGACTTTGGATTTTTCATCGAATTCGTTCAGAAAGGTCTTAGCGGCTACAGGATGCGGTACGCCTGATGTTCCCTGTATCGGGAATTCCCTGTTCAATGCATCCGGGTTGCCAATCGCTTTCACCAGGTGGCCGGTAAAATCATAGCAATTGGTAAAATAGATCGGGTTTTTTGCATCGCCGATGACCGAATAGCTGCCTTTACGTCTGTAAAAAACAAAACTGTCTGCAAACCAGCTGCAATGCAACAGGGTATATGGAATGCCTGATGCCTTGATCAATTGATGACCCTGCATGCGGATGGCATTGGGAACAAATGTTGTAGCTCCTTTCAAATGACTTTCGCCGAATGCGCCCAGTCCCGAGATCACCAGTATCTGTTTGATTATGGATCTGTCGACTGCTTCGAGGATATTGGCTACGCCTTCGCGATCTGAACAAAATGGTGCCCGAATATCTGTCGTTTGGGTCGCAAGATTCAGGTATAGGTATGTGGTGTCGGATAAAGCTTTTTTCAAAGATGGAACATCGGTAAGGTCTGCTTCTTCCATGGTCAAATGAGTGTGATCACCAAAAATATTTTTGGCTTTCTGTGTATTTCGTACAACGATTTTCACCTCATAACCATCAGCTAAAAGGAATTTTACGACTGGTGCGCCGAGATTGCCCGTTGCGCCAATCACTGTGATTTTTTTTATTTCAGCCATAGTTTTTGTTTTTATTGAATACAAAGGTATGGTATTGTATGGTATAATATTTTGACAAAAGTCAAAATCATCTATCTTTTTGCTCTGATCCTGCTGAGTGTAGCGATATCCACGCCTATATAGGATGCGATATATCCCAGATTGACCCTTTGGAGCAGGTCAGGATGGTCTTCACAGAATTTTTTATAGCGTTCGGCAGCGCTGAGCACCTGGAAACTCTTTGCACGTTCGATCATTTCCCGGCTCATGACATCTGCCAGGTCCTTGCAGATATGATTCCAGGCAGGAATGAGCTGATATAATTCCTTTTGCCGCGCGTAACGGATGATCATGAGTTCGCTGTTTTCAATGGCTATGATGGATTCTTTGGATGGCAAGCGGTTGTTAAAGCTTTCAAAGGCTATGATCAGTGAACCTTCCGGGTAAAATGCTGTCGTGATCTCATCGCCATGATCATCGTAAAAAAAAGATCTGAGCAGGCCGTTTTTCACGAATCCAATCCGGTTGCAGACCTGACCTTCCTGTAAAAAATAATCATTAGAGTTCAATTGCAACGGAACATAACTCTCCATCGTCAGATTCAGTTCCTCCGGTGTCAGGTGGTATTTGTCGATACTGTTTTTATCCAGCTTCATTATATCATAAATAATCTGTTTTTCAATAATCCCAATGTGCCGGGTTCGACTGTCTCAGTGTATAGCATCTGAAATTATGGATAGGTTCATTAAAATAAGCCGCACAGAATGCCAGAGTTTGTTTATCCAGATATCTGATCTTCAGGCATTCGTTTTTGATCAGCTCTTTTCCATATATTTTTTTGATCAAAAACCAGTCAGATAAAGTGCCATGTGTCATGGTTCGTTCAATGATGAAACGCCTGTGTTTTGTTAAATCCAGTTCACTCTTATTCACATCCCAAAAAAGTGTCTGGCTAAATTCTTTTATTACATTACTTTGGTTCATTTTCTGTTCTGATTCAACCAACATTAAAGATTGTAACCAACAATAAAGCTAAATTACAAAAAATAAGATGCAACTATTTTTTTTTGATTCACAAAATGGGCATTGATACAATATCACCCGTATTGAATAACTGACATTGATTAACTATATCTTTTTCAACCGTCTAAAAAAATTTGTATAGACTGAATGCTTAAACCCTGAAAGGTTGGCAGGCAGGATTATGGCAATCATGAAACAAATGATTTCTTCGCAAAATCCCGAAGCGATTTATTAATTGATTGTTTAATACATAAATATCTTTGTAACATGGTGATTATGGTATAATCATGCCACCCCTTCAGGGTTTTTCGGGGATTTTAAAATAATTGCAGTCTATAATTATATCATCCCTTCGGGATTGGAACTAACTTGCTTAGGAAAAATGATCTTCCACTATTTTCCATACAGCATCCCAATAACCAAACATCACATCACCGTAAAACAGACAACATATTGGTCAGTTTTGGTTCCTAAGCGTCTAAATAACTCCAATTTCTTTTAAAACTCAATTTTCAGCAATCCCCTGAAGTCATTCAATTTAAAACCAGTGGCCTGGTCATTTGGATATTTAGCTGCGATCGCCTGACTTACAGTTGGTTTGATTTCGGTATTGACTGCACCATGACAATTGAGGCACAATGAATTAGCCACATAGATCGGTGCATAGAAAGTGTTGCCGGTTTCTCCCACATTGATCACAGGCATTTTTTTGGCCAAAGTATCCTGGCTGATCTGCATAAAACGTTCGATGATCTGCATATCTCGGGCTGTTGCCTGGTTTAGAGCATTCCTGGATTTGTGTGAAATACGCTGGATGCGGACACCTTCCTTTTGGGCAATGCTGTCGGTGATCGGAATGGCTTCGCCTGAACAAAATCCGATAGCACCTTCAAAACCTTTTGCTTCAATGGCTTTTTTGAGCGCTTGTTGTAGTGTCGAATTTACCTGACCGGCGATTTCCTTACCTCTGATCATCAATTCTTCCTGAGTATAGCTAACCTGCTGAACAGATTCTTCATTTTCCGGTTTATCCGTACTTTTTGTCTTACAGGCCTGAAGCAACATGGCAAATGAAATTCCGATTGCCAGAATAAAAATTGATGAGTTTAAAACGTTTAAAAGATTCTTCTTCATTGTGATGGATTAAAATTGTGATTAAAAAATGTTTAACAAATTAAAGCATTGATTGATCAGATAGAGTGCCGTAATCAAACAGAATTTTATCATTTATTTGAAGAATGATGTTAAAAAACTTTGCCGGGTTTTCAAAATAGCAAGATTTTACCTCTGAAGTATGGATCAATTCCTTTGCTCAAACCCTCAATACACCATCATTTTCTTCACAATTATTCCCTTTTCATGCTGAACCTGAAAAAGATAAGATCCTTTTGGTAACCGGCTGATATCCATTCGTTCACCGGAATGGAATATGCCTGTCTGGATCAAGCTGCCTGTCAGATCAAACAGGGTGTATGCACAAGGGCCGGATGCCGGAAAATTCAGCAGGATCGTGATCCACTGATCGGCAGGATTCGGGAACAGGGTCAAATCTTCACCGGTATGATCCGGGGTTAAAACATTGACCGAATTCTCGTTAAAAACGCAGTTTTGGAGCGCTTTGTACTTAGGATTTTCGGTGTCCTGAAAGTTTTCTTTGACGCCCCAGCTTCCCCATTTTGAATAGGTGCCATGGGATGAAAAATGACAGAGCAAACCACCTGCATGTTCATACCAATAGTCCATATATTGACAATACAATGCTTCCAGTGCCGGATCGTGATTGGTGGCGATCAGTTTGGAAGTCAGTACTGTGTTGTTCACATTATTTCCGGTGGCCACCAAATGTTGCCCGGCTTCATAACAGATCAATTCCATTTGGTGATCATCCGCAACTACCTTGTTGTTGGCGATCCATTCAAAAGCATCCGGCAGGCTTTGTTCCATTCGGTCAATGATTTCTGGAATGGTCACATCGTTTTCTTCATGGTTGTTGATGATCGCGTTTGCTACTTCGCCACCGAAATAGGGCGCGATCGCAACAGCATCTGCTTTCTCTTGACTGGGATTGAATGCAGGATCTTTAAAATAAGTGATCAGTTGGTTGGTCAGCCAACTGTTGGCTGCCTGCGATGGAATGATACGGATCAAACGCTGATCTTCTGTGAATACATCTCCAAAGATCCTGAAAACATCGGCAGATCTTTTAGCAGTATACTTCCAAGTCCTTTCCCAGGGCATGCCTTCCATTCCAAGAGCGGCAGCAAAATCAGCACAATCCGCATTTTGGGAGAATCCTGAATTCCATAATTCATTGCTGTATTCAAGGTAAATTTTAATGCCCGGATCCAGCGTTTGCTGCAATAAGCCGGCCAATTCAAGAATATAATTATCATCTGCCTTGTGTGGAATATTGATCCAGATGTCATTTTGGGTGGTATTCGCCAATTGTACGACATATTCCCAGGCAACACCACTTTCCTGTGCCTGTGAATAATAAGTATAAGGCGTTCTGTCTGCCCATAAGGCTACCTGAGAACCATTGGTTCGGGTAAAATCCATAAAACGGATCACACTGAAATCTTTCAGGAAAGTGAGAAATTCCGTTGTAAATGTCTGGTTTTCGTATGTTTCAGAATATTCCGGGTAAATGAATTTGATATCGTTGACAGGATTTCCCGGTTCGGAAGACAATATCTCCAGCATGACCTGACCTGTGACAGGTACGAGTATATCGGCCGGGCAGTTGTAGGTTCCGGATGCGCCAAAACTGAGTCTGACCTTGCCATTTCCTTTCACGATCAGTCGATAATTTCCGATTGGAACTGCTGATCCTATATCCCACAGCATGAGTGTTTTGACCAATTGTGGAGCATGAATGCCGTCATCATAAGGGATTTGAAGCGGATATCCATTTGCATTGAGTGGAACGTTGACCCCTGTATCCCATGGTCCGCCACCGGAAGCGTTGGAAGAGATCCATTGTCTGGATTGTTTGAATGCATCGGTGAACACCAGTTCGGTGGAATAATCACTTACGGATGAGATATTGATGCCGATGGGTTTGCTGTTTTGAGCGAAGACATCAAGATAAAGCGCTGCCACAATGAATAAAGTCAGGTAATATTTGAAAGGGAATGTCATATTTTGAATTTAGTTATTTAGTTCTTGTTTGGTTAATTGCAAATTGAATTTCAATTCTTTAGAAAGTAAATATCATGAAGTTGATTTTTGGTTTTGTTCGGTCAGTTGCCTGATGATAAAGCAAAATAATGAAAAAAATGGTATCTGTTTGTTTTATCCCTTTAAAATATTTGCTCATTGCCATTTACGGGAAGGTCAATATGAATAATGAGCATTGATGTTGAATAAGTGTGAAGGGGGAAATTACACAGAGAGCCTCGGAGGAGTCACAGAGGGCCACGGAGAAATTTTATTATTGGTGAGATCTGTGAAACAGCAATAGACAAAGCCTCTGTGGTTCTCTGTGCCTTCTTTGTGTAACTCTGTGAAACAGGGAAAAATTACACAGAGGGCCACGGAGGAGTCACAGAGGGCCACGGAGGAAGTTTAGCACTTTAATAAAATTCACAAGCTTGATCAAATCTGATTTCG
>Ga0209573_1002239_pt1 | contig 25719 bp, 23 predicted proteins | sample TNRBio252014_DNA_FD_185870 | JGI IMG/M metagenome (GOLD analysis project Ga0209573, IMG submission 185870) | Wastewater treatment Type I Accumulibacter community from EBPR Bioreactor in Madison, WI, USA - TNR Reactor_6/25/2014_ DNA (SPAdes)... | ecosystem: Engineered > Bioreactor > EBPR >... | reverse complement strand
AGTTTTTCATTGGTATCATGCTGATCATTACCGCTTTGAAAGAATTCAGACAAAACAAGGACCTTGTTTTTGGAGGCATCCTGCATGGCCAGGTAATTCAAAGCTTGCGTCAGACTGGTGAGATCCGCATTGTAGGAATCATTGATCAGGATACAATCATTTTCTCCTTCCTTGGTTTCGAGCCGCATGTTGATCGCAGACAGAAAAGACATCCTTTTTTCGGCTTCTGCCTTGTCCAAACCCAGTTCCAGGCTGATAAACAAGGCAAAAACGGTCAAATGAATGCTGAGATTGTCTTTGAATTTGGTGTTGAAACTTCCTTCCTGCCCACGCCAGATGTACCTGACTTCGCTTGAAACATTCGAAATGTCTATATTTTTTACAAAAAGTTCAGCTGTATCGTCCTGATAGGACCAGGAAATGATTTTTTTGGCTGGGAATGTATGCTTGATGTGGTCAAAAGTCAGGGTGTCATCCCTATGACACAGGATGGTAGTCGTATTGTTGAAAAGGAGTAGTTTTTCATCGAGTTTTTGCTGCAGGTTTTCAAAACCACTGCTGTGTGCATCTCCGAGGTTCGTGAAAATGCCGATTGTGGGCTGAATTACCTGTCCGAGTCCTGCCATTTCGCCGACAGTTGAAATACCAGCCTCAAAAATAGCGAGGTCAGCATTTTTGTGCAATTGCCAGACTGAAAGCGGAACACCGATCTGTGAGTTATAGCTTCCGGGATTTTTGACAATGCTGAAATCCTTTTCCAGCAATTGATACACCCATTCCTTGATGATGGTTTTTCCATTGCTTCCGGTAATGCCTACCACAGGAATTGAAAATTGTTTCCTGTAGTCTGACACGATCGTTTGAAGTGCTTTGAGGGAACCCGGAACTTTCCAGGCGATGGCTTCCGGATAGGTAGAAAAGTCAAAATTTGGTTCTTCCACCACAAAATATCGTACACCTTTATTATATAATTCGGAAATAAACAAATGGCCGTCTGTTTTCATCCCTTTGAAGGCAAAAAACATGGTGGTTGCAGGAAAAAGCAATTTCCTGCTGTCAATGAGCAAATGTTCGACTGTGGCAACTGAATTTTCGGTGTTTTTGTTGGCTGGTCCAAGCAAGGATCCAATCCGGGAAATACTTAACATAGATAAATTGATAAAAAGCTGAAACGTTTTTTACTTGGCAAATGGTATTTATTTGGCAAAGATCATTGGGTTTGGCTCTTACCATCCTGAAATACCGTGAATCCATTTCTGATGCATTTTAATATCAGTACCAGAATGATGGGCAAAAATACCAGGTTCAACTGCTGTGGGATCAGGGTCCAGCTTGCGATCAACAAAATGAGCAACACAGCCAAAAGTCTGAAAACCCATTTTTTGGCATTTGCCGGAACGGGAAGCAGCACGACCACAAACAGCGGGTTGATCCACCATAAATTCCAGTTGGATTTTGTTGCCAGATGGTCCGTTCCAAACCACATGAACAATAAAAAAACTGATGCTATGGCCGCAACAGTAAACCAAGTTTTGTCGTAAACTTTCCAGTATGCCTTCTTTTTCCTGAAACTGAAGACAAACAATAAAATCTCGAGAGCCAGCAACAGGTTGAAGATAAAAACCGGCCTGAACGGGAAAGGAAAATCTTTCTTTGGCGATTTGGTTTCCTCCAGAACCACTTTTTCGCGGACGACCAAAGCATCTTTAACATCGGTTCCCTTTGTTGCCGGACCAAAATATTCCCTCACATATTTGGGCATAAACATTTGCTGAACCGGGTCAGCGATCTGATCTGCTCTTGCCCCGATGATCAGGTCAATCCCAAAGTCCAGCCAGGAATCATTGGTAAGGTGTTCATCCAGAATGTGGCGGAAGCTTTTTTCTATTGGCAATGTGGCGAAAGTAATCGAGTCCTTTATACTTTCGCGGATGATGTTTACCGGTCTGGTAGCGCAATTGTCAAAGAAAAAGTCATACTTATATAAGCGGTTTTCCGGTTTGTAATTCTCTTCCAACAGCTCATAAAGGCGTATTTTTTCTGTTTGGTCCAGATTGAGTGTCTGTTCCTGTATCCACCTGCCTTCATTACCATATGCAGCGATCGTATTATAATAATGCTGTACACTCAATGTGTAATCGAGTTTCCCGCGTAAAAATTTCAAAGTGAAATTGGGTGTATTGAAGTCAAAAGTACCGTAATTATATACTTTGTCCCATCCATTCAGCGGATCCTGCACACGGATGGCTGTGTGCCCCCAAATCGAATAAACTTGATTGCCGGGTCCCATATTCAAAACCGATATCTCTGCCTGATCGGATAAAGGCAGGATTTGAGCGAAAGTTTGTACTGACGCCCACACCAAAATTACAATAAGAATGCTAATTTTCCTCATGCTGCAAAATTAGAAAATTCTGGATTTTATCATGTTTTCAGCTTGAATAAATGACAGATTTTATAATCATTTAACAAACGAGCCGGATCAGGTTTAAAAATTCAGCTAAAACCAGCCTGACGGTTTGCATGGCTGCTTAAATCCTGCTATCAGGGATGTCAACTTTGCTGAGTTTTTGAAGCAGGAAGAAATTGGGATGACATTTTATAATTTCAATTATAATTTATCTGAATTTCAATCAATTGCACGACAAAAACAGATAGTGGAAATAATTCTGATGCTTATGGATTTTACAGATCCTGGCTGACCTGAAAAACAATTACAAAAAATCGCTTACATCAGATGGATTTGGAATGATATTTGACCTACATCAACTCGAAATGTTTAGGAGCAAATAACAATTTTTTACCAAAAAAGTATATTCTTTTTAAAAAATGATTTTTATTTACCCCCTGAATTCAAACAACAATTTTATGCTTGAATAAAACAGATGAAAAACACTTATTTTGATCTTATAGACCAATCCTATTATTTCCCGCATTCTGGTTTTGATATGCGCAACGGATACCTCTCATTCCATGGCATTTCGCTTAAATATCTGATAGATAAATATGGAACACCGTTCAGGTTGATGTACCTTCCGGGCATTGCCAACCAGATAAAAAAAGCTAAAAACCTTTTTGCGAGAGGTATTAAAAAGAATAGTTTTAAAGGAAAATATCATTATTGTTATTGCACCAAATGCAACCATTTTTCCTACGTTTTGGAAACTGTTTTGAAAGAAGGCGTACAATTGGAGACCTCCTCATCTTTCGATCTGGATCTGATCTGGAACCTTTACAAAAAAGGTAAAGTGGCCAAGGATGTGATCATCGTACACAATGGATATAAAACGGAAAGTTATCTGGAAAAGATCGTCATGCTGCATAAAGAGGGTTTTAATAACCTGATTGTCGTACTGGATTCAAAAACAGAACTTTCGAAATTGCTCGAGATATCAAAAGATGCAAAAAAGAAGATCAAGATCGGGATCAGAATGGCCATTGATGAGGAACCTCAGGCAGCCTACTATACCTCAAGACTGGGTATCCCGAGCAAAGAAATAATGGATTTTTATGAATCCTGTATCAGGGAACAGTCTAAGGTAGAATTGAAGATGCTCCATTTTTTTGTTGATTCCGGCATCAAGGATACTATATATTATTGGGGTGAATTCCAGAAAGCGCTGGCCATTTATGTAAAACTTAAAAAGCAGGCGCCCACACTGGACTCACTCAACCTTGGCGGTGGCTTTCCCATCATGAACAACCTCGGTTTCCAGTATGATTATGAATTCATGATCAATGAAATTATTTCATCTATAAAGGAAATTTGCCGGACAGAAGAAATTCCTGATCCGGATCTTTATACTGAATTCGGAAAATATACCGTCGGAGAAAGCGGCGCCATCATTTTTTCTGTATTGGAACAGAAACAGCAGAATGATGCGGAACTCTGGTATATGATCGACAACAGTCTGATGAATACCATTCCGGATGCATGGTCGTTGTTTGAGAAATTCATATTATTGCCTGTCAATAAATGGGACAATCCTTATGTAAGGGTCAACATTGGAGGGATCAGTTGCGACAGATCGGATTACTACAATTCTGAGGATATGAACCAGCAAATTCACCTTCCGCAGTATAAGGATGAAGATCCCGAACCATTGTACCTCGGATTCTTTCATACGGGAGCGTATCAGGATTCGATCAGTGGTTACGGCGGGATAAAACACTGTCTGATCCCGGCACCCAAATACATTATCATTGACAGAGACGAGAAAGGTAATTTTATAGACAAAGTGTACAGGAGTGAACAGACGGTAGAGGAAATGTTAAATATTTTGGGATATGAGTAGCGACCCGGACAAAGGTTTGACGAGAACTTTTGGAGGCATAGAGCCGCAATTTGCGCAGGAGGAAACCAGCCGGATCTATTTGCAATCCATTCCATATGACGGTACTTCCACCTGGGGAAAAGGAGCCGATAAAGGTTTTGAACTGTTTTTGGAAGCCTGTGAAAATATGGAACTCTATGACATTGAAACAGATTCAGAAGTTTACAGGCAGGGCGTTTTTATTTTGCCGCCATTGAAAGATTTTTTGTCTGCAGAAGCCATGTATGAAACGGTCCTTCATCGCACCCGTGAATTGCTCGGAACAGGTAAATTTCTGACTTTTTTCGGAGGTGAACATTCGGTGAGTATAGGTTTGATCCAGGCTTATACGGAAAAATTTGACCATTTAACTGTGTTGCAGATCGATGCCCACACAGATCTCAGACCGGAATATCTCGGCACTCCATACAATCATGCATGTGCCGTATATCAGGCCAGCAAAACGACCAATCTGATCCAGGTCGGGATCAGAAGCATGGACATTGCCGAAAAGGAACACATGAATGTTGATAAAGTATATTTTGCACAGGACATTGACGGCAAAACGGACTGGATGCAGGAATCCATTGATAAAATGACGGATGATGTGTATGTGACGGTTGATCTGGATGCTTTGGATCCATCGATCATGCCTGCCACCGGAACCCCGGAACCGGGAGGATTGCAATGGTACACACTGATCACTTATCTGAGAATGGTTTTCAGCCAAAAAAATGTAGTGGGTTTTGATATTGTGGAACTGGCTCCGATAGAAGAACTACATGCTCCCCAGTTTCTGGTTGCCAAATTGTATTATAAGATGCTGAGTTATAAGTTTCAATTGCCCACAGGTCATTAAAGGCCAGTTATGAAATTCTTAAATGATTTTTTATAAAGCAAATCCAAATATAAATAAATATGAGTAATAAAGGTCCGGTTTCTGAGTTCATTTTGCACCATTTCAGGCATTTCAACGCCGCTTCTCTGGTGGATGCAGCCATCGCTTATGAGAAGCAACTCGAGTCTGGCAATCAGATGATGATCACGCTGGCTGGCGCAATGAGCACTGCTGAACTGGGCGTTTCACTGGCAGAAATGATCAGGCAGGACAAGGTACAGATCATTTCCTGCACGGGAGCCAATCTTGAAGAAGATCTGATGAACCTGGTGGCACATAATCATTACAGACGCATACCTCATTACCGGGATCTTTCACCGCAGGAAGAATGGGAATTGCTGGAGAAAGGTCTCAACCGGGTAACCGATACCTGCATACCGGAGGAAGAAGCATTCAGGAGATTGCAAAAACATATTTTTGAGATTTGGAAAGGCGCTGAAGAAAAGGGAGAAAGATTTTTTCCGCATGAATTTATGTACAAATTACTGCTTTCGGGAGTCCTGGAACAATATTATGAGATTGATCCGAAGGATAGCTGGATGCTGGCAGCGGCACAAAAAAACCTGCCCATTGTGGTTCCGGGTTGGGAAGACAGCACCATGGGGAATATTTTTGCTTCCTACTGCCTCAAGGGAGCGCTAAAGGCTTCCACGATGAAATCAGGGATCGAGTATATGCAGTTTCTTGCCAATTATTATACCGAACAAACCCGGGATAAGGGTATTGGATTTTTCCAGATAGGTGGAGGGATTGCAGGAGATTTCCCGATTTGTGTGGTGCCCATGCTTTATCAGGATATGGAACGGACGGACACGCCCTTCTGGAGTTACTTTTGTCAGATTTCAGACAGTACGACGAGCTATGGTTCGTATTCAGGAGCAGTTCCCAATGAAAAGATCACCTGGGGCAAGCTTGGAATTGATACACCGAAATTTATTGTGGAATCAGATGCATCGATTGTTGCACCATTAATTTTCGCTTATATCCTGGGTTGGTAAAAAAAATACATATTATTAAAAAGAATATTATAATATATCAGAATTCTTAAAATATATTTGAGCCAAATTTTAAAAACTAAAAAAAATTAAGCCGTTGAGGTCTGAATTATAATTTACTTCACTTTTCACCATTAAATCAAATAATATAAGTTTCATAATTTTTTTATAATCTAAAATTGTTTTGTTCTGTGTTTTTTAATGACTTGATTAACCAAAAAGGGTAATGTAGTTTTGAAATGAAGAAAATTAAAAAATTTAAAAGACAGGTAGATGATTTTGAAGATTTCGGAAAGTTTAAACCTATCAGAAAGAAAAGTAAAAAATCATCTCTGAAGCCGATCGAATCGCAAGATAGAAAACCAATGAAATATTACTTTGAAGAAGAATAATATGGAAAGACCAAAAAACTATTTTAGTGATGAAGAGCTCAGGGAATTCGAAGAGCTGCTTCTGCAAAAAAGAGAAAAAACCGTAGCTCAGATCCTGGAGTTTGACAAACAACTCAGGGAACTGACTGAGAATGGAAAAGATGAGAACAGCCTTGACAATGCAAGTTATGAATCCCAGATGGATTATCTCGTTTCGTACCGTGAACGAAATGAAAAACATCTTTCGGATATTGATAAGGCACTGATCCGCATACAGAATAAATCGTATGGGATCTGTATGATCACGGGCGCACTGATCGACAAGAACCGCTTGCTGGCGGTTCCGACTACCACAAAAAGTATTGAAGCCAAAAAATAACAGATAAAAAACAGACCATGAGCAAACCAAGAGTTATAAAGGATTTCGAAAAACTGGATGTTGGATTGCAGGAGCAGATAAAGCTTCAGTATCCAAATGGTTTCGAAAGACATCTGATCACGTTTAAAAATGCAAAAGGCGAATTTGTGAGCGCTTTGCTCTTTGAAACTCCGGATGTCTATTACCTCGTAAGAATGACCCGGAAAAGAGCCCAGGAAATTATCCGCGATGACGACGATTACAATGAAGATGGTATCCTGAGAGATGAAGTCAGACTCGACTATTCAGAAAAATATGATACGGACGAATTCGAAGGCGTGGATGATCTGGATGACAATATCGAGGAAGATGATTATGCCGATGATGAAGGCGATGATGACGGAGATCAGGACGAAGAGGATTGATCTGAGACTATACTTCCGGCATTTATATGGATATGACAGGTATGGATTGATCCCTTGATTGGAATTGATCCGTCAAAAAAAAAGACGTGAACAATGCATTTGGTATTGTTTACGTCTTTTTTTAAGTTGGCCAATTTATTTATGATTGACGATCATTCACCTCGTTTGATCATGTAAATTTATATTAATTTGGTGATTTCAATGAACCATTTAAATTTGCCATTGAACATGTTGTATCAGACAAAATGATTTTATTTAACCAATTCATCCAATATTTTCTCCATTTCATATTCATCACCAGGTGCAAATCCGCTGTGATCAAATACTACTTTGCCTTCCTTATCTAAAATATAAGTCTGAGGAATGAATGTGAAATTGAGCTGCTTCATCAGATCCTGGTTGACATCGCTCAATATAGTGAATTCCCAGCCCTGCTGAGCAACAAGCGGCTTGATCTTAGGCAATTGCCTTGAATTATCAATGGTGATGGCTACGATTTCAAGATCATATTTTTCAACCCAATCTTCATATATTTCATGGTAGATCTCAAGTTCTCTTTTGCAGGGCGTACACCATGTTGCCCAAAAACTCACTACCGTAATTTTACCGTTCTGGATGAATGAGTTGGTATTTACTATTTGCCCGTCCAGGTTTTTAAGGTCAACCGAAGGAATGCTTTTTTGTGCAGAAACCATGGTAAATGTCATGACAGATAGTAAAAACACGAACAGAATTTGAATCAGTTTTTTCATTTAAATTAATTTTAAAAGGATATTAATTATTTGAATGTCAATAAATTAAATTTTAAACCTTAAGCATTCAGGCACTTGGCAGGAAGCGATTTTGTAACCGATTTCAATTTCATTTTCCCAACCTGCTGTTTTTGAAAGGCAATATTTTTTGTACTTAAATCCGGTCACACTTTTGCCCGAGATAAAATAAAGTCTTTTTATGCAAGATCAATCTGTTGTTTACATTATTTTTGCATGATCTCAACAAAAAGCTTACTTTTAAAAGGTAAAATTAAGTTATTAGTTACAGACGTTGTGAGAATTAACACATAATTAACCGAAATTTGATACATACATTTATGCCGTCAAAAAGGAAAGTGCAATGTTATAAAAATACTTGCGATCTTCAGTATTTCGGGTCTGAAATTCTTTAAAACAAATATATGTTTACAAACAAGTACAAATTTTTTTTACTGCTCATAGCAAGTTGGTTGATCATTCACCCTGGATTTTCTCAGGATCAGGGTGTATTCTCAGGCGGACTGGAGTCCAATGCCAATTTTTTCATGAGGGATTCTCTGATCGGAGCCAGTGGCATTCCCCAATATGACAACCTGCTTTTTGGCGGTGAAGCATGGGTTAAAATGGGCTATCAGATCGGCACATGGACCATGGGTCTTCGTTTTGATGCTTTCCACAATTCTAATCTTAGAGAACCAAACAGCGCTTATTCCGATCAGGGCATCAGGCATTGGTTTATCCGCAAGCAGATAAAAGATCTTGAGATCCAGGCCGGACACATTTATGACCAGATCGGTAGCGGCATCATTTACAGAGCTTATGAAGAAAGACCTTTATTCATAGATAATGCATTGTACGGTGTCAGTCTGAAATACAGTTTCAATGAACAATGGTCAGTGAAAGGATTTTCCGGAAGGCAGAAATACTTGTTTTCCAGTTATCCTGCCATCATCAAAGGAGCAAGTATCGATGGATTTTATAGTTTTGGAGAGGAAAAACCTTTTACGATCGCTCCCGGATTCGGAATCGTGAACCGGACCTATTCGGAAGAAACCATGGAAAATATGGTAAATACCCTGCGCGCCTATATTGGCAACGACCGGATTGAACGATTGAAATATAATACCTATGCCGGATCAGCCTATGCAACGCTAAGCTATGGACCCTGGGGCATGTACCTGGAAGGAGCATATAAATCTCCGGAGGTGTTCTTTGATCCCAATGCCCTGAAAACGAGCATTTCAGGAAGCCAGACGCCAGGGAAATATGTGCAGGAGCCTGGTTCTGTATTGTATGGAAGTCTGAGCTACGGCAACAAAGGGCTTGGTGTCATCGCAGAGGTGAAAAGAACAGAAAATTTTGATTTCAGAACCAGCCCTGAACTGTCGCTGACTCAGGGTCTGATGAATTTTATACCACCGATGTCACGTGTCAATGCTTACAGGCTTACAGCCCGATATGCACCTGCAACCCAGTTGCTCAGCGAGATCGCTTACCAGCTGGACGGCAAATACTCTTTCAATAAACATGCAAGCCTCAACATCAACTATTCACAGATCAACAGATTGGATAACTTGCTTTTATATCGTGAATTGTACACAGAATTCCTTTATAAACAAGGCAGAGACTGGAGGCTCATCACCGGTTTGCAATGGCAACAATACAATCAGGAGATTTACGAAGTCAAACCGCAGGTACCTTTGCTCAACAGCATCACGCCGTTCTTTGATTTCCAGTACAGGATCAATAAACAAAATTCTGTCAGGTTGGAAGGGCAATATATGTATACTGAGCAGGATTTTGGATCATGGATATTTGGTATGGCAGAATATAATGTCGCACCTCATTGGGCATTTGAACTATCCGGCATGTACAACATAGTACCTACCGATAAAGCGCCTGCTGATGAAAACGGAGATTCCATCAAACTGTTGTATCCGACAGTTGGTATCACCTATGTAAGTGGTTCCAACAGGTATTCACTGAGGTATGTCAAACAGGTGGAAGGCATCGTATGTGCCGGCGGCGTATGCAGGCTTGAACCGGCTTTTAGCGGTATTAAACTTGCGGTCAGTTCCAGTTTTTGATCAATATGTCAAACCTTGTTTAATGAATCACAAAAATTCTAATCATGTTGCATAAATATTTCTTAATTGTTTTTATAGCTGTATTTTTTATTTCATGTTCGGAAAAGGACGTGATCGTTCCGCCTTTTACCGCACCTGAATCCAATCGTGTTGTGCTGATCGAAGAGCTTACAGGTGTCAGATGCCCCAATTGTCCTTCGGGTGCAGCCATGCTGGAAGATCTGGATGCCTTGTATGAAGGAAAACTGGTCATTATGGCGGTTCATGGAGATTTCGATACAGAGCCAATGGCCCAGAGCAAATACGATTTCAGAACAGAAGAATCACGTGCGTTGGAAAACTATCTCAGACCGTTTTGGGGTAAACCATCCATCGCAGTCAACAGGGTCGGCGATGAAGAAGAAATGGCATTTATCGGAATCAATCGCTGGGCCGGGATCATCGAAGCTGAACTGGCTAAGCCTCACCAGATGAACATCGAACTGAATACGGAATTTGATCCGTCAACCAGAGAATTAACGATCGATGTGGGCTGTCTTCCGCTTCAGGATCTGACAGGCAATTTCAACCTGAGTGTAGCCATCACAGAAAGCAATATCATCGATGCACAGGTGAACCAGACCGTCATTATTCCCGATTACACGCACAAACATGTCATGAGAAAAATGTTGACCGACTATAAAGGCGATCAGATCAGTACCGGATTCAAGGCGAATCAGGTAGTCAATAAGAGTTTTGAATATACTTTACCTGTAACAGAAGGCCTTTGGATCCCGGAAAATTGTGAGGTTGTGGCATTTGTCAACAAAATTGACGGAAATAAAAAGGAAGTGTTGCAGGCTGCACATGCTAAGGTTGTGCATTAACATGCGTTTTTAGATTGAACTTATAACTCCGGTATTGTCAAATGCTTTTACGGTTTCATTTTGCTATTCATTGGTACATACAGGAACAAGCTAATTGATACGGAATAAATGTTTGCCAAATACCATCATGGAATATATGATCAGGAAGATGAAGTCAGTTCCTTCAACAAAAAAACCCAGGAATCAGGATACATTTAATACAATAAAAAATCCTTCCTGACGATATCGTCAGGAAGGATCAGGTTTAAATATCTTTGAGCCGAAACTTTTCGTTAGATCAGTTTTCTGCGTCGCATTTCAGTTTGGATCAGGTTAAATTCCCTGCTCATTTGTCCGCCTACGGAAGTATTTTCCTGCGTTCTCCTGATGAGATAAGGCAAAACATGTTGGACCGGGCCATACGGAACATATTTTTCAATGCTGTAACCGGCTTTTGCCATACCAAAGGAAATATTGTCGCTCATACCGATCAGTTGCGCGGTCACAATCCGTGGATGGTTTTTTGGAATACCTTTTTCATCCATCAGTTTGGCGAGCAGCTGGCAGCTATCTTCGTTGTGGGTTGCATTGGAAAGATACATTTCATCAATGTGATCGAGGCAATACTCCAAACCAGCATTATAAGAAGCATGCGTGCCTTCAATGGTTTCAAATATCGGGCTTGGATACCCTTTTGCAGCTGCACGTGCTCTTTCTTTTTCCATATAAGCTCCGCGAACCAGTTTAACAGCACATAAATATTTGTGTTCTCTGGCATGTTCCAGAGATCTCTTCAGGAAGTCAATACGATCTTTACGGTACATTTGCAACGCATTGATCACTGTAGGAACGCCTTTATTGAATTCAGCGCTCAGTTCCAGTGCCAGTTCATCAATTGCGCCTTGCAACCAGCTTTCTTCAGCGTCAATATGAACAAATATGTTGGCTCTGTTGGCTGCTTCGCAAATATTCCAGATCCTTTTCTTTCCGCGTTCGTATTCCTGTTGCTCAGCCTCTGTCAGTGTTGCTCCTGAAGTGATTTTTTCGAACAATGCACTTCTGAATAAACCGGTCAGTTTACTGCTGATGATATGGATATTTTCATCCTGGATGGCATAATGCAGCGTTTTGATCAGATACTCCGCAGATTTATCGAACTCTTCTTCATTGCTTTTCGCTTCCACACCATAGTCCAGAATGGTTTTGATGTTGAATTCTCCCAATTTTTTGATCAGTCTGTTGCATTCTTCGATGGTTTCGCCACCGCAAAACTGTCTGTAAATCGTCCTTTTGACGATCCCTTTGATGGGTAAATGCCAGTTGAGGGCAGTCATAGCCAGATTGGTGCCTATTTTGACCAAAGATGCATGGTTCATCAATTTGAAAAGCCAATAAGACTCTCTCAATTCACGGTTGGATTTGTAGGCGAAAGCGATTTCTGTATTGTTCAATTTTAAAGGATCCATAAGATGTGTTTTTTATTCAACTTTATAAAAAATGGACAAATCAATTCTATAGTTCTGTGTGCATTGTCAACCACCACTGCCAAGTCCTCTACTCCTGCTTATGTACCTTAAAACGCCTTCATCCGTTCCAGGCAAATTTTTATTCACGCTTTCATTCATCTCTGACGCTTTGCATAGTAAGCTGTTTTGCCGAATAAACAAGCGATAAAACAATGCGATAAATTTCACACAAAATTAAGCACATTTTTACATAATATTATAATATTTGATAAAACACTTATCAAAAATTTTGATATAAGTCCCATTTCTTTTAAAATGAAGAATAATGTTCTGAATGATACATCTGAACATTTTCCCAAAACAGCATGCTGACACAAAGGATCAATGCGCCTGAAGCCAATTGTCTCCTGTGCCTGTGTCTACCAAAATCGGTACCTGCAATCCAGGAATCGCGTTTTTCATTTTCTCTGTTACGATCGCCCGGACAGTTTCAAGTTCGGGTTGAAAAACATCAAAAACCAATTCGTCATGCACCTGCATGATCATGTGTGATTTCAGATTGTTTTTCCTGAATGCATCCTGTATATGGATCATCGCGATTTTGATCATGTCGGCTGCCGTGCCCTGAATCGGTGTGTTGATCGCCATACGTTCCGCGTTGGAGCGCATCATGCCGTTGCCTGAATTGATGTCACGCAACCATCGTTTACGGCCCATTTTTGTGAGAACATAATTATTTTCTCTTGCGAACGTCAGGATATCATCCATATATTTTTTCAGGCCTGCATACCGGGCGAAGTAATTATCGATCAATACTTTGGCTTCATTTCGGTTGATCTTCAATTGCTGGCTCAGATTCGTTGCTCCAGCGCCGTATATGATGCTGAAATTGACCGTTTTGGCGTTTCTTCTCTGTGTGGCGCTCACTTCTTCCAGGCTTACATTGTATACCTTGGCTGCGGTTGCCCGGTGAATATCCAATCCTTTCTGAAATGCATCGAGCATCTCCGGGTCTCCACTCATTTCTGCGATCAACCTCAGTTCGATCTGTGAATAGTCAGCTGCGAGCAGTATATGTTGTTCATCAGCCGGTTGAAACGCTTTTCTGATCTCACGTCCAGCTTCATCCCTTACAGGAATATTCTGCAGGTTCGGTTTTTCGCTGCTGAGCCTTCCTGTTGCCGCTCTTGCCTGGTTGTATGAACTGTGCACACGTCCGGTTTTTTTATTGACCAGATAAGGCAAGGTATCTATATATGTATTTTTAAGTTTTTGCAGTTTGCGGTACTCCAGGATTTCAGCCACGATGTTGTGTTCGGTGGCGAGTTCAGCCAGTTTTTCTTCATTGGTGCTGTATTGTCCTGTGGAAGTCATTCTCCACCGATAAGGAATTTTAAGGCGCAGGAAAAGAACTTCGCCTACCTGTTTGGGTGAATCTATGTTGAAATGGACACCGGCTGTCAGATATATACTTTTTTCGATCTCCCTGATTTTGGCCGATAGCTCAACAGAATATGTTTTCAGGAAATCAGGATCGATCCTGACGCCCCTGAATTCCATTTCTGCCAGCACAGGAATCAGCGGCATTTCTATGTCATTGAAAACTTCCAAAAGATTTTGTTCTTTTAGTTCCTTTTCAAAAAGCTGCTTCAACTGAAAAGTAATATCAGCATCTTCAGCTGCATATTTAGCCGCTTTTTCAATTTTTACGTCGCGCATGCTTCCCTGGTTCTTTCCTGAACCGATGAGTTCTTCGATGGGTACCATGTGATAGCCTAAAAGGGTCTCGGACAAATGGTCCAGCTTATGGCGCTGATCGGGTTCCAATAAATAGTGTGCGATCATCGTATCGAAGTAAGGCGCAGCTACTTCTACATCGTACCATTTCAGCACCAACAGATCATACTTGATATTTTGGCCTATTTTAAGGTATTGATTGCTTTCCAGCAAGGGTTTGAATGGCGCCAGAATGGCAAGAGCCTGATCCCTGTCTTCAGGAATCGGAATATAGAATCCTGTGTCTTTTTCCACTGAAAATGCGATACCTACCAGGGTAGTTTCATTGGGATCAAGCGCTGAGGTTTCGGTGTCGAAACAAAATTCTTTCGAGCTGGTGAGTAAGGACACGAGTTTGCTGATCTGTTCAGGTGTATCGCATAGCTGATAGTTTTTGACGGTATTTTCAATATTCTTTTTGGCGATGGTATATTTTTCAACGGGCGCCTGAGTCGGAGCTACAGGTTCATCACCAAAAAGACTTTGTTGTTTTCCAGCCAGTTGCGGTTCATCCAGTATGCTTTTTGCCAGAGATCTGAATTCCAGTTCAGTGAACAATTTTTTAAGTACAGGTTTGTTCATCGGTTCGATGATGAGCGCTTTCGGGTCAAAATCAATGGGTGCATCGATTTCAATCCGTGCGAGTCGTTTGCTGAGAAAAGCGTTATCCCTGTCAGCCAACAGTTTTTCCTTTCTGGAGCCTTTTTCCTGATCGATTTGTTCATATACACCTTCCAGTGAATCGTATTTTTGGAGCAGGTCAACGGCAGCTTTGGGGCCAATCCCTTTTACGCCCGGTATGTTATCCACGGCATCACCTTGTAAACCCAGCATGTCAATAACCTGATCAATCCGGCTGATCTCCCATTTTTGAAGGATTTCAGCTTCACCAAGGATCTCTTCTTCACCCTGTTTCCCCGGTTTGAACATGAAGATCTGTTTGGATACCAGTTGTCCGTAATCTTTATCGGGTGTGACCATATAAACTTCAAATCCTTGTACTTCAGCTTTTTTGGCCAATGTTCCAATGATGTCGTCCGCTTCATAACCCGGAACTTCAAAAACGGGTATTCTGAATCCAGCGAGGATCTCCTTTACAATGGGAATGGCAAGGGTAATATCCTCCGGTTGTTTATCTCTGTTGGCTTTGTATGCCGGGAAAAATTCGTGTCTGAATGTATCTCCGTGCGGATCGAAGCAAACGCCGAAGTGAGAAGGTTGATAGCGCTTGAGGATGTCCCATATGATGCGTACGAACCCTGTAACAGCAGAGGTATTCAATCCCTTGGAGTTGATCAGTGGTCTGTTGATAAAAGCGTAATGTGCTCTGTAAATCATGGCGTGACCGTCGATCAGAAATAGTTTTTGCATGCGTATATTTATTTTATTCCAAATGTTTGACAAGTTAAAAGTAAGGTTCTAATGTCTTTTTTTTATTGAAAAGGCAGATTTTTGCATGTTGCCCTGCAATATTAAATGTATTTCCAGTGTAGTTGTTTATAAAGTATGGTGTAATTGTTCAGCCTGAAAGTCTTTTAGCCATTAGTCTTCTGGCATTGGAAGTATGCTTGTGAGGCAAAACTTTACTGTCTTTTGCTCAATGTATGTTTTCAAATCGGACACGTTAACTTAGTAATGAGGCAAGAACTATAATAAGTATGGCAACTATTTGTATAAATAAAGAAATTGACCGATTGACTATTACTTTGGTGCAATTGTAATTAACCTTTTTTTGGCAGGTTGTTGTGCATGATTATGAGGCTTTTACTTATCAGTTAACAAATTCCTTTGATAACGGTCAAAAACGCTCTTAAACCACCTTAACTTCTATGCACTCTACCATGCGAAATACGCGAGCTATTATGGAAACTTGCTTTCTTTTCTCGGTATAAAAAATCCCTTGATACAATTTAAATTCCTGATACAAACTTGTATGTGATTTTTTGACTGAATTCCTGCACCATCAAAAACTGGCCCTCCTTCTGTAAAAATCCCCCTAACTGTATCAAAAGGTTTATATTCACTAAACCCCTTCTGTTTAAAATCAAATTTTATCTGCTCGTTAATCTTTTGATGCAAATATTCTATAACAGCACAGTCCAATTCTCTAAAAATTAAATCATGGTGTGCGTCTTTGGGTAGATCTTTATTTACAGGGATTTTCTTATTGGCATAAGACAAGTCTGATTTCATTAATTCATAGTACACCGGAAGCAACTCAATGGATTCCGAATCCGTAAAATCTAAACAATAATCAAGCTGATAAACTACTCCAACAGCAGACGGTGTTTTTATTCTTCCTCTTTTTTCCTTATCCTCAGCCCATTTATAAGCTCTTGCGTAATTATTTTCCCAAACGTAGAATCCGTTACCTAACCAATCAAATTTCTCTTGACTCTTTTTCACCTTATCAGGATTAATAACCAAATCATTCCTTACAGAAAGGTCGCAACCATGAAATCCGATTGTTAAATTTGGTCTTTTCCGATACATTATTCAGCCGTTGCAAAAACTCTATCAAGATTTTTCAAATGTCCGGTAAAATTTTCTCCTTTAGTGAGAATCTTAGCAGATTGAAGTGAAGCAACAACAATTGTTCTTTCTTTCTTCTCAGATTTAATCTTTTTTGCCAATACCTTTAATAATTTTAATTGCTTCTCTTCCATAATTCTATTTAAAAGTCTGTAATGCAAAGTTATCGAAAAAGTTAGAGTTTTTCATAATCCTGAAATGAATAAATTTCTTCAATATTTCGCACAGTATAGTAGATTTAGTTTGCTGATTACAGGGTAATTGGGTTTAGTGAGGTGTTAGCATTGAATTGCCTGACGCTTTGGCCTCCGGACTAATTGAGATATTTCACGGGCTTTAGTCAAAAACTTATAAACATATGCCTAAAGCCAATTTTGATATTTCAACAGCATCTGGCATCAAAAATGGAACTACAATTGTCAAATGTGCCCTTATTAGCTATACATAACATTAGTTTATTTTTCAGTTTTTTCTCTCATAAATTTTGAGGCTTTCCCGAAGCCAGAATTCATAAAAACAGTGCTCATAACAATTGGGCTTGTAAAACAATTATGTACGACAAAATCATATGGCTGCTTTCTAACACCTGAATCGGATAAGTCAAAACAAAATATCAAAATGATTTAACCTTCCCGGGGTATCTGTAAAAATATAATAAGCCTTTTACTTCCAATATACAAAGATCATATTGATCCGGGCTTATTGGCCGGAATGATCTAACTTATCAGCAATAGTTTACTTTTTTATCGGCACAAACATAGGTCCTACTGAACCCGGCCAGGTTTTGACGCTGAGTTTGCCTTTATCAGCTACCATTCTTGACCAGCAATATTCCCTACCCGACCTTTTGTCATTGTACATGCGTGGAACATACCATAGGATCAGTTTTTCTCCGCTGAGTTTTTCTGCTGGTTGAATGTATTGTTCCGGTCCCTGCTGATAATCGTACCTGCAACAATCACCTATCGTCGGAAGATCGGTCGTGCCTTCATCCACATCCTTTTTGAATTTGGAAACATATGCGAAAGCAGCATCTCCTCTGCCGGCTTTTCCATATTGTCCGCGATCCGGAACTATATAATAACCTGATCCCTGCTCATTTGTCATCCTGAACCAATATCCTTCAGGGCTGAATTTACCTTCATTCTGATCTGTCCATTGTTCTGTTTCCCACTGTTTCCAGCTCTTACCATCCCATTGAGAGAACTGTTCAGGTCCGTCACCCAGATCCAGATCAATCCTGAATATCGGTTTATAGACCGCTGAATCGTTGCATCCCTGCCCATGGTTCACCCCCATTATTCTGAAGCTACCGTCATCGTAGAATTCAAGCCGGTTCTGATACCGGTAATTACACATCGCCGGCCATATAGGACTTCTGAAATCTTGGACCAGTGCATATCCTGATCCGTTTTGGCCATTGATCTTTTCTAACTCAGGTCCTTTGAATGCGACTACTGCGGCGGCGCTGAACATAGGACAACCGATCGCATCGCTGTACCCGACTTCTTTTTTGTTGAGGTAACTCACATGCCAGTCAACTATTTTGGTTGACTTGATCACCGGCTTATCCTTATACTTCACGTCCAAAACTTCCATGCCGTCTGATCCCATGATCCTAAATTTGAGTTTCCAGTCTCCGAAAGAGGTGTCGTTGTCGATTTCGCAGAAATGGGTCATAAAATATTCATTTTGCAACTCGTTTTCAGTGAGTTTGAAATCTTTGGACTCGTTTTTCTGCCATACCAGCCCGATCAGTCTCCAATCCGTCAAGTCCACGATGGACCACACCATGCGGTTAGATTTTTTATAATAAAACGCCGGTCCTGTGCACAGGTGTTTGGAACGCTCGCATTTGGTTTCCACCATAGAGACCTGAAGATCTTTTCTGACTTCATCCAGATCTTCTGCTTTGATTTGAAGCGCATCCAGTACATCGTCGGAATGGAGTGCGATTTCTATGGCCAGATCGTGGAGACGCTTGTTGAGTTCAGCTTTCACATCGATTTGCCTTTTAACAGTCAATACCATGCCCGAATTCACATCGACGAAAGCGATGCTTGCACTGTTGCTGTAATAGTGATAAAGAAATACCCTGTAACAGCTGCCTTCAGGACAGGTGATACCATTTGGCAATTCTCCTGCCTCTGCAGGCCGGATGCTCATGATCTCATTTCTGAGCGGATCTCCGGAATCCCTGTGATACACATCCCGCAAAAAATCCTTGTTCGCCAAAGCCAGTTCTTGTGCTTTCTTTTGATTGGCATCCGTCAATTCAGCTTCATCCATCGGTAACACCGGAGGTTTTTTAGTCAATGAACCTTCTATCAACGAGGCATAATCAGCCAGTTCCGGGACCCTTTTCATCATGGCTTCAGGAGAAAAATCCCTTGCTATCACATAATGCTGATCGGTTTCGTCAGACTTTTCATCTTTGGATGTACATGCTATGAATAAGGTGAGACTCAGTATTAAAGCTGTTTTGAAGTACTTCATAAAAATGCAAATATTTGAACGGGCTAATGTACAGATTTTTGGGTTTAAAACTTTTATGGACAGAAAGTTCTTTTACATTTTCTGAAAAAATTACAAAAAAGAGGCCGGGATTTGAATCACGACGATGAATGTCGTGATCTGCGAGATTCGATAATTTGAAGATCAGATAATCAGATCATCAGATAATCAGATCATTTCTAAAACAAACTTCATCAAAATTGTCTATTTCTTTTCGTTCCCGCAGATCTCGCAGATCAGTGCAGATTTAATTGAAAATCATGAAAAAAATCTACAATAACCAGCTGGATAAACTTTTTCAACCTGCGTAAATCTCCGAATTTTCAAATTTCGCAGATCACGACATTCATCGTCGTGATTCAAATTTTCAAATTGTCTTCTTTCCCGTTCCCGCAGATCTCGCAGATCAGCGCAGATTTAATTGAAAATCAAGAAAAAAATATCAACAAGGATCACATGAATAATCTTTTCAAGGTGGGTAAATCTTCGAATTTTCAAATTTCGCAGATCACGACATTCATCGTCGTGATTCAAATTTTCAAATCATCAAATTGTCTTTTTTTCCGTTCCCGCAGATCTCGCAGATCAGCGCAGATTTAATTGAAAATCAAGAAAAAATATCAACAATAACCACCTGAAATAACTTTTTCAACCTGCGTAAATCTTCGAATTTTCAAATTTTCAAATTTTCAAATCAGATCATCAGATCATCAGATCATTCAAGGATCAGATCATCAAAAAAACTCATATTTGTTTTTTCCTGATAAATTTTGCCCAAAAAGAATGTAAAAATTTTATTATGCAAGGATAACTCCCTACCTTTGTAGCCTTATTAAATTTCGGATTTATTCAAGCAATGCAAAAATCAATTTTTCCGATTATTCTTAGCCTTTTGTTTTACAGTAATTTCCTCTATTCTAATGATGGAGGTCATGATAATACTGTAAGTGAACCAGCTGGTTCACATGAAGATCATGGCCATGACGGAGGACATGAAACTAAGGCTTTCGACCCAAAAAATGTTGCTTTTCATCACATCAGCAACCAAAATATTTACAGTATCGGAGACTGGGCAATACCATTGCCTTGTTTTTTATACGCTCCTGAAACCGGTTGGTCCGTTTTCATGTCATCCAAATTCGGGATAGGCCATCACGGTAACGGGCATTATGCATGGGACGGATATGCACTGATGGAAGGATCCGTTTTCAGAATTACCGATCCGGACTTTCCAAAGGGAAAACAAGTGTTGGACGAGGTAAAATATGAGACAGAACTTGTAAACGGCAAAGAGAAAGAAATCGGATATGCTGTTTTCGGTGGTCAAAAATACAAAATGGATCCCAGAACTACCTTTGATGGCGGATTGATAGGCGGAGGTATTACCTCATTTTATGATTTTTCCATTTCCAAAAATGTGGTTTTTATGTTTTTGGTGGTGATCCTGTTGTTGTGGATGTTCATCAACATCGCGAAAGCGTATAAACGCCGTGAAGGACAGGCGCCAAAGGGCATTCAGTCACTTTTTGAGGTGATCATTTTATTTATAAGGGATGAAGTAGCAAAACCTTTTATCGGAGAAAAATACAAAAGATATTTACCGTATTTGCTCACAATTTTCTTCTTTATCCTGGGATTGAACCTGCTCGGACAAATTCCGTTTTTTGGTTCCGCAAACGTAACAGGCAACCTCACCATCACACTCATGCTGGCAATTATCAGCGCATTGGTGGTGAATCTGACAGCCAATCGCAATTACTGGATGCACGTGCTTTGGATGCCCGGCGTTCCGTGGTGGCTAAAAGCACTGATTTTAACCCCGGTAGAAGTACTCGGTTTGGTGATCAAACCATTTACTTTGATGCTGCGGCTTTTTGCCAACATTACAGCCGGTCATATCGTGATCGTCATTTTTGTTGGCCTCATCTTTATTTTTGGCAAATCAGGTGAAAGTGTGCCCGGTTCCATTATGGGTATTGCCATTTCCATACCCATGTCCTTGTTTATGTCTGCGCTGGAATTGCTGGTAGCATTTATCCAGGCATTCGTATTTACCTTGCTGACAGCGTCCTATATCGGTGCTGCAGTAGAGGAACATCATCATTGATTATTTAATTTTATTAATAATATTTATTATGGTAGGATCTATAACATCAATTGGATTAGGAATGATAGTGATTGCCGCTGCATTTGGTATTGGTTGGATCGGAAGTAAAGCGATGGAATCCATCGCCCGTCAACCTCAGGCAGCTGGTGATATCAGAGCTAACATGATCCTTATGGCAGCGTTTATCGAAGGAGCAGCATTGATCGCTCTCATCTTCGCAGCGTTTGTACTCTAATGAAACAGACGTCCGGTAACAATTGGTTGCCGGACGACTTTTTTCCTTAACATCAAAGTAAAATTAAGTATGATTTTTTTAGCAGATTTTAGCGTGATCAAACCGGAACCGGGATTGTTTATCTGGGCAGTGGTCATCTTTGTAATATTTTGGTATCTCATTATCAAATTCGCTTTCAGGCCGATAGTCAATGCACTGGAAGACAGAGAAGGAAAGATCCAGGAAGCATTGGACAAAGCAAAAAAAACCAATGAGGAGATGGAACGCCTTCAGGCTGACAATGAAAAATTACTGGCTCAGGCCAGAGAAGAACGTAGCAAAATACTCAACGAGGCTAAGGGCGTCAGCGATAAAATAATCCAGGAAGCTAAGGAAAAAGCTAAACAGGAAGCTGCTGAGATCGTCGAAAAGGCTATGGTAGAGATCAATGCACAAAAGACTCAGGCATTGAGTGAAGTCAAAAATGTGGTTGGCAATATCGCTCTTGAAATCGCAGAGAAAGTGGTTAAAAAAGAATTGTCCAAAGATCAGGGTCAGCAGGAATATGTGAAGTCTCTGATCGACGAGTTCAATATGAATTAATCCTTTATCAACAAGCATTATGTCCGTTTCTAAAATTGCAAAAAGATACGCTAAGTCATTCATTGACTATGGCTCAGAAAACAAAAAATTGCCGGCATTGATGGAGGATGTCGAAGGGATTCTTGAATTGGCCAAAAACAAGGACTTCAAACTTTTATTGAGAAGTCCTATCATCAAGCATGAAGTTAAATCCCAAACGATCAATGTGTTGCTTGAAGGAAAAATTCAGCCTGAAACCATGAATTTTCTGCAATTGACTTTGCAGAAAGGCCGGGAAAACATACTGCCTGAGATCATGGAAGCAATCGTAAGCAAATATCAGGCATTACAAAACATAACAAAAGTCGTGATCACTTCAGCCATAGAGCTTTCTGATCAGGAATTGGAAAAAATTTCTGCCAATCTCAATAAACTGAAGATCACCGGCGACAATGTGGCTTTTGTCAAAAAAGTGGATCCAGCCATCATCGGAGGATTTATTCTGGAGATTGGAGATAAATTGTACGATGCCAGCGTCACCTCAAAATTGAAAGTCATCAAAACAGAATTGAATCAAAATTGATCATCATTTTATAAAGCGAAAAGAACAGGTATATGTTTAATGTAAAACCCGATGAAATATCATCCATCATAAAAAATCAACTCACTGGTCTGAGTACTGCAGCATCCCTGGAAGAGATTGGTTCAGTGCTTCAGGTGGGAGATGGAATCGCCAGAGTGTATGGACTGAACAAGGTTCAGGCTGGTGAATTGGTGGAATTTGAAAATGGCACCCAGGCGGTAGTATTAAACCTTGAAGAAGACAATGTCGGGGTGGTTTTATTAGGCCCCGGTGATGATATCAAGGAAGGTTCCATCGTAAAAAGAACCGGAAAAATATCATCCATCGACGTCGGTGAAGGTTTTCTGGGCCGTGTTATAGATCCTTTGGGCCAACCTTTGGATGGGAAAGGTCCAATCACAGGAAAAAAATATCAGATGCCCATCGAAAGAAAAGCTCCGGGTGTTATTTTCAGAAGACCTGTACATGAAGCGCTACAGACAGGTATCAAAGCGATCGACAGCATGATCCCTATTGGTAGAGGTCAACGTGAGCTCATCATCGGCGACAGACAAACAGGTAAAACAGCCATCGCTGTGGATACCATCCTCAATCAAAGGGAAAACTGGGAAAAAGGTAAGCCTGTATTTTGTATTTACGTGGCTTCAGGTCAAAAAGGTTCTACTGTAGCCAGGGTGATGAAAGCGCTTGAAGACGGCGGTGCGATGCCTTACACAGTGATCGTGCTGGCAACGGCTTCTGACCCGGCGCCACTCCAGTTCTTCGCTCCTTTTGCAGGTGCTGCCATCGGTGAATTTTTCAGGGATACGGGTCGTTCTGCACTGGTTGTATACGACGACCTGACCAAACAGGCCATTTCATACAGAGAGGTATCTCTGTTGCTGAAAAGGCCTCCGGGACGTGAAGCATATCCGGGTGATGTGTTCTACCTGCACTCAAGATTGCTTGAAAGGGCTGCGAAGATCATCGGTAATGACGATATTGCACGCAATATGAACGATTTACCTGAATCTCTGAAAAATGCGAAAGACGATAACGGCCAACCGCTGGTAAAAGGTGGTGGTTCATTAACCGCTCTTCCTATCATCGAAACACAGGCCGGAGACGTTTCAGCTTATATTCCTACCAACGTGATCTCCATTACAGACGGACAGATATTCCTCGAATCCAGTCTGTTCAACGCAGGTATCAGACCAGCGATCAACGTCGGTATCTCTGTTTCAAGGGTTGGAGGTTCAGCCCAGATCAAATCCATGAAGAAAGTATCCGGTACTTTGAAACTGGATCAGGCGCAATTCCGTGAATTGGAGGCATTTGCTAAATTCGGCTCCGACCTGGATGCTGCCACAATGAATGTGATAGAAAAAGGTAGAAGGAATGTGGAGATTCTCAAGCAGCCGCAATATGCTCCGATGTCAGTCGGTAAACAGATCGCTATCATTTATCTGGGAACCAAAGGTCTTTTGAGAGCCGTTCCGGTCAATCGCATCAGGGAATTTGAAGAAGTATTCCTGACCACTCTTGAGCAACTGCATCCGGATGTGTTGGAAACCTTGAAATCCGGTGATCTGTCACAGGATGCAATTGAAAAAGTGGAACAAATTGCGAAAGATTTGATGGGACAATTTAAATAATTTAACGTGAGCGGTAAATTAAAAGAAGTAAGGGATCGTATTGCCTCGATCAATTCGACACAGCAGATCACCAGCGCCATGAAAATGGTGTCTGCTGCCAAGTTGAAGAAATCGCAGGATGCTATCATCAAAATACGGCCTTATGCCAACAGGTTGCATAAAATGCTGGCCAATGTGCTGGCAAACCTTGAAGGAGATATTTCTACAAAATTGCACCAAAAAAGAGAGATCAACAAAGTTTTACTCGTTGTAGTGACTTCAAACAGAGGTCTTTGTGGTGCTTTTAACGCAAATATCATTAAAAAGGCCGAGAAAAAAATCCTTCACGAATTTGCGGATTTACGCGCTGCAGGCAATCTGCATTTGCTTTGTATAGGCAAAAAAGGCTATGAACACTTCAGCAAACATTACAAGGATTGCCCTATCAATAAAGACTATTTGTTTGCATTTGACCACCTGAGTTCTGCCACGATCCATCCGATCGCTGATATGCTCATGGATAGTTATGAAAATGGTCAGTATGACCTGATCGAAGTGGCTTATGCCGTATTCAAAAATGCAGCCATCCAGTATCCGACGCTGGAACAATATTTACCCATCATTGATTACAATCCGGATACTACTGCCAAACAGGACTACATTGCCAACTATATTTTTGAGCCTGATAAGCATCACCTGTTATCAGAACTGATCCCAAATATCATGAAAAGCACTTTCCTTAAATATATGCTCGATACCAATGCTTCTGAACACGGAGCAAGGATGTCAGCAATGGAAAATGCTACAGAAAATGCCCGGGAATTGCTCAAAGACCTCAAATTGGAATATAACAAAGCCAGACAGGAAGCGATCACGAGCGAATTGTCAGAAATTGTTGGCGGTGCAGCAGCCTTGAGTTGATCAACAAGTTTTAGATTATATAAAACAGGGTTTGGCTTTGGTCAAACCCTGTTTTTTTTAGCTGATCCCATCTGATCCTGACAATTTTTGGTAAATATTAGTAATTGTTTAGCTGAATAGTCTTTTAGTCTTAAGTCTATTGCTAATGATTTATACCAAGGTTTAAAACCTCTGATTCCAAAACAAATTTGGTGTCTTTTGCTCAAAGTACAAGCTCAATTCCAAGAGACAAACAGGGTAACAGACTCATTAGCTAACCACCTAAGCTGGACGAGCCAGAACCAAAGAAGAAATTGATTTAAGAACAAGGAACACCGATTAACGATTTCAGATCTGTATTTCTATTCTAAAATCTAAAATCGTTAAT
>Ga0209573_1002238_pt1 | contig 25721 bp, 24 predicted proteins | sample TNRBio252014_DNA_FD_185870 | JGI IMG/M metagenome (GOLD analysis project Ga0209573, IMG submission 185870) | Wastewater treatment Type I Accumulibacter community from EBPR Bioreactor in Madison, WI, USA - TNR Reactor_6/25/2014_ DNA (SPAdes)... | ecosystem: Engineered > Bioreactor > EBPR >... | reverse complement strand
CTCCAGCGAAATCGATGGCAAACCAGGCTTTATGCACCGGTCGCGGGGGCGTCCTGGGGAGTATGCTCCAACCCATCCGGGTGGCGATCACCCGACCCCGGTCGGGCCAATAGGGTTCGTCGGCTGTCCAATGCAGCCGGTAACGGTAGGTTCGGGTGGCGCCGGCTTGGGCGGGTTCCCGCGGCGCCCAGTAGGCGACGATGTTATCGTTGATTTCGTAGTCGGTCGGAATTTCCACCAACTGGATCGCTCCCTCGCCCCAGGGCTCCAGCGGTTCCACCCATAAGGTGGGCCGTCGTTCGTAAAACACCAGGTCGTCCTCATAGTTTTCGAAACGGCGATCCCGTTGGGACAGGCCGAATCCCCTGGGATCGCGATCGACAAAGTCGTTGGTCTGGACGAAGGGCGGGTTGTTGAGTGGTCGCCAAATCCGTTCGCCAGCTCCGGTCCACAGGGCCAGACCGTCGCTGTCGTGGACTTCCGGGCGCCAATCCCAACTGGGTTGATGGTTGGTCTCGGAAAACCAGAACATGCTGGTCAGCGGCGCCACTCCCAGCCGGCGAATCGCGGCCCGAAAGAACAAGACGGCCTCGATGTCCATGATCACCCGCTCCTGGCGGGTCGCCTGGATTCGATAGGCGCCGGTCAGGCTGGGACCCTCCAGCAAGGCGTAAATCATCATCGTCTGGGGGTCGGCCGTCGGTTCCAGCCAGAAGTGAGTAAAGCGGGGAAATTCCTCCGCCGTGGGCAGGGCGGTATCGATGGCGATGCCGCGGGCCGAGATGCCGTACTGATCCAGTTCCCCGGCGCTGCGGAAATACGAGGCCCCCAGGAACGCCAGCCAGTCCCGCTCCTCCGTCCGGGAATGCAGGACCCGGAAGCCGGCAAAGCCGATGTCGTCCGGCAGCGCCGCGGCAAAATCCGCCTTGCCGAACGTGAACAGGCGGGAGGAATAACGCACTTCGCGCGCCGTGCCTGCGCGCACGGCGTGGATTTTCACCGGCAGGGGGAACAGCCGCCCTAAATGGAAGAAGCGCACCGGATACGGCCCGTCTCCCTCGCGCCAGAGCGCGGCTTCCGGCCGGGACTGGATTTCCAGATGGGCGTCATAATCGATGCGATCCAGGAGATCGGCGTGGCGGATAGGGGGAACCTGATAGGGTTGGGCGGCCAGTTGTTGGGCTTGCTGGCGCAGTCCGTCGAAACTGAACGGCTGCGCGGGTCCGAACTCCAGTCCCGCCGACGGCCGCGCGTCGGCTCGAGCGCCCTGTCCGAGGAGGGGCAACCACGGGAGGGATAATGCGCCCGCGAGAAAGGAACGTCGTGAGATATCGCGCTTCATGGGATTTGCCCCTTCAACAACCGCCGAACGGCTTCAAGGTGCTCCGGTTCCTGGTGACACAGGCCCTGGAAGCTGGCGGACAAATCCAGGAAATCCTTCAGGTCCATGCGCTGGGCCATCTTTATGAGTCGCTTGGTCAGGCGCAGCGCCTTTCGCGGCTGGCTGGCAAAGTGCGCGGCCAATTCCTGGGCGCGCGCCAGCAGTCGTTCCGGCTCCACGACTTCCAACACGATTCCCCGCGCCTTGGCCTCGTCGGCGTCGATGATTCGACCGCTCAGGGTAAGTTCGAAAGCGGACTGATAGCCGATCAGCCGTTGCAGAAACCAGGCGCCGCCATCGCCCGGAATGAGACCCAGGTTGAGAAAGGTTTCGCCGAATTTCGCCGCGCTGGAAGCCAGGCGGATGTCCGCCATGTTCGCCAAGTCGAAGCCGGCGCCGATCGCGGGTCCGTTCACGGCCGCGATGATGGGGATCTCGACCTGTTGCAACGCCAGCGGAATTCGCTGGATGCCGCGACGGTAGCGGGTGGCCACCTCGGCCGCGTCGCCGGCAAAGTCGCCATGGCGCTCGGCCATGTCCTTGACGTTGCCGCCGGCACAAAAGGCGGAACCGGCGGCGGCGAGGATCAGTACCGAGATTTCATCGCAGCCGTTTACCCATTCGGCGACCGCCACGATATCGTCGATCAGGCGCGTTCCGGTGAGCGCGTTGCGCACGTCGTGGCGGTTCATGGTCAACGTGGCGACGCGCCCGTCGATCCGGAGCAACGCATCGGTCAAGTCTGGTGGTTTCATCGCGCATCTTCCCCTGGTCGCAAAGGGTTCGATCATACAAAAACTCCCCTCTCCCAGCAGGAGAGGAGTTGGGAGTGAGGGCTTTGGAAGGTCGTGCGAAAACGCCTCTCAATCCCGCAGTTCGCGCCGGTCGGCGAACAGCGCGAGCGCTTCCGGATTGGCCAGCGCCTCGATGTTCTTGATCGGCTGGCCATGCACGACGCTGCGCACCGCCAGTTCGACGATCTTGCCGCTCTTGGTGCGGGGAATATCGGTCACTTGCAGCACCTTGGCGGGAACATGGCGCGGCGTGGTGTTTTCGCGAATCGTCCGTTTGATTTTGGCGGCGAGCGCATCGTCCAGTTCGACGCCATCCTGGAGTTTTACGAACAGCACCAGCCGGACATCTCCCTCCCAGTCCTGCCCGACGACGATGGATTCGACGACTTCGGGCAGCTTTTCCACTTGGCGGTAAATCTCGGCGGTGCCGATGCGCACGCCGCCCGGATTAAGCGTGGCGTCCGAACGGCCATGGATGATCAATCCATCGTGCTCGGTCACTTCGCAGAAATCGCCGTGATGCCAGACGCCGGGAAACCGCTCAAAATAGGCCGCGTGGTACTTCTTTCCATGGGGGTCGTTCCAGAAACCGACAGGCATGCAGGGAAACGGGCGGGTGCAGACCAGTTCGCCTTTTTGTCCTCGGATGGATTGGCCCTCGTCGTTCCACACTTCGACCGCGAGGCCCAGACCCTTGCATTGAATCTCGCCGCGCCAGACCGGCAGCGTGGGGTTGCCCAGCACGAAACAGGAAACGATGTCGGTGCCGCCGGAGATGGAGGAAAGTTGAAGGTCCGACTTGATGTCCGAGTACACGTAATCGAAGCGCTCGGGCACGAGCGGGCTGCCAGTGGACAGCATGGCCCGGAGGTCGCTTAGATCGTGGTTCCGCCTGGGCGTTAGGCCGGTTTTTTCCAAGGCGTCGAGATACTTGGCGGAGGTACCAAAATGGCTCGCGCGTTCGGCCTGGGCATAGTCCCAGAGAATCCGACCGCCGGCGACGAAGGGGCTGCCGTCGTACAGCAGCAGCGTCGCGCCGGACGCCAAGCCGGAAACCAGCCAGTTCCACATCATCCAGCCGCAGGTGGTGAAGTAGAACAAGCGATCGCCTTCCCGAAGGTCGGTATGCAGTTGGTGTTCCTTGAGATGCTGCAACAGCGTGCCGCCAGCGCCGTGGACAATACACTTTGGGACGCCGGTCGTTCCCGATGAGTACATGATGTAGAGGGGATGGTCGAAGGGCTGCGGAACGAACTCGATTTCGGTCGCCGCCGCGTGGGGCGCGACAAAGCGGGGCCACGAGATACCCTGGGGCAGGCTCGCCGCCAGCGCGTCCGCGTCGTCGTGGAGGTAGGGAACAAGGATCAACCATTGGACGCTGGGGAGCCTGGGCGCGAGTTCGGCCAGCTTGGGCCGAATATCCACCGCCTTGCCGTTGTACCAGTAGCCATCAGAGGCGATCAGCGCCTTGGGCGCGGTCTGGCCGAAGCGATCGAGGACGCCCTGGACGCCGAAATCCGGCGAGGCGCTGGTGAACACCGCGCCGATGCTGGCGGCGGCGAGCATCGCGACAATCGTTTCAGGCATGTTGGGCAGATAGGCGGCGACGCGGTCGCCGGCGCCGATGCCCGCTCCTTTCAGCGCGGCCGCGAATTGGGCGACCCGCCGGCGTAATTCGGCCCGTGAGACCGCGCGCTGGATTTTGTCCTCGCCCCGGAACACCAGCGCTTCAGAGTTGCAGCAATCCCGCAGCAGGTTTTCGGCGAAATTGAGGCGGGCATCCGGAAACCACTTGGCGCCGGGCATCCGGTGGGGATCGACCAGAACCCGCTCCCCGCGCTCGCCAAGCACGCCGCAAAAGCTCCAGATCGCGGCCCAGAACTGCTCGGGCGCATCGATCGACCAAGCGTGCAAGTCCGCATACGACTCCAGCGCCATTCCGGAAATCCGCCGGGCATGGGCGGCAAAGGCGGCCATCCGGGTCGCGGCGCTCCGCCCTGGGTCGGGCGTCCAAAGCGGCTGTTCGCGATCCGTTGGCGCGGCTCGGTGGGAACGCAAGCTGTCACCCATTAGCTCTCTCTCCACGGGGCGGTCGGAATGACCCGATCGTTAGAAATGGATCGCCGGATCTCGCCAACACGACTTTCGGGGCCGATTGACGCCTCGCGCCAGGCTGGATCACATTCTGAACAGGCCGAACCGGGTCGGCGCGATGGGCGCGTTGAGGGCGGCCGACAGCGACAGTCCGAGGATGCGCCGACTCTGGGCGGGATCGACCACGCCGTCGTCCCACAGGCGGGCCGTGGCGTAGTACGGATGGCCCTGTTCCTCGTACCGCGCGCGGATCGGCGCCTTGAACGCTTCCTCGTCCTCCTTGCTCCAGACGCCGCCCGCAGCTTCGATACCGTCCCGACGCACTGTCGCCAACACGCTGGCCGCCTGTTCGCCGCCCATGACCGAAATCCGGCTGTTGGGCCACATCCACAGGAAGCGCGGCGAGTAAGCGCGGCCGCACATACCGTAGTTGCCGGCGCCGAAGCTGCCGCCAACCAGCAGGGTGATCTTGGGGACCCCCACGGTGGAAACGGCGGTGACCATCTTGGCGCCGTCCTTGGCGATGCCGCCGTTTTCGTACTTGCGGCCCACCATGAAGCCGGTAATGTTTTGCAGGAACAGGAGCGGAATGCCGCGCTGGCCGCACAGCTCGATGAAATGCGCGCCTTTCTGCGCTGACTCCGCGAACAGAATGCCGTTATTGGCGACGACGCCCACCGGGTAACCGTAAAGCTGCGCGAAGCCGGTAATTAAGGTCGCGCCGTAGCGGGCCTTGAATTCGTCGAAGCGCGACCCGTCCACGATCCGGGCGATGAGTTCCCGTGCGTCATAGGGCTTGCGGGTGTCGGTGGGCAGGATGCCGTGGATTTCCTCCGGGTCGTAAATCGGCTCCTCGCCGCCGCCCAGGGCCAAGTTCACCGGTTTGACGCGATTGAGATTGGCGAGAATCCGCCGGGCGATGTAGAGGGCGTGCGCGTCGTTCTCGGCCAGATGGTCGGCGACCCCGGAGACGCGGGTGTGCACGTCGCCGCCGCCCAAATCCTCGGCGCTCACCACCTCGCCCGTGGCGGCCTTCACCAGCGGGGGACCGCCGAGAAAAATGGTGCCCTGGTTCTTGACGATGACCGTCTCGTCGGACATGGCCGGCACGTAAGCGCCGCCCGCCGTGCAGGACCCCATGACCACGGCAATCTGAGCAATGCCTCTGGCCGACATGTTGGCCTGATTGTAGAAAATGCGGCCGAAATGATCCCGGTCTGGAAAGACCTCGTCCTGCCTGGGCAGAAAGGCGCCGCCCGAATCCACGAGATAAATGCAAGGCAAATGGTTCTGCTCGGCGATCTCCTGGGCGCGTAAATGTTTCTTCACCGTCATTGGGTAGTAGGTGCCACCCTTCACCGTGGGGTCGTTGGCCACGATCATGCACTCGCCGCCCTGCACCCGGCCAATGCCGGTGATGATCCCCGCCGCCGGGGCATCGTCGTCGTACATCCCGTAAGCCGCCAGTTGTCCGACTTCGAGAAAGGGCGTGCCGGGATCGAGCAGATAATTCACCCGCTCGCGCGGCAACAATTTGCCCCGGGCGAGATGCTTCTTGCGGGCCGCCTCGCTGCCGCCGAGCGCGACCCGGGCGATCTTGTCGCGCAAATCGGCGACCAGGGTTCGCATGGTCTCCGCATTGGCCTGAAACTCGGCCGATCGGGGATTGATTCGGGATTTGATAACGCTCATCTCAGGCGCTCTCGGCGAACAGTTCCCGGCCGATGAGCATGCGGCGGATTTCCGAGGTGCCGGCGCCGATCTCGTAAAGCTTGGCGTCGCGCCACAGGCGGCCGGCCGGATAGTCGTTGATGTAGCCGTTGCCGCCGAGGGTCTGAATCGCCTCCCCGGCCATCCAGGTGGCCTTTTCCGAGGCGTAGAGGATGGCGCCGGCGGCGTCCTTGCGCAGGGTGCGGGCATGGTCGGCCCGGTCGCAGGCCCGGCCCACGGCGTAGACGTAGGCGCGGCAGGCCTGCCAGGTGGTGTACAGGTCGGCCAGCTTGCCCTGCATGAGCTGGAACTCGCCGATAGGCGTATCGAATTGCTTGCGGTCGTGCAGGTAGGGCGCCACCACGTCCATGCAGGCGGCCATGATGCCCAGCGGTCCGCCGGCCAGCACGGCGCGTTCGTAGTCGAGACCCGACATGAGCACCTTGACGCCGTTGCCCACGCCGCCCAGCACGTTCTCTTCCGGCACCTCGCAATCGTCGAAGAACAGCGGATAGGTGTTGGAGCCGCGCATCCCCAGCTTGTCCAGGTGGGCGCCGTGGCTGAAACCCTTGAAGCCCTTTTCGACGATGAAGGCGGTGATGCCCCGGGGACCCGCGTTGAGGTCGGTCTTAGCGTAGATCACCAGGGTATCGGCGTCGCCGCCGTTGGTGATCCACATCTTGCCGCCGTTCAGCACGTAGCGGTCGCCCTTTTTGTCGGCGCGCAGCTTCATGCTCACTACGTCGGAACCCGCGTTGGCCTCGGACATGGCCAGCGCTCCGACGTGTTCGCCGGAAACGAGTTTGGGCAGATACTTAGCCTTCTGTTCGGCGGCGCCGTTGCGGTGGATCTGGTTCACGCACAGGTTGGAGTTGGCGCCGTAGGACAGCCCCACCGAGGCGGAAGCTCGCGAGATTTCTTCCATGGCGACGATATGGGCCAAGTAGCCCATGTCAACACCGCCGTATTGCTCGCTGACGGTCATGCCGAGCAGCCCCAGATCGCCGAACTTCTTCCACAAATCGGTGGGGAACTGGTTGTCGCGGTCGATTTGGGCAGCCCGGGGGGCGATTTCCTTGCTGGCGAAGGCGCGCACCGTATCGCACAGCATGTCGATGGTTTCGCCCAGATTGAAATTCAGGCTATGGAACGACATATCGTCTCCTGGTTGACTGAACTCTGCTGGCGCCGCCGCATCCTCGGCGCTCGGTATTTGAGATGGTTTCCCCGGCTGGACCAATGGCTGTCGGCGGTCGATGCCTTTCTGGCGCCGCGCCCAAACTCTTCTTCGCTCGTCTTTTACAGAATACCTTATTCGTAAGAGTAAAGCCCGACACGCCGCCAGAGCTTGACCGAATCAGCCGATCAGCGGTTTTGCAGTAGTTTGAGACGAATACAACTTGATTCCTACACTTCCATTTGATCTCAACTAAGCTTTTTTTATCGCTGGCCTAAAGCCGAGACGACAGAATCCTTGTTCGGTCGCGCCGGCTATCACGACAACAAGCGAATCTGAAATAGAGAATCGGCTGGGAGGAAAGCGATGTCGCTTAGGACAAACACCGGGTCGCCGGATGGGTTGCAGACCTTTCCGCGCCTGCTTTTTCATCATGCCAAGACGCGGGGCGACGCGCCGGCCATCCGCGAGAAGAACCTTGGCATCTGGCAGACCTGGAGTTGGTCCGACGTGACCGAGCGGGTGCGCGCCTTGGCCAGCGGCCTGGCGGCCCTGGGCTTCAAGCGCGGCGACAACCTGGCCATCATCGGCGACAACCGGCCCCACCTTTACATGATGATAAGCGCCGCTCAATGCCTCGGCGGCGTGCCGGTGCCGCTCTACCAGGACGCGGTGGCGGATGAAATGCTTTTTGTCCTCGAGGACGCCGCCATCCGTTTTGCCGCCGTCGAGGATCAGGAACAGGTAGACAAACTGCTGGAGGTCATGGATCGGGCGCCCCTGCTCAAACACATCGTCTACGACGACCCACGGGGAATGCGCCACTACAACCAGCCCTTCCTCCACGACATCCACGCCTTGATGGAAATGGGGCGGATTCACAACCGCAACCATCCGGATTTCCTCGACGAGGAAGTGGCGCAAGGACAGGCCAGCGACATCTCGGTCATGCTTTACACCTCCGGCACCACCGGCAAACCCAAGGGCGTCTGCCAGACCCACGCTGCCTTCATCGCCTCCGCCCGGGGCGGCATGCAAATCGACAAGCTGGACGCCGCCGGCGACATTCTTTCCTACCTGCCCATGGCCTGGGTGGGCGACCATCTCTTCTCCTTCGCTCAGTCGCTGGTGGTGGGCTTCACCATCAACTGCCCGGAATCCGGCGATACGGTGATGACCGACCTGCGGGAGATCGGCCCGACCTATTACTTCGCGCCGCCCCGGGTATTCGAGAGCCTGCTGACCTCCGTCATGATCCGCATGGAAGACGCCAGCGCCATCAAGCGCGGGATGTTCCATTACTTCCTGGGCGTGGCGAAACGCTGCGGCGGCGCCATTCTCGATGGCAAGCCGGTGGGTCTCGGCGACCGGCTGCTCTACGGATTGGGAACCCTCCTGGTCTACGGTCCCCTGCGCAACGTCCTGGGCCTGAGCCGCATCCGCGTCGCCTACACCGCCGGGGCCGCCATCGGCCCCGAACTCTTCGGCTTCTACCGCTCCATCGGCATCAACCTCAAGCAGCTCTACGGCCAGACCGAAACCTGCGCCTACGTCTGCCTGCAGCCGGACGGTCAAGTCAAGCCCAGCAGCGTGGGCGCCCCGGCGCCGGGCGTGGAGATCAAAATCGCCGACAACGGCGAGGTGCTGGTCAAGGGCCCGATGCTGCTCAAGGAATACTACCGGCGGCCCGACGCCACCGCCGAGTCGATCGACGCCGACGGCTACTTCCTGACCGGCGACGCCGGCTTCCTCGACGCGGACGGCCACCTGAACATCATCGACCGAGCCAAGGATGTCGGCAAGCTGGCTAACGGCGCGATGTTCGCCCCCAACTACATCGAAAATAAACTCAAATTCTTCCAGCACATCAAGGAAGCGGTCTGTTTCGGCCACGACCGGGACCGGGTCTGCGCGTTCGTCAACATCGACGCCGGAGCGGTGGGCAACTGGGCCGAGCGGCGCGGCATCGCCTATTCCGGCTACGCCGACTTGGCCAGCAAGCCGCAGGTCCACGAACTGATCAAGACCTGCATCGACGAAGTGAACGCCACCCTGGCCCAGGACGCCATGGTCGCGGATTCACAGATTCACCGCTTCCTCGTCCTGCACAAGGAGCTGGACCCGGACGACGACGAACTCACCCGGACCCGCAAGGTTCGCCGCAATTTCGTCGCGAAAAAATACCAGGTGCTGATCGATGCTCTGTATGGCGGCAAGGCCACTCAATTCATCGAAACCGAAGTCAAGTTTGAGGATGGCCGGCGCGGCAAGGTAGCCGCCGATCTCAGGATCATCGACGCCAAGACGTTCCCGGCGGTGAAGCAAGCGGCGTGAACCATGAGCAAAAAAATCGGCGACGTCATTCTTGACCTGCAGAACATTTCGCTGCGCTTCGGCGGGGTCAAGGCCCTGACCGACATTTCTTTTGACGTCCGCGAACGCGAAATCCGCGCCATCATCGGTCCCAACGGGGCCGGCAAAAGTTCGATGCTAAACGTCATCAACGGGGTCTATCACCCCCAGGAAGGCGTCATCGTCTTCCTGGGCCAGGAGCGCAAACGGATGGAGCCGCATCACGCGGCGACCCAAGGAATCGCCCGCACCTTCCAGAACATCGCGCTGTTCAAGGGCATGAGCGTGCTCGACAACATCATGACCGGGCGCATCACCCGGATGAAGGCCAACTTCCTCGAACACGCGCTGTGGCTGGGCCGGGCTAGGCGGGAGGAGCTGGAGCACCGCAAAAAGGTGGAGGAAATCATCGACTTTCTCGAAATCCAGCATATCCGCCGCACCCCGGTGGGCCGCCTGCCCTACGGCCTGCAAAAGCGGGTGGAACTGGGGCGGGCGCTGGCGGCCGAGCCGTCCATGCTGCTGTTGGACGAGCCGATGGCCGGCATGAACGTCGAGGAAAAGCAGGACATGTGCCGCTTCATTCTCGACGTCAACGACCAGTTTGGCGCCACCATCGTCCTGATCGAGCACGACATGGGCGTAGTCATGGACATCTCCGACCGCGTCGTGGTGCTCGATTACGGCAAGAAGATCGGCGACGGTCTGCCGGACGAGGTGAAAAACAACGAAGACGTGATTACCGCCTATCTGGGCGCGAGTCACTGAGGAGGTCGGGACCATGCAGTTTTTTATGGAAGTCCTGATCGGCGGCCTGCTCTCCGGGGTGATGTACGCCCTGGTGGCCCTGGGTTTCGTGCTGATCTACAAAGCCTCCGGCGTGTTCAACTTCGCCCAGGGGGCGATGGTGTATCTCGCCGCGCTGTCGGTGGTGGGTTGCATGGAGAAGGGCGCGCCGTTGTGGCTGGCGATCATCCTCGCCTTCGTCATCATGACCCTGTTCGGCATCGCCACCGAAAAGTTCGTGCTGCGCAAGCTGGTGAACCAGCCTCCCATCGCCCTGTTCATGGCGACCATCGGCTTGGCGTTCTTCATCGAGGGTCTGGCGCCGATGGTGTTCGGCAGCGCGCCGCGCGCCCTGGACCTCGGCATCGTCGACGAACCGATCCCGGCCATTCTTGATGCGTGGGGCATTGTCATTTCCAAGTTCGACTTGGTGGCGGCGGGAGTGGCGGCCCTGCTGGTGACGACGCTGGCGCTGTTCTTCCAGTACACCCGGATCGGCCGCGCCCTGCGGGCGGTGGCCGACGACCATCAGGCGGCGCTGTCCATCGGCATCCCGTTGCAGCACATCTGGGCCATCGTCTGGGGCATCGCCGGTTTCGTCGCCCTGGTCGCCGGTCTGATGTGGGGCGCCCGCAACGGCGTGCAGTTCGCGCTCACCTTCACCGCCCTCAAGGCGCTGCCGGTGCTGATCATCGGTGGCTTCACCTCGGTGCCGGGTGCCATCGTCGGCGGCCTGCTCATCGGCGCTTCGGAAAAACTGGCGGAGATCTACCTACCGCCGGTCATGCAGTCCCTGTTCGGCGGCAATTTCGGCGGCATCGAAGGCTGGTTCCCCTACGTTCTGGCCCTGTTCTTCCTCCTGGTTCGCCCCGAAGGCCTCTTCGGCGAAAAGCACATCGACCGGGTATAAAGAGAAAAGTCAATGATTTACCGCGAAGCGGGCCAATTCAAAACCAGCTACGCCGCCGATCAGCAACTGTTCCCCATCCGCCAGGACCGCATCGGCATCCTCATTCTGCTCGCCGTGGTTTTTCTGGCGATCCCGGGGATCGCCAGCGAATACTGGTTCTCGGCCATTCTCATCCCCTTCCTGATTTTTTCCCTGGCGGCGCTGGGCTTGAACATTCTCACCGGCTACGCCGGCCAGTTGTCCCTGGGCTCGGCGGCCTTCATGGCGGTCGGGGCCTACGCCGCCTACAATTTCCAGTTGCGGATCGACGGCATCCCGATTTTGATCTCCTTCGGGTTCGCCGGGCTAACGGCAGCCGGGGTGGGCATTCTGTTCGGCTTGCCGAGTTTGTGGATCAAGGGCTTTTATCTGGCGGTGGCGACGCTGGCGGCGCAATTCTTCATCGTCTGGTGCCTGACCAAGTTTCCCTGGTTTTCCAATTATTCCTCCTCCGGCGTGATTTCCGCCCAGAAGGTCGTCATCCTCGGCCATGAATTCGCGTCCCCCCGGGAAAAATACCTGCTGGTTTTGAGCATCGTGGCCGTCATGGCGCTGGCGGCCAAGAACATGGTGCGTTCCTCCACCGGCCGCGCCTGGATGGCGGTGCGGGACATGGACGTGGCCGCTGCGGTCATCGGCATCCGCCTGATGCCGACCAAGCTGCTGGCGTTCGCGGTCAGCTCGTTCTACTGCGGCGTGGCGGGCGCTCTCTACGCATTCTGCTATCTGGGGTCTGTGGAGCCAGACGGGTTTTCGCTGGACATGTCCTTCCGCATCCTGTTCATGATCATCATCGGCGGGGTGGGCTCGATTCTGGGCAGCTTCCTCGGTGCGGCCTTTATCCTGCTGTTGCCGATTTTTCTGGATATTACCTTGCCTTGGGCAGCCGGCTTGCTCGGTTTGCCCTTCTCCAACGCAACGGTCTCGCACATCCAGATTCTGCTGTTCGGGACCTTGATCATGTTCTTCCTGATCGTCGAGCCGCACGGCTTGGCCCGCTTGTGGCAAATCGGCAAGGAGAAGTTGCGTCTGTGGCCCTTCCCCCATTAGGGGGCGAATCGTTCACCCCAACCCAACCCCACAAGAGGGGAGAGGGCGAACGCTGACAATAGAACGATACCTGGAGAAGACACATCATGTTCAAACATCGCAAATCCGTACCGACCGCCGCCATTTCCATCGCCCTGTTGGCGCAAGGCGCGATCGCCGCCGAAGAACAGTTTTTCCCCGTCCTGTCGTACCGCGTCGGCCCCTACGGCGCGAACGGCCAATCGTTTTTCGGTGGTTTCGTGGATTACCTCACCTACGTCAATCTCAAGGAAAACGGCGTTAACGGCGTCAAGATCGTCTGGGAAGAGTGCGAAACCGAATACAACAACGCCAAGGGCATCGAGTGTTACGAGCGCCTGAAGGACAAGGCCAAGGTATCCACCGGGCCCATCCACACGATGTCCACGGGCGTTGCCTACGCCCTGATCGACAAGTCGAAGGAAGACAAGATCCCCCTGGCCATGATGGGCTATGGCCGCACCGATGCCGTGGATGGTTCGGTGTTTCCCTACGCCTTCCCGCTGGTCACGACCTACCAGATGCAGGCGTCCGCCATCCTCCGGTTCATCAAAGAAAGGGAAAAGGGCGGCCTGGAGGGCAAAAAGATCGTGTATCTCTACCACGACTCCGCCTATGGCAAGGAGCCCATCGTCGCTCTGCAGGAAGAAGCCAAGCTGAACAAGTTCGAACTGACCCTGATTCCGGTGGCGCATCCGGGCAACGAGCAGGGCGCGCAGTGGCTGAAAATCCGCCAGGAAAATCCGGATTACGTGGTTTTCTGGGGCTGGGGCGTAATGAACCAGACCGCCCTCAAGGCCGCGCAGAAGGTCAGTTTCTCGCGGGATAAGATGATCGGCTCCTGGTGGGCGGGCTCCGAGGAAGACACCGTACCGGCTGGCGACGCCGCCAAGGGCTACATGGCCGCGACCTGGAACGTGGCCGGCAAGGACGTGCCGCTTATCGCCGACATCGAAAAGGTGGTCTATGGTGCCGGCAAGGGCAACCTGCAGGACACCTCCAAGATCGGCACCATCTTGTACAACCGGGGCGTTTCTGCGGCGGTTCTCTCGGTGGAGGCGACGCGCAAGGCCCAGGAAAAATACGGCAAGGGCAAACCCGTGAACGGCGAGCAGGTGCGCTGGGCCATGGAAAATCTGGACATTACCGACGCCCGCCTGAAGGAGATCGGCGCCACGAATCTTCTGCCCCAGATCAAAACTTCCTGCACCGACCACGAAGGTTCGGGCAAGGTGAAAATCCAGCAGTGGGATGGCGCCAAGTGGATTCCGGTCTCCGGTTGGATCGAAGGCAACAAGGGATTGATCCACCCGCTGTTCCAGGCTTCCGCCAAGCAATACGCCACTGAAAAGGGCATCGCGCCGCGCGATTGTTCGAAAGAAAAATAAGCGGAGCGGAAGCGTTCGTTTCCCCCTTCCAACGATCTCTCCGCGATGGATCGGGGACGAATTCCCCTCCTTGGCCAAGGAAGGGTGGCGCGAAGCGCCGGAGTGGTTCGTCCGCGCGAGCAGCCTTCCGGCTTTTCCGGCCCCCTTGGCAGGAGGGAATAAACCGAATCAGCAACCGGATAACCGCATCATGGCTGCCCGTACTGTAGCCGCTCCGGCGGCCGAACATTATTTGACCATCAACAACATCGAGGTCATTTACGACCATGTGATCCTGGTGTTGAAGGGGGTGTCCCTCGACGTCCCCAAGGGCAAAATCGTTGCTTTGCTGGGGGCCAACGGGGCGGGAAAAACCACCACGCTCAAAGCCATTTCCAATCTGTTGCGCGCCGAACGCGGCGACGTCACCAAAGGGTCGGTCGAATTCAAGGGGCGCCGGGTCGACCAGCTTTCCCCCAACGAACTGGTCAAACGCGGCGTCATTCAGGTCATGGAGGGGCGGCACTGCTTTGGCCACCTGACCATCGAGGAAAACCTGCTGACCGGCGCCTACACCCGCTCGATTTCCCGGAGCGAGTTGAAGGAAAGTCTGGAAAAGGTTTACCACTACTTTCCGCGGCTCAAGACCCGGCGCGGCTCCCAGGCCGGCTACACTTCCGGTGGGGAACAGCAGATGTGCGTCATCGGCCGCGCGCTGATGGCCAAGCCGGAAATGATCCTGCTCGACGAGCCATCCATGGGGCTGGCGCCGCAGATCGTCGAGGAAATCTTCGAGATCGTGAAGGGCCTGAACGGCCAGGAAAACGTCAGCTTCCTCCTGGCCGAGCAGAACACCATGATGGCGTTGCGCTACGCCGATTTCGGCTACATCCTGGAAAACGGCCGGGTGGTGATGGAAGGCGGCGCCGAGGGTCTGCGCACCAACGAGGACGTCAAGGAGTTTTACCTGGGCATTTCTTCCTCCGGGCGCAAGTCCTTCAAGGACATCAAGCATTACCGCCGCCGCAAGCGCTGGCTTTCCTGAACATGTCGGAGGCGATCACGACCTACTACGACTCCCTCGAAACCCGCGATCCGGCGGAACGCGCGCAGGACCTGATGGGTAAGCTGGCGCGTCAGTTGGCCCTCGGCGAGGTGGGCGAAGTGGTGGTCACCACCTTCAACCCCGATTACCCGCTGATTCGTTTCGCCACCGGCGACTTGTCGGCGATCATGGCGGAGCGTTCGCCCTGTGGCCGCACCAATGTTCGCATCCAGAGTTGGCTGGGCCGGGCGGATCAGACGACCAAGATCAAGGGCCTGTTCGTGCATCCGGAACAGGTGGCGGAGATCGCCCAGCGGCATCCCGAGATTCGGCAGATGCGTCTAGCGGTGGACAATCCGGACGGCCAGGATCGGATGGTGTCGCACTGCGAAATCGCATCGGGTGGCGAGACCCTGGGTCAAACGGCGACCGCCAGCATTCGCGAGGTGACCCAATTGCGCGGCGAGGCTGTTTTTTGCGCACCGGGCAGTTTGCCAAACGACGGGAAAGTGATCGAGGATCGGCGCGCCTATTCGTGAGGCGGTGGTTTGATCGCAGGATGGCCGCCAGCCTGGTTTGGGACCGCGCCTGAATCCTTACTTTCCCGCACCGGATGAAGGCAACGGTGAAATGGCGACCGGCTCCTGAGCCGTTGGCGGGATCGAATAGGTACAGGTTACATGCGCCACGGGTTCCGGTTCGCCTTCCGAATACAGCAACACTTCACCCACCGCCAACCGCTTGCCCAGCTTGAGAATTTGACCCCGGCCGATCAAATCGGCCGGCTTGGGGCGGCGCAAGAAATTGCACGTCAGATTGGTCGTGACGGCCAGTTCCACCCGCCCGATCAGGCTGAGGACCACCGCGTACATCACGATGTCGGCCAGCGCCATCTGCACCGGACCCGACACCGTGCCGCCGGGTCGAATAAAATCCTCGCGAAAGGGCATTCGGATACTCGCCCTGCCGGCTTCCAGGCTTTCCACCTGAATGCCCAGCATCCCCACGAAGGGGACGTGTTCGTGGGCCAGTTGTTCGAATTCCGTCTGGGATATGCGCGCCATAACCGTTCGCCCGATTACCCATCGCCCTCTATCAAAGGGTATCAATCAATCGCGAAACTTCGGCTTGCGCTTCTCTTGAAACGCCCGCACCCCTTCCTGGGATTCCTCGGTGCCGTAGAACAGGCTGACCGCCTTCAGGCCCAGCGAGGAAATGCCGGCGATGTGGGCAGTGTCGGCGTTGAAGGAGCGTTTGGCCAATTCCAGCGCGGTCGGGCTTTTCTCCAGGATTTCCGCGCACCAGCGCTCTACCTCGGCGTCCAGTTCGTCGTCGGGCACGGCTTTGTTCGCCAAACCCATTTGCACCGCTTCTGCCGCCGTGTACTGCCGGCACAGATACCACACCTCCCGCGCCTTCTTCTCGCCGATCACCCGCGCCATGTAGGCGGTGCCGAATCCGGGGTCCACCGAGCCGACCTTGGGGCCGACCTGACCGAACTTGGCCGACTCCGCCGCCAGGGTCAAATCGCACAGCAGCGCCAGGACATGGCCGCCGCCGATGGCGTAGCCGCGCACCTTGGCGATCACCGGCTTGGGCACGTCGCGGATCACGCTCTGCAACTCCTCCAGCGGCAGGCCGATCACGCCTCGTCCGTCGTAGTGCCCGGCATGGGACGACTGGTCGCCGCCGGTACAAAACGCCCGGCTGCCGGCGCCGGTCAGGACGATGACGCCGACCGACCGATCCCAGCCGGCTTGTTGAAAGGCATGGATCATTTCCTCGCAGGTCTGGGCGCGAAAGGCATTGTACTTGTCGGGGCGGTTGATGGTGATGGTGGCGACACCGTCCTTGACTTGGTACAGGATATCTTCGTAATCGACGGTCATAATGGCTCCTGGGTGGGTAGCGAATTTCAGGTAACGGGTTTGTTAATTCTTCTGCCCAGCCTGCGCGATCATCGTGGCAATCAGGGTGGCGATGAGGGTCGGAACCCCGTCGTCGGCGTGGGCAAACACGTCGGTGCGCGAAACCGTAATCGTCTTCCCGGGCTTGATCACGCGGCCTTCGGCGACAAAGCGAGTTCCAGCGGCCGGCCTGAGCAAGTTGACTTTAAACTCGATGGTGAGGACTTCGCTTCCGACCGGCATTAACGACAGCGCCGCGTATCCGCTCGCGCTGTCGGCGATGGCGGTAATGGCCGCCGCGTGCAGGAAGCCATGTTGCTGAGTGAGGCTTTCGCGGTACGGCATGGAGATGCCGACCGCCCCCGGTTCGACCCGATCCAGCGTCGCGCCCAGCATCTTCATCAGTCCTTGTCGGTCGAAACTGGCGCGCACGACGGAAACGAATTCAGGATTATGAGGAGTAAAGTTCATGCTTCAGGGGCGCTCTCAAATCGCCCCGCCGGACGCGAACCGGGCGATCTCGGTTTCGGAAAATCCCCAGTCGGCCAGCCAGTCGCTCGAAGCGTCGGCCTGCCGCCCCGGTGGACCCTGAATCGCGGCCGGGGTACGGCTGAAGCACGGCGCGGGAGCCGGTTGCATCAGGCCGGCGAACTCGACGAAGGTTTGCCGGGCCTGGTTGTGCGGGTGGGCGGGCGCTTCGTCCAGGCCGAGCACCGGCGTGACGCAGGCGTCGCTGCCCTCGAACAACGCGCACCACTGGTCGCGGGTCTTGGTGCGCAGCGCCGCGCGCAGGCGTTCCTTCATGGCCGGCCACGATTTTGGATGCCATTGCCGTCGGGGATCGGGGTCGGCGACGCCGCAGCCTTCAAGCAGGATTCGGTAAAAATGGGGCTCGATGGGACCCACCGCCAGCCACTTGCCGTCGGCGCATTGATAGGTGTCGTAGAAATGGGCGCCGCCGTCGAGAAAGTTGCTCTCCCGCTGGTCGGTCCAGAAGCCCATCGCCTTCAGGCTGTAGATGGCGGCCATCAGCAGGGCGGAACCGTCGGTCATGGCCGCGTCCACCACCTGCCCTTGCCCCGAGTTGCGGGCTTCGAGCAGGGCGGCCAGCAGCCCAACCAGCAGCAGCATGGCCCCGCCGCCATAGTCGGCGATCAGATTCAGCGGCGGCGTCGGTCCGCCGTCCGCCCGGCCGATGGCGTGCAGCGCGCCGGACAGCGCCAGATAATTGATGTCGTGACCGGCGGTCTGCGCCAGCGGCCCGGTCTGGCCCCAACCGGTCATGCGACCGTAGATCAGCCGCGGATTCCGCGCCAGACAGACTTCCGGCCCCAGGCCCAGCCGCTCCATGACGCCGGGCCGAAAACCCTCGATCAGCGCGTCGGCCCGTTCGATCAGGCGCAGCGCGGTTGCCATGTCGGCGGGAGCTTTCAGATCGAGCCGGACGATGCGCCGCCCCCGGTCGGGGATGTTCTTCTCCGGCGCAAACAGGTTGGCTCCCGGGCTGTTGGCCTCGCGGTTGATTTGCACGACCTCCGCTCCCAGGTCGGAGAGCACCATGCCGGAAAAGGGCACCGGACCGAGCCCGGCGAATTCGACGACCTTGATGCCTTCTAATGGTCCCATTGTCGGTCTCCAAATGATCGGATGGCGTTCGAGTCAACCAGCCCGTCCTGCTCCGAATGCCCTCAATGCCCTATTTCGCGCCCATGCGGATGGCGCCATCGAGGCGAATGACCTCGCCGTTAAGGTAGGCGTTTTCAACGATATGGCGAACCAAGCCGGCGAACTCAGCCGGCCTGCCGAGGCGGGGCGGGAACGGAACCATTTTGCCGAGCGAGTCCCGCACCTCCTGGGACATGCCCAACAGCATGGGGGTCTCCATGACGCCCGGCGCGATGGTCATCACCCGGATGCCGTGGCGGCTGAGTTCCCGGGCGATCGGCAGGGTCATCGCCACCAAGCCGCCCTTGGACGCTGCGTAGGCGGCCTGCCCGATCTGGCCCTCGAAGGCGGCCACCGACGCGGTATTGACGATGACGCCGCGCTCGCCGGCCTCGTTCGGTTCGTTGCGCGCCATGGCGGCAGCCGCCTGGCGAATCAGGTTGAACGCCCCGATCAGATTGATTTGCACCACCCTGGCGAAAGTAGTTAGCCCGGGTGGTTCGCCCCTGCCCAGAACTTTTTCCGCCGGCGCGATGCCAGCGCAATTGATCAAGCCGTGCAGGGCGCCGAACGCGCTCGTGGTCGCGTCGACCGCCGCCCGGCCGCTCGCCTCGTCGGCCACGTCGGTGGCGATGAACCGGGCGGTGGGGCCGAGTTCGGCGGCGAGCGTCTCGCCAGCCTCCCGATTCAGATCAGCGATGGCCACCCGGCCACCGCCGGCAACGAGCATTCGCGCGGTGGCCGCGCCGAGACCGGAAGCGCCGCCGGTCACGAGGAAAGCGTGATGATCGATATTCATGGCCGTACTCGCGGGATGGATGGATTCCTTCGCCAGCATCAAGGTAAGTTTAGAGAGTGTTCATGCGGCCCTCCATGCGAAAATTTGCTAATTTGCTTGCAGTTTTTGCAATTGGCGCCAGCGGACGGACGAAAACCGTACAATGGCATCCTCAAAAGACCCGATCGACGCCCGAGGAAATCAATGTGAGCCACGTCGTTACCGTATCGTTCGACCGCGACAGGGAATACGAGATCATGCCCCATGATGGCGACATACAAGGCATGGACAAGGATCAGGCGCGCGCTTGGCTGGCCAGGGAATTCGAGGAGTTGGAGTGCGTTCCGTCCAACCCGGTGGGCAAGATCCTGCTGCTCGACATGATCCTGAACGTCGCCAAGTACGCGGGCGAGGAGTGCTTCGAGAACGGTGGCGAATGGGCCAGGAGCTACGCGATAGCGGTTGCGGTCACCTTGCAGCGCCCGGCGATCAGGGTGGACGTCGCGAACTTCGTCGTTGGTTGAACGCGCCCGGTTCGGAGAAGGTTACCCGTCCATTGCGTTTCTTCTCATCGGTGCTGGTCCGGTCCGGCATTCTCCAAGTACCGCCACTCCCGAAACATTGCGGCCTGCCCGCACCGTTGGCCCGCGTCATCGACCAGGTTCCAAACCGTCGCTCGCTCGATCAAGAACCGCTTGCCGGTGCGCGAGATCCGCACGCCCGAATAGTCGTCGATGAATCCCTGGGCCGCGACCCGCGCGAGCAAGCGCGCCCGCTCGGCCCGATCGGGCGCCTCCGCCGTGTGGCGCGACGGCATCCGAATCAACTCTTCCCACGAAAGCTCGAAAAGTTCCAAGGCTTTCGAGTTGCCGTAGGTCAGTATCGGATCGGGTGCGATATCGTGCGACAGGACCACGAACGGAGCGCGAAAGAGCGATTCCGCCGCCGCCTCGGGCGACAGCGCCGCGTCGAGCAGATCACGTCCAGTCAGCGCGTGGAACGCGCGGCGCAATCGTTCCGCGTACTCGACCCAGTAGCGATTGGCGGGGCAAGGGGCTAACACGAGCGACTCCTTTGCGGTCGTGGTGGTGGAGAGGGAGCGGCCGCCGGTGCTGGCGGTGGGTGAAAACTCGATCGGATATTCGCCGAAAATCGCTTTAACCGTTCAGCTCTGCCAGCAACTGGCCGATCATGCGTTCGGCCTGGGCGCGGTAGCCGCCGCCGAACAGGTTGAGATGATTGAGAACATGGTACAGGTTATAGAGCGTCCGCCGCCGCGGATAGCCGGCCGCCAGCGGCAGCGATTCCCGATAAGCGGCGTAAAAGCGATCCGAAAATCCGCCGAACAACTCGGTCATCGCCAAGTCCGCCTCGCGGTCGCCGTAATAGACCGCCGGATCGAACACCACCGGCTCGCCGGTCACCGTGCAGCCGGCGTTGCCCCCCCAGAGATCACCGTGCAACAGGGCTGGAATCGGTCGGTAGCCGGCGAACAGGCCATCCAGCCGAGCGCGCAGGGCCTCGCCCCGGCGCAGCCACGCGCCGCCGTGGCCGCGAGCGACGGCCAACTCCAGTTGAAACCCCAGCCGCGATTTGCGCCAGAATTCGATCCAGTCCGCGCCGCGCGGGTTGGGCTGTGGGGTGGAACCGATAAAGTTGTCCCGGCGCCAGCCGAAGCAGGCTTGCGGCTGACGGTGTAATGCGGCAAGTTGCTGGCCCAACCGCTCCATCGCCCCCGCGTGGCTCCCCCCCAGCGGCAGGTACTCCAACACCAGATAGGCCTGACCAGCGGCAACGCCATGGCCGAGCGGTCGGGGGACTCGCACGGTCGCAGTCGCCGCCAGTTCCGCCAGTCCCGTCGCCTCGGTCTCGAACATCGGCAGGCTGGCGGCCCCGTCGAGCTTGACGAAATACTCCCGGTCCCGGTCGCTCACCCGCCAAGCCTGATGGATACAACCGCCGCCGACGGGATGGCGCTGGCGGATGGCGAACGGCTGGCCGGTGACCGCGCCGATCCGTTGTTCCAAGGCTATCCAGAAATCATTCATCGATTCCGAGGTCCGATCATGACGAATCACCGAACGATAGCGGCGTGACCGGGTTAGCATAGCGCCGCCGTGGCGTATCGCAACCGTGGAGAAGTGATCGTGGATACCGCACTCGTTGTCACCGGGCTGACCAGCGCCGCCTTCGTCGCCAGTCATCTGGGCTTGGCCAGCGCCCCACTGCGCGACCGGCTGGTCGTCCGCCTGGGCGAGAAAGGATTCCAGGGGTTGTACGGGCTGGTGGCCCTGCTGGCGCTGGGCGCGATGATCGCCGCCTACAGCCAGGCTTCGCATCACATCTACCTGTGGCCGCCCGGTCCCGGCCTGCGCCATCTGCCGTTGCTGATCGTGCCGCTGGCCCTGATCCTGGTCGCTGGCGGGGTCTTGAGTCCCAATCCTTCGGCGACCGGGATGACTGGCGCGCTCGATCGGCCGGAGCCAGCCCAAGGCGTGCTGCGCGTCACCCGCCACCCGGTGATGTGGGGCGTGGGGCTGTGGGCGGCGGTCCATATCGTGGCCAACGGCGACCTGGCGTCGCTGTTGTTCTTTGGCGGACTGCTGCTGACCGCGCTGGCTGGCGCCCGGCATCTCGACCAGCGGATGGCGGCGTCCGAGGGCGCGCGCTGGCAACGCTTCGCTGCCGTCACCTCGTTCGCGCCCTTCGCGGCGCTGCTGACCGGTCGCCAGCGCTGGGTGGGAACCGAATTGCTCCGGCCAGCATTGTGGGGGCTGGGACTGTTCGCGCTGCTGCTCCTTTTGCATCCCTACCTGTTTGGGGTGCGTCCGTACTGAGAGGCGTTTCTGTACGGCCCGAACCGATGGAAAAACTGCTCCCGCCCCTGCGACTTTGAGAGAAACTGGTATGCGCAACACGTTTCCCCTGCTGGCGAAGACCGACTTTCCAGCCGTTTATCGCGACCGCATCGACACGCTGCAAGCCAACCTGGGCTACCGCTGCAACCAGTCCTGCACCCATTGCCACGTCGCAGCCGGTCCCCGGCGAACCGAGGAAATGGACTGGGAAACGATCGAACTGCTGCTGCGCTACGTGTCGGCGCGGGAAATCGCAACCCTGGACCTGACCGGCGGCGCGCCGGAATTAAACCCCTGCTTTCGCCAACTGGTCGTCCGCGCCCGTGACCAGGACGTTCGGGTCATCGACCGTTGCAACCTGACGATTCTCGACGAACCTGGCCAGGAGGATCTAGCTGCTTTCCTGGCCAGCCAGGCGGTCGAGATCACCGCGTCCCTGCCCTGCTACCTGGAGGAAAACGTCGACCAGCAACGCGGCCAGGGCGTGTTCGAGTCCAGCCTCGCCGGCTTGCGACAACTCAACACCCAGGGTTATGGCCAGCCCGACAGCGGATTGACGCTGAACTTGGTCTACAACCCGCTCGGCCCGGTGTTGCCGCCCGACCAAGCCGGCCTGGAAGCGGCTTATAAACGCGAATTGGCCGCCCGTCATGGCATCGTCTTCAACCGCCTGCTGGCCCTGGCCAACATGCCGATCCAGCGGTTCGGCAGCCAGCTACTCTCCAAGGGGCAATTCGCGCCCTACATGAACCTGCTCAAATCGGCGCACCGGGAAGAGAATTTGGACGCAGTGATGTGTCGGAATCTCGTCTCCGTGGACTGGCAGGGTTACGTCTACGACTGCGATTTCAACCAGATGCTGAAACTGCCGCTGGGCGCCAACGGGCCGGACCGCATTCATCTGAGCGAACTTTTGGACCGCGATCTGACCGGCGCCCACATCCGGGTCGCCGACCACTGTTACGGTTGCACCGCCGGGCAGGGCAGCAGTTGCGGCGGGGCGCTCGACGCCGCGTCCGCCTCCCCCGCCAAGGCGGTCGCATGACGGCGTTCGGTCGATTCAAGGTTCGGTGAAACCCAGGATCGATCGCTCTTCGTTGGCGATGCGGCGCCGAAAATTTCTTTCGCGGCCCGCATCCAAAGCCGCCCGGACCGCGTAAGCATTGTTGTGGCCGCCGAGAACGCGGCCACCCAAAACTCCTTCGTCGAACACGACGACGGAAACGTTCGCTCCATGCCCCTCCGTCAATGGCGGAGATTTCCCGGGTTTGGCCCACGACCGATGATGAGGAATGCGCCATGAACAAGACTCCAACTTCGACCACTCTTTCCGCGACCGCGTTGGCCCTGGCCCTGGGGACGGCGCTGGCCTTGTCCGCCGCGCCAGCGTCTGCCGCCGACGACAAGGAAAAATGTTACGGTGTCGCCCTTAAGGGCAAGAACGACTGTGCTGCTGGTCCGGGCACCACCTGCGCCGGCACCGCCAAGGCCGACCACCAGGGCAATGCCTGGAAGTACGTACCGAAGGGCAGTTGCGAGAAGACGGCCTCGCCAACCTCGCCGACCGGTCTCGGCCAACTGGCCGCGTTCAAGGAAAAGAAATCCTGATTTGATCGAGCGGGGTGCTCGCGATGACGATCGAATTTCTTTTCGAACCTTCGACGCGCGGCGCCCCGGCCCGCGAGGGCGCCAGCCGCCTGCCCGCCCGGGCGGGCCTCGGCCTCAAGCCCCAGCACTTTACCGAGATCCTGGCGACCCGCCCCGATCTCGGGTTCTTCGAGATTCACGCCGAGAACTATCTGGTCGCCGGTGGTCCCTTTCATCATTATTTGAGCCGCATTCGCGACCGCTACCCGCTATCGATCCACGGCGTCGGCTTGTCCATCGGCGCGGAAGGACCGCTGGATGTCGGCCATCTCGACCGACTGGCGGCGCTCCTCGACCGCTACCAACCGCAATCCTTCTCCGAACATCTGGCCTGGTCCACCCATGGCGGCACGTTTTTCAATGACCTGCTGCCACTACCTTATGACCAGGCTACGTTGAGCCGCGTCTGCAACCACATCGATCAGGCGCAAGAACACTTACAACGCCGGATGCTGTTGGAAAATCCGGCCACCTACGTCGAATTCGCCGCCTCCGAATTGGACGAGGCGGCATTCATCACCGAGATCGTCCGCCGCACCGGCTGCGGGTTGCTGCTCGATGTCAACAATGCCCACGTCTCCGGCGTCAACCATCGCCGCGATCCGCAAGCGTACATCGCCGCCCTGCCGCTGGCCGAGGTCGGCGAAATCCACTTGGCGGGATTCGCCGAGGACCGCGACGCCGCCGGGGCGCCGCTGCTGATCGACACCCACGGCTCGTCGGTCGCCGCAGCGGTATGGGATCTCTACGCCTTCGCCTTGGAGCGCCTCGGCCCGACGCCCACCTTGATCGAGCGCGACAACAACATCCCGCCGCTGGTGGTCCTGATCGCCGAAGCCCGGTGCGCCGAACGGTGGATCGAGTCGGTTCGGCGCGACCGGGCGGAGGTTGCGGCATGAGCGATCAACGAATCTTCGCTGCCGCGCTCCTCGATCCCGATGCGCCCTGCCCGGCGGGACTGACCGCCTGGAACGGCTCCGATCCGATCCAGCGATTTGCCGTCTATCGCAACAACGTCATCGTTTCCCTGATCGACGCGCTGGCCGAAACCTTTCCGGTGACGCAGGAGTTGGTGGGGGAAGAATTCTTTCGGGCGATGGCCGGGGTTTTCGCGCGCGCCGCGCCGCCTAAATCCGCCCTGCTGGCGAAATACGGGCAAGGATTTCCTGCCTTCATCGAACGGTTCAAGCCGGCGCGTGGCGTGCCCTACTTGGCCGATGTGGCGCGGTTGGAAATGTTGCGGGTCCGGGCGTTCCACGCCGCCGACGCCGACCCGCTGCCGCCGGATCAGATTTCCCAGGCGCTGGCCGACTCGGAGCGGTTGCCGGCGCTGCGGGTCACCTGTCACCCCTCGCTGGGCGTCCTGAGTTCGCGTTACGCGGTCGTGTCGCTGTGGGCGGCCCACCAGGGCCTAGGCGATCTGGCCCGCGTCGAGCCCGGCGTCCCAGAAACCGCGCTGGTGGCTCGCGTCGGGCTGGAGGTTCAGGTCGTCGCGCTGCCTCCCGGGGGCGACGCTCTGGTCGCGAGCTTCCTGCGCGGCTTGACCTTCGGCGAAGCGGCGGCGCTGGCCGCCAGCGCCGCCGCTGAATTCGACCTCACGGCCAACCTGGCCCTGTTACTGCGTTACGGTGTCCTCACCGATTTACGCCTGCCTGCCGAGGTTTCTCCATGACGACCACTGCCATTCGCGCACCAACCACCGCCACCTCGACGCCGCGCTGGGCGCACCGCATCCAGTCCGTCGTCGCGCTGTTCGCCCGGATTCCCGATTCGCTCATCGCGTTCGTTGGGCGGTTTTCCATCGCCGCCGTGTTCTGGAAGTCGGGGCAAACCAAGATCGAGGGTCTAGCCATCGACCTCGTCGACGGCCGCTTCAGCCTGGGGCTACCGCGACTGTCCGAGTCGGCGGTGGCCTTGTTCCAGGACGAATACCGGCTGCCGCTGATCCCGCCGGAACTCGCGGCGCCGATGGCCGCTGTCGCCGAGCACCTCTTCCCGATCCTGCTCCTGCTCGGCCTCGCCACCCGGTTTTCGGCCCTGGCGCTGCTGGGGATGACGCTGGTGATCCAGGTGTTCGTGTATCCGGGCGCTTACCCGATCCATGGGGTTTGGGCGGCGGTGCTGCTGTACCTGATGGCGAAGG
>Ga0209573_1002237_pt1 | contig 25726 bp, 26 predicted proteins | sample TNRBio252014_DNA_FD_185870 | JGI IMG/M metagenome (GOLD analysis project Ga0209573, IMG submission 185870) | Wastewater treatment Type I Accumulibacter community from EBPR Bioreactor in Madison, WI, USA - TNR Reactor_6/25/2014_ DNA (SPAdes)... | ecosystem: Engineered > Bioreactor > EBPR >... | reverse complement strand
CACTAGAGTTGATCGAGGCGGCGCGCGCCGCTCTGCACGACGCGCCGTTGGAACTGGAAACACACCATCTGGTCAACCTGCGGCAGGAGTTTTCCGAGGCGCGCTTCGACGATGACCTGTCGCTCTATCACGGGCTTCTGCGGTTCAGGGCAGTGACGGAGGGGTAGGATGAGCCTGGGAGTATCCATCCCGCGACGTCGTAGTACTCAACACTTATGTTGACTTCCACACAAGTGTTGAGTAGCGTATATATGTATGAATGCGAGTGAACTACGACGCTATCTCGCCAAGCAAGGTTGCACCTTTGAAAATCACAGAGGTGGCAGCGGCCACGTTACTGTGAAGTTGGGCGAGAAAAAGTCCCAGATTCCTATGCATGGAGGCGGCAGGGAGCTTGGGACAAAGCTGGTTGCGGCAATTCTCAAGCAATTAGGCCTGAAGTAGTAAAACGGGAAGGTACATAAATGGCTTGGTATGAACTGGCTCTCCAGCCTGACGGAGATTCTTGGCTAGTAACCTCCCCGCATTTCGACGAGTTGGTATCTTTTGGTTCTACCAAGAAAGAAGCATGTCAAAACGGTCGAAACGCAATTGAGGAGGCTATCGCCGGAAGAATAGCTGACGGCGAGGATATTCCTCTTCCGCTTAGAGATACTACAGGACTGGGGTACTTCGTGGAGGTGCCCGGAATGGTGTACCTCAAGTCGGCTCTATATATGGTTATGCGCGAGAAAGGTTGGACAAGAGCCGATCTAATGCGAGCGCTGGGCTGCAAGCGCGAACATGTCGATCGTCTCTTCAGACTTGATCACAATTCGCGGTTGGACTCACTGGAAGGTGCCTTTCGGGCTATGGGAGTGACATTAAAGTTCGACATCTCATTTCCCGTAGCTGCCTAACCCGCAATAAACTTCGCAAATATATCCCGGCCTTAGAGCCGGGATTTTTGTTTGCGTCCCAATCCAACACAAGGAAACCCACATGTCAGCTCAGAAGGGCAAGGACCTTCTGTTGAAGATCGATTCTGGCGGCGGCTTTGTCACCGTCGCCGGGCTGCGTTCGCGCAGAATCGCCTTCAACAGCCAGACCGTCGACATTACCGACGCCGATTCCAGCGGACGCTGGCGCGAATTGCTGGCCGGCGCGGGCGTGCAGCGCGCAGCGATCAGCGGCTCCGGCATCTTCAAGGATGCAGCCTCTGACGAGGCGATCCGCGCCCGCTTCTTTGGCGGCGAGACTGGTGGGTTTCAGATGGCGGTGCCAGATTTCGGCGTGGTTCAAGGCGATTTTCAGGTGACGGCGCTTGAATATACCGGTGCCCATGACGGCGAGATCTCGTTCGAGATCGCACTGGAATCAGCCGGGCCAGTCAGCTTTACGGCAACGCCATGAGCGCAAACAACAGACGCGGCGAAATCGAGGGGGTACTGGACGACGCGCCTCGAAAACTTTGCCTGACGCTAGGCGCGCTGGCCGAACTTGAAAGCGCATTTGGCGCGGATGACCTGTCGGCGCTGGTGGAACGATTCTCGAGCGGCAGGCTCTCGGCGCTGGATCTGACGCGCATCATCGGCGCCGGCCTGCGCGGCGCCGGTCATGAGATCAGCGACCGCGAGGTAGGCCGGATGCGCACCGATGATGGCGCGGCCGGATTTGCAGCCATTGCGACAAGGCTTTTGGCGGCGACCTTTGGCGGGCAGGCTAAAGAGGCGGTCGGAGACAAGTCAAGCCGCCCCTAGACGCCGCAGCGGGCGGGCAAGAAGCGTTTCCCTGGGATGATGTCATGGGAATCGGCTTTGGCTTGCTGCGGCTCTCTCCGCGCACCTTGTGGTCGATGACGCCGCGCGAATTTGCCCATGCGGCGGGTTGGATTGGCCGGCGCGCCGTCGCACCGGATCGGGCCGACCTCGAAGCAATGATGGCGCGGTTCCCGGATTCCAAGTCGTTAGCTTGAGGACGGAACAATAGATGTCTGAGAATGTGACTGTCCGAATAGAGGCGGACGCATCGCCGTTTCAGTCGGCGCTAAAGGATCTGGAATGGCTGGCGGGACGGTTTTCCAGCCAGTTGACCAGTGGCCTAAAGGCGGCGGTCAGCGGTGGCAAGAAGTTAGACGATATCCTGCGCAAGATCGCGCTGAACCTGTCGAGCATGGCGCTGGAGCGGGCGCTTGCGCCGCTGCAAAACATGATGGGGTCGATATTTTCCGGCCTGCTGGGCGGTGTGACGCCTTTCGCAAAAGGTGGCGTGGTTCCCTTCGCCGATGGCGGCGTGGTGTCGTCGCCAAACTATTTTCCGATGGGCGGCAGTCTCGGGTTGATGGGCGAGGCCGGGCCGGAAGCGATTCTGCCGCTGCAGCGCAGCGCCGATGGGCGACTGGGCGTCGCCAGCGGCGGCGCAAGTCAGCCGGTCAACGTGGTGTTTAACGTCAGCACGCCCGATGCGACGTCGTTCCGCAAGTCCGAAGCGCAGGTTTCGGCGATGCTGGCCAGAATAGTGGCGCGCGGCTCGCGGGCTTTGTGAGGCGGCTCGCGTGAAGGCGGTCTGCAAATGCCATCCCACTGCGCTTCCGATGCTTACGTACCCGAACGTACGCTGCGCGCCGGTTCTCGTGCGCCGCCATTTTCGACCCGCCTTGACGCGGGCCTGAACGAAGTCACCAAAGGATCAGCAACCAATGCCAGACTTTCAGGCGTTTCACGACGTGCAGTTTCCGAGCGCCATTTCGTTTGGCGCGACCGGCGGACCGGAATGGCGTAACGAAATCGTTGCGCTTACCTCGGGTAGGGAGAAACGCAACGCGCGCCAGTCCATGTCGAGACGGCGCTTCGATGCAGGCACCGGGATGCGCTCGCTGGACGATGTCCATGAGGTGATGCGCTTCTTTGAAGCGCGGCGCGGGTCGTTGCACGCATTCCGCTTCCGCGACCCGTTCGACTGGAAATCCGGAGCGCTCAATGCTGCTATTTCGGCCAGTGACCAACCGCTGGGCGCCGGCGATGGAACGAGGCTGCGGTTCATGCTGACCAAGACATATGGCAGCGGCGGCGACGCCTACGAAAGACGCATCAGGTTGCCCGGTATTGAAGGTCTGAAAATCGCCGTCGACGGCGCTGCTCTGGCGGGCGGCCAGTTCTCATTCGACACCGCGACGGGCGAGGTGGTGTTGGACGATGCACCGCCGCCAGGCTCACCGGTCACTGCCGGTTACGAATTTGATGTGCCGGTGCGCTTCGACACCGAGCATCTCTCCATCAGTCTGACGGCGTTCAAGGCGGGCCAGATACCGACCATTCCGCTCCTGGAGGTGCTGCTTTGAGCGCCTATCCGCCCGCGCTGACCGAACATCTGAACCGCAGCGTGACGACCGTGTGTACCTGCTGGCGGCTGACGCGCAAGGATGCATACACGCTTGGCTTCACCGACCATGACCGGCCTCTGACCATCGACGGAACGCTATGCGCGCCGCAAACCGGTTTTGCAGGCAGCGAGGCGAAGCAAAGCGCCGGTCTGGCGGTAAGCACACAAGACATTGAAGGCGCGCTGGCGTCTGCGGAGATTGACGCTGCCGACATCTGAGGTGGTGCCGGTTTTTGAGACATGGGCCTAAGGTGGATCGCCTGATGACAAGGACGATCCAGCATGAAGACACGCAGACGGTTCACGGCCGAGTTCAAGGCCAAGGTTGCGCTTGAGGCGATCCGCAGCGAGCGGACAATTTCGGAGCTGGCGACGAAGCACCAGCTCCACCCCAACCAGATCACCCAGTGGAAGCGGCAGGCCATCGAGAACCTGGCCAAGGCGTTCGACGACAAGGCTGCGGATGTGCAGGTCGGCCGGGAAGCCGAGGTGACGAAGCTGCACGCCAAGATCGGCCAGCTCGTCGTCGAGCGGGATTTTTTGGCCAAGGCCTTCGATCGCTGAGCCTGGATCGGAGGAGAACGATGATTGATCCCGATCACCCACGGCTCTCGATCCGCCGCCAGTGCGAGCTGGTCTCGATCTCGCGGGCCTCGTTCTACCGGCAGCCCGCCGGCGAGAGCCCCGAGAACCTCGAACTGATGCGCGTCATCGACGCGGCCTTCATGGAAATGCCCTGGTATGGCTCGAGGCAGATGGCGCGGCACCTACGTCGCCAAGGCTGGTGCCTTGGGCGCAAGCGTGTGCGGCGGCTGATGCGCAGAATAGGCCTGTCGCCGATCTACCAGGCGCCGAAGACCAGCGAGCCGCATCCCCAGCACCGCATCTATCCCTACCTCCTGCGGCATCTGGCGATCGAGCGGCCCGATCAGGTCTGGTGTGCCGACGTGACATACATCCCGATGCGGCGCGGCTTCCTCTACCTCGTCGCAATCATGGACTGGTTCAGCCGCAAGGTGCTGGCATGGCGGCTTTCGAACACGATGGACACCGACTTCTGTGTCGCCGCCCTCGACGAAGCGATCGCCCGTCACGGCAAGCCCGACATCTTCAACACCGATCAAGGGAGCCAGTTCACCAGCTTCGCCTTCACGACCACGCTGAAGGATGCCGGCATCCGCATCTCCATGGACGGGCGCGGCCGCTGGATGGACAACGTCTTCATCGAGCGGCTGTGGCGCAGCCTCAAATATGAGTGCGTCTTCCTCAACGCCTACGAGACCGGCAGCGAAGCCCGCAGCGGCATCGGCTCCTGGATCGACTATTACAATCGGCAACGCCCACACTCGACCTTCGGCGGCAGGACACCCGACGAGGTATATGCTACGGCGGATATGACGGAGCGATTGGCGGCGTAGAAACGAACAAGATCCACCTTAGCCAAGCCGCCAAGCTGTCTCACCAAGCGGGTCCACCTCAATCGTCTCCGGACGCTATGACGGTGCTGTGGTGGAGACCTTTTTGGTCAATTGGCGAAAGCCGCAGGATTTTGCCCTGCTGCGGCGGGCCTCGGTCGCCAAGATCACAAGGCTCGACGGGCGTTTCATCGCCGAACTGGAAAGCATGACTGCGGCGCTAGACAAGCCGAACGGCCGCCATATAGCGCGCGCCTGCGACGCCGAACTTGGCGATCCGCGATGTGGCGTCAATCTGGCCAGCCCCGCCTATTCGGGCAGCGGGACGGTCACGTGGATCGCAGGACCAAATACGGTTGTGGTCAGCGGGCTGGATGGCTTTGCAGCAGGTTGGTTTACGGCAGGCAAGCTCAGCTGGACGGCTGGTGAGGGCGCCGGCGTGGCCGATGTCGTGGTTCTGGATCGAACCGTCGGCTCGGAGCGGCAATTGACGCTGCGCCAAGATGTGCGCCTGCCTGCGGCAGTAAGTGACACATTCGCTGTTGTCGCCGGTTGCGACAAGCAATTCGCCACCTGCAAAACGAAATTCGCCAATCCGGTCAATTTTCGCGGCTTTCCGCATCTGCCGGGCAACGACGCGGCCTACCGCTACGCCACGGAAGACGGCGACCATGATGGCGGGCCGGTTGTGCCATGAACCCGATTGCGGACGAGGTCGTAACCGCAGCGCGGCGCTGGATTGGCACGCCATACCGCCATCAGGGAACCCGGCGCGGAGTCGGTTGCGATTGCCTCGGGCTGGTGCGCGGGGTTTGGTTTGAAATCTATGGCGCGCCAGCGCGCGAACCCGGACCTTATGCACCCGATTGGGCGGAGACGGGGAGTGGCGAGCCGCTTCTGGACGCGGTGCGCGGCCATTGCCGCGAGCGAACTTTTGCGGATATGCGGCCAGGCGATCTTCTGGTTTTTCGCTGGCGTAGCCGCGACGCGGCCAAGCACACGGGCATTCTCGCGAGCGGCCGCAGTTTCATCCACGCCTATGACAGCGCGGGCTTGGTTGTAGAATCGTCGCTTGCGCCGCAATGGCGCCGCCGCATCGCCGGTGTGTTCGCCTTTCCTGGGCGGCCATTGGCCTGAATTCCGTAGCTCAAGGGACCAACGATGGCCGTACTACTGCTACAGGCTGCTGGCGCCTATATTGGCGGCTTTTTTGGCGCGACCGCAGGTATGTTGGCTGGCGCTGCAGGTGCAGTGGCGGGCTATTATCTCGACCAGGCGCTGATCAACGGCACGCAGACGATCGAAGGTCAGCGCCTGAAGGCGCAATCTCCGTTTACGGCGGAAGAGGGGGCTGCACTTCCGCGCATCTATGGCTCCACGCGCACCGTGGGCACTATGATCTGGGCGACGCGTTTTGAAGAGGAGAAATCGACCTCCCGCCCCAGCGGCAAGGTTGGGCCGAAGGTGGCCAACTACAGCTATTTCGCCAATGCAGCTTTTGCCTTGTGCGAAGGCGAAATCGGTTGTGTACGGCGCATCTGGGCCGATGGCCGCGAGATCGACCAGGAGAAGGCCCAGTTCCGTGTCTATCGCGGCGACGAGGAGCAACTGCCGGACCCGCTGATCGCGGCCAAGCAAGGCGAAGGCAATGCGCCCGCCTACCGCGGCGCCGCCTATGTCGTGTTTGAACATTTCCCGCTGGCCGACTACGGCAACCGCATTCCCCAGTTTCAGTTCGAGGTGGTCAAGCCGGTTTCCCGTATCGCGAGTGACATCAAGGCGATCACGCTGATCCCGGGTTCTGGCGAGTTCGCGCTGTCGACCGAACTGGTGACCCATCTGAAAGATCTCGGCGAAACCATTGTCGAGAACCGTCACGGTCTGACTGGGGCAACGGACATAGAGGGCGCAATCGACGAATTGCTGACCCTATGTCCGAATATTGAACATGTCGCGGTCGTGGCCAGCTGGTTCGGCAACGATCTGCGATGCGGCGAGTGCGCCATCCGGCCGAAAGTTTCGTTTGAAGGGCCGCTCGGATCCGTCCTGAACTGGGTCGTGTCCGGGATAGAAATGGCGCTTGCGCCGCTGGTTAGCCAGAATCTGGGATCAGCGGCGTTTGGCGGCAGCCCGAGCGATCAAAGCGTGAAAGAGGCGATCACTCACCTGAAGGCGCGCGGCGTGAAGGTGACGCTCTACCCGTTTGTGATGATGGACATTCCGTCCGGCAATGACCTGCCGGACCCCTATGGCGCAACAAAACAGGCGCAGTATCCCTGGCGCGGACGTATTACCGCCTATCCGGGCCCTGATCAGCCCGGCGGTGCCGACAAGACTGCAAGCGCCCGCAGCCAGATCGACGCCTTTTGCGGCGCGGCCGCGACCGGCGATTTTACGCCGTCCGACGAGACCATCCTCTTCACCGGCTTCGCGGGCGATTGGGGCTACAGGCGTTTCATTATGCATTTTGCCGAACTGGCGAAGGCCGCTGGCGGCGTCGATGCCTTCCTGATCGGATCGGAACTGAGAGGTTTGACGAGCCTGCGTGACAACACAGGCGCATTTCCCTTTGTCGAGAAACTGATCGAACTCGCCGATGACGTTCGCGCCATCCTCGGGCCGGAGACAAAATTGACCTATGCGGCGGACTGGACCGAATATTTCGGCTATCAGCCTGCTGACGGGTCGGGCGATGTCTTTTTTCATCTGGATCCGCTTTGGGCGCATGACGCTGTCGACGCAATCGGCATCGATAATTACATGCCGCTGTCGGATTGGCGCGATGAGGACTATCGGGGCGGCAATCCCGATGGTTTCGCAACGCCCTATGACGCAAGCGGTCTAAGTGCGGCGATTGCCGGCGGCGAAGGATTCGACTGGTATTACGCTAGCGAAGCCGGTCGGCGTGATCGCCAACGTCTGCCGATCAACGACGGCGCTTATGACAAACCATGGATGTTTCGCTACAAGGATATCGTTGGCTGGTGGTCGAACCCGCATTATAACCGGCCCGGCGGCGTGGAGGCTGCGACCCCGACCGCCTGGCAGCCGCGCTCCAAACCGATCTGGTTTACCGAGATCGGGTGCCCCGCCATCGACAAGGGGCCGAACCAGCCGAACGTCTTTTTCGACCCCAAATCGAGCGAAAGTGCTGTGCCGTATTTCTCGAATGGCGGCCGGTCGGACGAAGCGCAGATTCGATGCCTGGAGGCGCATTTCGCCCATTGGAACCCCAACCATCCGTCGTTTGATCCGGCGAATAATCCGGCTTCTGACGCTTATGAAGGGCGCATGGTCGATTTCAGTCGCGCCTATGTCTGGTGCTGGGACGCGCGACCGTTCCCCGCATTTCCGCTGCGCGCTGACGCATGGTCGGATGCGCAAAACTGGCATACCGGCCACTGGCTGAACGGCCGTATCGCAGCAGGCGACATTAGTGGCGTCATCAATGCGATCCTGAAGGATCACGATCTCCCAGCTGCCGATGTGTCAACCGCTACCGGATCATTGCAGGGATATGTGGTGGACGAGCCTTCTACCGCCCGCGCCGCCCTTGAGCCACTGATTGATCTGTTCGGCCTGATTGCGGCCGACGGACCAGATGGTCTCAGGTTCAGTTCAGCAGGAGCAACGGGCAGCGCACCGGTAACCCTCAACGAATTTGTGCAGGATGGGAGGCAGCCGGCGCTGGAGGTGGCGCGGCAGGCGCAGGACAATTTGCCGACCGAGGCGCTGCTTGGATTCCGCGACCTGATGCTCGACTATCAGAGCGTGTCAGCGGCAAGCCGGAGGCCAGCCAGCGGTCGCGGGCGCATCGCAACGACCGCTTTTCCGGGCACGCTTGAACCCGGGCAGGCGCAAGCTTTGCTGGACGATTGGCTTCGCCGCAAATGGTTCGAGCGTGAGACGGCATCAGTCGCGGTCGCGCCCGGGACGCCGGATACGCTTCCAGGCGCTCTGATCCGTCTGCCACAGCATCCCGGCGGCGGCGATTTTGTCGTAACAGATGTCGAGGACGGACTGTTTCGGCGGCTGCAGGCCCGACAGGTCCTGCGCACCGCGCCAAGTGTGTGGACGCCAGTCATTCCGCAGCCGAAAGAGCCAGAAACGCCGCTATTTGACGGAAGTCCGTTCGCCCTATTGCTTGATCTCCCTCTTTTTGCCGGCGTCATCAGCCCCGAAGCGCAGCTGTGGATTGCGGCGTTTCAGAAGCCATGGCGGAACCAGGCCGTATTCAATTCTCCCGAAACGGGCAATTTTACCCAACGCGCCGTCTTGGACAGGCCAGCTGTTCTGGGCACGTTGGCGTCAGCGCTGGGGCCGTCATTTTCCGGCCGGATCAATGCGGGAACGGCGATCGAAGTTGACATCCGGCAGGGGCAATTGTCGAGCGTCAACCGACTGCAGATGCTGAATGGCGCGAATGCGGCGGCTGTTCAATCAACATCCGGGGTTTGGGAGATCGTGCAGTTTGAAGCGGTTGAACAAACTGCGCCTGGCCGGTGGCGGTTGAGCGGATTGCTGCGAGGACAGGCCGGCACAGAAGACGCTATGCTGTCTGGCGCCGCCGAAGGCGCCTATTTTGTGCTGCTTGACGGAGCGCCGCGATCCGCCGGCCTGCGTGCGGGCGAGTCGGGCCTTGCATTGAACTGGCGCATTGGCCCGGCAGCGGCGTCGTTTGACGATCTGCATTATGTCGGTCTGACACAGGCTGGCGGCATGCGGGCGCGGTTGCCGCTTTCGCCGGTGCACCTGCACACCCAAAAACAACCGGACGGGGCCGTTCAAGTGAGCTGGATCCGGCGGAGCCGCATCGACGCAGATTCGTGGGAGCAGGCGGAAATTCCCCTCGGCGAGGCGCAAGAAGCCTATCGCGTCGAGGTCAAGTCGATCGACGGCGTGTTGAAAAGGACGACCGAAACCGGCGCAAGCAACTGGTTCTACGCCGCCGCCGACCGCATTGATGATTTCGGGTCAACCGATGACGCCTTCGATCTTGCCATCAGACAAATCGGCGATGGCGGGCCAGGCGTGGCCTCCACGGTCCGGGTTGACGCGAGCTGACGCCGCTATCCGACAAACATTTACCAAGGAGAACAAGATGATCGACCTGAAACCATGGTATCTTTCACGCACTATATGGGCTTCAATAGCTGGTATATTATTGTCGGCAGCGGGTTTTATGGGGGTCGAGACTGGCGCGCTGACGTCGGACAGCATCACCGAAGCGCTGCTGCAGGTTGCGACGGCGCTTGCGGGTGTTATGGCGCTCTATGGCCGGTTGGCAGCCACGAGCAGGATACGCTAACATCCACTCACGGAGTGCCTAAACTTGATTTCGATGCGTTCATTCAGCGTTCAGCCGCAGCCCTGTAGAAGGGCGGCATGAAAACGTTCCGCACCCTTTCCCGGATTGTGATTGCAGCGGCCTGCGCCCCGGCAATCGGCTTGCCGCCAACGCTCGCCGCGCCAAGAGCCACCCTGGCGCTGCTGGATCAAAAGAACCCGGCTGTCGAGATGGTTGTGCCGGTTCAGGCCGACTGCCATGCGATCGGCCAGAGGGTGGCCGCAGAAAATGGCGGTCAGCTGTTGCGTGCGTCGCCGTCGACCCAGGGCGGCCAGGCAGTCTGCATCATCGTCGTTGCGGTTCCGGGCAAGGATGGCCAGCGTCCGCGCCGCATGGAAGTCGTTGTGCCGGCCAACTGAGCCTCATCGGAATAGTCTGAAATCTGAAAAATAGCAGCTCCTGCTTCTCGCAGGACTGCGGATCGGACATTATCCGGCAGAGTCGGGAGGGAGTTTCATGCGGATACTGGTTGTCGAAGACGACAAGAACCTCAATCGCCAGATTGGCGACGCGCTGACCGACGCTGGTTATGTCGTCGACCGCGCCTTTGATGGCGAGGAAGGTCATTTCCTGGGCGACACCGAACCCTATGACGCTGTTGTGCTCGACATTGGCCTGCCGCAGATGGACGGCATCTCGGTGGTCGAGCGCTGGCGGCGCGATGGGCGCAAAATGCCGGTCCTGATTTTGACGGCGCGCGACCGCTGGAGCGACAAAGTGTCGGGCATCGACGCCGGCGCCGACGACTATGTGACCAAGCCCTTCCACATTGAAGAAGTTCTGGCGCGGGTGCGCGCGCTGATTCGCCGCTCAGCCGGTCATGCCTCATCCGAACTCACCTGCGGCCCGCTGCGTCTCGACACCAAAGCCTCAAAGGCGGATGTCAACGGCGTTCCGCTGAAATTGACCTCGCACGAATTCAGGCTGCTCGCCTATCTGATGCACCATATGGGCGAGGTCGTGTCGCGCACCGAACTTGTCGAACACCTCTATGATCAGGATTTTGACCGGGATTCCAATACGATCGAAGTTTTTGTCGGGCGTCTGCGCAAAAAGATGGGCATCGATATGATCGAAACCGTGCGCGGCATGGGTTACCGCATGCGCGAGCCTGCGGAATAGAAGGTGGCGGGCAGCGCCGTAGGATTCCGGCTTGGAACGCGCAGTGTCGCATTTCGCGTCATTGCACTGTCAACGTTGTGGGCTGTGCTGGCGCTGATCGTCATTTCAACGATCATCTCAGGTCTGTACCGGCGCACCAGCGAACAGGGTTTTCGTGACCTGCTGTCGGCGCATCTGTTCAATCTCATCGGCTCGATTGACGTCACGCCGGACGGCCGGCTGACCGGCGCACCAAATCTCGGCGATCTGCGCTTTTCCGACCCACAATCGGGGTGGTACTGGTCGGTTCAGGGCATCTCGGATGGTCTGAAGGGCGAGATCCTGTCGCCCTCGATGACCAGACCTATTCCCGTGCCGCCGGTCAGCGAATACCCGTTTGATGCGGATTTCCAACGTCACTATCAAATTGAAGGCCTTGCAGGCGAGACAATCGAAGTTGTGGAAAGCGAGTTTGAGCTTGACCAGCGCAACCAGATTGCCCGGTTCCGGGTGAGCGGCAATCTGAGCGAGCTGGAACAGGACATCAGGCAGTTTGACCGCCGGCTCTATTCATATCTCTCCCTGTTCGGCTTCGGCATGATCGTCATCAATGCACTCGCCATCCTGTTCGGTCTGCGACCGCTTGCCCGTGTCAGCCAGGCGCTGGCGCAGGTGCGCGAAGGCACAGCTCAGCGTCTTGATGGAAAATTCCCTTCGGAAATTCAACCACTTGCCGATGAAACCAACGCTCTGATCGACAACAACCGTCGCATTGTCGAGCGTTCGCGTACGCAGGTCGGCAACCTCGCGCATTCCCTGAAGACGCCGTTGGCTGTACTTTTGAACGAAGGACGGGCGCTCGGCGGCGCGAAAGGCGAACTCATCGAACATCAGGCCGCCGGCATGCAGCAGCAGGTCGAGCACTATCTTCAGCGCGCCCGGGTTGCGGCCCAGCGCGACAGTGTCGTTTACCGGACCCCGGTTGGGACTGTGTTGGAGCGGATGGTGCGCGTGATGCAAAAGCTCAAGCCTGGCCTGAACCTCGATTTGGCTCCTGTTGCTTCTGACTTGATGTTCGCCGGCGAGCGGGAAGACCTGGAGGAATTGACTGGCAACCTTGTGGAGAACGCCCTGAAGTGGGGGCGAAGCAAAGTTAAGGTAGGCGCAGTACGCCTGCTGTCAGGCAGCGGCGCAGCGCGTTTCGCCTTGACGATTGAGGATGACGGCCCCGGCATCCCGGAAGAAAAGGCGCGCGAAGCACTCAAGCGGGGTCGCAGGCTGGATGAAACCAAGCCCGGCACGGGACTTGGTCTGGCCATCGTCGCCGATCTTGTGAGCGAATACGGTGGCCAGATTGCGCTGGAAAAATCGAAACTCGGCGGGCTTGAGGTCGTTGTGCAATTACCCGCCACAGAGTAAGGCGCAGCCTTAGGCCGGCGGCAGGCTGATGAGACGGATATGATGCGGTTGCATGTATTGACGAAGATCGGGCTTTTGTCGGCGCTGGCGCTCAGCGGGTGCCAGACGATTGGAGGGGGCGCGGGGATGCCGGGAGGCCAAGCACAGACGGCGACCGGCATGACGCGCGGGCTGATCAGCGGCCCGCTAGGCAAAGGTCTAAGCGCCGCAGACAGGAAAACGGCGCTGGCGTCCGAATATCGCGCGCTTGAATACACCCAGGGCGGCAAACCGGTCTCATGGGCTGGCGCAAAAGGCGACGCGTCCGGCGATGTGGTCGCTGCGCAGCCCTACCGGGTCGGCTCGCAGGATTGCCGCCAATATACGCACACTGTGTTCGTTGGAGGCGCAGCTCGCAATGCCCGCGGGACCGCATGCCGCAATGCTGACGGCAGCTGGGACCCGCTGACCTGAAAGCCCCGGTTGTCTTTCACAATGGGTTGATCAGGACCCAATCGGGATCAAGTCGACCGGCTGCGGCCGCCGGTTCGCCAAAAGGTCGCAATTGCCGACGATTGGAATTCGGTCGCCAAGGCGGTAGCGAGTAGCACATGGCATTCTGGATTGCAGCGATTGTTCTGACGGCGGCGGCCTGTCTGGCCGTTCTGTGGCCTTTGGGGCGCCGCCCGGCCCAAACTGCGCCCGACGCCGCAGCGCATGATGTAAGCGTCTACAAAGACCAGCTTGGCGAGATTGAGCGCGACCTGGAGCGCGGGGCGATTGGCGCCAGCGACGCCGAACAGGCTCGGACCGAGATTGCACGGCGCATCGTCAAGCTTGACCGGGACGCGGGCAAAACGCAGGTCCGGTCATCAGGAACGATCTCCAAGGCGCTGGCGACAATTGCAGTCCTGTCCATTCCATTGGTTAGTTGGGGCCTCTACGGTTTTCTCGGTTCGCCGGACCTGCCGTCACAGCCTTTGTCTGCGCGGCTGAACAAGGATCCGGCGTCCAGTACGCCGGAAGAACTGGTGGCGCGCGCCGAAGCCTATTTGACTCAAAACCCGAATGATGGTCGGGGCTGGGATGTGCTGGCGCCAAGCTACATCCAGATGAACCGCTACCAGGAGGCCATCGCCGCCTACCGCAATGCAATCCGGCTGGTCGGCGAGTCAGCTGCCCGGCGCGCCGGACTTGGCGAAGCGCTGACAATGGCGAATGGCGGGGTTGTAACGGATGAAGCCCAGTCTGAATTCGACGCGGCGCTAGCGTTGCAGCCCGACAATGCAAGGGCCATGTTCTTCGCCGGACTAGCCATGGCGCAAGATGGCCGCAAGACGGAAGCTATGGCGATCTGGAAATCCCTGCTGCAGAGGCAGGACCTTGATCGCTATGTGCGGCGAGTCGCCGAGTATTCTGTTGCCCAGGCTGAAGCCGAGACCAGCGCGCCGGCCGCGAAAGGTCCATCTCAAGGCGACATCGATGCAGCAGCCGGGATGACGGCAGGCGATCGCGGCGCAATGATTGAACAGATGGTTGCCAGCCTGGATTCCAGACTGCGCGACAACCCGGCTGATCCGGAAGGTTGGATCAGGCTGGTTCGTTCATATGTCGTGATGGGAAAACCAGATCTGGCGCGGGACAGTTTGAAGCGCGCAATTGACGCGCTGGGCAGCGAAAGTGAGTCTGGCAAGCAGGTTGCACAGGCGGCCGCGGCGCAGGGCGTCAGCCTGACGGGAGAGCCATGACACGCAAGCAGAAACGGTTGATGGTGATCGGTGGCGGACTGGCCTTCCTGGGCGCCGCAGCCGCGCTGACCCTGGTGGCGCTTGGCCAGCGCGCGTCCTATTTTTACATGCCCGGCGACCTTGAGGCCGCACATCTTGCGCCCGGACAACGAATACGGCTCGGAGGTCTGGTCGAAGACGGCACGATTGTGCGTGGGCAGGGCGCTACTGTAACTTTTGGAGTAACCGACACGACCAATGCGGTTAAGGTCACCTATACCGGCATCTTGCCTGACCTGTTTCGGGAAGGGCAGGGCGTCATTACGGAAGGCAGTTTCGGCGCGGACGGCGTATTTGCAGCAGACAGCGTGCTGGCCAAGCATGATGAAAACTACATGCCGAAAGAGGTGGCCGACAGCCTGAAAGAAAAGGGTGTGTGGCAACCGGACGAACCGGCGAAAGCGACGCAGTGATGGTGGAGATCGGTCATTTTGCGCTGGTGCTGGCTTTTGCGCTTTCGCTCGTGCAGTCGTCTGTTCCGCTGATCGGCGCGCGGCGCGGCGACAGCGCTTTCATGAATGCTGGCAGCCCGGTGGCGGTGGCTGGTTTTGCGCTGGTCGCGCTGTCGTTTGCCGCGCTCGTCGCAGCGCATGTGCGCTCAGACTTTTCTGTCGCCAACGTGTGGGAGAATTCCCATTCGCTGAAGCCGATGCTCTACAAATACACCGCCGCCTGGGGTAGCCATGAAGGCTCCATGCTGCTTTGGGTGCTGATCCTGACGTTTTTCGGCGCGCTGGTGGCGCTGTTCGGCCGCAATCTGCCGGCCACGCTCAAGGCCACGGTTATCGCAGTACAGGGCTGGATAGGCGCTGCTTTCCTGCTGTTTGTGCTGCTGACATCCAACCCGTTCACACGCATCAGCCCGCCGCCGTTTGAAGGCCGCGACCTGAACCCGATCCTGCAGGATATCGGGCTGGCTGTGCATCCGCCGCTGCTCTATCTCGGCTATGTAGGCTTCTCGATCTGCTTCTCGTTTTCGGTCGCCGCACTGATTGACGGACGCATCGACGCTGCGTGGGCGCGTTGGGTGCGGCCCTGGACGCTGGCGGCCTGGGCGTTCCTGACCGGCGGCATCGCCATGGGCTCTTACTGGGCCTATTACGAGCTTGGCTGGGGCGGCTTCTGGTTTTGGGATCCGGTGGAAAACGCCTCCTTCATGCCGTGGCTATCGGGCACCGCGCTGCTCCATTCTGCCGTCGTGATGGAAAAGCGGTCGGCGCTGAAAATCTGGACGCTGCTGCTCTCCATCCTGACGTTTTCGCTTTCGCTGCTGGGCACCTTTATGGTGCGCTCAGGCGTTTTGACTTCCGTGCACGCCTTCGCGACCGACCCTAGCCGCGGTGTGTTCATTTTGTGCATCCTGATCCTGTTCATCGGCGGATCGCTGGCGCTGTTCGCTTGGCGTGCGCCAGGCTTGACGGCTGGCGGCCTGTTCCACCCGATTTCACGCGAAGGCGCGCTGGTGGTCAATAACCTGTTCCTGACCACGGCGACCGCATCGGTCCTTATCGGCACGCTCTATCCCCTTGTGGTCGAGGCGACGACCGGCGACAAGATCTCGGTTGGCGCGCCATTTTTCAACGCCACCTTTGTGCCTCTGATGCTGCCGCTTTTGGCGCTGGTGCCGTTCGGGCCGCTGCTCGCCTGGAAGCGCGGCGATATCGCAGGCGCCGCTCAGCGCCTGATGTTCGCTTTTGGCGCAGCGCTGCTGGCGGCTGCCGCGATTCTCATCTTCGTCGACGTGCGCGCCGTTTTTGCTGCGCTTGGCGTAGGGCTGGCAGTCTGGCTGGTCTGCGGCGCGTTGACGGATCTCGCGGTGAAATCGGGACTTGGCTCACAGCCGCCCAAGGTCATGTTGCGGCGTCTGATCGGCCTGCCAGGCTCGATGTTCGGTACGGCTATCGCCCATGCCGGTCTGGGACTCACGGTGCTCGGTATGGTCGGTACTCTGTCCTTTGGCGCCGAGACGCTGGCGACCATGAAACCCGGCGACGTCATGTCTATGCCCAATCACAGCCTTCGGCTGGAGGGCATACGGCCGGTAGGCGGACCGAACTACACCGAACAACAGGCTATATTCTCCGTGCTCAACGACGCCGGCGAAGCCTACGGCCAGATCATTTCGGGCAAGCGGTTCTATCCGGTGCGGCAGATGTCGACGACTGAAGCGGGCATCCGCACGTTCTGGTTCAGCCAGCTTTATGTCTCTATCGGCGATGAGACTGCCGATGGCGGCGTGGTGGTCCATGCCTGGTGGAAACCGATGGTGACGCTGATCTGGCTGGGCGGACTGGTGATGATGATTGGCGGCGCAGTATCCCTGTTCGACCGGCGTCTTCGGGTTGGCGCGCCAAAAGCCGCCAAGCGCCGCAACCGCGAAACCCTGGAGCCAGCAGAGTGAGGCGCGCCGTATCCGCATTGCTGGTTTTGTTGAGCTTGCTGGCCGTGGCGCCGGCCTTTGCGGTAATGCCCGACGAGGTGCTTGCCGATCCGGCCCTGGAAGCCCGCGCCCGGGCGATTTCGGCGCATCTGCGCTGCATGGTTTGCCAGAACCAATCGATTGACGATTCGAATGCCGACCTGGCGCGCGACTTGCGCATTCTCGTGCGCGAACGGCTGACGGCTGGCGACAGCAACGAGCAGGTGATCGATTTTGTCGTCTCGCGCTATGGCGAATTCGTGCTTCTTCAACCGCGCTTCAACGCTCGCAACGCGCTTTTGTGGGGCGCGCCGGTGCTGCTTTTGCTTGCTGGCGCTGCGTTTGCCTATTCACGCTTGCAAGAACGCGGACGGCGCGCCGCGGAAGCGCCGCTGAGCGATGAGGAAAAGGCTGCGCTGGAGCGGATTTTGCGCGACAATAAACCTGCCGCCTGAAACATTACAAAGATTTCATGCGCTGGTAAGTGCGATGTAATCTGCGAGCTCCTATCTCTGGACCCATGGATGCCTCCCCTGCATCTACATCCAGAGGACGAAACTAAATGACCACCAGTTCCAAACTCCGCAGCCGCCTGACCGCAACGGTCGCTTCGCTGGGCGTTGCCGCCATGATCGGCGCCGGCGCGGTTGCAACATCCACCGCTCCCGTTCTGGCCGACGCTGTCAACGTTCAGGCGCCGTCCGTTCCGAGCTTCGCCGATGTTGTGCAGCAGGTTTCGCCAGCTGTTGTCAGCGTACGCGTCAAGGCGCGCGTCGAGCAGATGTCGGACAATGGTTCGCAGACGTTCGGCAATCAGGATGACCTGAACAATCTACCCGACCCGCTGCGCCGCTTCTTCCGCGAATTCCGCGGCAGCCCGGATGGCCAGATGAACCGCCCCAACCGGCGCGCTGACCGCAATGCCGAGCCGCGGCCGGTTTCGCAGGGTTCCGGCTTCTTCATTTCCGAAGACGGCTATCTGGTGACCAACAACCATGTGGTCGACAATGGCTCCAGCTTCACCGTTGTGCTTAACGATGGCCGCGAACTGGACGCGAAGCTGGTCGGCAAGGACCCGCGCACCGACCTCGCTGTTCTCAAGGTCGATGGCGACGGCAAATTCACCTATGTCGATTTTGCAGACGACTCGCAGATCCGCGTCGGCGACTGGGTTGTCGCAGTTGGCAATCCGTTCGGCCTTGGCGGCACCGTGACCGCCGGCATTGTATCGGCGCGTGGCCGCGACATTGGCGCTGGTCCCTATGACGACTTCATCCAGATCGATGCGGCGGTTAACCGCGGCAATTCTGGTGGCCCTGCATTCAACTTGAATGGCAAGGTTGTGGGCATCAACACGGCCATCTTCTCGCCCTCAGGCGGCAATGTCGGCATCGCTTTTGCAATCCCTGCATCGACGGCGCGCGAAGTTGTCACTGATCTGATGCGTGACGGCTCGGTCCAGCGCGGCTGGCTTGGCGTTCAGATCCAGCCCGTGACGCCGGAAATTGCCGACTCGCTTGGCCTGACGCCGGCTTCAGGCGCTCTTGTCTCCGAGGCGCAGGAAAATAGCCCGGCCAAGGCTGCGGGCATCGTTGCAGGCGACGTGATCACCAAGGTCAATGGAACGCAGGTTGCAGGACCAAAAGAGCTGGCCAGGCAGATTGCCGCGATCAGCCCCGGCAAGTCCGTGGATGTGACCGTTTGGCGCAAGGGCAAGGCGCAGGACTTCAAGGTTGATCTCGGCACGCTTCCGGGCAGCGACCAGCAGGCAGACGTGAACCAGCCCGGACCGATCGAGCCCGGCACGCTGGATGACATGGGCCTGACCGTGACCCGTGCAGAAGATGGCAAGGGTCTGGTCGTGACCGACGTCGATCCGAACAGCGAAGCCGCAGACCGCGGCATCCAGGCCGGCGACATCATCACCTCGGTGAACTCCGTTAGCGTCAATGATTCTAACGATGTCCGCCAGGCGATGGGCGAAGCCGCCAAGGCCGGGCGCAAGTCGGTGCTGGTGCAAATCAGCCGCGACAACAATACCAGCTTTGTGACGCTTCCGGTGTCAAAGGGCTGACGTCTAACAGCCAGAAGGTCTTGTTTTAGAAAGACCGGCGGCGGGAGACTTGATCTCCCGCCGCCGTCTCAGTTTATGGTGCGCCAATGAAGATTCTCGTCATCGAAGATGACCGCGAGGCAGCGGACTATCTCAAAACCGCGCTGTCGGAGGCGGGGCACAATGTCCATACCGCCGGCGATGGCGAAACCGGTTTTGTGCTCGCCGACAATGGCGAATACGACATACTGATTGTGGACCGCATGCTGCCGCAACGCGACGGCCTGTCGGTGATCGCCGGCTTGCGGGCGCGCGGAAACACGACGCCGGTGCTGATCCTGTCGGCATTGGGCGAAGTCGATGACCGCGTGACGGGCCTGCGCGCTGGCGGCGACGATTATCTGACCAAGCCCTACGCCACTGCCGAATTGCTGGCCCGCATCGAAGTGCTGCACCGGCGCTCCTCGGCCAAGGAGGTCGAAACGATCTACCGCGTTGGCGATCTCGAGCTTGACCGCCTCTCCCACACCGCCAAGCGCGGCGGTCAGGAAGTGGTGCTGCAACCGCGCGAGTTCCGTCTGCTGGAATTCCTGATGCGGCATAGCGGTCAGGTCGTCACCCGCACCATGCTGCTCGAAAACGTGTGGGACTATCACTTCGATCCGCAGACCAACGTTATCGACGTGCATATCTCGCGGCTGCGATCCAAGATCGAGAAGGGCTTTGACAAGCCGCTGCTCCACACGATCCGTGGCGCAGGCTACGTGCTCAAGGCGAACTGAGCATGTCCTGGTCGCTGCCTGCGGCGCTTAAGTCGACGGCAGTGCGCCTTTCGGCGCTCTATCTCATCCTGTTTACCGCCTGCGCCCTGGCGCTTGCCTACTACATGACCTCCGTATCGGAGCGCATGTTGACCGACCAGACCATGGATACGGTCAATGAGGAAGTCTCCGATCTGGCGCGCGCCTATCAGCGCGGCGGGCTGCCGCAACTGGTGCGAACTGTCGGTGCGCGCTCGCGCCAGCCCGGGGCCAATCTCTATCTGATCGCCGACGGCCAGGGCCGCATACTGGCCGGCAATGTCGAAAGTCTGGAGCCGGGAGTGCTTGATAAGGAAGGCTGGACGGAGCGGCCTTTCTCGTATGTTCGCTATGGCGAGGATCAACTTGGCCCCGGGACGATAGGTCAGGTCGAGGGCAATACCGGCCACAAGGCGGCCGCGCTGGTCCTGCGCCTTCCAAACCAGATGATCCTGCTCGTCGGGCGCGATCTGCGCGAGCCCGAGATCCTGCGATCCGTGATCAACCGGGCTCTGCTGATTGCGCTGGGCACAATGTCGCTGGGTGGCCTGCTGATCTGGTTCTTTGTCGGACGCCGCGCGCTCAGGCGCATCGACAATGTTTCGGCGGCCAGCAGCCGCATCCTTGGCGGTGATCTGACCGGCCGCCTGCCTGTCAGCGGCGTAGGCGACGAATTTGACCGGCTGGCGGAAAATTTGAATGCGATGCTGTCGCGTATTGGCGAATTGAATGACGGGTTGAAACAGGTGTCAGACAATATCGCCCATGACCTGAAAACGCCGCTGACGCGGCTGCGCAACCGTGCAGAGGCCGCGCTGGGTGGACAACCCAAGACCGCTGACTACCGCGCTGCGCTTGAGGCGACGATTGCCGAGTCCGATCAACTCATCAAGACCTTCAACGCTATCCTGATGATCTCCAGGCTTGAGGCCGGTTATTCGGCTGAAAGCCTTGATCGCATCGATCTGCGGGCGATTGTCGGCGATGTCGTGGAACTCTATGAGCCGGTCGCGGAGGATGCGGGCGTGCGCTTGACCCACACAATTGGCGACGGCGACATGACGGTTGACGGCAATCGTGAGCTGCTGGCGCAGGCGCTGTCAAACATCATCGACAACGGCATCAAATATTCAGCCGGATCAACGCAGGCGCCCCATGTTTCCATCCATCTCGACCGGATAGATCGGGAGATTCGGCTGACTGTTTCCGACAATGGTCCCGGCATTCCCGAGCAGGCTGACCGCAACCGCGCCATGGAGCGCTATGTGCGCCTTGAAAAGAGCCGATCGCAACCCGGCTCGGGTCTTGGCCTCAGTCTGGCTCAGGCAATTGTAAAACATCACGGCGGAAGGCTTGATCTTTTGCCGCTCAATCCGGGATTATCGGTCCAGATGGATTTCCCCGTGGGGAAGGGTGGACTGGATGGCGCAGGCAAAGCAAAAGGCTGAAAAGGCGGCAGGCTGGAAACTGCAACCCAGCCGAACCCTGCAGCCAATGGATCCCGACGCTGCGGCCTCGGAAATCAGCGACTTGATCGAAATCGCGCATGAAGAGGGTCTGGCCCGGCTAGAGGCCGGGTTGGCCGAAGGCGGTGATGCGCGGACGGTTCTGGAAGGCGTGATCCAGTTGTCTGAATTCATGCGCGATAGCGCCAAACGCTATCCGCGCGCGCTGGAGCGGCTTTACGATCAGGATGTGGCGGCGCGGCTGGTTGATATTCTCTCAGACGTTGCAGCTTTGGCCGGCGCAGAAGACATGTCGGAACCGCTCTTGATGGCCAGCCTTCGGCGCCTGAAGGGCGAGGCGCACTTTCTTGTTGCGCTTGCTGACCTGACTGGCGACGCGACGCCGCAGGAGACGGTGCGCCGCCTGAGCGATCTGGCCGATGGCTGCACAGCCGCCGCCGTCGACTTCCTGCTGCTTGACGCGCATGGACAGGGTAAGATCACGCTGCCGGACGTCGCCCATCCGGGCGCCGGTTCGGGCTGGATCCTGCTTGGCATGGGCAAGCTCGGCGCCCATGAACTGAACTTTTCCTCTGATATCGACCTGATCGTCTTGTTCGATCCGCATGCGCCCGCAATCACAGACATCTATGAATCCAGCGAGGTGTTCACGCGGCTGACGCGTAGGCTGGTCAAGATTTTGCAGGACCGCACCGAAAACGGCTACGTCTTCCGCACCGATCTGCGCCTGCGGCCGGACCCAGGCTCGACGCCGCTGGCGATCCCGGTTGAGGCGGCGCTGCTTTATTACGAGAGCCGCGGCCAGAACTGGGAGCGCGCAGCCATGATCAAGGCGCGCCCGATCGCGGGCGACATCAAAGCGGGCGAGGCTTTCCTGAAGGAATTGCGTCCCTATGTCTGGCGCAAATATCTCGACTATGCTGCGATCGCAGACGTGCACTCGATCAAGCGCCAGATACATGCGCACAAGGGTCACGGCGAAGTTGCGGTCAAGGGCCACAATGTCAAGCTTGGACGGGGCGGCATTCGCGAGATCGAGTTTTTTGTCCAGACCCAGCAACTGATCGCAGGCGGACGTTTTCCAGAATTGCGCGGACGTGAAACGATCGCGATGCTCGACGAGATGGCTGCGCGGTCCTGGATTACACCGGATGCGCGCGACGCCATGGCGCGCAATTACTGGTTTTTGCGCCGGGTGGAGCACGCAATCCAGGTCGTCGCAGACGAACAGTCTCACACATTGCCGGATGATGACGAGGGTCTGGAAAGGATTGCGCGTCTGCTCGGTTATAAGAATGCCACCGCCTTCTCCAAGGATTTTCGCGCCGCGCTCGGCGAAGTGGAGGGCCATTATGCGGCGCTGTTTGAAGCCGCCCCAAAGCTGTCGTCTGGCATCGGCAATCTTGTCTTCACAGGTGATGTAGACGATCCTGATACTCTACAGACGCTGTCCGGGCTCGGCTTCGAGCGTCCAAGCGACATTTGCCGCATCATCCGCACCTGGCATTTTGGACGCTACCGCGCCACCCAATCAGCAGAGGCGCGCGAACGGTTAACCGAACTGACGCCGGCCTTGCTCGAAGCGTTCGGCAAGACCAAGCGCGCTGACGCAGCGCTGGTCGCTTTCGATTCCTTCATTGCCGGCCTTCCGGCGGGCATCCAGCTTTTCTCGCTTCTGCAGACCAATCCGCCACTGCTCAACCTTATCGCCACGATCATGGGCGCAGCGCCCCGGCTTGCCGAAATCGTCACCCGCCGTCCGCATGTCTTTGATGGTCTGCTCGACCCGGCGCTGATGACCGACCTGCCCAACAAGGCCTATCTTGCTACGCGGCTGACTGCATTTCTGGAAGGCACTTCTGTCTATGAGGTGGCGCTGGACCGGCTGCGCGTCTTCGCAGCCGAGCAGAAATTCCTGATCGGCGTGCGTCTGCTGGCAGGCTCGATTGACGCCGCGCGCGCCGGCAAGGCCTTTTCCGATCTCGCCGACCTGACCATAGCGGCGGCGCTTGACGCTGTTCGCGCCGAGTTTGAAACAAGGCATGGCAAGGTCAGGGGCGACCGCGTCGCGATCCTGGGCCTTGGCAAACTGGGCAGCCGGGAACTCACAGCGGGCTCTGATGTCGATCTGATCCTGCTTTACGATCACGATCCCGCCGCCGAAGAATCAGACGGGAACAAACCGCTTGCGCCGTCGCAATATTATGCGCGGCTGACCCAGCGCATGATCGCCGCCGTTTCGGCTCCAACGGGAGAGGGCGTTCTCTACGAGTTGGACCTGCGACTGCGCCCCTCCGGCAACAAGGGACCGGTGGCCACCCATATTGAGGCGTTCCGCAAATACCAGGCAAACGAAGCCTGGACCTGGGAGCATATGGCCATGACGCGGGCCCGGTCTGTGGCGGGAGACGATGATTTTGCCGCCGTGGTGGATGCTGAAATCAAAGACATCGTGGATCGACCGCACGACGCCAAAAAAGTGTTCGCCGACGCAGTCCAGATGCGCAAGGTGATCGAAACCGAGAAACCCGCCGCTGATCTGTGGGACCTCAAGCTTGCAAAAGGCGGGCTCATTGATCTCGAGTTCATCGCACAGACAGCAGTGCTGACTGGCAATGTGACGCTTGACCCGCGCCGTCCTGGCACGTCTGACAACCTGGCCGCCCTGAAGGATGATTTCGCTGATCCGCAAATACGTGACGATCTGGTGGCGGCGCTGGGTCTCTATTCAACTCTGACCCAGATAATCCGGCTCTGCCTGACGGGTCCATTCGACCGCAAGGACGTTCCGCCCGGTCTGGCGGACCTTTTGCTGACGGCGACCGACCTGCCTGATTTTGGCGTTCTTGAAGCGCATATCAAGGAAACCGAGAAGACGGTTCGCGCGGCCTTTGACGCCTTGATGAAGAAGCGGGGCTAGGTCGTAGTGACGATTTAATCAGGCTGCCTTCTTTTCCGTCTTTTCCGTCCTTTCCGCCTTGCGTGCGGGGATGCGCACGCTGACGATCGTTCCTTTACCTTCTTTGGAGCGGATCTTGAGCGAACCGCCGTTCATCTCGGCGAGCGAGCGCGAAATGGCTAACCCCAGGCCAGAGCCTTTATGGTTCTTGGAGAACTGGTTCTGCACCTGCTCAAACGGACGGCCGAGCTTCTTCAGCGCAGACTTGGGAATGCCGCAGCCATTGTCTTCGATCGAGAGCACCAGTGCGCCGGAAATCTGACGCGCCCGCACAGTGATCTTGCCGCCATTGCCTGTAAATTTGACTGCGTTGGACAGGAGATTGATCACAATCTGCTTGATCGAGCGGCGGTCGGCGAAGACCCGCATGGATTGACCGATCCTTGTTTCCAGATCGATGGATTTGTTGGTCGCCTGAACGGTGATGACGCGCGCTGTTTCGGTAATCAGCGGCCCGAGATCGATTTCTTCCTTCTTGACCTGGAACTGGCCGGATTCGATCTTTGCCATGTCGAGAATGTCATTGATAACGCCGAGCAGGTGCTCGCCGCTGTCATGAATGTCATTGGCGTATTCGGCGTAGCGGTCATTGCCGAGCGGACCGAAATGGCCGCTCGCCATAATTTCGGAAAAGCCGATAATGGCGTTCAACGGTGTGCGCAGCTCATGCGACATGTTGGCCAGAAATTCCGATTTGGCGCGGCTGGCGGCTTCCGCCCGCTCGGTCTCGCGCTCCAACTGCTGACTGCGCTCAGCCTCTGCCTTTCGCGCAAATTGGAGATCGTGAACGGTCGCCATCAGCCGTCGCTCGCTATCGGTCAGCCGCTCCTGATGTTGCTTCAACTGGGTAATGTCGGACCCGACAGACACCAGGCCGCCATCAGTTGTGCGCAATTCGGTCACCTGTAGCCAGCGGCCATCGGAGAGCTGGCGCTCGTGCGAGGCGCCGCCGCGTGCGCCATTGGCGTTGGCCAGCCGCCTGTCGGCGATGAAGGGAAGCCTGCGGCCCTCGATGACATGGCGTGGCGTGCCCGGCGCGATGTCGTTCTCGCTAAGTCCCAGATCGGCGCGGAAGCGATCATTGCACATGACTAGCCGGCCGTTGGCGTCCCACAACACGAAGGACTCGCTGATTGACTCGACGGCGGCGCCGAGACGCATATCAGCGGTTTCTGACCTCAGCGCGAGTTGCCTTTGTTCGGTCACGTCAAGCGCGATGCCGATCCCACGTGTCATCGGCGTGACGCATGCGAAAGACCTGGTCGATATGGTCGGTTTCGCGCGCAGCAATGCGCTGGGCGACGGCGAAGAGATCCTGGTCGGACGGATGGATCAGGGCGTCAACGTCGCCGAAGGAAAGCACGGCATCGCTGGCCTGATATCCCAGCATATCATACATTGAACGCGACCAGTACATGCGGCCGCGCGCCATATCCCAATCCCACAGACCGCAGCGCCCCCGTACCAGGGCAAGGTCAATGCGCTGGTAAGCTTCAATATAGCTGCGCTCGCCGGCCTGCACGCGCGCCGACTGGGAATGGTAGGCGTATAGCACAATCAGCAGAACGCCTGCGGTGACGATGAACAGCGTGATGTTCAGCTTGACCGTGCGTTTCCACTC
>Ga0209573_1002236_pt1 | contig 25732 bp, 16 predicted proteins | sample TNRBio252014_DNA_FD_185870 | JGI IMG/M metagenome (GOLD analysis project Ga0209573, IMG submission 185870) | Wastewater treatment Type I Accumulibacter community from EBPR Bioreactor in Madison, WI, USA - TNR Reactor_6/25/2014_ DNA (SPAdes)... | ecosystem: Engineered > Bioreactor > EBPR >... | reverse complement strand
CGAACCGGGCCGACCTTCAAAAACCCACAGCCGACCACCTCTGGTTCAAAAAAACCTTGGCTGCTTCGGGTGCGGCGGTGATTGACTATCGGGAAGCCCTGGTCGGTTACGATCTTCCCCAGCCAGTTGAACGGTTATACGGTGACGACGGGCATCTTAATACTGTTGGCAATCAGATTTTCGCATCAGCTATCGCCCAAAAGCTCCGATCGATGAGCATCGTCCCTTACGAGCCTAGATGATCGCTTTGGGCGGCTTCTGAGGGCGGACTCGGCGGCGAATGCGATAACTCTAAGAATTTTTAAAAAATCACCCCTTTTTCGGCCAAAACAGCATATACTGTCCGGATACCAACCCCCGGCTAACCCCGATTTTCTAGACCGTACCAGATACAACCCGACCTAAAACAGGCTAAGACCTGACTGAAAGAGGAGTAAGATGAGCGAGCATTTTGACAAGGGATCGTCGTCGGCAGCTGAACCCCAGGAATCGGACGTCATTGCGCTGTTGAAGAAGATCCAGCAGCAGATGGTCTTCCTGGAAAAGAAGATCGACACCCTCCTCGGCGGTCACCAGTCCCACGCCCCCCAGCCCTCAGGTGAGCGGTCCTTCGACCGGCCTTCCTTTAAAGACAGGCATTTTTCCAAGCCGTCCCGCTCGTTCGGGACCCGGACGGAGCATTATGGCCGTCCTGACGGTGACCGCGGACCCAGGTCTGGCGGCGGCGACCGTCCGGAACGGGGTGGGTACGGCCCCGGACGCCCTTCCTTTGGCAACCGGCCCTCTTACGGCCGGCCGCGCCGTGATGACCAGCGGGGTGGATCCGGAGGCGGCTTCAACGGCGGCTCCGGCGGCGGTTCCGGCTTTGGTGGACCTAAAAAGTCGTTTTACAAGGGCCGCAAGGACCGCGACTAAGTTCATTTGCTCCGTGGGCCGGGGTATAGACAACCTTTTTTCAGAGTTGTATAATCCGGCCCACAGTTTTAACATCCGCTGACACCAACACTCCAAAACGAGGGTATCCATGTCGGGAATGCTCAAGGAATTCAGGGACTTTGCAGTCAAAGGCAATGTGGTCGATATGGCGGTCGGCGTCATCATCGGCGGCGCCTTCGGTAAGATCGTCAGCTCCCTGGTGACCGATATCCTGATGCCCCCGATCGGCAAGCTCATGGGCGGCGTGGATTTCTCCAGCCTGTTCTTCACCCTGGGTGTGGAGCAGTACAAGTCGCTCGCGGAAGCGCAGACCGCCGGTGCCGCGACGGTGAACTACGGTCTTTTCATCAATAACATCATCAACTTTGTCATCGTTGCTTTCTGTGTGTTCCTGCTAGTGAAGGCGATCAACACCGCCAAGAAAAAAGAAGCAGCCGCTCCGGCCCCGGTCAGTCCGCCTCCGGCGCCGCCTCGCCAGGAAGTCTTGCTCGAAGAGATCCGTGATCTATTGAAAAAATAAGGGTTTTCCCTGATAGGGGACCGGGAGTTTGTCCTGATTCTGTGAGATTGGCCGATCAGTTAATGTATTGTCTGTGTATCATTGCAAGAACAAGGAGAAGTGAATGAAACGTATCCTCGCCACCCTAGCCGCCGTCAGCTTCCTGCTCACAGGAAGCGGCGCCTCGTGGGCCTATGAAGTCCCGCGCGACAACTCCAACGTCAACTACTTCTACGTGTTCGGCCCGCAGGGCGATCCGTTGATGGGCGCCGAAGGCGATACCTTCGAGCTCTACGTCGACGTGCCTGCCTCGTCCTCGGACGACCTGGTCATCCAGGTATACGATCCGGACACGAGCGGTAAGAAGGACTGGCGCAAGGACCCCGGAACGAACGAGTGGGACACCACCACCGAGTTCAGCATCGTCGGCGCGTCCACCTTGGACACCAAGACGTTCACGACCGAATACGACCAGGCCTACTACCAGTTCGGACCTTATAAGAAGGAACAGGGTGAGAAGGTCGGTTCCAACTACCGCTTCAAGCTCGTGGCCCGCACCACTTCCGGCGACGATGAGAACCTGTTCAAGGTCCGCATCCAGCCCGAACACGCCGAGTCCTTCATCTACAAAATGACGTTCCGCCTGCTTCCGAAGCCGGGCGACCAGATGGTGTTCCACCCCGAAGTCCCCGCCTCGACGACCAACATCACGGTCCACAACTGGGACCTGGATGCGGAAGGCGGATCGAGCGTGCTTCTCGAGGGTGAGCAGCAGACCCAGTATCCGATCAACGATTCCCTGAGCGGTCAGTGGGTGAAAACGGACGTCCAGCTCCGCGGGGGCAACAACTCCCGCCTGAACTACGTGATCACCAAGGCCACGCAGCCCTACGGCAACGCGGGTCTCAAGATCACGGACGCTTCCGGCAACCCGATCCCCGTTTACTTCCGCAAGGGCGTTCCCGTCGTCGCGGCGGCCCCCAAGCCCGCGCCCGTCGCCCCCAAAGCTCCGGTCAACAAGTGCAACACCTACACGTTCGACGCCCGCAAGTCCTACGACGATGACAGCGACAAGATCGCCTATCGCTGGGACTTCGGCGACGGCACCTCGAGCGAAGAAGCGGTCGTGACCAAGTCCTATGAAAAGGCCGGCGACTACGTCGTCATCCTGACGGTCACCGACAACTCCGGCATGGTCTGTAACACCGCCGTTACCAGCACCCCGGTCAAGGTCAACACGCCTCCCGCGGCGGTGATCGCGGCCCCGGACCTGGTCTGCGTGAACGATACCGTTTCGATCGACGGCTCCGGCACCACGGATGACACCCCCGGCAACCTGAAGTACAGCTGGTCGCTTGGCGACAACACGACCGCCGACGGCGCTCGTGTGAGCAAGATGTACGGCCAGGGCGGCGTCTACAAGATCCGTCTCGCGGTCGATGACAGCGCCAACACGGCTTGCAGCAATGACGCGACTGAGAAGGTGATCCGCGTCAACACGGCCCCCACAGCCGAAGCCGGCGAGGACATCTCGCTCTGCCAGCGTTCCGGCCAGGACGGCTTCAGCGTCAAGCTGAACGGTTCCGGTAAGGACGCCGACGGTGACAAGCTGACCTACCGTTGGGACTTCGGTGACGGCTCGACCGGCGAAGGCGCCAGCGCCACGCACGTTTATGCCCAGCCCGGCAGCTACCGCGCGACCTTGACCGTCGAAGACGGTTCCGGCGCGGCCTGTTCCGTTGCGGTGGATTCCGTGAACATCAACCTGAACCGCGCCCCTGTCGCGGTCGCTGGCCAGCCGGTCAAGTCCTGCTCCGGCGGTCCCGTGACCTTCGACGGCACCGGTTCCACTGAAGGTCTCAACTACACTTGGGACTTCGGTGACGGCTCGACCGGCACCGGCAAGGTCGCCACGCACACCTACGCCAAGGGCGGCAACTACAAGGCGACCCTGACCGTCGATGACGGCAAAGGCACGCCCTGCTCGACGGCCTCGGCTTCGGTGCCCGTGACGATCAACTCGTCCCCGACCGTCTCGGTCGATGACGCCCAGCCCACCTGCGTCGGCAAGACGGTGGCCCTCGCGGCCAGCGCCTCCGATCCGGACGGCGACGCGGTCAAGCTGACCTGGGACTTCGGTGACGGCACCACCCAGACCGGCGGCACGAACGTGACCCACACCTACGAAAAGGGCGGCTTCTACGTGGTCACCGTGACGGCTGATGACGGCAAGGGCGGATCCTGCTCCGTGGCTTCCGATACCGCCTATGTCCGCGTGAACACGGTCCCCGTGGCGAACGCTGGTGAGAACCAGGTCTGCTGCTTGGACGAGCTGTCCACCTTCGACGGTACCGCTTCGACGGACGCCGATGGCAACGCGCTGACCTACAAGTGGAACTTCGGCGACGGCAACACGGCCGAAGGCGCGAAGGTCTCCCACACGTACAAGCAGAACGGCGCCTACAAGGTCGTGCTCGTCGTCAACGACGGCTCGAACACGCCTTGCAGCGAGTCGACCTCCGGCTTCACCGCCAAGGTCAACGTCAAGCCCGTTCCCGTGATCGAGGTCAAGTAAGCATCTGTTTCGAGAGCGCGATGCGCTCAAAGTGAGTTGACAAAGAACCCTCTCCGGCAGAGAATCAGCCGGGGAGGGTTCTTCATTTATGGATGAGATCAAGAAAGCTATGCAAGATACCAACACTCAATTCCAGGAGATCGTGGACCTGGTCACCGAATTCCTGGTGAAATACAGCTTCAACATGCTCGGCGCGGCCATCATCCTGATCCTCGGGTTCTGGATCGCCGCCCAGGCCGCGGCGATGTTCGGACGCTTCCTGACCAAGAAGGGGTTCGACATCACGCTGACGCACTTCTTCTCCGGCATGGTGAAGTTCCTGATCATCTTTTTCGCGCTCATCCTGGCCCTCGACAAGCTCGGCATCACGATGACGCCGTTCGTCGCGGCGCTGTCGGGCGCGGCGTTCGGCGCGAGCTTCGCGTTCCAGGGGCCGCTCATGAACTACGGCGCGGGCCTGACGATCATCCTGACCCGTCCGTTCGTGGTGGGGGACACGATCACCGTTGCGGAGTGCAGCGGTGTCGTGGAGGACATCAGCCTGGCGCTCACGACGCTCAAGAATGAGGACGGCGTCCGGATCACGATCCCCAACAAGCACATCGTGGGTGAGGTGCTTTACAACTCCAAGCACTTCAAGGTCGTCGATCAGAAGATCGGCATCAGCTACGCGTCGGACACCCGCGCCGCCTGCGAGACCGTGCTCAAGGTCCTGGCGGCCCAGACGGACGTGACGCAGCAGCCCAAGCCCCAGGTGGGGATCGCCGAGTTCGGCGAGTCGTCGATCCAGCTGGCGCTCCGTTACTGGGTCCCGACCGAAAAGTATTATCAGACCCTGTTCGCGGTGAACCACTCCGTCTACGAGGCGCTCAAGGCCGCGGGTGTGACGATCCCGTTCCCTCAGCGGGAAGTCCGGATCGTCGGCGGCAAGGTTTGACCATCTTTAGGCATTAGACAATTGACACAAAGGAGGATCGGATGAAAAAACTCGTTACAGTTCTTTTGGTCGTCGCGGCGGTCGTGTTCGGGGCGGTCCTCGCCAAGAACACCCTCGCGCAAGGCGCGGTGCAAGGGGTCTTCAAAAAAGTGACGGGTCTGGACCTCAAGATCGCCTCGCTCGATCTCGGGCTCATGGCGGGCCGCCTGGATGCCCGCGGCATCCGGCTCAACAACCCGTCCGGCTTTGTGGACCCGGTGATGGTCGACATGCCCGTCCTGCTCGTGGACCTCGAGCCCGCGTCGCTGTTCAAAGGGAGCCCCCATCTGGAAGAAGTGCAGCTGGAGGTCAAGGAGCTGATCGTCGTCAAGAACGCGGACGGCAAGCTGAACCTGGACTACCTGAAACCCGCGGGATCCCAGAAGGCGACGTCCGACAAGCCGGCCAAGGCCGCCAAGGCGCCGCAGATCCAGATCGACAGCCTGAGGCTCAAGATCGGCAAGGTCATTTACAAGGATTACTCCAAGGGCGGCAAGCCCTCCGTTCAGGAGTTCGCCTTGAACCTGGACGAGACCTACTCGAACATCTCGAACGTGAACGCGCTCCTGCCGCTGATCATTTCCAAAGCCCTCTACAACACGACGCTCGGCAAGCTCGTGAACTTCGACATTAGCGGACTGGCGTCCCAGTTGGACCTTTCGGGCGTGAACTTCGATTCGCTTGGGATGGGCAGGTTCAAGGACCTGAGCGCCCAGGCCGCCAAGCAGGCCCAGGGGGCCCTGTCCGGAGCGACCAAGGCGCTTCAGGGCGCCGCCTCCGGGTCGGGGGACGCCGCGAAGGACCTGACCAAGACCGCGGACGAAGCGGTGAAGGGCGTCGCGGACCTTTTCGGTTCGCTCACCAAGAAAGCGGAATGATCGTCAGATCGTAGCGGAAAAAGAAAAAGGGCGGGGGATCTTTCCCCCGCCCTTTTTATTGAAAAAAACCGAACGCTTACTTCTTGTTGCCGATCAGGAAATACAGCACGAGGCCGATGACCGGAAGCAGGATGACCAGAAGGAGCCACAGGATCTTGTTGCCGGTGGTCTTCGAGCTTTTCACGATCTGAACGATCGCGATGATGTCGAGAACGAGAATGATCAGTCCGAGTAAACCGCCCACGTAGTACCTCCTTGTTAGATGCATGATTCTACCAAAAATCAAAGCGGACTTGAACGCGATTCTGTCCTATAATAACCCGATCATGAGCTTGAAAAACAAACTCCTCGAGCGCTTTCGGCGCATTTTTAAACTTCGTTTCGCGGTCCTGTACCCGGCGGGTCTTTGGGCGCTCTGGGTGCTCCGGTCCAATGACGATTCGTTCCGTTACGGCGCCTGGATCGCCGCCGCGGGCCTTGTCGTGCGCAGCTGGGCCAACGGCTACGCCATCAAGATGGACAAGCTGACGACCTCGGGGCCTTACGGCTTCGTGCGCCATCCGCTCTATGTCGGGACCCTTCTCATCCTCATCGGCTTCACGGTCATTTTGAACTCCCAATGGTGGGGCCTCCTTTTCGTGATCGTCTTTCTGGCCGTCTACCTCGACACGATGCGCAAGGAAGAGCGGATGCTCGAGGACAAGTTCGGCGACGCCTACCGCGCGTACCGGGGCCAGGTCCCGCCGCTGTGGCCGCGTTTTTCACCGTATGCCGCCGGAGAGAAATGGCCCTTTGCCTGGGAACGCTACTGGCGCAGTCAGGAATACAAGCTCATCATTTGGACCATCGTTCTGGCCCTTGTCATTTATTTACGTGAAGAATGGGACGAGGACCCGGGCGTTTGGTCGACCCGGATGCTCCTGGCTTCCGCTTCCATCGTCGCGCTGGCCTTGGCGGACGTCGTGATCACCGCGATCCGCAAATCCAGGAGTCACCCCGCACATGCCTAAGGCTTCGTCCCGCGCCCCTCACAATCCGTACCGTCTCGACCGTAACATCCTCCCGCAGAGCTACGATCTCTGGATCGAACCGGACCTGACGAACTTCACGTTCGAAGGCCGGGAGTCCATCTGGATCAAAGCGGCGAAGAGCTTCCGCAGCGTCACGCTGCACGCGGCGGAACTGCGCGTCCACAGCGCGGCCCTGATGACGGTCGAGGGCGTGCGCGTCGGCTCCAAGGCCATCCGCTTCGATGAGAAGCTCGAGACGGTCACGATCGACTTTGGCCGGACCTTCATGCCGCAAGAGGCGGGGACGCTGGAGCTTGAGTTCTCCGGCACGCTGAACGACCAGATGCACGGCTTCTACCGCACGTCCTACGACCACCTGGGCAAGAAGACTTGGGGTGCGGCCACACAGTTCGAGGCGACCGACGCGCGCCGGGCGTTCCCGTGCTGGGACGAGCCGGACATGAAGGCGACGTTCAAGGTGACCCTGCGCGTGCCCAAGGAGATGACGGCGCTCTCCAATATGCCGATCAAGCAGATCGCCGCTTCCGGCAGCAAGAAAGAGATCACGTACGAAGCCACGCCGATCATGTCCACGTACCTTTTGTGCTTCGTGGTCGCGCACCTCGAGGGGATCTTTGCCAAGGACAAGAACGGCGTCGAGATCGGCGTCTGGACGACCCCCGGCAAGGCGCCCCACGGCCGTTTCGGCCTCGAGGTCGCCAAGTTCTGCCTCCCATATTTCGCCGACTGGTTCGGCATCCCGTACTCGCTGCCCAAGCTCGACATGGTCGCGCTGCCCGACTTCTCGTCCGGTGCGATGGAGAACTGGGGCCTTGTGACGTACCGCGAGACGGCGCTTCTCGTCGATCCCAAGAATTCGTCCGTCGCCGCCCGTCAGCGGGTCGCGGAAGTCATCGATCACGAGCTCGCGCACCAGTGGTTCGGGAACCTCGTCACGATGGAATGGTGGACCGACCTGTGGCTCAACGAAGGCTTCGCGTCCTTCATGGGGCCGAAGGCCGTGGACGCGCAGTTCCCGCAGTGGAAGATCTGGACCCAGTTCCTCGCCACCGAGTACCTGGCCGCGCTCCGTGACGACAGCCTCAAGAACACGCATCCCATCGAGATCGACGTGAAGGACCCGGCCGAGATCCGGGAGATCTTCGACCACATCACGTACTCGAAGGGTTCGTCCGTGAACCGGATGCTCGAGCATTATCTGACCGAGCCCGTGCTGCGCAAGGGACTCAAGGCCTACCTCAAGCAGTACGCGTTCAAGAACGCCCGGACCGTGGACTTGTGGAAGGCGCTGGAGGACGCGAGCGGTAAGCCCGTGCGTGCCGTCATGGCCAGCTTCACCCGGCAGGGCGGGTACCCCGTGATCTCCGCGGATATGTCTCCCGCGCGTCCCGGCAAGAAGCGCGCGATCAAGCTCGCGCAGAACCGTTTCCTGTTCGACGGCTCCCGCGACGCCGCGAACCCGTCCTGGCAGGTCCCGGTCACCGCCGCCGTGCAGAATTCCTCCAAGCGTTTCGAGACCCTCCTCAATAAAAAGACCGGCACGCTCGCCGTTGAAGCGCCATCGGGCCGCTGGATCAAACTGAACCCCGGCCAGAGCGGCTTCTACCGCACCGCCTACTCTCCGGCGCTTCTGGCGCCGCTCGCCCAAGGGCTGAAACGCGGCGACTTCGCGCCCGAGGATGCCCTGGGCCTGCTCGACGACGCGTTCGTGCTGGCGCGCGCCGGCCGGATCCGGACGTCGCAGGTGATGGAGCTCGTGTCCGGATGCGAACGCGAGATGGACTACAACGTTTGGGGTACGGTCGCCGGGATCCTCGCCCAGGTCGAAGAACTGGCGCACGGCGACACGCGCCACCGCTTCAATATCTTCGCCCGGGAGCTCTTCGTCTGGACGCATGAGCGTCTCGGCTGGGAGTCCAAGCCCAAGGACCACCACCTCGACGTGATGCTCCGTTCGATGGCCGTCGGCCGTTTGGGCCATTACGGCTTCACACCCGTCACGGAAGAAGCCGCCAAACGGCTTGCGGCGTTCGCCAGTGGCGGCGCGCTTGATCCGAACCTGCGCGGCGCGGTCTACGGGACCGCCGCGGCGCACGGTGACGCGAAGACGTTCAATCTGCTCATGGGGATCTTCCGCGCTTCCACGCTCCAGGAAGAAAAAGTCCGCGTGCTCCGTTCGCTCACGCGCTTCCGCGACAAGGCCATCGTCCTCGACGTCCTCAAGTTCGCGCTCTCGGACGGCGTCCGCTCTCAGGACCGATACGTCCTGCTCGGAGGGTTCGGTTCCAACGCCGCCTGCCGCGAACAGGCCTGGGAGTTCATCAAGCGCGAATGGAAGACCGTCACGTCGTTCTTTGGCGGAGGCAACCTCGGCATGATGACCCGCATCATCGAGGGCGCGACCCAGGGCTTCCAGACGGAGAGCCACGCGAAGGACGTCCAGGGCTTCTTCAAGGCGCATCCCGTCAAGGGCGGCCACCGCGCCGTTCAGCAATCCCTCGAAGTCATCCGCGCCAACGCCCGCTGGGCGGCCCGCGACCGCGCGGACCTCTCCGCTTGGCTCTCCAAGGTCCGCTAGTCCGCCGCATCTCCGCGGCCGTCGTTCCCGCGCTCCTCATCGGAGCGGCCGTGATGACGGGCGCAGCGGGATGCGCGTCCCGCACCGAAGCGGGCGCGAAGGCGTCGGCCGGCGGACCCGCCGCCGTGAACATCATTGTCAGGATCTCGGACCAGAAGCTTTTCCTCATCGAGAACGGCAAAGTCGTCCGCCAGTACCCGGTTTCCACCTCCAAGTTCGGCATCGGCAGTCAGGCCGGGAGCTTCAAGACCCCGCTGGGCCGTCATCGGGTGGCGGAAAAGATCGGCCGCGGCGCGCCTCTCTACACCATCTTCAAGGAACGCGTGAACACGCGCAAACTCGCCGTGATCGACCGGACGCTCAAAGGCGCGCCGTACGACGACGTGACGACGCGCATCCTGTGGCTTGAAGGGCTCGAACCCGGCGTGAACCGCGGGGCGGGGATCGATTCCAAGGAACGTTTCATCTACATCCACGGCACTCCGAGCGAGGGATTGATCGGGCGTCCCGCATCGAACGGCTGCGTGCGGATGTACAATGAGGACGTGATCGAACTTTTTGACCGGGTCCCGGAAGGTACCCCGGTTCTGATCCAAAAATGAACGGAGACCCCTTATGAAAGACGCTCATTGCTCGACCGAAAAAAAGCCGTGCCCCGGCAAACCCATCCTGAAAGTCGCTATTGGCGCGATCACCATCTGGGGGATCGGCATGATCTGGTACGGGGACCTCATGTTCGGCAAGCAGTGGATGGCCCTGACCGGCATCACGCCCGAAGCGATCGCCGAAACGATGAAGACCCAGGCCGGCCGGATCATGGGTCTGTCCGTTCTGAATTCGGTCCTCGCCAGCGTCGCGCTGCACGCGCTCTTCGCGCTGGCGTGTGCGTTCACGTTCTGTCGCCGGGCCGCGATCGCGCTGGCCGCGTCACTCCTCGTCGGGACGGTGATCTTTTCGGGCGTGATCTGGGAGGCGAAACCTTTGGCCCTGTTCCTGATCGGAATAGGGTATTACGCGACCGCGTTTTTCTCCGTCGCGGGGATGTCGTCGCTGCTTGGCCGCCGCTGCGGGACCGACACCGGAGCCTGTTCGACCCAAGGCTCCGAAAAAAGCGAGGGCAAGGATGACAAGGGCGGCTGCTGCAAGCACTAAGCCGGACGAAAAGGAGGTCTGGATCCTCAAACACGTCGCCAACGAGGGCGCGGGGACGATCCACGACTACCTGAACGGGCAGAAGATCCCGGTCCGCTTCATCGAGCTTTACCGGGGCGAGACGATCCCGGCGGACCTGTCGAACGTCCGCGCGGTCTGCGTGATGGGCGGCCCGATGAACGTGGACGACGAGTCCAAGCACCCCTTCCTTTCCGCCGAAAAAAAATTCATCCGGACCCTGGTGGAAAAAAATATCCCGGTCCTGGGCGTCTGCCTCGGTTCCCAGCTCATCGCCGCCGCGCTCGGTAAAAAAGTCTACAAGGCGCCCGCTCCTGAGATCGGCTGGTGCGATGTCACGCTCACTCCGGAGGCCGCGACCGACCCCGTTTTTTCGGCGCTGCCACAGCGCCCCATCAGCGTGCTCCAGTGGCATGAGGACACGTTCGACCTTCCGGACGGCGCGGTGCTGTTGGCACGGGGGAGCGAGGTGCCGCATCAGGCCTTCCGGGTGGGACGGTCGGTCTACGGCTTTCAGTTCCATGTGGAAGTGACCGGTTCCATGCTTATGGACTGGTTCGAAAAGCGCGCTGAATCCGCCGCGATCATGAACCGCTACCGCGCCTACCAGGCCGAACTTGGGGTCCTGACACGCAGGGTCTACGAGCGCTTTTTCTCACTAGTTAGTTAATCGTATTAAAATAATTATATTTGATCAATACCTTGAACCAAGGGGAGTTCTATGGCATCTTCTATTAGGTGTTATTAAATATTTAAACTATTAGTAGATGGTTTAATTATGGGTGTTTAAACGGGTGGTCATTCCTTGTGGAGGACCGGCATTGAGTCTTATGGACCGTCAAGATCGGATCGGACAAAGACGCGCGGCGAACCGCTTTTTTGCGGCCGTTCTCGCGGTGCTTTTGACGTTCGATCCGGCCGCTCAAGCCTGGGCCTTCGGATCGGGACCCTCACTTTTGACGGAAGAAGTGTCCGGGGTGTCCGAGGGTCAGACAGCTCAACAGCTCAACAACGCCCAATCCCAGGCGGAAGATGTCGCCGCTTCCAGGAACGCGATCCTGGAGCTGAACGAAACGGTCGAGCCGACGGTCCAGATGGACCCGTTCGCCGACTTCGCGCTGACGCACGCGGCCGCTCAGGATTGGAAGACCATTTTTTCCCAGACCGAATTTGGAAGCGGGATCGATGCGGTCGAACCGGCGATCCAGGACCTTGTCCGGAACGCGGATAATTCCTACCGGGCGGTCCTCCGGCTGACGTTCAAGAACGCTTCCGGCGAGACGGTCCTCAACGCGCTCGCGAGTTATCAGGTCGGCTTCCGTTCCTGGGCCTCGGAGGTCGACGCTCTCACCATCGATTACACATCTCCTGACGGGACCGTCGACGGGACCATCATCACGGAATGGCATTCCGGGTCCACGATCAAGACCGCCAAGATCACGGAGCGCGTGACCGACGCTTCCGGCACGTTCCTGCTCAACTTCAGGAAAAATTTCTCGGCCGACGGAAGACAGGTCGGGTTCACCCAAAAAACCACCGCCACCGGACGCCTCGTGGACGGTTCGACCCTGACCCGGATCGTCATCGCTTCACAGGGTGAGGACGGGACGATGATCCGCAGCACGTCCGAGACCGCCAAGGATGTTCTGGGGCGCGTCACGCGGACCGCTTCTTCGAGGACGCGTCATGACGGGTCCGGGTCCCTGGTCGAGTCGAGCGAAGACTCGTTCGACCGCACGTATTGGAACGCGACATCCGTCGTTCGAACGGGCACCAAGACATCCTCATCGCTCAAGCAGGCGGGGTTGACCATCGTGACGACCGAGACGACGCATTACGACGCATCGGGCAAGACGGAGTCCGTCGAAAAGAGCGATCAGAACATCCGCGTCCTGTCCGGCGGCGGCCGGACCGCGCACATCGTGGAGACGTCCATCGGGTACTTTGACGGCGGCACGGCACGCGGTGAGGCGGCCCGGACCGAGAAGGTCAGGACTTACGATGCTTCGGATGACCTGACCGCCGAACGCATCATTACCGTCAATCACAGCGGGACCGTCCTGGTCACCCGGACGACCGAGGACATCGTTTATGAGGCGGGTCTCAGCACCGGCCGGACGGTCCGCGTCGAAAATTTTTCCAACGGCCCCGACCCGGCGATCACCACGACGGTCTATGAGGGGGACCTTCCGGTCCGTTACGAGGAAGAATTGACGGTCGGCGAGATGAAGGTCTGGTTGACCCATGACCTGACCTATGACGGGTCGGCCGGCGTTCCGCGGATCGCCAGCGTCGTGTACACGGCGCGGCGGGTCTATTCGGGTTCGTTGTCGACGCGCGGAACGGTCATGACCACCGGCCGGCGGGAATACGCGTATGATCCCGACGGACTGCTGGCGCGCACGCTGGATGTGAGCAGCACGCAGGAGGGACGCGCGACGTTCCGGTCCGCGGGCTTGACGGAGCACTCCGCGTCGCCTGACGGAACGTCGGTGACGTACTGGATCACCGAGAATGACGCGGACCTTTCCATGCTGGTCGTGACGGACCCCGAGTCCGTGATCGCGTTGGCGAACGTGAAGCGGACCGAGGCCTCAGGCCGGGCGGTCTACGCCACCAGGGTCCCCGGCGAGGAATGGACCTCGCGCCAAGTGCATGACCCCAGCGGGCTTCTCAACGATGGGGCGCCCTATTCTTTTGTCATCGGTGAACCGGATGCTGAGTCGGGTGAGACGGACGACATCCGTGTTTGGGGGGCCGAAGGGGCGCCTCAAGGATATTCGATCGGGTTCACGGTCGCGCGCGAAACGGTCGGAGGACAGGCGACGGAAGTCACGCGGGTCAGGGGCTTCGGTCTTTCCATCATCGACGATGCGACCGGCGGGATCAAGGCCGTGATCGATTTTCCGAACGTCCAGGAGATCGTCCTGGACGGCAGGACCTACACGCTGACGCTCGACGGTGACGGAGTGGTCCGGATGGCCGAGAAGATCGTGCATCCCGTGATGCCGATGAGCTTTTCGGTGATGACGACGCATCTGGGGCAGGCGATGCCCATCACGGTGGACGGTCAGGGGAATGTCGGGATCTTTTTTGGCGGCCGGAGTTACAGCGGGGTTCTGGACCGCGAAGCGCTGACGGTCACGTTCACCGGCCCGTTGACGGGGACCGATCCCGAGTCGCGGATGACCCTTCACTTCAGGAATTTGGCGGCGTCGGGTGCGTCCATCTGGCTGGAGCCGGACCGGGTCGTCCTCACGAACCGTGAGTCGGGCGCCCTGGCGGTCCGTGAGTCCATCTATCAGAGCGGTCTTCTGAGCCAGTTCCGCATGACCCATGAGACGGATTCGGAGATCCGGAGAATGGTCTCCGACTACACTTACAAGCAGGTGGGTCTGGCCGGCCGGAAGGTGGACACCGAGGTGACACGGATCGAGGTCGAGTCCAAAAGCGCGCCCGGTGTCTTGATCGGTTCGTCGGTCCGCCGCAGTTTTTATGACTATTACATCGAAGGACAGGTATCGAGCGAGCGGAACTTCAAGACCTGGACGGTGGACGGACGGACGCGCTCCCAGGGTGAGGAGATCCGTTATTGGTCGGACCGCCAGGTCGCCGGAACGACCTACTCCAATGTTCTCGATGGCGACGCTTTTTCCCAGATCCGGTTCGCGACGGACGCGCGGACCGCGGTCCGGGCGTTCATGAACTTCGCGAATTACGATGCCGGGTACTATGAAGAAGGCCCCGACGGCGAGCCGCTCTTCCGTCCGGCCCGCGCGACGGAAGGCATCAAGAACGGACCGTTCTCCAATTCCATACTCGGCACATCCATCGGCGGGGTGGTCCGCGTGACGATCGGCGCCGAGGACAGGGTAGGCGACCCCGCCCCGGATGACCTTCTTCTTTATGGCGTGCCGCAAGGACTGCCTGAGGGGTGGATGGTCAAGTTCGGCTCCAGCTACACCCACATCACCGCGCCCGCCGAGAGCGTATCGATGGGCAGCTTGGCCGTCACCCATGACGTTCCGAAGCTCTACATCGAGAACGCGGGCCGTAAGATCTTCTTCAACGGAGCGGGTTCCGTCATCACGTTGGACGGCAAGGATTATGAGGTTTTCAGGGCCCATGACTGGCGTCTGATCTTTGTGGACTTGTCGGTCGCGCCGGAGATCGAGATCTCGGTGCCCACCTCGAGCGGTCCGGCGGCCCAACCGGATGTATCGGTCCGGGTGAGGCCGGACGGGACCGCCACGGTCACGTATCAAGGAGTGTCCGCGGACGGCGTGTTCGACCCGGTCTCTTCCTCGGTCCGGATCCGCAACCCGTACACTGACGATGGTTCGGAAGCGGATGGGTGGCTTGTCGAATTCAAGAAGAACCCAGCGGGCGAACCCCGATATCTGCTCAAAACGATCACGGTGAATCGGGCTCCCGATGCGGTCACCGGCTCACGGAGCGCGGTCATCATCGATTATGAGAAAAATCAGCCGGTCCGGAGCCACAGCACGGTCCGGACACCCGAGGACATCGCCCTCCTTGAAGAGACGGTCCTCACCGAGTATCTCGACGTGGCCGGCGCGCGCCGCGCGTCCGCGGTCCTTTCGTCCCGGATCTCCAGGGACGCGGCCGGACAGGTGACGTCCTCCCAGGAAGACCGCCGGTACTACCAGTACGCCGAGGACGGGACGGTGAACATCGAGCTTGTCGTGGGGACTTCTTCCATGGAAGGAGTCGTGCGGCGCGCGGTGCGGTACACCGAGACCTTTGACGGGGTGCGGAGCGTTTTTGAGGTCGCCGCGCCGAGCGCAGCCTATGTCCGGTCGATCGCGGGATTGGCCTATTCCGGGAACATCAAGCAGATGTCCTCGATCATGACCCAGTCCTATGCGTATGAAGGGGCCGATCTTTGGACCGTGGAGTACACGAAGGAGGCTGGGGGCTACGCGATGACGCCCCGGCTGATGAAACGGTGGAACGCGGACATGACCGCGCAGGAGGAATACCTGGTCGTCGGCACTCCGGACCTTTATGGCGACATAGAGGACGACTTTCGTATCAATAACGGCATGGCGGAAGGCACCCCTTCCAACATCACGTACCGTTTTGGCGTGCTGAGGGATGAGGCCGCGTCCGGACCCGACAAGCCTTTTTTGGGATTCGGGCTGATCGTCCAGGTCAGTGACAGCGGGGATCCGCCGACGGTCATCACGACCATGCTCGACTATCCGTCCCAGACCATTTTTGAGGCCGGCGATCAGGGCTATGACATCACTTTTGACCCGCAGGGTCGGATGGAGCTGACGCCTTCGCCCGTTTGGTACCAGCAGCGCGTCAACGAAGCGCGCGCGGCCCTGTTGGCGTCCCGCGCGGCCGATCCTCCCGTGGCGCAGGCCCGGATCGCCTCGGCTCAGGCCGCCGCCGCGGCGTTCACCGCCGCCGCTCAGGCCCATTTGGCCGGGCAATTGTCCGCCGCCGATGAAGCGGTCCGGTTGATGGAACCTCTCAGGACCGACTTGTTGAATTTGTCGGTCGTTGAAGGGATCAGCGCCGCTGCCCGTGACCGTCTGCTGTCCCACGCCGCTCTGATCGGCACTTGGTTGGACGGGATCAAGGGCGCAGGACGAACGGACTTTGATCAGCGGTTCCGGTCCGCGAAAGACGCTGTCATGGCTGCCATCGACGGAGCGCTCGTTTCCTTAAGAGGATGGTTGACCGCTTACGACGCTTGGGTCGTTCAGGCCGGTGCCGCCACGACCCTCGACGGGCTTCGCTCGCTTCGATTGGACGCGGTCCCGGCGGGGACGATCCCCGCCACCGGCACGGACCAACTGCCGGTCTTCGCGAGCGATCCCGGGAACCTGAGGCTGGACGCTCTCGACGCCCGCCGTGACGCGCTCATCGAGCTCAGGTCCGACCCGGACCGGGTGATCCCCACCAGTGCTCTCTGGACCCCTCCCGCCAACGCCGCCGCCGGCGGAACGGACGTGAACATCCTGGATTGGAACACGACCGCCGGCGCGGACCGCTTTGCCGTGTACCGCAGGATCTATGGTCAGACGGATTGGCAGAAGATCTCCGACGTCGACGGCCGGATCCGTTTCATTGACACAGACATCGATCCGTCCAGGGCCTACCAATACGAGGTACGTCCCGTGAACGCTGCCGGGACCGAGATGTCCGCCGCCAAGGTCGCCGTGTCCGCCAATTATGACCGCGCGTATGACGGAATGAGACCCGACAATGTGCTGGTCCTGGTGAACCCCGCGGAGGTCGGATGGGTGGACATCGGCGCGGAGGTGGAGGACTACGAAAAAGCTTCCAGCTTGCTCGATCCGCTCGACGAATCGGATGTCCGGAGCTGGCTCGGTATGACCGCGGACGATGTCCTGTGGGGTCCCGCGGATGGGAACGGGGACCGGCTGAACAACGCCTGGATGATCAAGCAGGACGCCCAGAAGCGCATCTGGGTCCCGCTGGGCGTCTACTACGCGATGCGCCGCGCGATCCCGAAGGAGAACCTCGTCTTTTTGCAGAACATCCCGGTGCACGAGCGGGCCCGCATGGGGACCGAGGAGTTCGACATCAAGGTGCTCCAGCCGGTCCTGCAGCACATGCGGAACGCGGACATCACCGATCGCATCACGACCGTCGTCTCGGTTTTTCGATTCCCTGTGGTGGCGACCAGCCACGTCAACTCGGGCTGGGTCGGCTACGCGTCTTCCTGGGAGTTCGCGCTGTCCGATGGATTGAAGCGCGCGATCCCGGCGAGCGGGTCCCAGCTTACGGGGACGCGGTCCGGCCGTCCGGTCTCAAGGCAGCTGGGCGACAGTTATTTCTCGACGACCCGGATCGACGCTCAGGACATCGCGACCTCGCGCCGCATGATCGACGACGCGATCTGGGCGGAAGAGAACTATTTGTTCGAGGATTCGGACTGGGTCCGCGAAGAGAGCGACCTGAGGGCGTTCTTCGACTATCAGGGTGCGTACGCCAGTTACGACCCCCAGTTCCGGATCGCGGCGGAGATCGCCCTTGAGTCCGGATATTTCACCCGTCCAGGGGAACCGGTCTGCGATCCTATGACGGCCAACGAGTGTTCGATGACGAACTTTGGCGTCGCTCCCAACATTTGGAACAGCTTTGTTTCAGACCATCCCGAATATGACCTGGACCAGGACGGACGGCTGGACCAGACTTTCCTCAGAGTGGGCTGGTACGAGTGGTTGAACTTCCAGGACTACTACGACCTGGCCCGCGGCGCGGTGGCCTGGAACCTGGACTCCTCCAACGGCCTGCAGTACCGGTTCGGCGGTTCGTACTTCGAGGAGAACCGCCCGTATTCGGACGAGAACTTCCGGTCCTGGTGCGGTGACAGCGGTGCCGAAAAGTGCAAAACGGACATCAAGAACGCGATCCTCCAACACGGGTACGATGGGCTGGTGACGGCCGCGGCGCCCGGCACGATCGATTGGTTCAACGAAGTCCTGCACACTCCCGGCCTCTACGACATGCTGGCCCGCAATCCCAACGTGCCGTCCGCCCAAAAAACGAACACGATCACCTTCGACGACATCCGGAACCTCGCGGCGCTGACGGAGTCCTACCGCGATGAGGCGTGGGAAGACCTGACGGACCTCCAGCAGATGAGGATCAATTCGCTGAACCGGGCCATTTTGCAGCGGATGTACAACGCGCCGACGACCCAGCAGCACCACGCGGAGACGGGGATGTCCAACTGGTGGGGCGGCGGGTTCATCAACGATGTGTACGACGATGATGGGAACGTCGTCCGCCGCGGAGCGACCGTCACGTTGGGCGCGGTCGATGAGCCGGGGCTGGGCGGCCACACCAACCCCAGGCTTTTCACCGGGTATCTGATGCAGGGTTATTCCTTCGGAGAGGTTGTTTCGGTCTCCGATCAAGGCGGATATTACTCGCAGATGTCGTACAACGGCGATCCGCTGTACCGTCCGTTCGCGTTCCAGCAGGGATCGAAGGCGGTCCGGACGGATCCGGACGGCGGGAAGCGGGTGACGCTGGCCCGGACGGCCGAGGGCGTTCTGACGCATGACGGGGCTTATCGTGAATACGCGCCGGACGGCCGCCTGACCGTGGAGCGGATGGAGAACGGGACGCAGATCGAGCACCTCGCGGACGGCCGACTGGTGGTCACGCAGGGAAACCTGACGCCCGGAACGTACGCCGCTTCCAAGACGATCGATATTTACGACGAGACGGGCCGTTGGATGAGCCGGTTCCAGGTCCCGACGGACGGATCGTCCGGTCAGTCCGCGGCCTACGGTTACGCGGGGACCGAGGACCGGGTCCTGCTGGGCGACGGGTATGATGACGAAGGCTTCAGGACGATCTTCATCCGCCGGACCCGTTCCGGATCGGACCGCGAGGAGATCTTCAACGACCTTGGCCAGCTCGTGATCTTCGGCTCTCAGACGCCGCTGATCTGGCAGGCGCAGACGACCGATCATTTTGATGCCGTGTACGAGGACGTCCAGCAGCCGGGGCTTACGTACAAACGGGTGCTTTCGATGGCGGATCCGGAAGGCAGCGGCGGCCGGATGACCTTCACCTACGTCGGACAAACGGCGGAGATCCAGACCGCTGCCTATATGGACGGTTCCGGGAACGTCATCGCCACAATGAGCTTCGACCGCATCCGGGTGGAGGAAAAAGTGAACGGCAGCAACGTGCTGCGCCTGGCGCAGGAAGACGCGCTGATCGAATGGGGCGATGCGTCCATCCCGGTCGACCGGATGCGTTTGGGCGGCGCCTATCTGGCGGGGAACTCCTATGTGAAGACCCGGATCCTGGCCGGATTGATCCAGGCCCTCAAGGACGCGTTCGACGCCGAAGGCCGGCAGAAAAACGGCTGGCGGGTCCAGGGCACCAATGATTTTGACTACGCTTACAACGGGACTGGTTTCCGTTACTACTGGACCCCGGACGGCGACCCTCTGGAATGGCCGGAACCGGACAAGACAGGCGAAACGGCCTTGTTCGCGGATGGATCGACGGTCAACGCGTTCGACAAAGGTCTTACCGGCGGGTTCAGGATAGCCGGGTCCGATGATGACGAGACGTCCGCGGATACGACCCGGAAGAAGAACCGGTTCCTACCTAGAAGGCTCCTCGCCGCCTGAAGCTGTCCTGCCCTCATAAAGCGTGACCGCGCCGAACACGAAGCTGCGCATCGTCACGTCGCGAAAGCCGTGAGCCTTCAGTTTTTCTGTAAAATCAGCCGCTTTGAAGAACCGGGACGAGGAATCCGGCAGGTAGGCGACGGGGTAGTCCTTGCCGAAAAGGACCGCTCCCAGGAACGCCACGTACGAGAAGAAAAAAGTCTTGTAGAGCGCTTTTAAAAAAGCGTTGCGCGGTTCGGTCAGGTCCAGAAGCGCGATCCGGCCTCCGGGCTTGAGCGACGCGCGGATCCCGTCCAGGATCCGGTCGATGTTCGCGTACAACCCCCTCAGAGCGAACCCTGACACCACCCGGTCGAATTTTTCCACGCGCTCGATCGGCAGGGTCTCAGCCCCGCGGCAGGCCCATTCGATCGGCGCCGCGCACTGCGCACCGAGTTTGGTCCGCCGCAATTCCGCCACCTCGAGCATTCCGGATGAAAAATCCAGTCCCGTCACACGCCCCGAAGCCCCGACCCTCCTCGACGCGTCTAGTGCCAGGTCGCCCGTCCCGCACGCGATGTCCAGCACCCGCTCGCCGGCTCGGAGGTCCTTCAGCGCTTCCGCGCGCATCCGCGCCGCGCCGCCGAAGCTCATCCAGAACGTGAACGTGTCATAACGCCGCGCCATCCGGTCGAACATCGTCCGGATGTAATCCGCGTCGGGCTGGGGGATGGATTCAAGGTTGAGCACGGGGTCAGTATAGCACGCGCGTTTTTTGGGTCCGGATAGGAGTAAAATGACAGTTAGACACCCGTCCTCAAGGGTGCCGGCCGAAAAGGAGAAAGATCCATGAAAAACATATCTTGGACCGGAGTGGCTTTTTTATTAGCGTTGGTGCTGACGGGGTCTTCGCCGGCCTCGGCCCAGCCTCAGGCGTTCAAGCTGGCGGCGGATCAGAGCTCCGTTCATTTTGACGCCAAGTCCACGCTGCATCCGTTCGCGGGCGACACGCGGACGCTGTCAGGGGAGATGGTCTGGGATGACGCCACGGGCCGGATCGAAGAGGGCGCGGTGGTCCGTGTCCCGGTCCTGCCGATCGTGACGGGCGAGCCCAAGCGCGACCAGGAAATGCTGAAGATGTTCGCCGCCGCGGAATTCCCGGACATTGAATTCAAGGCGGCGAGGATCACCCCGCTCCCATCCTCACCAGGCGCGCCCGTTCCGGCCGCGCCCGCGCGTTACCGGCTCGAGGGCACGCTCAAGATCCGCCGTGTGGAACGTCCGATCAGCTTTGAGGTGACCGCTGTTCCGACGCCGTCCGGCACGTTGGAAGTTTCGGGTGAGACGCTCCTGAGAACGGACTGGTTCGGCCTCAAGCCGCCTTCGGTGCTGGGGTTGGTGCGGGTGCTGCCCGAAGTGAAGGTCCGCTTCCAAAGCGTTTGGGAAAAAGTGTGACGCCCATTTTTGACGTCCTCATCACCGGCGCCGGCCCCGCCGGCTCGGCCTGCGCGGCCCGCTTGGCGGAGCGCGGGTTCACCGTTGCGCTCGTGGAGCGTTCGGAGCCTGGCCGCCCGCGCGTGTGCGGGGGATTTTTGGGTCCTGAATTCGAGGATTGGATGCGCGTGTGGGGATGGGGCTCCGAGCTGGACCGGCTGACCAAGTCACCGGTGCATCAGGTCCAGGTGTCGGGTTCCGGCCCCAGGCTGGTCCGGACGGGCCTGCCGCGGTCGGGCGGTTACGCGGTGGACCGAGGGATTTTTGACCGCTGGGTCGCGGACTTGGCGGTCCGCAAAGGCGCCCGGCTTTGGACCGGCGCGGTCGTCGAGAGCGCGGAGCGGGATGCGGATAAAGCTGACGGTCTCTGGACCGCTCGGCTCCGGACCGGGAACGAAGTGATCCGGGCCCGTCATCGCGTCGATGCGACCGGCCGCCGCCCGGCCGCCGCCGGCAAGCGGCAGATCTTTTTTGCGTGCAAGGCGGTGTACCGAGGCGTCACCGGGCTTGAGGACGCGGTGGCGTTGCACTTCATCGAGCGCGGGCACGTGGGTCTGAACCCGGTCAACGCCGAAGAAACAACGCTCTGTCTTTGTGTGGACGGCCGGTACTTGCGCGATGCGCAAGGGGACCTGGACAGGATGTTGAAGCGGTTCGAAGCGGGCAATCCCTCGCTCCAACGCCAGCTGGCCGCCGCGCGGCGGACCGGTCCCTGGCAGACCTGCCAGGCCGAACCCGACGGCGGCCCTGTTTTTTACCGGGACGGACAATTCCATATCGGGGACGCGCTCTCGATGGTGAATCCGGTGATCGGCGGAGGCATCCCGATCGCGATGCAGTCCGGTGTGCTCCTGGCGGACCTTTTGCTTTCTCGGGATCCCGCGCTCCAGGTCGAGCGGACCGGTGCGGCCGCCGCAGCCGCCGCACCAGCTTCGGAAGTGGAGATCGCCCGCGTGTTCGAGCGTGAGTGGCGCGAAGCTTTTTCCAAAAAATTCTCATTCGGTCATTGGCTCGGCGCCGCGGAACGATCGACGTTCGCGTCCAAAGCGGTGATGGGCGCGCTCGGCATGGCTCCGGCACTTTTGCGGCCGTTGGTGCGGATGTCCCGTCCTGTCCCGTCCGCCGCCGGAGCGGCCCGGTGAGTCTCGAGGGTCCCAAGCTCATTGAACGCCGGCCCGACACGCTGATCCGGGCTCCCCGGTGGGCGGTCTGGCTGACGCGCCTGCGCTGGGTCCCGGCGCTTTTGGCCGCCGTGCTGTGCGCCGCCGCGTGGCCCGCCGCCCGGCAGGTGCCGTTGGACCCGACGAACGATGCCTTCATCATCCGGGATAGCTTTTCCTGGTATGAGTACGGCCGCTTCAACCGCATTTTTGCGCCGGAAGGATCGATCGCGGTCGGTATCCGGTTCCCCCAGCCTCTGAACGCCGCATCCGCCGCTTTTTTGATCGCTTTGGAAAAAGAGCTCGCGGACATCCCCGGTGTCGCCGCGGTCCACGGCCTCGGAGGTCTGGAGCGCCACCACCTCAAGTGGTTCGGCCGGATCGAGGAAAAGCCGCTGTTCGAAAAACTCCTGACCGGCAAGGAAACGCCGGAGGCGTTCCTCGCCGCCCGCGCGCATTGGCCGCCGCCCGCGCCGCAGCTGGTCTCGGAGGACGGCCGGACCGCGGCGGTGGTCCTCACGCTCGCGCCCCCGAAAGGGGATGTGCCCGTTGACGGACCCATGCTTGCCGAGCCGTCTGAGGCCGAAGTTGTTACGGATCCCGACGCGGTGTTGGACAGCACTCGCCGCGTGCTCGACCGGCTGCTGCCCGCCGGCGCCGAGACGTTCCTCACCGGCACCGTTCTCGAGCAGCGCACCTTCAGCCTTCAGATCGAACGGGACCGGCAGACCTTTGTCCCGCTGTGCATCGCGGTGATCGTCGGGCTGCTCCTCCTGTTCCATTTGGACCTTCGCACAGTGCTGTATAGCTTGGCCGTCATGGGCGGTTCGCTCACGCTCACCGAAGCGGTGATGGCGTTCACGGGAGGACGGATGCACGCGATGACCGCGCTGTTGGCTCCGGTGATCCTGATCGTCGCGGTGGGTTCCACCATCAAGGCGTGCGGTATCTTTGATCTGACCCGTGAAGAGAACGACCGCGGCCTGCGTGTCGCCAAGGCGATGCGCGGGATGTTCACACCGTGTTTCCTGGCGAACCTGACCACGTTCATCGGCTTCCTTTCCCTCCTTGTGAGCCGCGTACCGGCTGTCCGCGACTTCGGCCTTTACGGCGCGGTCGGGACCGCCGCCGCGTGGGCGCTCACGATGCTGGGCGCGCCGCTCTTCGCCGCGTGGCGCCGGCCGAAGCATCGCTTTCATCTGACTTTTTTTGAGAGGATCGGCCACGGCATCGCGTTGGTGAGCCGGCACCTGTCCTGGCTGATCGTCGCCGCCGCCGTTGTCTTCGCGGCGCTTGCCGTCCGCGAGATCCCGCGCATCCACACCTCGACCGACCTGCTCAAGATCTTCAAGCCCGAGGACCCGTTCCGGCGGGACACGGAACGTTTCATGGAACAGCTCGGAGGCGTTTACCCGCTGGAGGTGCAGATCGAAGCCCCCGCGCCGTCCGTCGTCCGCACTCCGGACGCCTGGGACCGTCTGGACCGCTGGCAGAAAAATGTCGCCGGACTTCCCAGCGTATCCCGGATCGACGGTCCGACGGACATTGTCCGGTACTTCGAGTCGGTGGCCGGCCAGCCCCGGTCCCCGAAGCTGCTCGCCCGGATCCTGGACGACGCGCCCGTCAAGAACCGTGACGGCTGGCGGCGCTACGCCGCCGACGGGAACCACAAGTTGCGGTTCACCGCGTTCCTGACGACGTCCGACACGGCGCAGGTGTTGGACCTCACGCGCCGGATCGAGGCCGAGGCGGCCGCGGTGCTCGGGGAAGGATGGGAGACGACCGTGACGGGGGAGACGCGTCTTCTGGCCGAAATGTCCGCATCGCTTGTCCGAGACGAAGCCGCGAGCGTGCTCACGGCGTTCGGGGTGATCCTGGTCCTCCTGGTCCTGACGATCCGTTCGGCGCCGTACGCCCTGCTCGGCGTGCTCCCGAACCTGGTCCCGATCGCGGGTCTCTTCGGCCTCATGTCGGTGCTCGGGATCGGGCTCAACACCGCCACCGCGATGATCGCCAGCGTGGCGATCGGATTGGTCTTCGACAACACCGTCTACCTTATATATGGGTACCGCGAAGCCCGCGCGCTCGGCATGGACGCGGACACGGCGGTCACCCACGCGTTGTCGCGGCGATTCAAGCCGATGATCGCGTCGTCGCTCATCCTGGCCGGCGGGTTCGCGGTCACGATGCAGGGTCATATGGTCCCGACCGTTCAATTTGGATTGCTGAGCTGCGCGACGATCGGTCTGGTCACCGTCAACGACCTTTTTCTAGTCCCGTCCCTGCTCCGCATCTTCAAACCCCGATAGATCTTTCCGACAAAAACCGCCGGCCCGCCTTTTTTTCGGTTACTTTTTGCTTATCCCCAGCCCTGTTTCTAATAATAATTCCGAACAAATAAAGCAGACCTAAGCGTTGATTAACAAGCCTGTCAAAGCGAAATTTTTTTAGGTTATTGTCCGTTGACTAAAAATCAAAGCGGGCGTAATATTCGCAAGTCTCTCCCAAAAAAATATACGAATTCACCCACATTGAGAATTCCATTTTTATGAAAAAACCGATCGACCGTTTTGCCGCCGTCATCATCAGCCTCTCGCTCAGCATCCCGCTGAGCGTTTTTTGTTTGCTCTCCACGCTCCACGCGGAGACCAATTCCGAGGACCAGGATGGCCGCAAGGGCAATCCCCAAATGGGTGTTGAATTCGCGCCCAAGACGCCGATGATGCCGGCCGCCGGCATGATGCCGTCTTCGGAAGGGGACATGGAAGCTCAGGCCGACGCGATCAAGGCCGCCCAGAAGAAGGCCGCCGCCAAAAAAGCCGCCGAGAACCGCCGCGGGATGCTCGCGCCGATGTGGTCGGCTGTGACTGGTTCCGACGCTCCCGCCAAAGCCCCCGTTCGCCGTGCCCCCGCCGCCCCCTCCGACCAGCAGGTCGATTGGTCCAAGGTCCCCCAGGCCAACGGTGTCTACCTCGCCGACCCGATCCAGAAAGAAATGTGGCAGTCCGCGCAGGCGCAGGACTTCGAGCGCGCGATCGAACTTCGCGACCAGCTGAACGGCATGCGTCAGAACCTGAGCTGGTGGAACGAGCAGGAGAAGCTCGAAGCCCGGATGCAGCAGGCCGTTTCCGAGCTCAACTTTGAACAGGCGATCGAGATCCGCGAAGAGATGCGGGTCCTTCAGTCCGAGCAGATCGGCGCCTCCAAGTCCCAGGCCGCCGCGCAGGCCGAAGAGCCGGCCGTTCCCCAGGGTCCGTTCTTCCGTGTCCAAGGGTTCGATGTCCGCGGGAACGAGCTC
>Ga0209573_1002235_pt1 | contig 25738 bp, 15 predicted proteins | sample TNRBio252014_DNA_FD_185870 | JGI IMG/M metagenome (GOLD analysis project Ga0209573, IMG submission 185870) | Wastewater treatment Type I Accumulibacter community from EBPR Bioreactor in Madison, WI, USA - TNR Reactor_6/25/2014_ DNA (SPAdes)... | ecosystem: Engineered > Bioreactor > EBPR >... | reverse complement strand
CTATTTACCCCTTTTTTCTTTTGGACATTATATAGACGTAGCTCTTGGGCGATTACCGTCCAAAGTCCAGTACAGTCCTACAGTCCTACAGTCCTACAGTCGTACAGTCGTACAGTCGTACAGTCCTACAGTCGCCCAGTCCCCCACTTCGCCTTCGCCCAGTGATAAAACATAGGCAACACAGAAATGAAAATAATTCCGAGTACTACGATTTCGAAGTTGTTTTTCACAACCGGAATATTACCGAATGCATACCCCATAAGCGTAATGCCGAATACCCAAAGGATAGCGCCTGTCACGCAGTAAATAATGTATTTGCGGTAGTGCATCTCGCCGGCGCCGGCTACAAAAGGCGCAATGGTGCGCACAATAGGCACAAAACGCGCCATGATAACTGTCTTGCCGCCGTATTTGTGGTAAAACTCCTGGGTGCGCTCGATATATTCCCGCTTAAGCAGAAAAATTCGTTCTCGTTTCACTACCTGCCGGCCAAAAAACCGGCCTGCAAAGTAGTTTACGTTATCGCCCAATAAGGCAGCGCCTACCATCAGCGGCATAAGCAGCCAGATATTCAGTTGATTAGTAGCGGCGGCTAGCGCGCCCACGGTAAAGAGCAGCGAATCGCCCGGCAATAGCGGCATTACTACCAGTCCGGTCTCAGTAAATATGATGAGCAGTAACGCGACGTATAATAGCGTATCGTATTTGCGCACCATTTCGGCCAGGAAGTCCTGGTCGTTGAGGTTGCTGATGAAGTCTATAATAATATGAAAAATTTCGGTCATGGCCCTGTTGTTAGTTCGGGTGATTCAAAACTGGGCGCAAAAATAAGGGTATTTGGCAGAATATCGAATGATACCTGATTTTCCTGGTGGCAAACTTGAGAGCTGGGGCATGCCTATTGAAGAGGCTAATCCACGGCCAGCATCAACACCTTTTCTTCCTCAGGCGCCCGGCTATATAAAGCGGCCAATCGAGAGGCAATAGAGATGATGTCTTTTGTTTCCAGCTTCAGGCTGAACATAAGCATGCTATTGCGGAGACCGTAGCCGTTGTTTTTGATGCCTTCCAATTGGGCGGCAAGTTGGTCTTCCAGCATGTCAAAAAGGGCGTATTTTTCACCGGCTAACCGGTCGAGTTCTTCAAATTGAGCGTGTTGCAAGCAAACGGCAATTTGATGCAAATAGTTGTCGAATGCCTCCGCGACCCTGCGAAGGTTGTCAACCTGCTGAGGCGCAAGGGGCGGCAGGCTGTTGTCTACATGTTCGCTGCATGCCTCCACGATCAAATCCACAGATTGCAACGCATCTTGCTCCAGGTCGTATACCATTAAATAAAGACGCCCGTTTTCGGCCTTGTCTTTTAGCCGTTTGATGGCATGATAGATTTTAAATTCCAGGTTTTCGTTGCCTTTTTTCAACTTGTCCAGGTTTTGTCTGGCCCTGCTTATTAACGCTCGATCCTCTTTGATCAAACCTTCGATCGCATCCTGGTATGTTTGGGCTATCAAATTCATCGTTTTGCCGGCATTTTGTGAGGTGTCTTCCATCATCTGTATTACCGAGATGCTATCGGTATGTTGCTCGAGCTGAGTAACTTGTGCTCTGGTCTGTTCTTTTTTGCGGTGCAAAGCAAAGGTTTTGAAAATAACTAATACCAGTAGAGCTACCAATGAGATGACGCCATAGGCCCCAAACAAAAACATAGTGGCCGCGCAAAGACCGGCAACAGTAAACGCGATTACTGCCGTGACAAACCATCCTGCGATTACATTGACTACTCCGGCTACCCGGAATACGGCGCTGTCGCGCCCCCAGGCGCCGTCGGCCAGTGAAGAACCCATGGCTACCATGAAGGTGACGTAAGTGGTGGACAAGGGTAATTTTAACGATGTAGCAAAAGCGATCAGGCTACTCGCTACGGTAAGATTGACGGCGGCCCGCACGAGGTCGAAAGCAGGCGCCTCATGGGTTTGACCGTTTTCTTTGTTGATATCTGGTTTTTGAAATCTTTTTTCCAGGCTTTGCAGCCAGGGTTGGGGTATAGCCGAGGTCATTGCCTTACCTACCAGCCGGGTATACCGCACGATACCTCTAGCCACGGCATTAGAAGAAAATTTTTCATATCCTTCTCCTTGCCGCCCCAGGGAAACCTCCGTGTCGGTTACGCTGCGAGCCTTGCGGGATAGCCAAAGGGTAACTACCATGATCACTCCGGCAATTAATAAAAACATGGTATCCGCTTTTACCGGATTGCCAAGCGGCCCCATCGTGAGTTGACCTGCATCGGCGCCCGAGCTCGACCAGATTCTAAAGCTTTCCAAACCCGCCATGGGCACGCCGATGAAATTGACCAGGTCGTTGCCGGCAAAAGCCATCGCCAATGAGAATGTGCCAAACAATACGACAATGCGCAGCATGTTGATTTTAAAAGCGAAGTGGAGCAATTGCATCAGTGCGGTCCATACCACAAATGCACCTAATAACAAAATATTAGTGTGCTCGCCAATCCATGTAATTGCCGATTTATTAATAAATGACGTTCCTTTTAAACCCTTGAAAATCAGAAAATAGGTGAGCAGGGTAAGCGCCAGGCCCGCCCAAATAGCACCCACTTTGGCTAGCCTTTTTTCATAATGATAAGTAAATAATAACCGGGAAAGGTATTGCACGACCATCCCGCCGATAAAAGCTACTACAACTGAAGATAGTATGGTGGAAATAATAGCCAGCGCACTCGATGAGTTGATATAATTAACCAAATTGCCCAGATCTTGCCCCTGCTGGTATATTTTGATGACTGCAACGACAACCGCAGCACCCAATAATTCAAATATCAATGATACGGTAGTGGAGGTGGGCAAACCAAAAGTGTTGAACAAGTCGAGCAAAAATATATCGGTGAGCATGACCGCCAGAAAGATGATCATGATCTCTGAGAAGTAAAACGCTTCGGGGTTGAGTATGCCTTTACGCGCCACTTCCATCATGCCGCTCGAAAAGGTGGCGCCTATGGCGATACCCAAACCCGCCACGATCATGATAACTCTGAAGGGCGCTACTTTAGAACCTATTGCAGAATTGAGAAAATTGACTGCGTCGTTGCTCACGCCCACAATAAGGTCGGATATGGCAAGTAAGCCAAGAAGTATTACTATAAAAAGAAAATATTCGGCCATGGCTCGTATGTCTGTATTTCAGACCCAAAAGTTACGCCACTTAAGTTAATTGGAGGGTAAGCCAATGTTACGTTTGTGTTAACCTCCTAACCCCTACTCATGTATTTTTCCCCAAGACTTGAACATAAAGTAACCCGACACCGCCGCTATACTTAACATTATCAATGCCTTGGGAATATCGCTGTAAATGAAAAATCCAACCGCAAACAAAGCCCCATACACCAAAAAACATCCCGCTACCATACAGGCAATTTCTAAGGGCAGACGCCCCGGCACGATGTCTTCCTGCTTGAGGGTACCCTCGCCAATCGCGCGGTCGATTACTGGGCGCCAGCCACCCGGGGCAGGTTTGATATGTTTGTAAAAACTGAGCAGCTTGTCGTGGCTCGAAGCAGGAGTGAGCAGGGTAACTACGACCCAGCCTACTGTGGTGATGCCAACTCCCAACACTAGCCGTAAGTGGCTGGGTATGGTTTCGTAAAAACCCAGTTCAAATATTAAGGCAACCACAAATGATATGATCATCGCTGCAATTTCCGTATACGCATTGATGCGCCACCAAAACCAGCGCAGGATGAATATTAACCCGGTACCTGCGCCGATTTGCAGCAGAATATTAAAGGCCTGTAGCGCATTTTGCAGGTAAAGAGCCAGCACGGATGCCAGTACCATCAATACGATGGTGGATAGTCGGCCTATGTTGACCAGTTTTTTCTCCGAGGCGTCAGGCGCTATAAAACGCTTGTAAAAGTCGTTGACGATATACGAGGAGCCCCAGTTGAGGTGCGTGGCTATCGTCGACATATAAGCGGCTAATAAGGCAGCCACCAGCAACCCGATAAGCCCTGCAGGCAAAAAAGTAAGCATGGCCGGAAAGGCCAGGTCGTCTTTGATCACTACGTCTTTGCTCAGGTTGGGAAAAGCTGCCTGGAGTGAAGCCAAATCAGGAAATATAATGATAGACGTCAATGCAATGATGATCCAGGGCCAGGGCCGCAAAGCATAATGGGCGATGTTAAAAAACAAGGTGGCCGAAATGGCGTGTTTTTCATCTTTGGCCGACAACATACGCTGGGCCACATATCCCCCGCCTCCAGGCTCCGCACCCGGATACCACACGCTCCACCACTGAATGGCGATGGGCAACACAAATAGCGGCAGGTATTGCGCCGGGTCGCTAAAGTCGGGTAGCAGGTTGAGCTTTCCAGATACTGTGGGATGTTGTAGCAAGTTTTGCAAACCGCCAACTTGTGGTAAATCTACCAATAGTACAGCCGCCCATACCATGCCCGCCATGGCCAGAATGAACTGGAAGAAGTCGGTCCACAACACACCCGTCAAGCCCCCCAGCGAGGTATAAACTACCGTGATCAAAGAAGCGATGAGAATGGTTTGCAGGGGCGATAAACCCAGCATTACCCCGCCGATTTTGATGGCGGCGAGTGTGACGGTGGCCATGATCATGATGTTGAAAAAAACACCCAGGTAGATGGCCCTGAAACCGCGAAGAAATGCCGCAGCTTTGCCGCTATATCGGATTTCGTAAAACTCTAGGTCGGTAAGTACCCCCGATCGGCGCCACAATTTGGCGTACACAAACACGGTGAGCATACCGGTAAGCAGGAAAGCCCACCACTGCCAGTTGCCGGCCACACCGTTGTTCCTTACCATGTCGGTGACAAGGTTGGGGGTGTCGGCAGAGAAGGTGGTTGCTACCATTGAGATGCCCAACAACCACCAGGGCATGTTTCGCCCCGAAAGAAAGTATTCGGAATAGCTTTTCCCGGCTTTTTTGGATACCACAAGGCCAATGAGCAAGGAAACGACAAAATATGCCCCAATGATGCTCCAATCGAGTAGTGTTAGTGTCATTTTTCGTTTTGTTTTGATGTTGTAGGTTGTAGGTTGTGAGTTGTCGGTTGTGAGTTATCGGTTGTGAGTTATTGGTTGTGAGTTATCGGTTGTGAGTTATTGGTTGTGAGTTATTGGTTGTGAGTTATTGGTTGTGAGTTGTAAACTTACTAATAAAGATAAGAACCGACAACCCACAACCCACAACCCACAACCCATAACCGACAACCGACAACCTCACAAAAGAAATCGCCAACGGCGAAAGGCTTCGATAGCCTCATACTCCGCCAGCCCCAAATCGCTATAATATTGCGCAGTAGCCCGGTTGCGGTCTTCGGCGCGCTGCCAGAATTCGCGTTCGTCTTCGCCGGGGAACGGGGGACGGTCTTTTTGCGACTGGTGCATGAAAATGGCTCTGCGCTTTTTTACTAATTCCTGTGGACTAAGCGGTACGGCCATTTCGATTTCATCTACCGGCCACTCATGCCAGGCGCCGCGGTATAGCCACATCCAGCAGTCGTTGAGCCACTTTTCGCCTTTTAGCCGCTCAAAAGCGGCGAGGATGGCTTCGAGGCAAACCCTGTGGGTGCCGTGCGGGTCGGCCAGGTCGCCGGCGGCGTATACCTGGTGCGGTTGTATCGATCGCAGGAGTTCGACGATGATGCTTATATCTGCTTCGCTGACCGGGTTTTTGCGCGTCCTGCCGGTTTCGTAAAAAGGCATGTCGAGAAAATGAATGTGATCGTCAGACAATCCGCAGAAACGCGCGCCGGCCCGGGCTTCACCCCGCCGGATAAGTCCTTTTATCAGGCGCGTTTCAGGGGTGTCGTTTTGGTCGGGCTGTTTGTTGAGCAGGAATTTGGTTACTTCCCGGCACAATTTTTCGCCTTCCTCCGTTATGATCGCCTGTGTGAGGCCGAATTCGTGCAAAAACTCGATATAGCGATAGGCGTCGTGATCGTGCACCGCGATGTTGCCGGACGTCTGATAGGCCACGTGTACTTCGTGGCCCTGTTCTACCAGGCGCAAAAAGGTGCCGCCCATCGAAATAACGTCGTCGTCGGGGTGGGGACTGAAGATTACCACGCGTTTTTTTGCCGGTTTGGCGCGCTCGGGGCGGAAGGTGTCATCGGCATGAGGCTTTCCGCCGGGCCAACCCGTGATGGTGTGCTGGAGGCGGTTAAATATCTTGATATTCAGCGAGTAAGAAGAAGCATATTCTATGATCAGGTCACTGAGATGGTTTTCGTTGTAGTCGGAGTCGGTGAGCTTTAAGATGGGTTTGCCTACTTGTTTGGACAGCCATACGACAGCCTTGCAGGCCAGGTCTTCATCCCAGTTGCAAATTCCCACCAGCCACGGCGATTTGAAACGCGTCAGCTCTTCTGCTGCCCCCCTGTCTATGATGACTTTTACGTTGGGGTGGTTTTGTAGAAATGACGCCGGCACTTGCATAGTGACCGGGCCCTCCGCAGCTTTTTGTATAACCCCTGCTTTGTGCTGACCCCAAGCCAATAGGTAGATGGTGCGCGCCTTCAGGATGCTGCCGATGCCCATCGTAATAGCCCGGTAGGGCACGTCTTCTTCCCGCAGGAAATCTTTGAGCGCATCAAGCCTGGTTATGCTGTCGAGGCGGATAAGCCGGGTTTTGGAGTTTTCCCACGATCCCGGCTCGTTGAAACCTATATGGCCGGTTCTGCCAATGCCAAGTAATTGGATATCAAGCCCCCCCGACATTTCAATCAATTTCTCGTAGCGCTCGCAATAAGCTTCGACTTCTTCCATCGGCAGCGTGCCGTCGGGTATGTGTATGTTTTCACGCTTGATGTCGATGTGGTCGAATAAATATTCGTTCATGAACCGCACATAGCTCTGTTGAGAACCGGGATCAATAGGGTAGTATTCGTCGAGGTTGAAGGTGACTACGTTGCTGAAACTCAGTCCTTCTTCTTTGTGCATGCGCACCAATTCGCCGTATACCTTAATGGGGGAGGACCCCGTGGCAAGACCTAAAACGATCTTTTCGCCTTCCTGCTGTTTTTGTCTGATGGCCAGGCCGATAGCTCTGGCAACGTATAATGAGGCTTCACGGGAGTCCTCCCATATTCTTACCGGAAGCTTTTCTTCCGATTTGAACTGGTATTTTAGAACCTGGTTGTCGGTTGGAAGCATACTTTGTCAGTTGTAAGTTGTAAGTTGTAAGTTGTAGGTATTGGGTGTAAGTAGCAAGAAAAAAGAATACAAGCAAATTTAGAAAAAACCTACAACCTATAACTTACAACCTACAACAGAGAAAACAAAGTATTTCGCAAAATTCCCTATTTTCGCGCCTTGACAAATAAACTACGAGATCCGCGAAACTTTTTTTTGCCTCCGGATCATTATAAATTGAACTAGCTACACAAAACGAATAGCGCAATGGATTACAATCCCCGCGAAATTGAGAATAAGTGGAAGACGTATTGGGAAGAGCAAGCGGTGTACAAAGTGACACATAAAAGCGATAAACCCAAATTTTATGTGCTGGATATGTTCCCCTATCCGTCCGGCTCGGGCCTTCACGTAGGCCACCCGCTGGGATATATCGCCTCCGACATATTTGCCAGGTATAAACGCCTGAGCGGTTTTAATGTGCTGCACCCGATGGGCTACGACGCCTTCGGACTGCCCGCAGAGCAATATGCCATCCAAACCGGCGTGCACCCCGCCGTGTCTACCCAGGAAAATATCAACCGCTATCGCAGCCAGCTGGGAAACCTCGGCTTTAGCTACGACTGGAGCCGCGAGATCAGTACCGCCGACCCCCATTATTACAAATGGACGCAGTGGATTTTTCTTCAGATGTTTGAACATTATTACGATAAAAACCAGCAAAAAGCGCAGCCTATTTCCCAACTAATCGCACATTTTGAACGCGAGGGGAATGCAGGACTTCAGGCTGCCGCTTCGCCCCAGGCTCCGTTTTCTGCCGCCGAGTGGAAGGCCATGAGCGCCAAACATCGCGACGAAGTGCTGATGAATTACCGCCTGGCTTACCGCAAGGTGACGTATGTAAACTGGTGCGAGGCCCTCGGCACGGTGCTGGCCAACGACGAGGTCAAAGATGGCGTGAGCGAACGCGGCGGTTACCCCGTAGAGCGCAAACCGATGCTGCAGTGGAGTCTGCGTATTACGGCCTACGCCGAACGCCTGCTCAACGATCTGCACGAACTCGATTGGTCGGACTCCATGAAACGCACCCAGAGCAACTGGATAGGCCGATCTGAAGGCGCCCAGTTGTTTTTTGACGTGGCCGGTGCCGATCACAAAATTGAAATATATACCACCCGCGCCGATACTATTTTCGGCGCTACGTATATGGTGCTGGCCCCCGAACACGACCTGGTGCCGGCATTGACAAGCGATGCCCAGCGCGCTGAAGTAGAAGCCTATCTGAAATACGTCAAATCGCGTTCTGAACGCGACCGCATGGCCGAGGTCAAAGAGGTCACCGGCGCTTTCCTGGGCAGCTACGCCGTAAACCCGTTTACCAACGAAAATATCCCGATCTGGATCGGCGAATACGTGTTGAAAGACTACGGCACCGGCGCTATTATGGCCGTGCCCGCCGACGACGAACGCGACCTGCGTTTTGCCCAAAAATTTAATTTGCCGGTAGTGGATATTATTGATAAGTCGATGTATCCCCACGCCACGATTGAAGATAAACTGGGCAAAATGATCAATTCCGGTTTTCTCACCGGATTGGAAGTGCCCGATGCGATTGAAACTATCCTGCAGGAAATCGAAAAACGCGGACTGGGCAAACGCCAGGTGAATTACAAGCTGCGCGACGCCATTTACAGTCGCCAGCGCTATTGGGGCGAACCTTTCCCGGTGGTCTACGACACCGAAGGAGTAGCCCACGCTATGCCGCTGAGCAAACTGCCGCTCACCCTGCCCGACCTCGACGATTTCAAACCCGCCGCCGGCGTTAAATCGCCGCTGGCACGCGTCAGCTCCTGGGTGAACCTGCCGGATGGCTGGACCCGCGAAACCGATACCATGCCTGGATTTGCCGGCTCCTCCTGGTATTTCCTGCGTTATATGGATGCCCAAAACGACGGCGAGTTTGCCGGCCAGGAGGCTATCCAATATTGGCGCGATGTAGACTTGTATATCGGCGGCACCGAACACGCCGTAGGCCACCTGATGTACTCGCGTTTTTGGCACAAGTTTTTATACGACAAAGGCCTGGTAGTCACCAAAGAACCTTTCCGCAAGCTCATCAACCAGGGCATGATACAGGGCGTCATCGAATCGCTGATGATGCAAAAAGACAAAGTAAACGGCGTCAATCGCTTGGTCTGCGCCACTATCGCGGCCGAAGAAGAGAAAAAGGGCATCGAATTTGTAAAAATACCTGTCTATGTCGACTATGTGCGCGACTACGGCATGCCTTCCTCGTATATGGACTCGGAAGGCCTCGACAAATTCATCGCCTGGCGGCCCGAATACCAGGATGCCATCTTCGAATGCCCCAATGGGATATACCAAAAGGGCGTTTTCACCCCACGCGCAGGCGCCGAAGGCGGCAGCCACCTGGTGACGGTCTCCGAGGTGGGCAAAATGTCGAAGTCGAAATACAACGTCATCAACCCCGACGACGTGGTAGAAAAATACGGCGCTGACTGCTTCCGCATGTACGAGATGTTCCTGGGGCCTATCGACGTAGCCAAACCCTGGAATACCTCCGGTATCGACGGGGTAAGCCGCTTCCTGCGCAAATTCTGGAGTCTGTTTTTTGATCCTAAAAAAGGATTTTACCTCAGCGAAGAAGCGCCCACCGCAGAAGAACAGCGCGTAGTGCATACTTGCATCAAACGCGTCAACGAAGATATCGAGCGTTTTGCTTTTAATACCTGCGTGAGTGCCTTCATGATCGCCACCAACGAACTGGGCCGCCTGAAATGCAACAAACGCGCCGCACTCGAACCGCTGGTGGTGCTGATGGCTCCCTTTGCGCCCCACCTCAGCGAGGAGTTGTGGCATCTCATGGGGCACGAAGGCAGCATCCACGCCAACGGCGCTTATCCCGAGCACAACGAAGATTACCTGAAACAGGATTCGGTGAATTACCCCATTGCCATAAACGGCAAAACGAGGGCTACCATCGCCTTCCCCGCCGACGCCACACAGGAATCGCTGACTAAGGAAGTGCTCGATAATCCCGCCGTGCAGAAATGGCTCGAAGGAAAAGCGCCGAAAAAAGTGATCGTGGTGCCGGGCAGGATGATCAATATTGTGGTGTAACGAAGCGTTTTCTGTTCTGCCCGGATAAAGGATGATACTACAGCGAGTACTAGGCGCTCGCTATTCTGTTGTGGTATAATGCAAAAAAACATCGGCTAATGTAGCTTTTGGGGAATTTTTCGCGAGGAAGATTACCTATCAATTCCCACCTCCTCTTGCTAAAGTGGTAGCAAGAGGGATGATTTTTATCATTGTTGCGAAAAGTGCAAAGTATTATTTTTATATTTGTTCTATTTTTATTTTTAAAATATAGATTTCCTATATCGTGGATTAATGAAATTAAAGTTCAACAATGCGCTTTCCTGCAAAAGAATTTTATTTACTAACAAAACAGATAGCCCGTAATATATAAAGCTCAAGCGTATTAACTAATAGAGAGGCTGTCTCCAAAAATATAACCGGCAGAAGAGAAATCTGTCGGAAAATAAATAAGTATAAACCTATAGCAAATGAACTCAAGCGAAACAACACCAAGAATCATGGACAACGGACAAGTCATCCCACGCTTGATAGCTGATATCAAACTGGGACGGTGTGCGCTTATTCTCGGCCCCGAGATTTTTTCTGCAAATGGAGAACCTTTGCAAATATACCTGCGCAACGAACTTACCAGCAAATTTGAAGATCAGATAGCGGCGTATCATGAACGTGATGGATTTTTTATGCTGCATTCGTCGGAATATAAAACGGAAATGCAGGATGAACTCAAGTACCTGTACGAACAGGTTAAACCCGATTGGGAGGTGCTCCAAAAAATTGCCGAAATACCCTTTTCGCTTGTACTGTCCGTAAACGCCGATACCTGGTTGCGCGACAAAGCCTTCGAGTTAGGACTGTCTCACCGTTTTGCGTGGTTTAACCCCGAGCATGGGCAAGAATTGGACATGCCCCCCCTATTATTCGGCAGGGATGAGGACTTGCGAGAACGAACGCCGCTTTATTACAATTTATGCGGCTGTACGGAAGCGCCTTCTTCTTTTATTCTGGACTATGACGACCTGTTTCGTCTGCTCGAAGGCATGTTAGGGGCGCCGCGCCTACCCGAAAAGTTGCTCTCAAGGCTCAAAGACACCACGTCTTACCTCTTTCTCGGGTTTCAGTTTGATCGCTGGCATACCCAAATGTTGTTGCGTTTGCTCGATGTAAAAAACGCTGCTCGTCGTTTCGCCATCCAATCGCATATGCCGGCGGAAAATGACAACAAAGCGTTTATCATGAAACATTTTAAAATCAAATTTTTGGGTGACGATGAGGAACTCATACAGGCGATTTACGACGGCTTTAAACTAGAAAACTTGCTTCGGCCTACTTTGTCAGACGGTCATTTCCCGAATAAGCAATATCTTATCAATTATCTTCAAAACGGGGATTTAGACAGCGCCATCCAATTATTGCGCCAAGAAAGCGCGGGCCGCGATTATGAAAATGAATCCATTCAGATCAGTGCTCGTTACGCGGATTTGAATAGGGAAAAAGACCTGCTTCCCACCTTCGATTACGATATCAAACGTAACCGTATTGTAGACAGTATACTTCAGGTGCTTAAATTAATGTAATATGAAAATTGATCGTTATCCGGGCGTTAACCCTTTTTCGGGCAATGAGCAAGTCGTTTTTTTCGGGCGGGACCACGATATTGAAAGCCTTTACAATATTGTTAGGGTTGAAAAAATCGCCGTTTTATACGGCAAATCGGGGTATGGCAAGACCTCTTTGATCAATGCCGGATTGTTGCCCCGATTGGGCCCATCCTATAAATTTTTGAGAATAAGGTTTGGAGAATACATTGAAGGGCAAAGCTTGGGGCCTGTTGATTTGGTTGAGCAACTTGTTGCAGATAAATTTCCAACCAACCCGGATTTTGATTTTCTCGACGCACCGGGTTTCCCCAATAGCTTGTGGATGAAAATAAAAAGGCGGAGTAATCCTTCCGCGACCATGACGGCGTATGATGATTGGGAGGAACCGGTAAACGAGACGCTTTTGCTTGTATTTGATCAATTTGAAGAATTTTTTTCCTATCCGGCCGACCAGCAGCAGTGGTTAAAAATTCAACTTCAGGAGTTACTGGCCGATCATGCGCCGGAGAATACCCGCGACGCTATGCGCAACCTGACGCGCGAGCAAAAATCGCTGATGGCTGTCCCGCTTGAAATACACTTGCTCTTTGCTATTCGCAGCGACCGTATCAGCGAACTCGACCGCTTTAAAGACCGACTGCCGGGCATTTTACTCAAACGATATGAGCTGAAACCGCTTTCGAGAGGCCAGGCAAAAGATGCCGTCGTTTTACCCGCTCAGCTTGATTTTCAAGATAATAACATCGAGTTCAATACGCCTCCTTTTGATTTTACGCATGAAGCCCTTGAGCGCTTGCTCGATGCCTTGTCTTCCTCTAAGGCGGCAAACGGAAAAGGGATAGAAGCATTCCAATTACAAATTCTTTGCGGAACGATTGAAGATAATATTCGTGCAGGGTTGATACAAGACTGTGACGGAAATGGGCGGCCTGAAATAGATACAGACGACCTTCCCGATTTTGAAACGGTATTCAGTAGTTATTACGAAAGCTGCCTTCGCGAAATTGAAGACTCGGATCGTGAAACAGCCCGGGCAGTCGTCGAAGATGGTTTGGTGCGTTTTGATCCCGTTTCGGGCGAAGGCAGGCGCTTAAGTGTCGATGGAGGCGCACTGCTACAACAATTCGCCCATAAAGGGCTTACTACTCATCTTCTCAACCAATTGGAAAATGCCTTTTTGGTGAGGCGCGACCCCAATACACTTGGCGGCTTTAATTACGAACTATGCCACGATAGCTTGCTCAAACCTATTGCTAAATCAATTTCCGACAGACGAGACAAAGAAACGAAGGCAAAACAGGAAGAAGAAATTAAACGGGCCAGGGCTGACGAAGCGGCGAAACAAGAAAAAAAGAATAGCGAAAGAATAAAAAAATATTTCGGCTTCCTCAAAGGCCTTTCCCTGGCTCTTTTGATCGCGGCGTTAATAGCCCTGTATTTTTGGGGATCTTCCGTGAAAGATAGAAAAGCAGCTGAATATTCCGCTCAAGAGGCTATCTCAGGAACTAATCTTGCTGTTAGCGTAATCCAAGATGACAAGACTTTAGCGCTGCAGATATTTTGGTATACCGCTTCAAATATGAAGACTGCAGGTAAAATTCAAGATGTCGTTCAAGATCAATTGGAGCGAGGTGATATAGGTTATTATAAAAATGTATTTGACGGGCATAGCGGAGACGTGTTAACAGGCGCGCTATCGCCTGATGGCAAACAGGTGTTAACTGCCGAATGGAATGGCACAATTAGAATTTGGGATTTGGAAAATGACCATGTTCCTGCACTTGAATTTTCTCACGGCGCCGAGGCCGTTGAAGTGGCTTTGTTTACGCCTGACGGCCTGAAAATTATTACAGCCGGAAGAGATGGGAAGGTATTGTTCTGGAATCGCAAAGGCGAAAAACTGGATTCATTGGTTATTCCCTCCAAAATTGATATTCTTTCAGGAAAACTCACTCGTGACGGCCGCTTTCTCGTTTTGGGTACAAGAAGACCTGATATACTGGTTTATGATTTAAAATCAAAAAAATTGGAAAAACTAACAAGAGAAGCTGAAAAAGAAGGAAAAGTGCCCGGCGGTACTTTGTCGCTGGACATATCTCGCGACGACCGCTATGTGGTGGCCGGGAGCTGGGATAAAAAGGCGCGAGTTTGGAATTTGGATTCAAAAAAACAGGTACATACCATGTCGCACAAGTCATCGGTGAGAGCCGTGGCATTTTCTCCTGACGGGCGGTCTATTCTCACAGGTTGCGCTGAAAAAGGGGCGTTTTTATGGGATTTTATTGCCTCCGACCCTGGCAGTTCCCCTCAAATTTACAAAACATTGCTAGCTGGATTTTCCGGAGGAATACGCGCTGTCGCTTTTTCAAATGACGGAAATTATTTACTTACCGGGGGAGAAGACGCTGCCATCCGGCTTTGGGATTCGGATGGAAGACCTGAACGAGAGTTTTTGGGACACAAGGATATCCTTGAATTTGTAACGCTAACACCCGATGATCAATATATACTTAGTGGAAGCAGGGATAAAACCGCCCGTTTATGGCATTTTAGCAATAGGTTCTTCCCTGCGCAAAAACACGAAGAGGAAATTAATACGGTATCCGTTTCATCAGATGGAAAATACCTTTTAACAGGTGGACGCGATAAAATTGCCAACAAATGGAGCGAAAGCGGCGAAATCTTATCTACCTTCAAAGAGCACGATGGCAACGTAACCTCGTCTGCTTGGGCTCCCCGAAATAATGGAATGATTACTGGCAGTTGGGACGGCAGGGCTATTTATCGCGATCAGAACGAAAATCGCACTTTGATATTGAAACATGACGGCGCCATTCACTCCGTTGCATTTTACCAGGAAGACAAGGATACTAGTATACGATTGCTTACCGCCGGCGCAGATAATGTTGCAAAATTATGGACAACCAACAGCGGTAGAGAAGAAGTAGTTTTTCGGGGGCACAAAGCGCCCGTGATGGCGGTTGCTTCCATACCCGATAGGGCCGTCATTACCGGAAGCCAGGATAAAACCGCTATTGTATGGGATAAGAACGGCAAATTGAGAAGGAGATTACAAGGCCATACGGATGATGTGATTGCTGTAGCCGCTTCTCTTGACGGGGCTTATTTGCTCACAGGTAGCCGGGATCAAACCGCAAGGATTTGGCGCAGGGAGAACGGAGAGTCATTACATATATTAAGACATAGAGGGGCGGTGAGTGGCGTTGCTTTTTCTCCTGATAGCATACATATTCTTACCTCGTCGGCCGACGGCATGGTAAGATATTGGAATATCGATGGTATGCAGATTGATTCATTTGAATTCGATGACGATGTCACTTCAGTGTGTTTTTTTCCCGATGGGAAAAGTTTTGTGGCAGGGTGTAAAAATAAAACAGCTGTGCGTTGGTCATTGACAAATCACGAAAAAATGAATACTTATGAAGGCGCTAACTCTGCATCTTCTTTTTTGAAAAAGGTGGGCGATCTTTTTAATAAAGGTTTATTATACGAGCACCCCTTGCGGGAATTACACGAAGTCGGCGTAATACTCCAACCAAAGGATCTCAAGCTGGTGTATAAGTCTATGAAAATATACGAGTTATTAGACGAATACAACGGCAGACTGGAAGACATTAATATTACCGATGCCATCAAATATAAGCTTGATATGGATACTTCCACATCAGATATTAAACAATTTTTAGCTAACTACCGCGATTTTATCCGAAACAAAGACGAAATAAGCCTGGATTTTTTTGAGACGGGCATCAAACGGCTCGTTGAGTTGGAAGATAATATTGAAAATCGAAAGCTGGCGGCTCGTTATTATAATGCCATTGCATGGAATAATATAGTGGTTAGGCGGAAATATGAAGATGCGGATCGCTGTCTGAAGCAAGCCCTGGCCATGGATGAAAAATATAAAAATATTTACACTAACATCCCTGCAGTTCAATTATTGAAGGGCAATGTCAAAAAAGCCAAAACGCTGTATGAAAGATACAAAAAAGAAAAATACGACCCTCCCGGTACGCCAACCTATGCCGACGCATTTCTGGAGGATATCAAGGAATTTGAGGATAGAAAGATGATACCGCAGTCTTTGAAAAAACACGTCGAAGCAATAAAAAAAATGCTCAATGAGAAGGACTGAGTATTTATTGCGCAGGTCATTTAGTATAGGCGCCCTAACACAAAATACATCGCAATGTCCGCCTTGTTCTTAATGGCAATATTACCTCTTGGCTCGCAAGCAAAAGTATCTTTTACAAGGGCATAGGTAGCTTCTGAAATATTAACCTTACCCTGACTACCTCTCGATTCCAATCGGCTGGCGGTGTTGACCGTGTCGCCCCAGATGTCGTAGGCAAACTTGCGTGCGCCCACCACGCCTGCCACGACCGGCCCCGAGCGGATGCCTACCCGCATGGGGAAGGGAAGTAGACCTTTTTGTTGTCTTTTTGCCTTATACTCCTCCATAAAACGCTGCATCTCCAGCGCGGCGCTCACTAGTTCGTGGGCACGGCGGGGGTCGCCGTTAGCTCGCCCAGGTTGGCCAGCGAGCGACAGTAATCTTCGGCGTTGCTGTAGTTGCGGTACAATTGGAGGCTTTGCCTATTAATAACCATATTATTGTGCAGACGACAGCTAAGCGCATGCTAATTGGCTTTGAGTCAAAGATAGGGAAAAACGTGACAGATGAGTGGCTTAAGAGATTGACTAACTATGTTATTTTTTGTACATTTGAACACATAAGTACTTGCGTCTTTCATTAATTCATGACAAAATCAAAATTCATCTATGCCTGGCCCATTTCCCGATATTCCGATAGTCCCTGTCCCCGCTGAAGTCATCGTTGATCTCGTTTTGCGAGATGAGGTAGTTTTCATCGTTATATGGAATGCCGGGGCAAGGAGTGCGCAAGAAGTACAAATTACTTTCAAAAATCCGCTTTTGGGCTTAGGCGGTAATAAAAACCTCGCTGAATTGCCGGTTTTTCGGGAATTGACTTACCTGGCGCCTGGTAAACATTTTGAAGTATTTGTAGATACGGCTATTTCCTTTTTTGATAATAATAAGGAGAAATTCCTTGAATTGCAAATTACCTGGACCGACGCAGAGGGCAAAAAGAACGAACGAACGATCAGGCATAACCTTGATGTATACAAACAACTTCCTTCTATCACCATTAAATAAATATTATGGCAGACTATCCGATTCAGAATTTCCATTTTCAGGTAGAATGGGGCGGTACCCGCATCGGATTTGAAAGCGTGGAAAACCTCGAAGTACAATCCACTTATATCGAATATCGGGAAGGCAGTAGCAAAGAATACGGTACGATGAAATTACCCGGGCGACCTATATATGGGAATATCGTCTTAAAACGAGGCGTGTTTCCAAAGGATACCGAATTCTTTAAGTGGTGGCGGGATACTTATTTTTTTATGGAACGCGGCCAGCCAGGAAGCCTCTACCGTCGGACGGTAACGATCAAGGTGCTGAATGATGCACACGAACCTATTCTGACCTGGCAACTGCACAACGCCTTTCCCGTGCGATTCGCTGTTTCAGATTTGCACGCACAAGGCAATGAGGTGCTCATTGAAACGCTCGAATTGACTTACGAGGGGCTCAACTTAGAAGCTTGATCGAAAAATTGACTAAGAGACTGTTTTTAAGGAATGTGGCGTAAATAAGTTATCTGAATTCGGCGAGGCTATTTTTTCACCAGGCAAGGCGCGAGAAGTGAGCTTAGCCTGAGCTAAGTGATCGACGAAGCAACGAAGCCTGATGGAAAAAGAGACCGCCCAAACAGGTAACTTATTTGCGACACGTTCCTAAACTAGTATATATGCTCCCTTTGGCGTCACAGGGTTCGCAGACAACCCGGTAGGCTGTGGTGTGTGAAATAGTAGAGACGCGATTAATCGCGTCTCTACTATTTCACGGCCAGGTATCCTGGCTACATAGAATGCCTTGTGACAAGGTTTAAAGATAGTTTCTAAAAAACTACTCCTTAACCACTTTCCCGACGTATAGGACATCTTCATTAAACATCCGAACGGTATACACCCCGGCGGGCAGTATACGCCCCGAACTGTCCACACCGTCCCAGCCCCACTCGCTCAAGCCGGGCTGACCGGCCTGTAAAGTGGTCGAGTAGACCAACCGGCCGTGTATGTCGTAAATGGCGATATACACCGTGCCCTCCAGCGTTTGCCCCTGTGGCAACACCAACCGGGTGCTGCTGCGGAATGGGTTGGGCATGGCTGCCAGCGGATTGCTGTTTATTGTTGTAGGAGCGGGGATTTCTTCGATGGCTGTAGTGCCTCCGCCGGTATTGTCTTCAAAGCTGGTAAACGGACTGATCACGCCGTAGCACACGCTTAGCCCTACGATCTGCTCTTCGAGCGCCTCTGCTTCTATACTGCCGGGCGAAGCCGACAGGTAGTCGCCGTACAAGTCGCCAATTTTTTTCTTCGACCACAAGCGGGGTAGAAACTGCAAGCCGGCCACGGAAGTATCTGCCAATTGGAGTGGGTATTCGTAGTTCACCGGCTGACCGAAAGCTTCTCCGCTGAAATGTACGGTCACGTTGCCGGGCTGGCTGTATCGGCCCGTCACGATAAGCTGCTGGCCTTTATACAGGTTGGGCAAATTGCGGGGGTAGGTTTCTACGATGACCGGCGGGTCAAAACTCATGCTGGTGTTGAGCAATACCGGGTTGCGCACCGTGAGGTAAAAGCGGCTAATGACTGCTTCCAGTTCGTCATTTTCCAAAAATTCGGCAAAGCCGTTGTTTTCTTCGGCCAGGAGGGTGAGCAGTTGTTTGTTGACAGAACTCTCGCCAATGCCGAAATTGAAGATCGACAAATCTTGAACCTCATTGATTATTATTTGCTGTTGCACGTGGTTTACAATGCCTTGCGTGTTGGTGATCCCCGCAGTGGCTTGTCCGTCGGTGAAAAACAGGATGATATTGGCCTGGTCGGTGTTGTTGTTTTGGAAATCCTGAATTGCCACGGTAAAGGCACCGGAGATATTAGTCGCCCCGCGGGCATAAAGCCCATTAATGTAAGTCAATGCCTGTTGCATGCTACTCGGCGTAAAGGGTACATGATCAGGCTGAAAACTGGTGATGATATCGTCAAAATCAATGACGTTGAAATAATCCCCCGGGTTGAGGTTTTCTACGATAAACGTGGCCGCGTTCCGAGCCTGCACCATTTTTTCGCCGCTCATGCTGCCCGATCGGTCGATGATCAGCGTAAATACTTTTTGGATGACTTCGGTATTTTCGCTGGGGTCGGGCTCTACGATGAAGGCAAAAAATCCCTGCCCGTGGGTGTCGCAAAGCGCCACGGAGTCAGGGAGATAGGTGCTGAAGCTAAACAAGCCCAGTTCGTCGGCGTTTAGCTGGTAACGGATATTAAAATCCTGGTTGGCAGGCTGGTTGCCCAACTCGATAAGCAGGGTGGCCAGGTGCGGCGAGAGGTCTACCGCCGCATTGGGATGGCTTACGGAGCTCAACTGATCAATGGTGCGCTGCGAATGCAACTCGAAATACAAATGCTGCAGTTCCAGCGGATCGGTTTGGAATGCGGTATAATTGCCCGGAAAGGCAAAGCTGACGATGTTGAATTCGTAAGGCAAGAGGTCTACATAGGTAAGTTCAACGGTAATAAGCGAATCAGGAGCCACTTCGCCTGTCAGGTCGAAATACAAGGGGTTGGCGCCGAGATACTGCCTGATGTCTTCTTCGATAGTACCGCCGCCACCGCCGCCCGGCAGCGTCGTATCCTGTGGTACGGGCGAGAAGTCGGCGGCATACCAGTTGCCGCCGTATTGCCAGCGCAAACCCGTGGCGCTGCCCGTGCCACTCATCGGAAAACCGAATTTGATGGCGGTGCTATAATCCAATTGATTACGGTAGGTCTGCACGGTTTTTACGGTAGCTATCTGGTCGTTGACAATGACTTCGGTGTGCGTTGAAACAAGGGTGAGGTAAACGCCGGTTTCTGCGTCGGCGATGCATAAACCGTTGGCGCGTGAGACCAGAGGGGTAAACAAGCAGGCAAAGACGAGCAATAACAGGGTAGGGTAGGCGTTTGGATTTTTCATTCTGAACGGCTTTTAACAGGTTAAATAATGGATTTATACGCCAATGTATTCTCCCATTATCAGCCATGCAGGACTATTTGTTGTATTTGTACAAACGCTTACAATTCTATCTACGCTATCTGCCAATGGCTGACATTAATGGCAGCCCGCAGCTACAGTCGTACAGGTGAACGGCGAGCGTTCACCGTACAGAAAAGTCGTACAGTCGTAAAGTCGTAAAGTCGCACCCCCCCCCCCTCACTTCCCCATATCCCTGTTCAACACCTCCGCCAGCTGCGCCACTTTGATATTCTTGGCAATAATCTTCCGCTCGGGATTAATCACGTACAACTCCGGCGTGATATCCACAAAATACTTGGCGTAAATCGAGCGGTTGGTGGGGTCGTGCACGTTGATCCAGGGCACCTGGTATTGTTGCAGGAAGGTCTTCCACTCTTTGTCGTCGGTATCCAGGGCGATGCCGTAGACTTCCAGGCCCTTGTCTTTCCATTCTTTGTAAAACGACACCAGCTTGGGTGTTTCTTCGATACAGTGGTCGCAGGTGGGGTTGTACATAAACACCACAATATAGGGTGCCTTGATGTCATAAATAGAGCGCGACACGCCGTTGGGGTCATTGGCGGTCACATTGGGCGCTTTTTTGCCGACTAAGCTGCCCGACATTTCCATGGCGCGCTCCTGCAATCGCCAGATATTTGTCGAATCGCTCCAGAAAGCGCGCTCGTAGGTGATGTAGTTTTGGATCATACTTACGTATACCGCCTCTGCGTCCATCAGCGAACTTTTGGTGGGCTCGTATTTCAGTGCGATCCAGTTCACGAAAAACTTGAAGTACTCCGGCTTGTCCAGGGTTTTGTCGATCAGGTATTTGGCAGAGCTGATGATCGAGTCGGGGTGCTGCACAGTGAGTTCGGTGATGTAGCGCTTGAGTTTATTGGCAATCACGGGGGTACTCAGTAACCGTACGTCCTTTAAGTCGACATTTTCCCATAAGTCTCTTCTGAAATAGTAGACTTGCAAAGCGTTTTTTGCGCTGCCGTCGGGCAGGTTTACCTCCCGGAGTTCCGGATTTTGTCCGGCTTTTTTGAATGCCGCGTAAAACGTATCGCCGTATTGCTTAAAATCAGCCTCCAGATACGCCTTGCGGTCGGCAGCCAACTTGGCCAGTTGGGCTTTTATATCGGCGTGGGCGGCGCTTTTAGCGTCCAGTTTTTTCAGCTCCTCGTTGAGCGTATTGTACCGCCGCTGAAAATCGCCGTCGTAGCGTATACCTTTGTACAACAACTCGTTATCGAGACTGCCCTCCACCTGCATGGCTTCCGCCAACTGCACTTTTTTGCTGCGCATACTAAAACGCTGGTCTTTGTCGAGCAGCAGTTGGATATTGGTATTGTCGGCAAACAACACATAAAACAGCCCAGGCTTGTAGGGTTCTTTTTTATTAAAAATAAATTGCCCGTTTGCATCTACTACAGCAGAATCGGCCCGGTAGTTCTGGTCGGCGAAGACGCCTATCAGGTAAGCTTTGCCGGCGGGCAGGCCTTCGATTTGAATCTGGATTTCGGGCGACTCCTGGGCCGTGCTAGTGTAGTAAATTGACAACAAAAACAAGATCAAAAGTACCAAACGCTTCATCGTGATTGTTTTTTGCCGGGCAAAAATACTATGATTTTTTTTACGGTGGTGGTTTTCACCGGCAAAGGCGAGGGGGGGGCCAGGTAGAATATGTATAAATTCATCATAGATACACAACTGCCTCCGGGTTTGGCGAAATTTCTTGCCAGAGAAGGCTATGATGTGGTTCACACGAGTGGTTATCCCAACGGCCATTTGCTTTCGGATAGCGAGATAAGGAAAATTTCGATAAATGAGAGCAGGATAATCATTACAAAAGACAGCGACTTTTTTGAAGCTTATTTATTACGTGGCGCTCCTCCCCGAGTACTTTATCTTCAATTAGGGAACATCAAGAATAAAGAGCTGATTCAATTGCTATACCGCACACCGTCAAGTTATGCTCATAACTTGACGGTGTGCGGTATATTTCGTCAACAAGTATAGCTTTAGAAATTCTCCAAAAGTCTCGAATTATTCCTTGTAAACAACGTCTTGAAAGTGTAGCAGACGCTTTAGGGCTTAACTCAAGAATTTTGGCCGCTTCTTCATAATCGTTTCTGAGAACTTTTGGAATATAGTCAGGGAACGGCGGCGAATGCCGCCTACCTATCCCGATTAGTTCCGGAGGAACGATATCTAAATACCCACAATAGCGTTCCTCCGGAACGCATATGCGGGGCGTGGTGATTCTACAAAGATATCGTTCCTCCGGAACGGCTAAGGTGTGGGCGTGTTGATTCTTGTGGAAGATTAGGAATGTGGCGTAAATAAGTTACCTGAATTCGGCGAGGCTATTTTTTTACCAGGCAAGGCGCGAGAAGGGAGCTTAGCCAAAGCTAAGTGACCGACGAAGCAACGAAGCATGGTGAAAAAAGAGACCGCAGTGCGACCATTTGGTTTGCGCCCGTAAAGGTCTTTCCTCATAACATTCCTTAGCAGTCGCCTTTGCGAGGGGCACGTTTATAAATTATTTTACTATCTCGTTCTACATAGTCGCCCGCTACAATTGGATATGCATACTTGGGCGCGTACGATACAAAATGGCTTCTTATAATTATTTTGTCGTTAACTTTCAGGTTATGCAATTGCTGAAATTCATTAGACTTTTCCGGCCCAAAACTAAGAATATAATCGTCACCATTAATCCTGACCATCACTCCGAAACCTAATTGTGAGCCTGGCGGAAGAGAAAGAGACGTTACAATAGCCTCCATATTAGTTGAAGCACTTATATGGTTCCTTATTTTAGCCGCACCGGCAAGCACGTTTTGACCTTCGGGGGACGCTTCCCATTTTTTGAACTTTATACCATCGGGTGTAGCCTCCCATTTTTTCAATTCGGCTTTCATTTCAGCAGCAGAGAGAGGCTTTGGGGCTGATTTTTCAGGAGTTTCATTTTTGATTTCGCGATTAGCAAATACTAGTCCGCTTACCACAACCAGCGATAAGATCAGCGCATAAACAACTTTTTTCATATTTATTGTAGGTTTAATTATCAATTCCAACAAAGCTACAAGTCTTTGTGCCCGGCTTTAATAAAAAAAATGTCAAAAAATGTAAACGAAGTGTAAAAGTTGCTTGGATAGCATAATATTAGATACTGAATTTTTCGGACCTCACAAGCAACTCGTTTTCTGGTGTTCAATTTAGGGGGGGGCACGATCTGACGGCAGACTGTGCAAAATCCCGCCCTTCGTGCGTCTTCACCTTAAAGCCTGCGAAACAATCGAATAGCCTTATTTATTTCAGGTTTTCCATTAATACCCTCCAGCGCGCATCCGATTTAAGCGAGGCGAGGTCTCCGTCATTCTCAAAATCGCTTTTCTTATTGTAGCCGAGTTCGGCTGCTTTGCTGAGCGCTTCAAAGGCTTTGTCTTTGTTGCCTCCCAATGCCCAGCAGCAGGCCATGTTGTAATAGTCGGGGCCATTAGGAAAAATGGTTAAGGCCGTAGCATATATAGTTGCTGCTTCCAGGTGTTTTTTCATTCCGTTAAGCTGATGGGCTAATTGCATATACCGATAATGTTGTTGGGGTACCGGCGAGAGTTGCGATAAAATATATGTTTCAGCCGCCGCACTTTTGTTTTGTTCATACATAAGCAAAGCCATTTCAATTTTCATATCAAGATTTGCAGGAAGTTTATGTCCTCTTGCTTTTATGGCGGCGTCTGCTGCTGTTAGTTGTTTGCTTTTGCGCAAAGCGGATATATATGTGGTAAAAGCGTCATCGTCAGTAGGATGCCATTCCAGCCATTGCTTTAATAGTGTTGCGGTATTTGCAAAATCATTGCCATACAAAGCAATTAATATTGCTTGGCCTTCTTTGTCAATTGAGCCTTCTTTGTGGCGGGCTTCTTTCTTCTTTAGTTGAGCAATAACCTTAGCATCTACCCAATATACATCTGTGCCTTCGTCGCCGGGTTTGTTGTCGCGGTCGCTGCCAAAAAAAAGGTATTTGCCATCGGGTGAAAGTTTTGCAAACCGCTCGGTGAATTTTGAATTGACATTGGGACCCATATTTTTTGCAGGCCCCCAGCGGCCATCTTTTTTTCTGAAGCTGATATATAAATCTGAACTCCCTTCAATACTTTCCGGCCGTGCCGATTCAAAAATCAAATAGCTTCCATCAGGCGCAATAAAGGCGCCGTCTTCAGATTGGTCGGTATTAATATTATAGGGAAGTATTTCAGATTGTTGATGTTGATGATTTACTTTTTTAGAAGAAACGATATCAAATACACGGCCGTCCTGACGGCGGACGGCAAAATAGATATCGCCACTATAGGTCATTGACAAGGCATAATCTTCACCTTTCGCTACGGTGGTATCAAATGGCACAGGCTCGCCCCAGCCGCCCGTAGTTTTTTCTACTTCCCAAATGCGAAGCCCGGCATCTTTATACCCTGCGGGCACTTTTCTTCTTGAATTAAAGTAGAGTTTCTTTCCATCAGCAGAAAAGGCCGGATAGAAATCATCGGCGCTTATATCGGCAAAAGCCGGAGGAGCAGGCGGGGTCCAAACGCCATTTTCCTGATGCATTTCCAGCAGTCGGGCAGGTTTACCACGTTCGAAGATAACCGTCCACAACACGGTGCTGCCATCTGGCGAAAAAGCCGGCGAACTGTGCTCGTAATATTGGGTACTGATGATCCCCGGAGCAAATAACTCGGGTTTCATGCCCGGAGGTTGTTGCCCGAGGTATTTTCCACGCAGTACGGGTGTTTGTTGTGCGACGGCTATTTGAGTGAGGCAAATCAGTACGGTGAAAATGTAAAAGCTATTTTTCATCGTTAAGCATTTATTATTTCGGGTCAGCAAAAAGCTTTTTTGCAAGCTCCGTTTTTAGGATAACGAAAATTACAAGATTCTGTTTTGCTTGTTATGCCACTGAGTTACTTGACTTCCATACTATGAACAAAGCAGCTTTCCTACTTCCGATATCCATTGTAAAAAAGCTGTTTCTTATTATAGAGTTACAGCGGTACGCTTTTCGCACAAATGGCTCGTACACTTTCGTGATGAGTGACCCCCCACTTGCGGCGCTGTGCCATTTCTATTTCCATTTCCCTTTTGTTCTATAACTAATGCCAAATAGATTTTAGTGCAAGGTGGGGTTCGCCGGAGGCTGACAGTTTACTTACGCATTTTTTGGCCCGGAGGCAAGGGAGCAGGGGTGTTTTTGCACAGGCTGACGGTTACATCTATGAAACGTAGGGGATTGCGGGCTTCGTCCCTGTCTGCCGTTACAAAAGCCGATGCGGGGCAGAATGCTTCAAGCAACCACTTAGGAATGTGGCGTAAATAAGTTATCTGAATTCGGCGAGGCTATTTTTTCATCAGGCAAGGCGCGAGAAGTGAGCTTAGCCTGAGCAAAGGGGCCAGCAAAAAATAAGTTCCCGATATGAGTTAGGAAAAAGGGTGAAAATAGGCTAAATTTAGGGAAATAAAATTCCAATAACTTGAATGATTTCCCATATAATGAGCAGACAGAGGTCATGATGGTCCGATTGTTCAATAATCTATCGGAAAAAGATCAAAGACATTATGCCTCCATCGAAGCAGCCAAGCTGAAGCATGGCGGGATCAAATACAT
>Ga0209573_1002234_pt1 | contig 25748 bp, 20 predicted proteins | sample TNRBio252014_DNA_FD_185870 | JGI IMG/M metagenome (GOLD analysis project Ga0209573, IMG submission 185870) | Wastewater treatment Type I Accumulibacter community from EBPR Bioreactor in Madison, WI, USA - TNR Reactor_6/25/2014_ DNA (SPAdes)... | ecosystem: Engineered > Bioreactor > EBPR >... | reverse complement strand
CCAAGGCTCCTCGCGACCAGGCTTGAGGAGGACCGGCACCTTCATTGCGATCGCCGGAATCCAGAGCGCGTTGACCGCAGGCGAGTTGCTCGGCAGAATGACAGCGAGTTCGTTCGTCGTCGCCGAAAAGCTCACGGGAGCCCCGCCCTGCTCGCCGTAGCCCTTGTCGAGCACGGCCCAGTCGAGACCACGGGTGAGGCCGCGGAAAATCGTGTCGATGTCCGCGAAAATCCCGCCGAGGCGCTTCATGTTCATGCGGATGAGTGCATGCGGCAGTCCGCTCGTCGAGGCGAGGGAAAGGACGTAATCCTCCGGCGTCTGCATCGCCCCCTCCGTGCCGACGGGAAGCGCGTCGTTCAGGAAGATCTCCCCGGCCTTCTTCGTGATCTCCACGAGTTCCTGACAAGAGAACTTCTTCAGCGCGGCCCGCGCCGATCCCATCTTGTGGAGATCGTATTTGATCATGTCCGCACACGCGAAACTGATCTCGGCGGCGGCCTGGTCGGTGCCTAGCTTCGGCACCGTCTGCACGTCGAGGGATTTGTGGACGCGGCCTTGGCGGAGGATGGGGATGTGGGGTGCGCTCATGATTTCCGATGGATACGAATCAATACACACCCTCGATCACCTTGCCGGTCAAGGCGCCGAAAGGACGGACATCTCCCACCCCGTCCCACGGATATTTCGCGTGATGGGGGCGACGGATCGCCTCGTCGCGCTCGAGGAAGCGCGGCATGAAGAACTCGTGCGTGAGAGTGGTCAACTCAACGCGGCCGTATTCGCCGTATCCCTTGGTGATCTCGGTCTTCTCGGGATCGACGATGCGGAGGATGGCCCGGGGCTGGGGCGCGTAGTAGGTCACCGAATAGTGGTTCGCCTTCAATTCTTCGGGAACTGACACGGCGAGACCCATGAGGGTGTTGCCATAGGTGGGCACGAATTGCGCCTTGTCCTCAAGCACTTCCTCCTGGAGGAAACGCACGTATTCGGGCGTCATCGAGGTGCCGCCGCAGAAGCAGCCCTTGATCCCGTGGCTGGAGATCGAGATGCGCTCACCGATGGAGGCGAGGAGACGCGGCGTCGTGAAGATGCACTGGATGTCGCGATGCTTGATGATCTCGACGGCCTGCTCCATGACGTGGGCCTGATAACGCTCGGCTTCATCATAGGCCTTGCGGGCGATCACCTTTTTGACCCAGCGGGGATCACAGTCGACGTGATAGCAGCTGCCTCCGCGATAGTTGGCGAGATGCTCGATCGCAAGACGGAGACGGCGCGGCCCGGTCGGTCCGACCATGATCCAATTGCCGCCCTTGGGGAAATGTTCGTCGTTGAGCTGGTGGGAGAACTGCTCGTAGTCGTGCTTGTAATCTTCCCAACCGACCCGCTGCTTCGGCAAACCGGTGGTGCCACCGGTTTCAAAGACATTGAAGGGGCGTCCCTTGAACGCATTCGGCACGAAACGCTCGTTCTTCTCGTCACGGAGCCATTCGTCCTGGAAATGAGGGAACTTCACGATGTCCTCGTAGGTCTTCACCTCCTCGCGGGGATCCCAGCCCGCGCCCTTTTTCCAGTCGAGCCAGAAGGGACATCCGGTTTCATCACTGAAGTGCCACGCCATCATTTCGCGGACACGTTCGTCGAGTTGTGCTTTGGCTTCGTCAGCGGTCATTTTGGGGGGAAATCGTCAGCGGTTGGCGGATGGGAAAATGGGGATCGTCGGAAAAACGTCGGGAGGGAATGAAGAGGGTCGGGATCGGGAATCAAGAGGGTTGATTCACCGGTGCCGACCCTCGGAGCTTACGAACCTCAGGCTCTCACGGTTTCCCGTAAGCGTAGAGGTGGGTTTGAGTCATGACATAGAGCGTGCCGTTGGCAACGACGCAGGTTGAATAGATCGGTGCGGGGTAGCTGATCGTGGAGATCTCCTCGTATACCTTTCCGGCCTTGAGCACGACAAGCTCGCCGTCTTCGTTGCCGAGGAAGACCTTGCCGTCGACGACGAGGGTCGAGCTCCAGATGTGGGAAAGGGTGTCGTGCTCCCAGTATTTCTCTCCGGTCTCGGCATCGAGACAGAAGAGGCGGCCCGAGTAGTCGGCGATGTAGACGAGCCCATCGGCAATCGAGGGGGTGGAAATGGAGCGGCCCAATTCCTTGAACTGCCAGACAACCGCGTCGTCGCCCTTGCCCTTGGCGGGATCGATGCAGGTGATCGCACCGACACCTTCACCATGCTCGGGATCCTGACCGATTACCGAATAGATCTTGTTGTTGTAAACGACGGGAGAGGAAATGATCTCCGAGGGACCGGGGTAGGTCGCGTATTTGATGGGCTCACCCTTGTCGTCGAAGCGATACTCGTTCGGGCAGCAATTGACCTTCCAGAGTTCCTTCATGAGATGGAACTCTTCGTCGCCATCCTTCTCCACGTCGAACTCGTTCGCATGGAAGCCGTAGGTGTATCCGTCGCCGGCACCGAAGATGACGGTGGGCACGCCGTTGATCTCGGCGTAGCCGGGTGACGACCAGTTGCAGTGCATGATGCGCTCGCCGATGCCGCTGGCTTCTTCCGCGACGAGTTTGCCGGTCTCCTTGTCGAGGGCGATGAGGCACGGCGCGGTGGGGGCGGGAATGTTGATGTGCGACCAGTCGACCCCGTTCGAGGTGGAGGCGAAAATCTTGTCACCGGCGAGCACGACGGAGCTCGAGGTGATGTTGTGGGGGAACACACCGAGTTCGGAGCGGATGTCGTAGCCCCAGACGACGTCGGCGCCCTTCTCTCCCTTTTCGACGGGCTCGGCGCTATCGAGCTTCTCAAGTCCGCCGACCCAGTATTTCTTTTCCTCCTGGAAGGGACCGTCGTTGCCGTCGCTCATCCCGTAGGTGTCGAGACAGATGATTTCTCCGCGGTTCGTCACGACATAGCCGTATTTGCCATCGAGGAGAATGGAGGAACAAATGCCGAGGTACTCCCAGTCGGATACCTTGCCAGCCTCGAGCTTGGGGACGCTGAACTGCCAATTGAGTCCGCCGGTCTTCTCATCGAGGGCCATGACGATCCCATAGTCGCCCTTCACCGCCTCGATGCGGGGCTCCTCGTTGTTCGTTCCCACGAAGACCTGGCCTTGGTAGATCGTCGGGGTGCCGTAGGCCTGCGAGCCGAGCTTGGCGACCCACTTCGCCCCCTTCGCGCCGGCGATCTCACCCTTGTCATCGACCTCACCTCCGGTGATGTCGATCGAGATGTCCTTGGCGGGAGAAATCATGTTCTTGGAACCGTTTCGTCCCCACTGGATCCATTCGCCCCCGCTCGGATCGTCTTCGGCGGCGAAGGCCTTCGCCTCGACCTTGGCGGATTGAGGAGAAACGGACGCGCCTTCCTTGGCGGGAGCAGCCGGAGCCGGAGCCGCGGGGGCGGGTTCCGCGGCGGGCGTGGCGGGTGTCTCGGGAGCAGGCTCGGGGGAGCGTTCGCACGACACCGCGAGGAGGGCTCCGGCCGCCGTGAGGGCGATGAACTTGTCGATGGATTTCATGGATGGGATCGGATGCAGGGTTTCGATTGGCGGAGTCCTTGTCTCAAAGGGTTATTCGTTCGGCGTCACGGTCAGGTTGTCGATGAAGACGCTCTTTTGCGCTTGGGGCGAGAAGCCATAAACACCGGGGGCTCCCATCGGGTAGGCGTGCTTGTGCTCCGCTTCGAGGGTCCAGGCATCGGGCTCGGGATCGCCCTTCTTCCAAGCCTTCGCACGGACCACGCCGGAGCCGTCAGCCGCGACGTCGACGCGGGTCTTCAGCGTGTACCACTGGTTCGCCGAGATCGGGAAGGGCGCACTCTTGTTGAAGTGCTCGTGATTCGAACTGACTTCGAGCACGTTCGAATTTCCGACGAGGGCGATGATGTAACGCTGGTTGATGAGGCCCACGACCGACTTGATGCGGCGGTTGCCGTCGGTCATGACATCGGCCTGCACCGTGTAGTTCTTCAGGTTCGGATCACCGATAAAGGTGAGACCACGCTGGAAGAGCACGGAGTCGAGCGTCTTGGCGAGGACCTTGTTGCCGTCCTTCTCGCGGATGTCCCACTTGAGGCGGGCGCCGATCCACGGGAGCGGAGGATGGCCGAACTTCACCTTGTCGAGCGGATGCTCTTCGGGCATGGCGAGGGAATCAAAATTCTGCGTATACGGCAGCTTTGCCGCGACGCGACCGCGAAGGATCCCGCTGAGCTCGCCCGAAGTGGCCTTCCAGGCACCGGCGGACTCCTTCGCGCCCTCAGCCGCGGAAATCGTGTTGCCTTTGAAGCTCGCATCCATCGTCGCTTTCACCTTGGCGGTCGGCGGGATGAAGGTCGCCCACTCGGCCTTGTCGACGGTGCCGACGTGGTTGCCGGCGGCATCAAGGGTGCGGAGTTTGATTGTCTGGCTGACGCCCGGGAAGATGAGGATGTCCGAAGGAACCGGCATCAGTTTCGCTGGAGCGCCAGGAGTGGGCCGGACCTCCTCGGGGGCCTTGGCCCACTTGATCCCGGTGTTCTTGATCTCGAAGACGTAAAGCTTCTCGGAGGTGTGGACATAGACCCGGCCGCTGCAGATCATGGGCGAGCCATAGCAGTTACCTTCCAGCTTCACCTTGTGGAGCACCTTGGGCTCGGCACCGGTCACGTCGATGATTTCCAGCTCACCGGGCGAAGTCGTGACATAGAGTTTGCCATCGGCGTAAGCGGGCGAAGCGAAGAGCTGCTCGTTCGCGAGCTTGAGCTCCCAGAGAAGCTTCCCGTCATTCGCGTCGACACAGATCATCAGACCCGTTTTGTCCATTTGATAGACCTTGCCGTCGTGGACAAGAGGCGAGCAGTTGAATTGTTCGAAGGTGTAGCGCCAGGCTTCGGCGTCGGCCGCCAGCTTCGGAGCACCACCCTGTCCTTCCTCCACTTCACCGAGCTTTCCATCCAGCTCCGTGGGGAATCGGATCGCATAGAGGCGACCCGTCTCGGTCGTATCCATGTTTTCGGCTCCGTGGATGCAGATCACTTTGTCCTGATAAACCACAGGGGTGGAATTGATCCCCCCCTTGGAGACCTGGAAGCGCCACAGCGGGGTGCCGTCCCCCACGTTCACGCAAACGATGTTGCCGCAGCCGGTGCCGGCGTAGAACACACGTCGTCCATCGACGGTGGCGAGATAGGGCGTGCTGAAGGAGCTGTCCTTGAGGTATGGCGGGCCCACCCCGGGGGTGGAAGACCAGAGCAACTCACCCGTGTTCTTGTCCATTCCAAAGAAGCGGTCGCGAGCCGGACCATCGGCACCCCAGTAGCTCGTCACTCCGCGGACGATGGCGATGTCTCCATCGATCACCACCGCTCCGGCGCGGCCATTCGGGAAGGTGAGGCGGCCGAAGCGCTCGACGAGCGAGTGGTACCAGACCGTCTTGCCATCGGGGTCGAAGCAATAGACTTCCCCGTAGGTGTTCATGAGAAAGATATTCCCCGTCGCAGGGTCCACCGTCGGAGAGCCGAGCGTGTAGCGGCTGTAGGCGGTGTCGGACATGAAGTCCTGTGTCTCGACTTCCCAGAGGACCTTGCCGGTCTTCTCCTCACGCGCCTGGAGCACCTCCATGACCTCGGCACCCGTGCCGCGATATCCCCAAGAATAAATCCGCCCTTTGAAAATCACCGGCGTGCCGCGGCCGGCGATGGTGTCGGTCCAGATCGGCACCTCGTTGAATTCATAGCCTTCGTAGCTCTCGAGGCTGACTCCGTTCTGGAGGGGGCCCCGCCAATTGTACCAGTTTCCCTGGTTGATGTCGCCCTCTTGCGCGGAGAGGACCTGGGTGAAGGCAAAGAGCGCGAAACAAAGACGGGAAATACGTTTCATGAGAAGGGTTTTCGATCCGGCGATAGGACGGCGTGGAAAATAAGGAACCCTCAAGCGGGTGCAAAAGGATTTTGCGCATTAATCGCGTAAATTAGCGCAACTTATCTTCACCATCATAACTCGGCATCAAAAGGGTCTCATCGTCGATTTGATCCGCATTTCCATTAAAATTCCTTATTTCACCAGACATCCTCTCGCTTCGATGGGAGAAAGATGTCACAATTCCGGGGTGGATCCGCCAAAGAAGACAGCGATGCGTTTAGTGAGTCCAGCCCCCGAAGACTCCGGAAAGACCGCCGGCGATCCCCTCGTCGGAGATTTCTCCGAACTTGTCCGCACCCATCACCGCGAACTCCTCGTCTACGCGACGGCCCTGACCCGCGACACTGCGACGGCGCGCGACATCGTTCAGGAAGCCTTCATCGTCGCCTACGAAAAGAGGGAGGTTTTCGATGTGACCCGCGATTTCGGGACCTGGATGCGTGGGATCGTGCGAAACAAATGGCGCGAGTGGTTGCGGAAAAACCGGCGCTATGACCTCGGCGATCACGAACTGGCGCGCATGGACGCCGACATCGCCGCCTGGCAGTCGAGCCGCGCGCGGAATGAAACTCCGCTCTTCGACGCCCTTGAAAATTGCCTCGCCCGCCTCCCCGACTCCCTCCGCGAGACGATCAACGCTTACTACTACGAGGGTCGCACCGGCGATGAAGTCGCGACCCGTCTCGACGTTGCCCCGGCCGCGGTAAGGAAGCGATTGCAGCGAGCCCGCACCCTTTTGAAGCAGTGCCTCGAATCCAAACAAGGCTCCCCTCCCCTCCCCGAAGACGCATGAACTCCGAACTTTCCTCCACCGATTACACCCCGGCATCCGCCGACGAGCGCTGGATCGATGCCGCCCTTTCCGAGCATGCCCGGCTCGGAAGCGATGGTGCCGACGAGGAATTGATCCTGCGCATTCTCACCGAGACCGTGCATCGTCCCTCGCGATCGACCGCGTTGAAGCATTCCCGCGATCGCCGCAGTCTCGTTCTTGCCGCCGTGGCCGTGGCCGCCATCATCACCCTCGCCCTCGTTTCCCTTTCGAACTTCTCCGTCGACGCACCCTCCCGGCGGTCCGATGAACTGCGTTTCGTCGTGCGCATTGCCGAGCCATCCGGTGAGGCTGAGGCCCGGACTCAAACACCCCTTCCCCGGGTCGCCGCAGCACCCCATACCGGACCGGTCGAATTGGTCTCTCCGTCGGCATCGGTCCCCGGCGCGATCGCGAACGTCGATACCAGCCATCTCGAACTCATCACCGAATTCGGCCCGACCTTCGCGAACCTCCCGCGCCGCACCGTCCGGGATGAGTCCCTCCGCATCACCGCCGACCGTGGCGAGACCACGTCCGACGTCGTGACCTACGAAGGCGACGTCATCGTCGAGCACGCCCTTTTCCGCATCGAGGCCTCCTCCGTCCGCGTGCCCGTGGCGGGCGACGCCTCCCGCGATGCCGGGGCACCCCTGCAGGCCCGCAAGGTGCGCGTCGTCCAGCCCGGCATCGATTGCGTTGCCGAAGCCGAGTCCCTGAAATTCGATCCCGTCGCCGGCACTCTCGTCCTCACAGGAGTCAGCCGCGTTGAGACCGAACGGGGCGAGCTTGCCCGCTTCGCCGCGGGAGACCAACTCGTGCTTTCCGCGAATGGCTTCAGTGTCGAGACCGCCCCGATCGAGCGTTATGCCGATCCCGGTCTGCTGAAGCGCTGAGGTCTGGCGAGGGAATGATCCTCACTTCAGTTCCTTGATCCGGATGTTCCGGTACGAAGTTTTGTCGGAGTGATCGGTGATCATGATCCGCCCCTTGCCGGGAGCGAATCCCTGCTTGCTCTTGAATTTGCTGGCCGCCACGTTCGCTTTCCATTCCGCCGTGCTGGTATCGGCCTCGCCGACCAGTTCCCCGTTCAGCCAATGCTGGAGCTTGCCGCCTTGCGCTACAATGCGGCTGTGATTCCACTCGCCCGACGGTTTCACCTTCGTCTTTGCGGTAGGAGGCTGGATGTCGTAGAAGGAGGCGGTGAGGCGCTTCGCGCCGTTCTTCGAGTCGGGGTGCTTCAGATCATCGAGCATCTGGTATTCGATGCCGAGCCACTCCTTGCCGCCGACCTTGGTCACCCAATACTTGACTCCGTTGTTTCCTCCCTCGGCGAGCTTCCATTCCCACTCGAGATCGAAGTCCGAATATTCCTTTTCCGAAAAGAGATTGCCTCCCTTGCCGTCGAGTCGCAGTTCGCCATCGGAGATGCTCCAGCCCTCTCCCGGCTTCGACCCTTCAGCCCCGGCCCATCCGGCGAAGGTTTTGCCATCGAAAAGAGAGACGTAATCTTCGGCGCGCGTGACAGGAACGAGAGCCAGGGCCGCAGCAACAAACAGAGGGAGTGTTTTCATCAGTGCGGGAGATTAGGACTGCGCCAGGGTGGACGTCAAGCCCGGGAGTCCGTTCTTCCGCTGCCGGACCGATCTCAGGCCTCGACCTTCTCTTCGGACGCCCCGCCTTCCTCGTCACCCTCTCCCCCGGGGACGACACGCCGGATCGCAACCTTGTCGATGCGCTGGCGATCCATGTCGACGATCTCGAATTCGAATTCTCCGGCCGAAAAGGCCTCACCCTCGTTCGGAAGACGGTCGAGACGGTGCACGATGTAGCCGGCGAGTGTCTGGAAAGGCTCCTTCTCCGCCTCGGTCAACACCGAGAAACCTGGAATCTCCTCCTCCACCGTGTCGATCTCGAGGAGACCGTCGGCGAGCCAGGCATTTTCTTCGGTCACGCGGATGCCGGGCCGGTCTTTCTGGAAATCGCCGGGACGCAGCTCTCCGACCACTTCCTCGACGAGATCCTCCAGCGTGATGAGTCCCCGCACCGTGCCGAATTCATCGGCCACCAGCGCCGCACCGAGGCGCGAATGCCGCAGGGTGTCGAGCAGCGAGAGGGCCGACTGCGTCTCCGACACAAAGAGCGCCTCCACACAGGTCTCCCCGAGAGGACGCGGCCGCGGGCTCGCGAGGTTGGCGAAGAGCATGCGCAGGGAAATCAGCCCGATCACCGAATCGCGGTTCTCCTCGTAGACGGGAAAGACGGTCTGGTTCGTCGCCGCCACCTGCGGCCAATAGGTGTCGGGCGAGGCGTTGTGCGGCAGGAAGAGAATGCGGGGACGCGGCTGCATCACCTCTTCGGCGAGCACCTCCCTCAGATCGAAGACGCCCTCGACCATCTCCGATTCCTCCTGGTGCACCGTGCCGGTGACGATGCCTTCGCGCAGGATCACCTCGACATCGGCCACCGAGGCTCCTTCGTCGCCTTCGGGTCGTTTACTGAACAGTTTCAGGACGAGCTTGGTGCTCAGTTCGAGAAAGGAGACAAGCGGCCGGGTGGCGATCGAGAGCAACTCCATTGGTTTCGCCATGGCCGAGGCGATTGCTTCGGGGAAGCGCAGGGCAAGCCCCTTGGGCACCAACTCCCCGAGGATCAGGGAGAAATACGTGATGATCACGACGACCAGACCAAAGGCGATCTGTTCCGCGCGGGAAGAAATCCATTCCAGCGGAATTTGCGAGATCAGAGGGGAAAGGTAGGGCGCGAGGCTTTTGCCACCGTAGGCACCTGCAAGCACGCCGATGAGCGTGATGCCGACCTGCACCGTGCTGAGGAAACGTTCGGGATTCTCTCCGAGCTTGAGCGCGAGTTTGGCCCCCTTTTTGCCGGCATCGGCCATCAGGGTGAGACGACTGCGCCGGGCGGAGATAAGCGCGATCTCCGCCATGGCGAAGACTCCGTTCAGCAGCAAAAGGAAAAGGATGACGAGAATCTCGGTCACAAAGCCTCTATTTCTCGCCTCAGACCACGTAAAGTCAAGCGGCAGCCCCGGCCGGAATGGGGGACCGCCCGTCTTCATGGAGCGTTCGCGACCTTGCCGAAGCGGACCGGAGGTGATAGAAGGACGGGACATTCCACCGCCATGACCGCCCCTACCCGCCTCCGCGTCGCCGCCATTGTCCTCTTTTTAGGCATCGCCCTTGGTGCTTTCGGCGCCCACGGTCTCGCCGACCGCCTCGCCGAGACCGGACGTGCCGACAATTGGGAGACCGCCACTTTCTACCACCTCCTCCACGGTCTCGCCCTCTTTGCCATCGCCCTTCATGGTTCGCGACCGTTGGGATTTTACTGGTTCCTGGCGGGCATCGTCCTTTTTTCCGGCAGCCTCTATGCTCTCGCCCTCACCGACATCACCAAACTCGGGGCGATCACTCCGTTCGGCGGAGTCTCCTTCCTCATCGGCTGGGGGCGCTGGATTTTTCACAAATCCTCGGTCCAGTCACCTTCCTGATCCCTTGTCCATTCCTTCCAGATACCTCATGCGCACACTCCTCGCCCTCGCCCTGTTCTTTCTGCCCGCCCTCCACGCTGCCGAGCCCGCGTGCTTCGAGCTCCGCACTTACCACGCTGCCGAGGGGAAACTCGATGCCCTTCAGTCGCGCTTCCGCGATCACACGGTCGCCCTTTTCACCAAACATGGCATCACCAACGTCGCCTACTGGGTGCCGAAGGAAAATGCCGGCCAGACCCTCGTCTACCTCCTCGCTTATCCCGACCGGGCCGCCCGCGAGACCTCGTGGAAGGCCTTTCTCGCCGATCCCGTCTGGCAGGCCGCCAAAGCCGAGTCCGAGAAAGACGGCAAACTCGTCGCCAAGGTCGAAAGCCTTTTTCTCCGCCCGACCGACTATTCTCCCAAGCTCCCCATTGCCGCGGGCAAAGCGCCGCGTCTTTTTGAAATGCGTGTCTACACCACGAATCCCGGGAAACTCGCGACCCTCGACACCCGCTTCCGCGAGCACACCGTCGCCCTTTTCGCCAAACACGGCATGACGAATCTGCCTTATTTCCACCTCGACGAAGGCCAGCCCGGTGCCGAGACTACCTTGCTTTATTTTCTCGCACACGATTCCGTCGAGGCGCAAAAAGCCAGCTTCGACGCTTTCCGCGCCGATCCCGAGTGGATCGCGGCCCGCGATGCCTCGGAGAAAGACGGCAAGATCCTCATCGACCAAGGCGTCGCCTCGACTCTTCTCGAAGCCACCGACTATTCGCCCGTAAAGTGAGACCTCTTCGCTTGGCGTGATTTCCGCTTCTCCGCCTCTCCAAGTCTCCCCCTCTTGACGTCTTCCCCATGCCCTCTCCCAAACTTGTCGCCCTCGCCGGCAGCGCCCGACGCGGTTCCTTAAACCGCGCCATCCTCGCCACCGCCTCTATCGCCGCCTCCTCTGCTGGAGCCAATCTCACCGTCGTTGACCTCAACGATTACGAGTTGCCCCTTTTCAATCAGGATCTCGAGGACGCCAAAGGCATGCCCGATGCCGCGAAGCGCTTGAAGGCACTCTTTCGCAGCTCCGATGGCTTCATCCTCGCCAGCCCTGAACACAACAGCACCTACTCGGCCCTGCTGAAAAACACGATCGACTGGTGCAGCCGGGCCGAGAGCGACGACGAGCCGCCCCTCGTCGCCTTTGCCGGAAAATCCGCCGTGCTTCTTGCCGCCTCGCCCAGTCCCCTTGGCGGGCTCCGCGGTCTTTTCGCCCTGCGCGAGTTGTTGCAAAATATCCGCGTCACCGTCCACCCCGAGATGCTCGCCGTGCGGCTGGCCAACGAGGTGATCAACGACGGTGTCGTCACCGATGCGAAGTGGACCAAAAAGATCGGCGATCTCGTGAAGGATTACGTCGCTTTCGCCGGGAAGCTCGCCGGGTGATTGAGGTTTGCGTCGCCAGATCGCGGACCAGGGGACTCGGCTGAAGTCCAAATCACTTTTGCATCGGCACGAAAAAAGCCGGAGCTCGCGCCCCGGCCTTTCGAAATTGATTTGGGATCTGGAATCAGGACCTCACTTGGCCGTCTCGGTCGTGCCGGGGGACTTTTCCTTGCCGTCCCAAACCGGGAGGGCGGTCGGATCCGGATCCCCCTTCCAGCCACCGAAATCGGCACCTTCGGTGATCCACTTGGCGAAGAGTTCCTTCTCCGCATCCGTCCACTGGGGCGCATCACCTTCCGGCGGGTAGTGGTTTTCGTCATCGAGCGGGAGCTTCGTGACTTCCAGCATCAGGCTCTCTTCCGGCTTGCCGGCGACGATGAATTTCTTGCCGTCTTCGTTCGCGGCGGCGCTGATGCCTTCGGGATTGGTGAAAACATAGCCGCCCTTCGGCTTGATCTTGCGGCCCGGACGATCGGGATTCTCGTGCTCCGGACGGTGGCACTTCACGCACCCCGACTTGATGAAGGGGTAGATCTGTTTTTCGAAATTGATCTTGTCCTGCGCCGAGGCGAGGACCGGGAGGAAGAGACCGCAGACCGCGGCCAGAAGGATGGTTTTTCGCATAGGTGTCGTGTGGTTGGGGATGACAAACGCTCGTTAATATGGGGCAAAGGTCCGCGAGTTCAACGGACAAATCGGCGGCGCATACCCGCCGCCCAAGCTCATTGGGGCCGGGTCCCGCACCGCGGTCTCAGGCCGCGCTCTGGAATTTCTCCACCGCCGTCCACACGGCGTAGATCGCCAGCAGCACGATGGAGATCGCACTGACCCAGAATCCCAGATCATAGAGCAGCGTCGGCCTCAGCTCTTTCGGCAGGCGGCGGTAGCGGAAATGGAACGCCCCCACCAACACCACCAGCAGGATCGCGGCCGTCACCGCGCCCCCCGCCAGCACCATCCAGACCGGATCCCAGAAGACCAGCGCCAGGATCGCCCACACCGTCGGGAAAAAGAAGGCGAAGAACGCGATCGACTTACCACGCGACTTCTCATCGTGATAGCGGATCCATCCCAACACTCCGAAGGCATCCGAAAAGAGCCGGCTCCATCCCGCCAGGGCCGAGAAGAGGGTCGAGTAGAGCACAAAGAAAGCCCCGATCAGGAAACTGACCTCAGCCCACTTCCCGAGCGAGTCCGTGTACATCCGGGAGAGCGTCGCCACCATCTCCGTTGATTTCGGCACAAGTCCCTGCGCGTGCAGGATCGCCGCACCCAGCAGATAGAAGGCCACTGTCATGAAGGTGTAGACCAACATCGAGAGGAAGGCGTCCCAGTACATCACGCGGATCCAGCCTTTCGCGCGGCGGTTCCATTCCGGCGTGTTCTCGCGCGGGCCGGTGCGAGCCGCGTAGCCCTTCTCCAGCAGCCAGTAGTTGTAGGCCATCACCTCGTCACCACCCACCCCGGTGATACCGAAGGCGGCGATCGCCACGCCCATCACCGCGATGGGGATTCCATTCCAGAAGGAGAGCCCCTCGATCACCTGCGAGGGCTTGATCGCGAAATCCGTGTATTGCACCCCCGCAAGGCAGGCGAAGGTGAAAATCGCAAAGCCCCCGATCATCGCCAAGGAGATCTTTTCGATCATCTGGTACTTGCCGCGGAAAATCATCAGCGCCACCGAGAGCGCGCAGAGGCAGATCCAGACCCAGGTCGGCACCGCCGGAAAGACCATGTTCAGCACCATCGCGGCGCCTCCCATCACCCCGCCGACCTGCAACGGTTTGATCAGCATCATCAACAACCAGAGCCAGATCGACCAGTTCCCCTTGCCGATTTTCGGCCCCGGCAGCTGGTTCAGAGCCTCGAAAGTGGTCTCGCCCGAGTGGATCGCGTGTTTCCCGAATTCGAGCTGCACGAAGACCTTTACCAGACAGCTCACGATGATCACCCAGAGTGCCACGAAGCCCGCCTTCGCGCCCAGCGTCGTCGTCGCGATCAACTCGCCCGACCCCACGATCGAAGCCGAGAGAATGAAGCCCGGTCCCAGGTAACGCAGCATCCCCCGGAATCCGGTGGGTGGATCCTGCACGAGGGAACGGTCGACAGTGTAGAGATCGGCGGGCATGAGGGGACGGGCTTTCGCCCCGATAAATGGTGGGAAGGTAAAAGGTAAAAGGTGCCCCTGATGATCGCTCCCCGATTCCTGAAAACTGAAAACTGATCACTGCGCCGGCTTCGGCGCATTCGCAGGATCGGTCGAGAGCGGCCAATCATCCGTGCGGAAGGGCACCACGGGGAGGCCGTTGCGGCTGTAGAAATTCGCCACCGGATTGTCCGCCCAGGCGTAGCGCACCGCCACCGGCGCCGACACCTCGGCCGAACTCACCTCCACCTTGTCGGGACCGACGATCTTGCCGACACCCCAATGCCAGACCTTGTCTTCACCGGCCACCGCAAAGCCCGTCACCTCCTGCGTGTCGAAGCCATAGAGACCCGCCACACCGACGTTGTCGAAAGTCAGGATCGCCTTGCCATCCTTCACCTCCATTGCCTTGTAGGAAGGGCTCTGGTACTCGATCGTCTTGCCGTAATCGCGAGCCAAGGCAATGCGGGCGAGGCGCTTCCCGACGTTCTGCTTGTCGCGCGGGTGGATGTCGCGGCCTTCACCGAGGTCGTAGATCACCGCCTGGCCCGTGTTCGGCAGTGACAGCGTCTTCGTCTGCGCCTCGCGGAGTTCCGCCCAAGACGACTCGCCCGGTTCCGGCTTCTCCGCCATGAAGTCGGCAAGTTGCACCCAGTAAAAGGGAAAATCACCGATTCCCCAGGCCTTGCGCCATTCGCTGATCATCAGCGCAAAAACCTCGTCGTATTGGTAGGCGCGGCCCGCGTTCGACTCGCCCTGGTACCAGATCGTGCCGCGGATCCCGTAGCCGATGGTCGGATGCAGCACGCCCGCCCAGATGTTGCCCGGACGCTGGTTGCCCGTCATCGGATTAGAGGGAGCGCGCGGGGCCGGTTTGCCCGCCGCCTTCGCTTCGTCGGCTTTCACCTTCCAGTCCGCCATCGCCTTTCCGTAGTCAAAAGTCGCTTCGGTCGTTTTCCACTGCTCCGCGACATTCTGCAGCCGTGTGTCCGCATCGATCACCTCGCGCGAGATCCAGGCCTCCGCCGCCGAGCCGCCCCAGGCGTTGTCGATCAGACCGATCGGCACCCCGAGGACCTGATGGAGTTGGCGTCCGAAGAAATATCCCACCCCCGAGAATTCACCCACCGTCTCAGGCGTGCAGATGTCCCACTGGCCTTTGAAATCGTCCTGCTTTTCCTGGGTGCCGACCTGGGGCACCGAGATGAAGCGGATGTTCGGATAGTTCGCGGATGCCATTTCCAACTCGGCATCGTCCGACTGGCTCACCGACCACTGCATGTTCGACTGGCCAGAGCAGATCCAGACCTCGCCGATGACGATGTTGGAAAGAATGATCGACTCCCCCTTCGAGGCGATCGTCATGCGAAGGGCGTGACTCGATCCCGCCATCGGGTTCAGCGTCACCTTCCACTTGCCGGCGTCGTCCACCTTTGCCGCGTGGCTTTGCCCCGCGATCGTCACCGTCACGTCTGATCCCGGATCGGCCCATCCCCAGATTGGGTTGGCCAGATCGCGTTGCAGGACCATGTGACTCCCGACGAGGGAGGGCAGCTTCAATCCGGCCTGGAGACCGGACACCATCAGGGCGGAGACGAGAATCGTCAAAAACAGGGGGCTTCGTTTCATCGGGGCCTTGTAGCCAAAGCCGGGGAAAGGCGCAACCGGAATCTTCGCGGATTCGCGGGTTGGGGGTGGCATCTACCGGAAGCGCAGCCATCCTTGGCGGCGGATCCATCCACGTGGCCGGATCCGGTTGGACTTCCACCGTACTTTCCGCGCAGCATGGTTTCAACGGGGGGCCTGGGCAATGCAGCCCCTCACTTCCTCGTTTTCACCGTGCACTTCACGCGGTCCTCGGAATTGCCCCGCAGCGAAACGATGCCGAACGACAGATTGAACTTCTTCACCTTCCCCTTGGTGGAGGCCTTGGGTTTCACCTCGAGAAGGTAGTCGCGATTCTGCCCCAGGAGCACGGCCCGCTCGATGAATCCGCCAACCTTGACGTCGGCGGTGATGTTTCGTTCGCCCGAACTCGTCGCGTAGTATTTCACCTTGAAATCGCGGTTGTTCTCCGTCCCGAGGATGCGGAAGTCGTCGGCGTATTCCCCGTCGTTGCCTCCGCGGGCGAAAACCGCGACTTTCTTCCGGTCCTCGGAAAAGACCGTCACTTTCTGCCCGCCGCCGGTGAGATTGTAAACCTGGTTGCCTTTCAGCCCGGCCTCCTTGGCGCCAATCGAGCCATCACTGCGGTAAGAGTCTTCATCGGGCGTGAAACGACTGACGCGGTGTCCGCCATTGACGCTGCCCTTTTGCGCCACCCAGACATCGCCGTAGGCGGAGGTGTCAACATCCCAAGGGCTGATCACGGCCGAGCCGATGTTGTTCTGGGCGGTGGTGACAAAATCGGCCTGCCCGATCACCCCATCGGGCAGGGAGACGTTTTCCACGAGATCGGCCGCATTGGCGAGCGCGGCCGCAGCGGCCCCGTCGAAGCGAACAACGCGGTGGTTGAACTCCTCGGCCACCCAGAGCGCACCACGCGAATCGACCGCGAGCCCCCGCGTCCCCCAGAAACGATCGCGCTGGGCGGCGGGACCTGCATTGGTGGTGAAATTGACCTGCCCCAGCAGTCCGTCGGCATCGGCTCCGTTCGCCTTCGCCGCGGGATCGATAAAATAGAGCACCCGGTTGTTCGAGTTGTCCGCGACCCAGAGATCCCCGGACGCATCGATCTCGATTTTCCAAGGGAGGTTCATCCCATTGCGCACCGGGGTGCCCGAGCCACGGTTGACCTGGGCAAGACCAAAGCCCGACTGTCCGAGGACGCCGTCGGCAAGCGCGAGATTTTGCGCGGCATCCTCCGCGTTGGCGATCGCATCGGCGGCCCCGTTGTCGAAGCGGAGGATGCGGTGATTCTGCCAGTCGGCCACCCAGACCCGGCCCGATCCATCGACGGCGATGTCTTGGGGCTGCCTCATCTGTCCATCCGTATTACCGGAAGGATTCACGATGAAAGTGACCGCGCCGAGGAGTCCGTCGGCATCGGCTCCGCTCGCTTTGGTCGCCGCGTTCTGAAACATCACGACACGGTTGTTGATGTTGTCGGCGACCCAGAGGTTTCCCGCTCCATCCAGCGTAATCCCGGCGGGATTGTTGAATTTGTTGCGCTGGATTCCCGCGGTCACCGTCGTGAAATCCGCCTGACCGAAGACCGCCTCCGCGGATCCACCCGTGACGAAGGCGACCGGCGAGGGATAACGCAGGACCCGTGAATTGCTGCTGTCGCAGACAAACAGCTTCCCGCTCGTGGGATCGAGTGCCACTCCCTGGGGCCCGTTCAAGGTGGCCGCAGTCGGCGACGCAAATCCTTGGTTGTCCTGACCCGAAGCGAAATCGGGCTGACCCATGACGTTGGCGGCGTTTTTCCCATCGGTCCACCCAGCCTCTGCAAGAGATCCGAACGCAGCCGCCGTCATCCCGAAAATCAACCACCGCACATTCCTTCGCATTCGGGCATCATGAGGCGATTCCCTTTGTGAAATCAAGCCTGCAATTCGTCCTTGCCCACGAATCCGCACCCAACGCCATCGCGCCGAATTTCGCGCTGCCCATCCCACGGATTTTTGCTGTAATCGCAGGATGAAATCCCTCCGTGCTCTCTGGATCCTTCTGACCTGTGGTTCGCTGCCGCTCCTCGCCCAGGAAAACCCCGCCTGGCCTGTCCTGAAACCCGCCACTTCGTCCGATCCCCTCCCCGGCACCGCCGCGCTGACGGAAACGGGCGATCTCTCCCGCATGTTGCACGACGCGAACGACCGTTTTCTCGATCGCGAGATCGAGCGGGCCGCGAAAGAGCGGGAGAAGTTCTGGAAACGCGATCTTTCCTCCCCCGAAGCTTACGCGAAGTCCGTGCAACCGAACCGCGAGCGGCTCACGAAGATGCTCGGGATCGACCGCGAGACGCGGACTGCGCCAGAGGGCGGAAATCAGCTTGAGGTAATGGCTAGGGAGACCTCTTCGTTTCCCGGATACAACGCCAAGAACGTTCGCTGGCGGGCTTTCGGAAACGTAGAGGGAGACGGAACCCTGATCCTTCCGAAAGGCCTTCCGAAGGCCGATATCGTCCTCCTCCCCGAAGCAGACCAATTCCCTCTCTTCTCCTTGGAGGCCGCCGCGCTCGCCCGTGCCGGATGCCGCGTTCTCGTCCTCCGCCTGATCGACCGTGGACTGACGGAGCACCAACTCAGCCGTCGTGAATGGGTGCAGCGATCCGCTCTCGTGCTTGGGCGCACGTTGACCGGCTACGAAATCCTGAAAATCCAATCTGCCATCGACTGCCTCCACGCAGACCAAAGTGAAACCAAACGACCGGTCGCCATCTATGGCGAAGGCGAAGGCGGACGGCTCGCCCTCTTTGCGGCCGCCCTTGACGAGCGCATCGACGCCACCCTCGTCAGCGGATCCTTCGGTCCCCGCGAAAGCCTTTGGAAAGAGCCTGCCGACCGCAACGTTTTCGGCCTCCTTCGCGAATTCGGCGATGCAGAGGTCGCGAGCCTCATTATCCCTCGCTCCCTTGTTATCATGGACGGTGCTCACCCGCAGTATGGCTACCGTGCGGGAACCGATCTCGAACTCGATACCGTCAATCGCGGGAAGATCCCCGGCAAACCCGGTCTCCTCCCACACCCCACAATCGATCAGGTCGCCACCGAGTTCGCCAAGCTTCAGGCCCTCACTCCATTCGCCCGCGCCGAGCTCATTACCGCCGAGAAAAGTAATTTTCCCGAAGGACCGACACGCCTTCTTCATTCGCTGGACCTCCCGCCGGCCGACAAGACCGAGGACATTGGGATCCTCCAAAAGACCCCGCCTACCACAGCCGCTGAAGACCTCATCCTCCACAACCGCCTCGCCCTCATCGAAGCCGCCGGCGACCGGAAACGCTACTTCGCCGATCTCAAGACCGACACGCTCGAGAATTTCCAGGCGACGATCGAGCCCTACCGCGAGAAATTCCGCAAGGAAGTGATCGGAGACTTCGAGCTGCCCCTGCTCACTCCCAACGTCCGCACCCGACCCTATCAGGTCGGCGACAAGACCCTGTCATACGAAGTCCTCATGGATGTGATGGAGAGTGGTGGCGAGAAAGTGATCGCCTACGGCATCCTGACATTGCCCAAAGACCTCGACCTCTCCTCCGGCGAAAAACGTCCCGTCGTCGTCTGCCAGCACGGGCTCGAGGGCACGCCCCAGGACGTCATTGGGGAGGCCCATTTCGATTCCTACAAGGCCTTCGCGACACGATTGGCCGAGCGCGGCTTCATCACTTTCGCCCCGCAGAACGGCTACAAATACTTCGATCTCTTCCGGATGCAGCAGTTCAAGGCCCAGTCCATCGGCAAGACCCTCTTCTCGATCATCGTTCCCCAGCACCGCCAGATCACCGGTTGGCTCGCCGCCCAGCCCTTTGTTGACCCTGACAAAATCGCCTTTTACGGACTCAGCTACGGCGGCAAGTCGGCCATGCGCATCCCGCCGCTGGTCGACCGCTACTGCCTCTCGATCTGCTCGGCCGACTTCAACGAGTGGGTCTGGAAAAACGCCGCGACCGATTCCGAGTCACTCCGCTACAGCTACGCCAACAAGGGTGAATACGAGATCTTCGAATGGAATCTCGGCGGCACCTTCAACTACGCCGAGATGGCCGCGTTGATCTGTCCGCGACCCTTCATGGTGGAGCGCGGGCACTTCGACGGCGTTGCGCCGGACGAGCAGGTCGCCTTCGAATTCGCCAAGGTGAAAAACCTCTACGAGGCCAAACTCGGCCTCAAGGACCGCTGCGAGATCGGTTGGTTCGTGGGACCCCACACCATCAACGGACAGGGCACCTTCGACTTTCTCCATCGCCACCTCGCTTGGCCGAAGCGCTGAAAGAAGTCCTGGAGACCAGAGGGCGCCGCCTCCCCGGGACAACCGTTTCGATTTCGAACCGACCTTGAAAAGAATTGATTTTTGATGCCACCGAAACGATGGAGGGGCTCCCGTTTTTCGCATGGAAACCCTCCCGACCTGGCTGGCTGTCGTCATTCTTGGATTGATCGAAGGCATCACCGAATTCCTTCCGATCTCTTCGACCGGCCATCTCCTCATTCCCCAGAATCTCGGCTGGCTGCCACGTCAGTCGGACCTCTTTTCCATCGTCATCCAGAGTGGCGCGGTCCTCGCCGTGGTCGCCGTCTTCGCCGACCGGGTCAAGAGTCTCGCCACCACCCTCGGCAGTCCCGAAACGCGCGACTACCTCGCCAAACTCGCGACCGCATTCGTCATCACCGCGGTGGGCGGGGTCATGATCAAGAAACTTGATATCGGCCTGCCCGAGACCGTCGCCCCCGTCGCGTGGGCGACCTTCATCGGCGCGTTTGTCATCTTCGGTGTCGAAGCCTGGCGGAAAAATCACCAGGGTGAGGAGACAATCGGGTGGCGTGTCGCCATCGCCGTCGGTCTCGCCCAGATCCTCGCCGCGGTGTTCCCCGGCACCTCGCGCTCGGGCGCAAGCATCCTCATCGCCATGGCCCTCGGCGCGGCGCGGCGGGGAGCAACGGAGTTCTCCTTCCTCGTCGGCGTTCCCACCCTGATGGCGGCGGGCGCTTACCAGACCCTTTCGGTGATCCAGGAGGGCGGCGGAGCCAAGGAAGACTGGGCCATGCTCGCCCTCGGCACGATCGTTTCGGCGGTTTCGGCTTTCATCGTCGTGCGATGGCTCATTCATTTCGTGCAAAGCCACACCTTCAACGGTTTCGCCTGGTATCGTCTCGTGATGGGGGCCGCGCTTCTCATCTGGGTGACGATGGAGGGCGAGGCCGTGAACCAGATCGCCGATTGAATCCCCTTTTCCCATGAAACAGGCCTACCTCCTCCGTCACGGGCGTCTCGTGGAGACCGATGATCTCACGACGGCGGTCTGGATCGACCTGCTCTCGCCGACGCGGGAGGAAGAGGTGGCGTTGGAGAAAAGCCTCGGTGTCGGACTCCCCACCCGCGAGGACATGGAAGAGATCGAGATCTCGAGCCGGCTCTATGAGGAAGACGGCGGCCTCTTCATGACCGCCCAACTTCCGGCCTACACCGAGGAGGAAAACACGACGATGGGTCCGGTGACCTTTGCCCTGATCGCCGGAAAGCTCGTCACGATCCGCTACCACGACCCGAAGTCGTTCTCCATTTTCGCCTCGCGGGCCTCCCGTTCACCCATCGCCGGGGAGAACGGAGAAACGATCTTTCTCGGACTGCTCGAGACTCTCGTCGACCGACTCGCCGACATCATCGAGCGGGCCGGACGGGCGGTGACTCCGGTCTCCAAGGGGATCTTTCAATCGCATGCCTCGCGGCCGAAGCGGGCGCAGCAGCACCGCTCCTACCTCGAGACGATCGGCCGCGCCGGCGACCTCATTTCCGACATCCGCGACAGTCTCATGACCCTCGACCGCGCCGTCGGCTTCTACGCCCAACACATCGTGCGGATCGAGGGCACCGAAGACCGCCGCACCCGGATCAAGACAATCACCCGCGACCTTCACTCCATCGGCGATCACGCCGGTTTCCTTTCCGGCAAGATCACCCTCCTCCTCGACGCGACCCTCGGCATGATCGGGATCGAGCAGAACGGCATCATCAAGATCTTCTCCGTCGCCGCCGTCGTCTTCCTGCCGCCGACGCTCGTGGCCTCGATCTACGGGATGAATTTCAAACACATGCCCGAGTTGGAGTGGCCCTTCGGTTATCCCTTCGCGATCGGCCTGATGATCCTCTCGGCGCTGCTGCCCTACTGGTTTTTCAAGCGCAAGGGTTGGCTGTGAGTCATCCGGCGCTCATTCGACGCCGCCGCGTTTCCCCTTCCCGCCCTTCATCTCCCCGGCCCGCGCCGGATCATGATCGGGATTCGGCACCGGCAAACGCGCCCCGATCCGTGTCCGCCATTCACCCAAGGCCTCGCGCAGTTCGATGGTTTTGTCAGGATGTATGACGGCGAGATTTTTCGACTCGCCGACATCCGACGACAAATCGTAGAGCTCGACTGACTCATCTTCGAAAAACTCGATCAGCTTCCAATCTCCTCGCCGGATCGCCGACGCGGGAGTGCTGTGATGGTAATGCGGCAGGTGCCAGAAAAGCGTGTCGCGTGCAATTGCCTCTTTCGGGTCGCGCAACAAGGGCATGAGGCTTGTCCCATCGAGCGGATCGTGTCCGTCGAGGGGAGCTCCCGCGAGATCGAGGATGGTCGCGGGCAGATCCGTCGTCACCACGGGCACCTCACACACCGTCCCCGCCGGCACGAGCCCCGGCATCCTTAGAATCGCAGGCACGCGGATGCCACCTTCGTAAAGCGTGCCCTTCTCGCTGCGCAGCGGCACATTCGACGTGTAGACCTTTCCGCCCTGATCATGGACGAGACCGCCGTTGTCCGAGACGAAAACGATCATCGTTTTCTCGGCGAGTCCAAGCCGGTCGACCGCTGCGACGATGCCGCCGACGCTCGCATCGAGTTCCTCGAGGAGACCGGCATACTCGGGCAGGCAGGGAAAACCGGCCACCTTTTCTTTGTTCCGATACTTTTCGAGAAGTTCGGGCGTGGTCGAGAGCGGGAGGTGCACGGCGTAGTGCGAGAGCTGCAAAAGAAAAGGCTCGTCGCGATGATCCTCGAGAAAGGCGACCGCTTTCTCCGTCAGGAACTCCGCGGTGCGCCGTGGTCCATCCGAACCCGACACCTCCGGCGGCACCTCGTGTTTCTGGACTTCGAGCGCCGTTTTCCAGCCTTGATCGGCGGGACCAAAGCCCTCCCCGCCGAGATGCCATTTCCCGAAATAGCCGGTCGCATAACCCGTCGCGCCGAGTCGCTCGGCGAGCGTCTCGACCTCCAGCGGCAATTGCAGGGGCACGGCCGGATCGATGAGTTTCGCAAAGGGCCGCAGGTGTCCGGGGATATGCTGGGTGATGCCGTAGCGGGCTTCATGACGACCACTCTGGAGGTTCGACCGGGTCGGCGAACAGACCGCACCGGAATAGAACTGGGTGAAACGCATCCCCTCCGCCGCGAGCCGGTCGAGCGCGGGCGTCTCGTGAAAGCGGTTCCCATAGCTCGGCAGATCCGCCCAACCGAGGTCGTCGGCGAGGATGAGGATGACATTGGGTCGCTCCGCCGCCGCGAGCGACGTCGCGAACCCTCCCAAAAGGACGGTGACAAATCCTCGGACCCACGCGATTCGTTTCATGGCTAACTCCATCACTCCATAACTCCGTCGTTCCAGCAACGTTTCCTTCTTCGGTATTCTTTTCTCCCCCGCCATGCTCCCCTCCACCGACGACCACGAGATCACTCCCGCCGCCTACGCGATCCTGCGCCACGATCCGGACTCGCCGGAGGTCCGCCTCATCGACTGCCGCGAGGAGGACGAATTCCACCTCTGCCGGATCGAGGGCGCGGAGTTGATTCCGCTCTCGCGTTTCGGCGAGGAGGCCAACCGGAAGATTCTCCAGTCGGACGATCCGCGTCCCGTTGTCGTCTACTGCCATCATGGGATGCGTTCGATGCACGCGACCCTCTTCCTCCGTCAGCACGGCAAGAAGGAAACCTGGAGCCTCGCCGGAGGAATCGATCTCTGGTCGCAGCAGATCGATCCGCAGGTGCCGCGTTACTGATTCGAAGGGGAGGCGAGTACTCCGCCCACCTCGATGATCGCTTCGGCGAGTCCCTCCCATTCCTCCACGGTCGTTTCGCCTCCCCCACTGATGCGAAGGACTCGACCCATCTCCTCGTAGCTCAATCCCATCGCCATCATCACGGCCGAGGGATTCCCCTTCCCCGCGCTGCAGGCGGATCCGGTCGAGACGGAAAATCCACGTTGGCTCAGGCGGGTGAGCCATTTCAGGTTTTTCGAATGAGGCAGCACAAACATCGAGGTATTCCACATGCGCGCGCCCGAGGTCGCGAGAAGCCGGACGCCGGCTTCCCTGGCGATCCGGGATTCAAAGGCGTCGCGCCATTTTCCCTGACATTCCTCCCAATCGGCGAGGCGAGCCTCGTCACGCTCGAGCAACGCCGTCACCATCGCGGCTATCCCCGGCAGATTCTCCGTGCCGGCGCGCCGTCCATCTTCTTGCGGCCCGCCGACGAGACCGTGGAAAGGAGCGCCCCCCTCGTCTTCGGGCAAAATCAGGAATCCCACGCCCTTGCCGCCACCGAACTTGTGTCCGCTGCCGGTCACGTAGCCCGCATGGCCCAAGCCTGCGACAGGAAGCTTGCCGATCCACTGCGCCGCGTCGGTGTGAAAGGGAATTCCCGCTTCGCGACAAAGATCGGAGGCCTCCCGCCACGCTTGCAGCGCTCCCGTCTCGTTGTTCGCCGCCATCAGGGAAACCGCGCCGACCTCCCCCTTGGCGATCCATTCCTTGAGCGGAGCGAGATCGGCCGCTCCTGTCGCGGGATCGGTCGGGAGACGCCGCACGCGGGACGGATCCAGATCTCGGTGCACCGCCGCCTCGACGCAGGGATGTTCGATCTCCGAAGTGACGAGACATCCTGACAAACACCCCGCGAAATGGGCGATCACCGCATTGTTCGCCTCGGTCGCTCCCGATGTGAAGACGATGCGCCCGGCCTCATCGACCCCGAAATGATCGGCGAGCGCCTCGCGCCAGTCTTCGAGGACCCGTTTCGCCTCGCCGGCCTCGCGGTAGAGGCCCGAGGGATTCTGCCAATGCCGCTCCGCCGTCTCGAGCCAGATCTGGCGCGCCGCCCCGCTCATCGGCGTCGTCGCATTGTGATCGAAGTATCCTTTCATGCCCGCTTGCCTGCAATGGTTCAAAGAATGGGACTGAAGAGCCGGGCGACCCGCACCCCGAGTCGGAACCACCACGGCCGGCTCGAGTAATCCGACGCCCCGACCTCGCGGCAATGGGTGAAATCCACCTCGAGCATGGCTTCGACCTGCTTCGCGAAATCCTCACACAACACTACGGCGGTGACCTCGAAATTCAGTCGCATGGAGCGGTTGTCGAGATTCGCGGTGCCGACGGCCGAGAAATAGTCGTCCACGACGAGGACCTTCTGGTGGAGGAAACCCTTTTCGTAGCGGAAGACACGCACCCCCGCGGCCTCCATTTCGGCGAGAAAGGAAAAGGTCGCGAGCCAAGGCACATACTTGTCAGGTTTGCCGGGGATCATGATCCTGACATCCACCCCGCGCAGCGCCGCCATCTGCAGTGCCGAGCGGATCGATTCATCGGTGACGAAATAGGGCGTCGCGATCCAGAACCGATTTCTCGCGCGGGTGATCGCGTTGAGGAAAAAGATCGTACCTCCCTCGATCGGTCCCACCGGTCCCGTCGGCAGGGGCAGGACCACCGCGGAACCGCCGCCGCAGCCCTCGCCCTCGGCGGGTGCGACGAGGTTTCCTTCAAGATCGGGCACCTGGCGCGTCGCCCAATAATAGTCGCTGAGAAAGATCATCTGCAGGCTCTGCACGCAGGGCCCGGCCAGTCGCACATGCGTGTCACGCCAGAAGCCGAAACGTTTCGACTTGCCGAGATACTCGTCGCCGACGTTGTGGCCTCCCACAAAACCCACGCGCCCATCGACGACGACGATCTTCCGGTGGTTGCGGAAATTGATCTGGAAACGGTTGCTCGGCCCCTGGGTCGAATGAAAGGGATGGATCTCCACGCCGGCCTCGCGAAGGGAGCGCAGATAATGCTTCGAGATCTTGTGGCTGCCGATCTCGTCGTAGACAAAATAGACGCCCACTCCCCCGCGCGCTTTGCGCTCGAGGAGTTCGCGGAAGCGGTTGCCGAGATCGTCGTCGTGAACGATGAAAAACTGCACGAGGACGTAGCACTCCGCCGCCTCGATCGCTTCGAAAATCGACCCGAAGGTCTGATCGCCGTCGA
>Ga0209573_1002233_pt1 | contig 25763 bp, 17 predicted proteins | sample TNRBio252014_DNA_FD_185870 | JGI IMG/M metagenome (GOLD analysis project Ga0209573, IMG submission 185870) | Wastewater treatment Type I Accumulibacter community from EBPR Bioreactor in Madison, WI, USA - TNR Reactor_6/25/2014_ DNA (SPAdes)... | ecosystem: Engineered > Bioreactor > EBPR >... | reverse complement strand
GGCGAGCAGCGGGTGTCGGCGCAGTACGATGTCGCCGTGGTGGAGGCGCAGCGTATCGCCGAAGGCGACCGTCATCGATTGGCCGTCGGCAGTAACCTGGGCGAGGGCGGTATCCACGTGTTGCACTTGTATCGTGAGTCCTTTGAGGCTATCGGCGGGCTGGGCGTAGTCGACAATGACGGGGCTGTTGGTATACACTTCGCTGGTAGTAACGCGGCCTTCCATTTGGTAGAGCACGTGCAGGTTGAGTTTGTGCACTACTTCGAGCATCAGGGTGCGCGATTTGAGTATCTGCACTTCGTTTTGCACGTTTTTACCGGCGGAGGAGAGCCCTAGTTCGTTGAGTACGAATTCTTCGGAGACTTCGGTGCCGGTGCTCTCGGGGCTTTTGATGAGTATGGTGCTTTTTACCTGGTATTGGCGGGTGGCGTAGCGCAGGTAGGTGAAGGCTATGCCTACGGCGACGGCCAGGCAGAGGGCGTACAGGTACCAATACCGAAGCAAGTATTTATAGAGTATTAACCGTAGGTTTACGGGCTGGTCGGCTTCGAAGAAGGGGTCGGTTTCTGTCATCTTTGTTCTGGGTTCTTTGTTCTGGGTTGTAGGTTGTAAGTTGTAGGTTGTAGGGTTGTAGGTTTACAACTTCCAATTCCGCTCTACGTATTGAATAAATGAGAAGATTTGGGCACTCAATGATTTATACGCAGTGATAAATTCTTCCAGGTCGTCTTGAAATTGGGGATAAAGGAACTTTAATTTCTCAATGTGACATACTGTTTCCAAACTACTGGCATGAGCATAAACTAGGAATTTGATAAAATCAGATTTATACCGTTTTCGTCCATAACCTTCTACAATATTTGTATGAATAGAATCAGACGAACGACGTAATTGACTACCTAGTTCATACATTTCATACTTGGGTAACTTCAAAGTAAGCGGATGAACCTGAAAAAATAATTCCATAGAAATTTTGTAGATATCGAGGTCGCGATAACTTTTCATAGCTTGTAGTTTTCATTTGAAAAAAGGTTACCCCCAAAAATAAATAAAAAACCTACAACCTACAACCTACAACCTACAACCTACAACCTACAACCTACAACCTCAATTCCTATTCAACTGCGTAAGAATCACAATCAGGTTAATCACCGTAAAGCCGGCGCTGATATAGGGTAGTACTCGTACAAAGCGATCACTGACCGTGCCTACGCGTTCGGGGATGGGCTCTACGTAGATTACGTCGTTTTGGCGCAGGTAGAAATAGGGTGACATAAAAATGCGGCGGTCGTGGAGGTTGACGCGGCCGAACTCGCGTTGGCCGTTTTGTTCGCGGACTACCAGGATATTCGTGCGGTTGGCGTATTGGGTGAGGTCGCCGGCTACGCCGATAGCTTCGAGAATAGTAACGCGGTCGCTGGGGGCGGTGAAAGTATTGGGTGATTTCACCTCGCCCAGTATGGTATATCTGAAATTGAGAAAGCGAATATTGACTATGGGGTCGTTGAGAAAAGTGCGCAGGCGGTTTTTGATCGTATCGCGGGCGGCTTCTATCGTGAGGCCGCTTAGGGTCAGTTCGCCGATGCCGGGGTAGTTGATCACGCCTTTGTCGTCGACGAGGAAGCCGTTGGCGGCGTTGTTGAGCATGGGCCCTGAGGCGGCGCCGGCAAGATTAAACGGCGCCACGGCGCTTACGGGGTCGAGTCCCGAGATAAATACGCGAATGTCGAGCAGGTCGTCGGGCTGTATGGTGGCCGGGGGCGGGGCGGGGATGGCCGTGGGCCCGGCGGGAAATTCGGCGCCTTCGTTGAAGTTGATCAGCTCGCGGTGTTGGACGCAGCTTTGCATGAGAAGAAGGCCGACGAGGATGGCTATGTGTTTTTGCATGGATGGACTTTAGGACTGTAAGACTGTATGACTTTAGGACTTTACGACCGACCGCCCCTTCAAACCTGGGCCATCAGCTCTGTATTCTTGAAAGGATATTGGCTCAGATAACGCTGCACCATCTTATCTGCCAGGGCTTTTTGGAGCAATTCGGCGTGGCGTTGGTGGTGCAGGTCGGTGCCTATAAAGTCTATCATATTGTTTTTGAGGAGTTTGTGGGCTGTTTCCTGTATGGGTTGGCCATAGTGGCCGATTAGCGACAAGAGGTTGAGTTGGAATTCGCAGCCGTATTCTTTGAGGCGTTCGTATTGGGAGAAGTTCTTTTTCAGGAACAAATAGCGTTCGGGGTGTGCCAGCACGGGCTGATAGCCTTTGGTTTGGAGGCGGAAGATATAGTGAAACAAGCCCGGCGGGGCCGACACAAACGACATTTCCACGAGTACTCGATTGCCGGGCAGGGTGAGTAGTTCGTGGTCTTCGGTGATGAGGTGTTCGAAAGTGTCGTCCATGTAGTATTCGGCGGCGGCGTCGATTTGTATTTGCATGCCGGCTTTTTGGAGAGCTTGCTTTAGCCTGGAGAGCCCGTCGCTGATAGAGTCGGGGTTGTTGGGGTATAGGTCCGACATCACGTGGGGGGTGGTGTAGAGGCGTTGGTAGCCCATGTCGATCATTTGGCGGATGAGGGTTACGGCGGTTTCGGGGGTATCGGCGCCGTCGTCGATACCTGGGATGAGGTGGCTGTGCAGGTCGAGGCCGAGGACGGCGTAGTCGAGGGTTGGGGTGTTTTTTTTGTTGAAAATAGAGAACATGAGGTGTTTTTTTGGTGCCCCATTTTAGGGGGAGGGAGGTTTTTAGGCGGTATCTTGTGTTTTTTAGTTAACCACAGAGGGCACAGAGGTACACAGAGGGTTCACAGAGGGTTTTATTTACTCAAAAAATTTCGGCAAATGAAAACAAACGAATTATCGCATGCGATCATTGGCAGTGCAATGAAAGTACACACTGCATTAGGGCCTGGTTTACTTGAAAGTGCTTATGAATCATGTCTTTATTATGAATTGGTTCAGGCAGGTTTACAGGTTGATAAACAAAAAGCACAACCTTTGATATACAGAGATGTGAAACAAGACGTTGGATACAGAATCGATTTAATTGTTGAAAACAGCATTATCGTTGAAATAAAAGCTGTCGATGAATTGAATCCCATTCATGTAGCCCAAGTTTTGACGTATCTTAAATTGTCAAATTGCAAATTGGGGTTGCTTATTAACTTCAATGTACAAAGACTGAAAGACGGCATCAAAAGAGTAATAATTGATTAACATAAAGCTCTGTGAAACCTCTGTGTACCTCTGTGTCCTCTGTGGTTAAATAAAAATACAGTAAAAAAACTACGCATAATATTCCAAATACCACTCCAGAAACCGATCAATCCCCGTTTTTACCGGGGTGGCGGGGTGGTAGCCCAGGTCATTCGCGAGGTCGCTCACATCGGCGGAAGTGGCCGCCACATCGCCGGGTTGCATGGGCAATAATTCCATGACGGCCCGGCGGCCCAGTTTATCTTCGATAGCCCTGATAAAATCGAGGAGGCTGACGGGGTTTTGGTTGCCGATATTATAAAGCTTATAAGGCGCTCGCGAGGTGGCCGGGTCGGGCTGCAAACCGCTCCAGTCGGGGTTGCCGGCGGGGGGATTGTCGATCACCCGCACGATGCCTTCCACGATATCGTCGATATAGGTGAAGTCGCGTATCATGCGGCCTTCGTTGAAGACCTGTATGGGTTTGTTGGCCAAAATGGCTTTGGTGAATAGAAACAGCGCCATATCGGGGCGCCCCCAGGGGCCGTAGACCGTAAAAAATCGCAGTCCGGTGGTGGGCAACCCGAAAAGGTGGCTGTAGGTATGGGCCATCAGTTCGTTGCTTTTTTTGGATGCTGCGTAGAGCGAGATGGGGTGGTCTACGTTGTCGTGGGTGCTGAAGGGCATTTTTTCATTGAGGCCGTACACGCTTGAACTGCTGGCATAGGCCAGGTGTTTGACGCCGTGGTGGCGGCAGCCTTCCAGGATATTGAGAAAGCCGGTGATATTACTGTCGAGGTAAGCCTGGGGGTTGATGAGGCTGTAGCGCACGCCGGCCTGGGCGGCGAGGTTGACCACGGCGTCGAATTTCTCTTGTGCGAATAACTGGTGGAGCGCCTCGCGGTCTTCTAAATTCAGCTGGATGAAGCGGTAATTGGGGTGTTTTCGGCTGTTTACGAGTTTGCCGTATTCGATCTCTTCCCGCGGTATGCCGGCGTATTCTAGCCGGGCGTATTTGAGGCCTGTGTCGTAGTAGTCGTTGATGCTATCGAGGCCTACGACATAGTCGCCCCGGGCTATCAGCCTGTTGGCCAGGTGAAAGCCGATGAAGCCCGCGGTGCCAGAGATGAGGATTTTCAAGGGTTGTGGGTTGTAGGTTGTAAGTTGTAGGTTGTAGGTTGTAGGTTGTAAGTTGTAGGTTGTAAGTTGTAGGTTGTAAGTTGTAGGTTGTAAGTTGTAGGTTGTAAGTTGTAGGTTGTAAGTTGTAGGTTGTGGTTGTTTTTGTATTAAACGCGAAGTGTGCTATAGCGTTCCTTGCGATTTCTTTGCGGGCTTTGCGTTAAAAAAAACAGGTTTAAAGTTTTTTCATTAGCTGGCACAATGCAGATTTATTTTAACGCAAGGTGCGCAAGGGGGGCGCAAAGTGCGCGGGGCCCTTACAACCTAAAACCTACAACCTACAACAGATCAGAACTTAAACGGATGCGAAGACAACGGCAACGCCGCCAACGGATGATAATCTCCCCGTAGGCCTGCCGGAGTTTGCTCGCGGATATCGTGGACGATTTGCACGGCGTGGCCGGCTTCCTGGAGGCCGAAGCCGCGGCCTTCGAAAATATCGCGGTAGCTGAGCGTATGGAGGTCAGTAAAGCCCTCGCTGAACTCAATTTCGTGGTTGTCCATAGTGAGGGAGCGGTAGGTGCGGCCGCCTTTATCCTTTATTTCCTGGGGCAGCGTATCGGCGTTAATGCTGAGAAACCAGCGTACGCGGGCCCTTTCGAATTCGAGGAAACCGGCGGCGCGGTCGTGGTTGTGGAGGTGCACCTTGTTCGTTTGCAGTTCGCCGAAAATCCAGTGCAGCATATCAAAGAAGTGGATGCCGATATTGGTAGCAATGCCGCCGGATTTGCTGATATCTCCTTTCCAACTGGCGTAATACCATTTGCCGCGCGAGGTGATATACGTAAGGTCGATATCGTGTTTTTTTCCTGTGGGTTCCTGGAGGATGCGGTCGCGCAGTGCGATGATAGCCGGGTGGAGGCGCAGTTGCAGGATCGTATAGATTCGTTTACCCGTTTCCTGTTCCATTTCGCGGAGGGCGTCCACGTTCCAGGGGTTGAGCACCAGGGGTTTTTCGCAGATCACGTCGGCGCCGAGGCGGAGTCCGAAGCGGATATGGGCGTCGTGGAGGTAATTGGGCGAGCACACGCTCACAAAGTCGACGGGGCTACCCTGGCGTTTGAGTTTTTCGAGGTGGCGGTCGAAGCGTTCGAACTCGGTAAAATAGTCGGCGTCGGGGAAATAGGAGTCGATGACGCCCACGGAATCGTTGCGGTCGTGGGCGGCGAGCAGCCTATTGCCGGTGTCTTTGATGGCCCGCATGTGGCGGGGTGCTACGAAGCCGGCGGCGCCGATGAGAGCGAAGTTTTTCATAAGTATAGAGAAATCGGGATGTCCGGGTAATCCACGGCTTAAAAGCCGTGGGTGAATTAGAGGAGGGGGGTTACCTGGCTATTTAATAGAAGATAATGTTCTCCGCTGCCGGGGCAGGTGGCGCGGCCTTCTGCGTCGAAATGGAGGCGTTCGCCGTGGCGGCTCATCCAGCCGATTTGGCGGGAGGGGTTGCCGACCACCAGGGCATAGTCGGGCACGTCTTTGTTGACAACGGCGCCGGCGCCGATAAACGCATATTGGCCGATACTAATGCCGCACACGATAGTGGCGTTGGCGCCGATGGTAGCGCCTTTGCCCACGTGGGTAGGCAGGTATTCGTTTTTGCGATTGACGGCGCTGCGGGGGTTGTATACGTTGGTAAACACCATAGAGGGCCCGAGGAAGACGTCGTCTTCGCAGGTCACGCCTTCGTAAATCGACACATTATTCTGCACCTTCACATTGTCGCCGAGAACGACGCCGTTGGCTACGAATACGTTTTGGCCGAGGTTGCAACCTTTACCCAATCTGGCGCCGGGCATCACGTGGCAGAAGTGCCACACTTTGCAGCCTTCGCCGAGTTGGGCGCCTTCGTCAACTATTGCGGTGGGGTGGATCATTGTGGGTTGTGGGTTGTGGGTTGTGGGTTGTGGGTTGTGGGTTGTGGGTTATGGGTTATGAGTTATGAGTTATGGTTCATTTTTTGTTAACAATTTTATCCTAAATTTGGAACCCACAACCGAGAACCCACAACCCACAACCGAAAACACACGGCTTCGCCGTCGAAGAGTCGCAGGGACTTTCGCAAAATCAAACATAAAAAATTCAGCATCAATCATCAAAAATCAAAAATCTAAAACCCCTCCCTATCACCTTGTCACCCTGTCACCCTGTCACCTTGTCACCCTGTCACCCTGTCACCTTAAATAGCATTCGTGCATTCACCTGGATGCGCAGCGAAAGGCCGAGCTGGGTTAATTCTATCAAAAAATTCTTGTGTTGTTGTTCGAGTAACTTACCGCGCAGTCCGGTGAGATTGCCGGCGATAATCTCCACCTCGTCGCCGGGTTGGAATTGGTCGAGGGCTTGGGTGTCCACCTCGATGCCCTCGCCGGTGACGCGTTGGAGGATATGGATTTCTGCGTCGGGGATTGCCACCAGTTGCCTGTTGAACCTCACGTAGTGTAGTACGTCGGGGGTTTCCAGCACGTGGATATAATCCTTTTTGGTAATATTTACAAACACATACCCATTAATCAGGGGCAATTCTACGTGTTTGATCTTTCGGGTATAGCGGCGCGTATATTTAAGCAGGGGTACATAGGCTGTGACGCCTTTTTCCTGCAGGCGTTTTGACACCAGTTTTTCCCTTTTGTGGAGCGTATACACGGCAAACCAGCGCGGCGTCGAGTCGTCGATGCCGGTGGCAAAATTTGCTGCCGCAGGGCTACCACTGTTCAATGTCATTTAGTTGACGTTTTTTTCTGGGTAAATTGACATTCAAATCACAGGAGTCATGTCCCGGTATTTTTGTTACTTTTTTCATCGCCAAAATATAAAACTCTGCGTCACTCCGTTTTACTCCGTTTAACTCTGCGGTGAAAAAAAACTTATTGTACACGCTTTGTAGTGAATTTACAAACGCCAATATAACAAACCGTTATCGTTTGGTTTGGGGTAAATGGCTTTAAGGTCGACCAAAATAGGGTTTTTGGTCATAATATTTTTGAAATAGGGAATAGTCAGTTTGGTGTAGGCATCGTGAGATACGGCGACGATAACAGCGTCGTAGTCGTCCGAAATATTGTCTACGAGCATGAGTTTATATTCGTGGGCCAGTTCATTGGGGGAGGCATAGGGGTCGGTAACGTGCACGTGGATAGAATAGTCCATGAGTTCGCGCACCAGGTCGGCCACCTTGGAATTGCGGATATCGGCCACGTTTTCTTTGAAAGTAATGCCCATCACCAGCACCTTGGTTTGGCTGGGATTTTTGCCGCGTTGTATGAGCATCTGCACCAGTCTTTTGGCGATAAAGGCGGGCATGCCGTCGTTGATGCGGCGGCCGCTGAGGATCACCTGCGGGTTGTAGCCCAACTTCATCGATTTGTGGAGCAGGTAGTAGGGGTCGACGCCGATGCAGTGGCCGCCGACGAGTCCGGGTGTGAAACGCAGGAAATTCCATTTGGTGGCGGCGGCTTCGAGTACTTCCAGGGTATCGATATCCATGCGGTCGAAGATCATAGCCAGCTCGTTCATAAACGAGATATTGAGGTCGCGCTGGGTATTTTCGATCACCTTGGCGGCTTCGGCCACTTTGATAGAAGAAGCTTTGAAAATGCCTGCTTCGATGATAGCGCCGTAAACCAGGGCGACTTGTTCGAGGGCTTCGGCGTCGTTGCCGGAGACCACCTTCAGGATTTTTTCGATGGTATGCTCCTTGTCGCCGGGGTTAATGCGTTCGGGCGAATAGCCGATTTTGAAATCGGCGCCGAGGCGGAGTCCCGACAATTCCTCCAGGATAGGCAGGCAGTCTTCTTCGGTACAGCCGGGGTAGACCGTAGATTCGTACACCACGTAGTCGCCTTTTTTGAGAATGCGTCCTACGGTTTCGGTAGCGCTGATCACGGGGCGCAGGTCGGGCACCTTGTGTTCATCGACGGGGGTGGGCACGGCCACGATATGGAAGTGGGCCTGGCGCAAGTCATCGGGGTTGGCGGTAAAGTGGATATCGCAGCCTTCGAAAGCGCCGGCGGGTAGTTCGCGGGAGGGGTCTTCGCCCTGGCGCATCATGTCTATGCGTTGGGCGTTGATATCGAAGCCGATCACACTAAATCGTCTGGCGAAGGCCAGGGCGAGGGGAAGGCCTACATAGCCGAGGCCTACTACAGAGATCTTTTTGCTTTTATCCTGAAGTTGTGGGTATATGTTCACTTTCAAATCGGTTTTGGGCGCTTACTGCGCAAAAAAAGCTTTTACGGCGTCGCAAATATACGTCAGCATCTCGTCTGTCAATTCCGTGTGCATGGGCAGCGACATAACCGATCGGCAAAGGTAATCTGTTGCCGGCAGTTTTTCAATGGTATTGGCCATACTGTTTTTGTAGGCTTCCTGTTCGTACAGGGGCACGGGGTAATAAATCATGCTTGGTATGCCCTTTTCCTGGAGGAAGGCCTGGAGGGCGTCGCGGCGGTTGTCTTTGACAATCAGCGTATATTGGTGAAAGACGTGGGTAGAGTTGTGTTGACGCGCCGGTGTTTGCAGTGCCGGGATATTTGCGAAAGCGCGATCATAAAAGTCGGCGGCTTTTTGGCGGGCGGCGGCAAATTCGTCGAGGTGGCGGAGTTTGACGTTGAGCACGGCGGCCTGTACCGAGTCGAGGCGTGAATTGACGCCTACGAGGTCGTGGTAGTAGCGCTTGGTTTGGCCGTGGTTGGCGATCATCGAGCAGGTTTCTGCCCAGTTTTTATGGGGGGTAGTGATAGCGCCGCCGTCGCCGTAGCAGCCCAGGTTTTTTGAGGGATAAAACGAGGTGCAGCCGATATGTCCGATAGCGCCTGTTTTAACTTGCGAGCCGTCGGAGAAGGTATAGGTAGCGCCGATAGCCTGGGCGTTATCTTCCACCACCCATAGGTTGTATTTTTGGGCTACTGCCATAATGGGTTCCATATCGCAGCTTTGTCCGAAGAGATGGACGGGCACGATGGCTTTAGTGCGCGGGGTGATCGCTTTTTCGATAATCTCGGCGGTAACATTAAACGTATCGGGGTCGACGTCGACCATCACGGGGCGCAATTGCAGCAGGGCGATCACTTCGGCGGTGGCCACGTAGGTAAAAGCCGGCACTATCACCTCGTCGCCGGGCTGGAGGCCGAGGGCCATCAGGGCAATCTGGAGGGCGTCGGTGCCGTTGGCGCAGGGCACCACGTGGCAGTTGCCGAGGTAGTTTTCGAGAGAGGCCTGGAAGGCTTTCACTTTAGGGCCGTTGATAAAGGCCGTAGTGTCGAGCACTTCGAGGATTTCGCTGTCGATTTCCGCTTTATACTTTTGGTATTGCGTTTTCAGGTCGACCATTTGTAGATGAAAAGGAGGTGTTGGCATGTCTGTTGTCTGTTGTCTGTTCTCTGTTCTCTGTTCTCTGTTGTCTGTTCTCTGTTGTCTGTTGTCTGTTGTCTGTTCTCTTTAAAGTGTAATGGGCAAAGATAAGGAACAGATAACGGAGAACGGAGAACGGAGAACGGAGAACGGGTTTCACAAATATTTCATCGCTTTCATCGCTATCGTTTCCCCGATGGCCAGCGAAGCGGTGGCGGCGGGAGAAGGGGCGTTACACACATTAATCACCTGTTGTTTTTCCAGGAACAAAAAATCGTCGATGAGGTTGCCCTGGGGGGCGCAGGCCATGGCTCTTACGCCGGCGCCGCCGCGGTGCAGGTCGCCTTCTCCCACTTCCGGGATGAGGTGTTGCAGGGCTTTCACGAAGGCTGTTTTGGAAAACGAGCGGTACATTTCGCCGAGGCCGTCGCGCCAATAGCGGGCGGCGATTTTGCGGAAGCCGCTAAATGCCAGCGTTTCGGCCAGTTCGGGGGCGTTAACATCCCAGCGGCTGTAGCCTTCGCGGCGGAAGGCCAACACGGCATTGGGGCCTGCTTCGATGCCGCCGCCGATCTTGCGGGTATAGTGCACGCCCAGGAACGGAAAATTGGGGTTGGGCACGGGGTAAATGAGGTTGCGCACCAGGTATTGTTTGTCGGGGTTGAGTTCGTAGTATTCGCCCCGGAAAGGCAGGATGCGCACCTGCGATTCGGGCATCGTCATAGCCGTTATTTTGTCGGCATAGAGGCCTGCGCAATTGATGACCAGCCGGGAGCGATAGTCGCCGCGGCTGGTGACCACGGTGGCTTCGCCGGGGCGCAGTTGTATGTCGAGGACTTTGGCGCCAAAAACGGACTGGGCGCCGCGCTGCGTGATTTGTTGCAGGTAAGCGCGGGCTACGGTGGCGTAGTTGACGATGCCGGCCTGGGGCACGTAAATCGAGGCCAGTGCCTGTACGTGGGGTTCTAATTCGCGGGTAGCTTCGGGGCCGAGTTTTTGGAGTCCCTGGAGGCCGTTGGCCTTGCCTTTTTCGAGGATCTCGTCGAGGCGGGGTAGTTCTTCGGGGCGGGTGGCCACGATAACTTTGCCGCAGATTTCGTGGGGTACGTCGTATTTTTCGCAAAAAGCGAGCATGGCCTTGTAGCCCTGGCTGCAGTGCACGGCTTTGGAGCCGCCGGGTTTGTAATAGATACCGGAGTGGATTACGCCGGAGTTGTGGCCGGTTTGATGTTGGGCGGGGCCTTTTTCTTTGTCAATAAGGGTGATGCGCAACCCGGGTTGTAGTTCGCTGAGTTGAAAGGCTGTGGCCAGCCCTACGATTCCCGCACCGATAATGATGACGTCAGCTGTCATGTCAGTATGCTGTTAATCAGCCGGTAATGTTGTTTTGTGAGTACGGGATGGTAGGTGTCGGATATGCACATAGTTGCCTGCTGAAGTTGGAGTTGTTTCCGTGGGGCAAAAGTAGGAAAAAAAATGGATTGTGCGGTGATATTTTACCACAGAGTTAAACGGAGTAAAACGGAGTGACACAGAGTTTTAGTTGTAGCCGTAAACAATCCTTTTTATCCCGTCTTTAAGGCCTTTTACATTGAAATTTATCAATAATCCTAGCCTTGTGTTCGACAGTTTAAGGTAAGTTAATACCAGAGCAGTATGAATCGGATGTAATTCATCCAATGATTTTAATTCAATAATAATTTTGTTTTCGACAAATAAATCAATTCTATAACCAACATCTTGTTCAACGTCCCTGTACACCAATGGCAAAGATACTTGTCGGTGAACTTTCAGTCCTGAATCAACTAATTCATAATAAAGACATGCTTCATAAGCGCTTTCAAGCAGACCGGGGCCCAGTGCTGCATGTACCCTCATTGCACAGCCGATAATAGAGTGTGTGAGTTCTCTGTGTTCCATGTTGGTCAAAATTTTGAAGTTAAAAAATACTCTGTGTCACTCCGTTTTACTCCGTTTAACTCTGTGGTAAAAAAATCAAGGCCTTAAGAATCTTACCTGACCCGGCGCAGCAATGACCGTCTGAAAAATATGATACCAACCGGGAGCTAATATTTCGGTATTTAAAATAACTTCCTGCTGCCGGGCGGGCCAATGATAAGTCATAGCAACCCGGCCATAGCTATCCAGAATAAACAACTCAAAACCTGCATCTACCGGAAAGTCGAGTTGTAAAGTAAAAGTCTGATTAACTATCGTTGGAAAACCCCGGAGCGCATTGGCCGGTACATCCATCCAGGCATAGCGCACTTCGGAGTAATGGCTGTCGCCGTCAAAATCCTCCTGCCGGAGGCGGTAGTAATTGGGGCCGGGGGAGGGGTTTTTATCAAAAAAAACATACGCCTGTGGCAGAGTCGTAGTGCCGGCGCCGGGCGTCTCTCCGATATCGGCGTAGTGGATGCCGTCGGGGCTGTGTTCGATCACAAAACGTTCATTGTCGGTTTCCGACCAGGTTTGCCAGGATAGCTCTACTGCGTTTTGCAAAGGGGAGGCCTCAAACCGGGCGAGTTCCACCGGAAGGGCGCTGCCGCTGGACACGGCAAAAGAAGTAGCGCCCGAGATACCTGTGCGGGTGCGGATAAAGGGATCGCCGCCGGAGGCCGGCCCGGGGCCGGCCTGCTGCCAGTTGGCGCCGGTATATTGCGAAATATAACAAGCTGAGCGATCGAAGCCGGGCCATTCGTCGATAGAGGCCCATTGCAGGGTAAGGTTGAGGTTGCCGGAGAGGCTGCCGCCGAGATGCCAGCTGCGGCTTACGATTCCTGCAATGACCGGGGCGCCCGAGGTACCCTGGCTGAGCACCCAGTCTTCTACGCGCACTTTGAGCAGGCTATAGCCGCCTTGTTGCAGGATAGCGGGGTTATACGAATTGTTGCCCACCGGAAACAACCGGCTGCCGCTTACCGGCATGACGAGGCTGCCGGCGTTGCTGCCGATGCCGGTTGTCTGTATGTATTTTCCGGTGGAGCTACCCACGACTTCGCCCATGACGGTGAGGTCGTATTGTTGGAGGATGACTTTTCCGTTAAAAAGGCTGAGGTCGTAGTTGATCGTGAGCGGGCGTTGCAGGATGAGGCCGTAGCCGCAGTTTACTTCTGCGTAGTTAATTTGGGCGCTGCCGCCGCCGGTTACAGTGGGGCCGCCGCCGCTAAACCGCACGACCCCACTGCCGGCGGTGACCTGTAGCAGTCCGCCGATTTGTAGATTGCCCATAAATTCGAAACCGGTACCGGCAGCGCTACCGTTGTTGGTCAATACCGAGCCGGGGCGGATGAGACATTGCCCTAAAATGGCGAGGGGTTGAAAAAACGTATTTTCGTTGTACACCGTCACGCTGCCGCTGCCGCTGCCGCCCACGTCGAAATCGCCGAGGATGAAGGCCGTGCCTGCGGCGCCCTGGAAGCGGCTGGCGCCGACGGCGGGATTCCAGTTGCCGTTGTAACTTTCAATAATGAGGTTGGGGTAATAGGTGCCTACGGTAGTAAAAGATACATCGCCGGCGATACGCCTGATGATCCAGCGGCCGGTGGGGGGTATATTTTGCATGCCGTTGTGGTAGTAATCGCGGTAGACGGCGGCGCTGGAATTGTTGGTTTTTACCAGCGTGCCGGCAGTGCCGAGTTGCCAGGTACCGCCGGCCATATTGAGGCCGTTGGCGCTGCTGCCGTTGTCCTGAAACGTGCCGTTGACGACCAGGTCGGCGCCGGGCAGGCCGTCGTAAACAAACAACTCGAAGGTAGCGCCCGAGAGCAGCAGGGAGGCGCCGTAGTCGATAGTCACGGCGGCGGCGTGGGCGTCGGCCGTGGCGATCTGCACGGTATGCGGGCTTCGCACCGTGACGATATCGGCGCTGCCGGGAGGCGAAACAGGGCTTACCCAGCCCGAACCGTTGTGCATTTCCCAGGTAGTGGGTGTGGCCCAGTCGCCGCCCGCGCGGCTGCGGTAGTTGGCGGCACTCAGGGTGATCAGTGCCGTACAGCAGATGGAGGTGAGGATGGTTGTTTTCATAGGTTGTGGGTTGTGGGTTGTGGGTTATGAGTTGTGGGTTGTAGGTTGTGGGTTGTAGGTTGTGGGTTATGAGTTGTGGGTTGTAGGTTGTGGGTTGTAGGTTTGTAGGAATGACAGACCTGCAACCTAGAACTTACAACTTACAACAGCTATGAAGTAGACGCAGCAACTCCCCAAATTCCATAAGCTTCGGAAACATTTTTTTTGAATTCCTGCTGATAATGTCGAATTTAGCCCGGCGTCTAATACAGCAACATAAATTATGGCAATACCTAATAAAACCGAACTCAAGTCGCTTGTCGCGAAAAACAAGATCGAAGAAGTTATCAAGGCCCTTCTTGCCGCCACGGAAGAGATTGGCGATAATGATTTATACAATGAAGTCGCGCTGCAATCGTCGAAATGGCAGGGTTTAAAGCGGGAACAGATCGCCGGTACTTTGAGTTCGGCGGATGAAGCTTTGACAAGAAACAAGATTACCCATGCCCTGTTGAGTCTTATTGACCAACTACCCGATTCCGGACAGGCTGAAGGGCCGGCTTTACATACGCCGGCGCCGAAGGCAAAGCCTCAATCTTCCGTACAACCCGATCCCATAGCGCAGCCGCTGTCGCCCGGGCGATACCTGACCATCAGCCTGGCAGCGCTGTCGATTTCCGTGGGTTTGTTTTTTGCGCTCACCATTTTCCAGGATCAACTGAGCGTGCAATCGGGCAACCGGGCGTATTATATCCTCTTGTTTCCGCTGGCATTTTCTACGGCGGCCTTTCTTTTTGGGGCCATGCGCTCGTATGCGGCGTACACTCAAACGGCGGTCAACCATACCCTGGAATTGGGCGGGCCTATCGTGGCTGCGCTGCTGGTCATCGTGGCGGGTTTTCAACTGGTGCCGCAGGCGGGGCCTTTTGAATACACCATCTTTCTGGAAGCCACGGGAACTAAAAATAAACCTGATTTTAATGAAGAATTCCCCGCTATCGTAACGTTGAAATTGGGCAATAAGCCTGAGCCTGTCGAAGTAGACAAATACGGGGCTGCTGACTTCAAAAATATCCCCGCCGATTTTCAGAATGTTGAAGTATCCATCGAACTGGATTTCAACGGCTGGCAATTTGCGGACACGCACACCAAAAAAACCGTGGTCAAACTGGCCGAAAAAAGCGCTACGATGGCCATCGAACCCGACGGCAGTTTGTCGAAAGTTTTCGGCGCCGTGCGCGACGAAAACAACCGTTTTTTGGCTGATATCACCATTACCGTAGGTACTTTGACCACCCAGACCGATAAATTGGGGCGTTTTAGCCTGGATATCCCCATCGAGCAGCAAAAACGGGAGCAGAAGTTGCGCGCCTACAAAGAAGGCTACGAGATCTGGGAAAAAAACGTATATCCCGAACAAAACGAAGAGATCCCCATATCGCTGGTTAAAGTTACAAAATGAGAAAACGACATATTATTACCGCCATGTTGTGTTGCGGCATGGCGAGTTTTGCCTGGTCGCAACAGCGGGGCACGGCGCCGCTCAACGGCGTGATTACCATTCTCAACAGCAAAACCCGCACCGGACAACTGCAATACGTAAAAGCGGCCACCGTCACCGCCGGCAATGCCAACCCGGCGCTCACCGACAGCGAAGGGCGGTTCAAACTCGTATTCATCGACAGCGAGCCGGGCGTAGAAGTCCGGTTGTCGGTTGAAAAGCGGGGGCTTGAAGTAGTCAACAAAGACATCTTGCAGGCTGTGTTGCGCAAAGACGCCGACAGCCAATTGCGCATTTACATGGCCGATCCTGACCAACTGGCGGCCAGCGTGCTCAAATTGCGGGGTATTGCCGAAAAACACATCACCGCGCGTTACCAGCAACAGATCAGCCGGTTGAAAAAAGAAACCAAAGGACAGGCGGCCTTATTACTCAAACTCGAAGACGAAAAAAACGCGGCCCTGCGGCAATTCCAGGAAATAGCCGCCCGACTGGCCGCCGTCAACCTCGACGAAGTATCGGGATTGTACCGGCAGGCCCTGGATTTATTCGAAAAAGGGCGGCTGGAAGAAGCCATCAAATTGATCGACCAGGCCAACCTGGACGAGCAGCTCAGCAAAGCCCGCACGCAGCGCGAGGCGGGCCGGCAGATGGTGAGGCAATCTGAGCAACAGATCGACAATATAGCCGTCACCTACCTCTTGCAGGCCCGCATGCACCTGGCCAACCTGGCATTCCCCAAGGCCATCGCGGCCTACGGCAAAGCCATCGCCGCCCGCGACTCCACCGCCTTGGATGACAACCTCGAATTGGCGCAGGTACTCATCGCTCAGCAGCAGGCCTGGAAGGCCATCCCGCTGTTGCAGCATACCGCCGAATTATCGGCCAACGACAAACCCCATGCGGCCTACACCCAGTTGCTCATGGGCACGGCCTACATCAACCAGGTAGAGATACAGCAAGCCATCGACGCGTTTACGGCATCGGTGGTCAGCTATAGCGAGTTGGTGGAAACCGAGCCTCTCACTTATGGTCCGCTGGCCGGCGTGGCAATAATTTCTTGCGCAACCGCTCATTTTTTTAATTCCAATACAGCCGCTGCCGCCGACATTGCGCAGCATGCCAAAACCATATTTGGTCATTTAATAGAAATAGACACGGCGCGTTACCTGCCTTTTTACAGTTGGTCATTGTATGCCAACGCCTTGTTCAACTCCGACCGCGTGCAGCTCGAAGAAGCCATCGTCAACTACGAACGGCTCAACGCCGGCCAGGCTGGTCCATACGCGAGTTTTCTCAGCATGTGCAAACTTTTGAATGCCGCGTTGATGCGCGAAGAGGCAGGGCAATTGGCAAGCGACCAGGAAAAAACAAGGGCGCTGCTGAGCCGGTCGGACGTGTTATTTGAAGAAGGGCTAAGTGAAGTAATCGCCCAATTAGAAAAAATCAACCGCAGCTACCCCAACATCGGATTCGTCATCGACGGCCCCCGGCAATTGCCCGATTTTGCGACCATGCTCAGCAACTCCGATTACCCTGTGAACCTGTTGTTTTCGGGCATTCAGATCTGGTGGATGTACAAAGGCGCCAACAGCGATACCGAGCCCGAAAAAGTGGCTTCCGTTTTGCAGTTGGTAGTCGACAAATGCAAATTGCTGGCCGGACAAAACCGCGAACGATATATTTCGCGACAAGCGGAATATACCTCCTGGCTGGGATTTAACTATTGCCTGCAAAACCAGCACGAAAAGGCATTCGGACTGCTCGAAGAAGGCCTGGTGATGGTAGAAGACAGCTTCATCAGGAGCAATCCCTCGTATTTGTTTCTCAAAAGCCTCATGCAGGCCGAATTGTATATCGCCCATGCCTTGTGTTACGTATCGGAGGGCGAATTGTGCGGCAAATCTAGCGCAGAATTAAAGCAGTTGGCTACAAGTGCCGACAGCACGCTGGCCAGGTACGAGCGCGTGCCCCTGATGTCGGAAGTGCTGAACATGCTGCGCATCTTCGACCGCAGTTTTGAGCATACCACCAACCACCGCGAGTTTTTGCGCTATTATTTTTATGAAGAAAACCTGCGGCAGTTCAAGCTGGCCGGAGAAAGGCAGGATGTGGCAGCCATCACGCATCATTACTACCAGTCCATGGTATCGCTCGAGCAGTATTTGGACATGCGTTTTACGACGCCGGAGGCGCTGGTATTAGAAACCATGTACAACGATTGGCGCGCGACACAGGCGGGCGAGCAGCTCGATAGTTTGATTTATTACACCGACAAAGAAATGTGGCTGGAAGAGCGGTTATTGTTGTCGGACTGCGGGGTAGAATCGAGCGTGCGGGAGCGGTTGGCGATCAATTGCGGCAACAGGGCATGGTATACCTTACAAAAAGGACAATACCTGGAAGCCGCGGCTTATGCCCAGAAGGGTTTGCAGACCGACCCTGGCCAGCACTGGATACGCGCCAACGAAGCGCACGCCTACCTCATGCGCGGACAGTCGAAAAAAGCCTGGCGCATCTACGCTCAATGGAAGGGCATCACTCATACGCTGGATGCAAGCATGCCCTTTGAAACCGCTTTTTTATCGGATTTGGCGCAACTAAAAACCTTGCAGGGTTCCAATGCCGACATAGAAGAATCGATAGCCATGTTGGAAGGAAAAAAAACGTTTCCTGCGATACTAACTAATGGTCTGGCCTTGTTCATGCAGGCCGGCTTGCGGTACGAAGAAGGCAAAAAGGCGCAGCAGCAGGGGGATAAGCAGTGGCGCGGCAAGTTGGAGGCTGCGCAGTCCTTGTTGATACAATTCTTAAAAGCGCCCTACCTCAATTCGGGGTATTTCGACGACGACCTGGGCGAGGTAGCTTATTTGCTGGCCGATATCGCTGCGCGGCTGGGCAAACCCGCCATGACACTGCCGCCCGACGCCGATATGGAGACCGTGGCTGCCGCCGCCCGCCGGATGGTAGAAGCCACGGAAATGGTACTGATCTGTCCGGCAAAAGAAACCCTGGCGGAGTGGAACCTTCGCCTGCAGGTAGCCATGCGGCTCATGGAAGCTGTAGTGGCGCGAGCGCCCGGCCGCCTGGATATGCAACGCACACTGGCGTATTGCTATGCGCAGCAGTCCTATCTCGCTTTGTTGCAAGGGCAGGGAGGCGCTCTGGCGCTGGCCCGGAAGAGCCTGGAAAATTACGGCATGTTGCAGCAGGGCGGAGTGAGCCTGATTTTGGCATTGTTGCAGACGGGGAATAATGAAGAAGCCCAGCGGGAGATGGAGCGATGGGGCGGGCAGGCGTGGCCGGCTTTGAAGGGCATTACTTGCGGGGATATGGTGGGGTATAGGAAAAGGTTTTTTTGAACAGATATTTTAACGCAGCATTTAACTCATGTTTTTGAAGTAGTGTGCAACTATGATTTTTTTCTAACCACAGAGGGCACAGAGGTACACAGAGGTCTCACAGAGTCCTTGGAAAACTTGCTCTGTGGAAACTTTGTGTACCTCTGTGTCCTCTGTGGTTAATAAAAATTATTTGATAATCAAAGACTTATATCCGAGCGCCTCGCCATTTGAAGCGGCTACGAGGAAATACGCCCCTGGCGCCAGATCGTAAGGCAAGGTTACGGCATCGCCGGTCAGTATCGTACGGAAATGGACTTTGCCCGTCACATCCACCAGTCGCAGCTCGATATCAGTGGCTGAGGGTGTGCTAAACGCCACATTCACCACCTGATCATAAACCGGGTTGGGGTAGATATTCCAGGTAAAGCCGTTGCTTTCAAAAGACACCTGCACCAGGTCGGAATACGAGAAATGGCCGCTAAAATCCACTTGTTGGAGGCGGTAGTAAGATTTACCGGGGTAGGGGTTTTCGTCGAGGGTTTGGTATTTTAAAATAAAGCTGCTATTGCCTGCGCCGTCGATTTTGGCTACTTCTTCAAAATTCAGGCCGTCCTTGGTTTTTTCCACCACAAAAAAGTCGTTATCGGATTCGGTGGCGGTGCTCCATTCGAGGAGGACTTCATCACCGGTTACAGTGGCATTGAAGTAGAGCAGTTCGACGGGGAGGGGGTTAGCGGGGAGCGGCAAAGAGGAGCCGAGCGTAAAATCGCTAAAACTGGTTACGGGAGAATTGGTAGTAATAGTAGAAGCCATCGCATCGGCTGTTGCCGGGTGGTCAACCCATTGAGAGCCGTCATAGCGGGCCAACAGCAACGACGACGGATCCGTTACATTGCTACTGCCGCGCCAGCTCAGGGCGACAATGGCATTTGAAGTGCCGCTGGTTCTGCTTAAAGTCCAATATTCAATAGCGCTTACGTGATCGATACCCATGGCCCGGGTCATGGTATCCACAGGAGTGCCGCTAAAATATTCTGCCTGGAAAGTAGTCACACTAGTAAGCCCTGAAATGCCGACAGGAGCGTAGCCGATGGGCGATTTGCCGATGGGGAAAGTAAAGTCGTCGTCGCCAATTTTGGAAACGGGCCCTGCCACGAAAGAATTGTCGGAGGCGCCGAGGCCATCGGCGTCATCGTTGATAGTCAACAAGTTTGTGGGGGTGGTGGTCAAAACGCCGTCGACAAACAGACACAGTGTATTGACCGTGATGGGCATATCCAGGGTAAGCCCGCCGGGAGCGTTTACGATGAGACTGCTTACGGTGTTGGCATTGGGAGTAGTGGTAAAGACGCCGGTATTGCTGCCCTGGAATTCATAGTCGGCCTCGCTGCTGAAGGATTTGGTTCCTGTGTTTTGGACCGTGCCGCTTGGGCCCAGTCCATTTGCATTGGCCGTGGTCAGCTGGGCGCCCAGGTCGAGGATAAAATCGCCGGTAGAGCCGTCAATAACAGAAGTTCCAAAACTGACTTCTGTGCCGGAAGCGATATAAAAATGGATGTTATCGACAAATGTTGCGCCGCCTGATTTGGTGTATTGCTGGGGGGCTGCGCCTACAAAGAGGAAATAGCCGGAGCCTATGCTGCCGCTGATTTCTTTAATCGAACCTCCCGTGAAGGAAAAATTGCCGTATAACTCAAAAATACCATCACCCATGGCGCCGCCGGCGGCCATTTCAAGGGTTCCCCCGCTCATACTGAAATTGCCATTGACGGTAATTATTCGGCTGATATCGGCGTTTGCCATGCGAAAACGGCCGCCGGTTTGCGTGAAATCGCCAACGAGCGTTAAAAATTCTTGATTCAGGCGAACCAATCCCGTTCCCGTATTTTTGATTTCTATATCTCCCAGGATGAACATCTGACCGTTAGAAGGCAAAGGCTGAGCCCCGGTTTGGCCGGCGCTATTCCATACAATATTGCCGAATGTTTGACCTAACCCTCCGATATTGGTACTTACTCTTCCCGTTATTTCACAGGTTGAATTATTATTCCAACTGGCGGTGGGTATGCTGCCTCCATCCCTGGCGTGGTCGTATACGCCGCCGCTACCAACCTGGATGATGCTGGAGCCTTTGACGATTGTGCCGGAGTTAGTGATTGTGCCGTTTACGGTCAAATCGTAAGTACCTGCGCCGTTATTTATCGTTAGCGTATCGCCGCTATCTACGATTACCTTGCCACCCGCTTCAATTGTAGTTTGATCGACGGAAACACTAGCCGTTACCGTGACAACATGTGTGTTTTTGATGTTGATCAATCCATTGGCATTGGTGGGCGTACCTTCGGCCATGGTGGGAGTTAACCAAGTGCTGCCGTCAAACCGCTCCCAGGTTGAGAGGTCATTCCAGTTACCGGATGTTGCAGAGCGGTAATCGCCTACGGTTTGGCCATTTAGCAAGTTAAATGACAACAAGCCGGCGAAGGTAAGAGCGATGGTGAAGTGTGCTGAAAGTTTCATGGTGTAGTTGCTATGTTTAGTTTTTGGTAGTATGCAAATACAAGGTTATTAAAAACTTGGCATTTTCACAACGAATATGAACTCATAATGCTTTATTTTTCATATATTTATATTTTTTTAATACCAATAGAAAGGCAAATAAAGTCAACTAATTTGTTGAAAGTATGCAGATTTAGGATAAATTTAGGTAACAAACAAAAGTCCGGTATCGCACAAGTCAATATGCAATATGAACACCTCACTCATCGAAAAGGCAGAAACCCACCTGGCCACGCTACAGAAAAATGTAGCCCCGGCCAAAGGCGCCAAAGACCTCGCTATACAACTCGGGCGGCGCTACAACATACTCGATGAAACCCTGGAAGCCCTGGCACTGGCCGCTTTGTTTAACCAGGCGGATGACAAAACCCAGGCTTTGCAGTGGCTGCAAGCTCAGGGCGCCGCGTCCGGATTAGTTGATAAAGTTGGCGAGCTGCTGCAATCGCTGCACTCCGGCGACAAAAACCTCGATATGCCCCGGCAAATCCTGCGCGACGCCCGGTATTACCGCCTGCAGGACGGACAAGCCGGCGCCGAAGCCATGCTCAACGACCAGCGCAGGGAGTGGGAGAAAAAGGAAGGCCTGGTCTACGACGAAGCCACCTGGCCCGAAGTCGCCCGCAAGTATTGGAAACAACTGCGCTTCTATACCGGAGAAGCGGCGGCCCTAATGGACGATACCCGCCGCGAAGCCGCCAAAGCCTGGAAACAAAAAGATAAGGAAGAGGAAAAGGCTGACAAAAAGGATAATAAGAAGAAGAAAAAAGACAAAAAGGCCGTACCTGCCGGCGAGGATTTCCCCATCAGCGACAGCAAAAGTGTGCAGATGATGTTCAAGACTTCGCTGCGCAACCACATCGACCTGACCAATATTGCCGACAACAAGGCCAATATTATGCTCAGTATCAATGCGTTGATTATTACGATTCTAATTTCGCTACTGCCTACCAGCCTGCAGGGGCATACCTATTTACTGGCGCCTGTCGGCGTATTACTCGCTTCTTGCGTGGTGTCTATTATTTTTGCCACCCTGGCTACCCGTCCGGTAAAAACCGAAGGATTTACGAATATCGATAAGATCAAATCGGAGACTACCAACCTGTTTTTCTTCGGCAATTTTTATAAAATGAACCTTCCCGATTACAAGCAGGGCATGCGCCAAGTGATAGAAGACGAGGAGCTGATGGAAGATGCAATTATGACCGATTTGTTTTTTCTGGGCAAGGCGCTGGGGCAGAAGTTTAATCGCCTGCGCATTTGTTACAGTATATTTATGGTGGGTATTACGCTTACGGTGATTGCTTTTGCGGTGGCGTATGGGGTGAAGGGGTAGTTGTCGGTTGTCGGTTGTCGGTTGTCGGTTGTCGGTTGTCGGTTGTCGGTTTAAAGTTTAATTGGCAAAGATAAAGAACCGATAACTCACAACTGATAACTCACAACCCACAACTCACAACCGATAACTCACAACCGACAACGGACTACCTCCTCGGCGGCGAAACAAAGAAAGAAATTCCTCCGCAGAAGCGGTTATTGGTATTCATCGGCTGGCGGGCGCCGGTGGCGGGGTTTTCGAGTCGGGAATTAGCGTTGATAGCATAGCCGGCTTTAAATTCCAGCCAGGTCCAATTTGTGAGGCGTTGCTGGTAAGTTGTCGATAGCTCGATAGCGGCGTCGCGGAATTGGAGGGCGGCGGGGTTTACAGTAGCATTGGTTTGGACTTGTAGCCGTTGATCTTCGAGATAATACCTGTCGCTGAGGTATTCGGCGCCGAAGAGCAAGAGTTGGCTTTCCGAGAAATTATACCTGCCCATAATCTTGACCGGCAGCGTCGATTCAATTCCCCAGTGTTTATTAAAAGTGCGGTTATACATACCGAAAGGCAGGGCCATAAAGCCGCGGGCGTCGTATGAGAGGCGGAGGCCGAAGCCGTATTCGAGGTCCTGGCGGCGCTTGATGCCCCACAGACCTGCCAGGCTGTATTGGGCTTGTTTGCGGGTGGGGTGGAGAAAACCTTTCCAGTCGCCCTGCCAGCTCACGCTAGCGCGCCAACTGAGATAATTGCTTGCGTTGAGCGATTGGGTGAGGTACAGGGTGGCGACAGCCGTTTTGAGGTTGCGTTCGTCAAACCATTTCAGGGTGGGTTCGGTGCCGGGGCTTATCACGTCGAAGGCATAGCTTTGCAGACCGTAGTGTACGCCGGCGATCACCTTGGTTTTCGGTTTGTTGAGCAGGGGGGCTTTTAGTTTAAAATTAAAAATTTCGTTGCGTTTCACACTGCCCACGCCCTGTTCGCCCAGACGCAACTGGTAAGCCGGTTGATAGTTGTAATTAAGCAAAAGTCCTTTTGCCGGAGAGTTATTGGCCACGCCGGGTGTGCAGAAATTGGGTACGGGCGTATACAGCCCGGTTTCCACCTGCGCAGTAAGCAGCGAGGGCGCCAATAAACCGAAGCTTTTGAGGAGCAAGCGGCAGCAGCGGGGATAAGTGAGTTTGGGCATGTATTTGCTGTTGTGGGTTGTAGGTTGTAGGTTGTAAGTCCCCTACAACCTACAACCTACAACAAATATTATCTACCCCGGAATATTTTCTACGAACGAACAGTCACGCGCAGGGCGCGGAGGCCTTGCACGCCTTGCAGGCGTTCCAGTATGAGATCTTCTACCTCTTCATCGATAATGCCTTGGGCGATAAGATAATCGAGGTATTCGAGGTATTCGAGGCGATCTTTTTCGGCAGTATACACAATAGCAATTTTGCCGGCCTGGCGCAGTCGTTCGTTGCGGCCTTCGATCAGGGCTTTATCGATGCGTTTTTTGATAATTTCGTAGCGCACATTATAGGCGCCGTCCACGTCGAAGCGTTTTTCGTCCATGCGGAAGCGTATCGAAATGGGTTGGCTGTACACGAAAATCAGTTGAGCGGTTTGCAGGGGCAGGGGTATCTCGTTGCGCATCTGGGCAACCCGGCGGGTAATGTGGCACATAGCGAGTAGTTGCCAGAGGCGCAGGTTGTGGAGGTGGAGGGTCGAAAAATTGCCGGTACGAAGAAGAGATTGTCCGGCGTAAATTTCAAATTCTACGCCATCGGTTTTATATTTTTCAAAATAGTGGGGCGTCATTTGCTGGGCGCGGGTATCTTCCACTTCGAGATATTCGGAAATAGTATCGTTGATATGCGACACGCTTTGTTCGTAATCTTTCCGATGGCGGTAAATCACTTGATGGTGGGGATCGATGCGGCTAAAATAGCGCTCGATTTCCAGGGGCAGGGCGTTGTCGCGTTGGGTTAATTCGTGGAAGAGAGGGTGGATTTCATTAGTAATAAAATCCATGAGCCGGGGCTCGTCATTTGAGCGGATTTCCTTACTGATCTCCTCGATTTGGTGCTGGGTTTGCTGTAAAAAATATTGCACCAGTGGAAAATCGAGAAAGCTACCGGCGCTTATTAATACCTTTTCGATGCATTTGAGGTTGTCGATAAAATCCTCCTGGATAGCGGCACTTCCCGGTACCTGCAAGCTTTGTCGTAAATAGAGTTGGCATTTTCGGTGCTGATGAGGCATTCCTGGCATTCGGCCAGCAGGTCGTTGCGGAGTTGGTATTTGCGCAGGATGGCGTCTTTTTCAATGAGTTTGTATTTGAGTCTGGAAAGGCTTTCTTCTCGGGTGATATCGATAAATTCCATAGCTGCCAGGCCATGAATTTCAAAATGAGAGGGTGGCAGCAACTTCATCCAGGCGTCGGTATCGTATATATTTGCCAGTAATTCGTTGATTTGTTGCGGGCTATGGGGGGTAGGTTTTTTGAGTGGAATGACGTCGGTAAATTCGTGGATGAGTTTGGCCCTGAAATGCCGGCACAAATTCGAATCAGGGCATTGAACTGTAAGCACGATATTGGGGTCGAGGTCGATTTTTTGGCCGTAGCATTTGTTGAGGATAATGGCGCAAATGCCCACCATAATCGTAGCTTGAACTTGTGTGGGGGTTTGGCTAAAATGATAAACCACATTGCTTTTGGTAATTTGCCGTTCCATAGCCGGCGTTTGGTAGAAGGGCACAGCCTCGAAGGGTTTGCCGGCTTTGGCCAGTTGGGTGTCGCGCAGCGATAGGGGGAATAGCCCGGCCAGCAGCAGCGAGATGGTATCCTGGTGCGCTGCCATTTCGTTTATATGGTCGAAGGGCTCGTTTAATTCGGGGGCCTTTTCCACCCGGGCCATGATTTCGCGGGCGAGCAGGGCTTCGGCGGGGTCGGGGCTTTTTAATTTTTTGAGCCATTTGCGGATGAGGGGCGCAAAACTGAGCCGGGTGGTATAGGGTGACAGCATGAAGCCGTGCTGGCGGAATTCTTCTTCCGTGAAGTTGGTTGATACTACTTTATTTTCCGCCGGCGATATCGCTATCATTTCTTCGATATTCGCGGGGTTTTCAGGTATGCGGGCTACCATGGCTTGGGTTTTTAATTTGCTGATGTGCTGATGTGCTGATGTGCTGATTTGCTGATTTGCTGATTTGCTGATGTGCTGATGTGCTGATTTGCTGATTTGCTGATGTGCTGATGTGCTGATGTGCTGATGTGCTGATGTGCTGATGTGCTGATGTGCTGATGTGCTGATGTGCTGATGTGCTGATGTGCTGATGTG
>Ga0209573_1002232_pt1 | contig 25763 bp, 19 predicted proteins | sample TNRBio252014_DNA_FD_185870 | JGI IMG/M metagenome (GOLD analysis project Ga0209573, IMG submission 185870) | Wastewater treatment Type I Accumulibacter community from EBPR Bioreactor in Madison, WI, USA - TNR Reactor_6/25/2014_ DNA (SPAdes)... | ecosystem: Engineered > Bioreactor > EBPR >... | reverse complement strand
ATGCGCTCCATGACAGTAAGCGAAGCCATCGAGCACCTCGTCTATGACGCGCTTTCAGAAACCCATGGCGGTTGGGAGAACAACGAGGGTGCCTACGGCGAGTTCATTTTCGACGTCCCGGCTCAGGAGATCCGGCTCGACTATAACGAGCGCATCACCGCCTCTGAATATTACGCCCACACGTTCTGAGAGGAGGCGGACATGGCTCATCCCTATCATCATGCACTGTCGTCCCAGAAGAAATGGGGCGGCAGCATTGAAGACACCATCCAGATCCACGCCTGGTTTGATGCCTCGAAGGAGATCATCGCGGACTTCCGGCACCGGGCGCTACGCCATCACGCCGAAGGGATATTTATGGCGGAGACCCTGTTCGGCCAAACCATCACGCTTTCGTCCGGTCGCATCATCCCGACGCGCTGGGTTGGCGAGCAGCATGTCACTGAGGACCTCGGCTTCATCCCGAGCTTTGCTGACTGGGTCCGATCGATCCAGCCTGCGCCGTGGATGGGGCGAACGCCGAAGATCGAGGCTGATCTCGATCCCCATCTCCTGATGCGGGAGATCCCCCATGCCTGAGGTGATCAAAACCACTGTCTACACCCTCGGGGAACTCGACAGCCACGCAAAGGAGCGCGCTCGTGACTGGTACAGGCAGGCATCAAGCCATGACGATTGGCACGAGTTCATTTTTGAGGATTTCGAGAGGGTCTGCGCCATCCTCGGCGTCTCCCTGAAAACCCGCCCTGTTCGTCTCTACGGAGGCGGGACACGGCAAGAGCCGTGCATCTGGTTCTCGGGGTTTTCCAGTCAGGGCGATGGGGGGTGTTTCGAGGGCGCGTATCGGTATCGCAATGGCGCGGCGCGGGAGATCCGTGCCTATGCGCCCCAGGACCAGCGCCTCGCCAAGATCGCTGACGCCCTGCAACAGGTCCAGCGCAAGAACCTCTATACGCTGGAAGCCACCATCACCCATTACGGGCGCTACACTCACGAGTACTGCATGGCGATCAGCGTCGAGCGTGCCAGCGAAACCGGGCAACCACCGACGGAGGGCGCACAAGAGATCGTCATCGAAGCCCTGCGGGATCTCGCCCGCTGGCTATACCGCCAGCTCGAACGAGAATTCGACTACCAAAACTCAGATGAGGTGGTCGACGAGAGCATCGAGGCGAACGGGTACACTTTCACCGAGGAAGGACGCCGGTTCGGGTGAGTGCAGGAACGCGCTTGAGCGGTTCAGTGCTTGAAACAATTCTCGCGATGCCACGCCAGAAACTGCGGATGGGGCCGGTCCTTCAGACTGACTGGCGGCACCGCGAAACCGGATCGGTTGATGAAGGTGCGAACGCCATCAGGGTCATTCGCCTGGCGGGAAATCAGGATCTCAAGATTGTCGCCGAGGCTGATCAGGCCTCGGTCAAACATCCAATGCGCGGTTCCTGAGAGTGCCAGCCCGTTGTGCACCGTATCCGGACCGTTCGCCTCGACCGGCCGGATATGAGCGGCATTCACCTCGGCCCGTCCGCCACCGTTGATCAGCTTGAGGCCGGTCACGGCGCACCGCTCGTCATAGGCCCGGAGCACGATCCGGCGAAAGACGCGATCGCGAACGGCGCGCGATGTCAGCTGCAGCACCCGATCCCGCTCTTGCTCGAAGACATAGGGTGTTTGCCCTTCTTCGAAACCGGAGAGCTCGCTCAGTTTGCCCTCCCGCGGCAGGAGTGGCGCGTGATCATCGAGCCCACGATCTACGATGCGATAGAAGTCGGCATCGGAAATGGGGCGCACTGCCGACTGGGCCCGCCCCGAGAGTTTGCCCTCATCATTCAGCAAGCCGCGCTCGATTGGGCCGTCCACATCGTTGAACGCAACCGGATGGGCGAAGTCGAGATAGGAGTTCGGCTCGATCAGCGCGAGGAACATCTCGGGCGCTTTTGGATCCGGAATGATCTGCTGCACCCGAGCGATGGCGAAGTATCCGCGTGACCCGCGGACCTTGGTGGGCTCGAGATACAGGATCCAGTCACCGATGCTGGGTTTGGCCCGGCCGAGATACTGCTTCGGAAACTGATACTGCACCGCCGGACTGTCGTCGTAGATTGAGTCTGATCGGTGCATGAAAACGCAATGAGTCATGGCGCGAGCCTAAACCAGCAACGCCGCGGTCGCCAGGCTGATCAGTGCTTCAAAATGGGTTGCAACGAGGCATCGGTATCGAGCCGCAAGGCGGCGTGCCAGAGCGAGGTCTTGGCATAGAAATTGTCGCGAGACGCCACACGCTCCTCGCCGATGACCTGGAGCAGTCCAAGCCAGCAGAGTGGGCGCAGAACTTCGACATCGAGTTGTCCGGCGATCGGATCGTAGCGCGGGCCCGAATCTGGCGACCCATACAACACCTCGCGCAGCCGCCCGGCTGAGACGCCTCCATCAGCCTCGACATTGATCACATTGAGGAAGATGTCCCAATTGCCGAAAAGCCGCTCCTCCTTCAGCCGCGAGTGGCGAGCATGATCCACCCGGAACAGGTAGAATGGCGCGACAAGCCCGAACAACCGACCCGGCTGTGCAACGAAGGTCTTGCCGAACGGCGTTAGACGGAATTCGCCCTTGAAATGTCGACCGATCTTGAGCGCCAGCATGATGTCGTGCAACTCGGCCAAGGGGAAAAAGTCCCATTCGTTGAGGACTTTGTTGACGGCATAAAGATCGGCAGGCCGATGTCCCGGCCAGTCGAATGCCTCGGCTGCCCACTGAACAAAAACGCGCTTGAACGCACCGGATGGCGTCAGACCGATCGGGCCATTCTCGGCGATATAAGCGAATGTTTTATCGAGCCCTCCGATCAGAGGCGAATATGCCAATGCGGGATGGGTGTCGGAAAGTTCAAGAAGCGGATTGAAGGCCATTCTGCATTCTATCAACAATTTCCGCTTCGCCCACTATACGGTCGGTCAGGGGAATATTTCCAGAGTCAGAAAGCGGACACTTTGCACAAGCGGACGAGGCCTGGCACATCAGGTTAGATCGCTGCCTTTCTCCGTCGTCCATTCAGGAATGCTGCAATTGCGAGGGCCTTGATCAGTGCAGCAGCAATCAGAATGGGCCAGATGGCTGTAGGCGAGGCTTCGCGGATCAGGCCGAAGACGGCGGGCGCAAAAGCGTAGGTTGCCTGCGCTATCGCCACGATCAGGGGCACCACGCGCACTACATCCTCCTTGGCGAACTCAACCTGCGCAATCAGTGGCGGGAATGAAGTGGCGTTGCCGATACCAAAGCCGAACAGCAGTACGCCGACAAGGATAATGACCGGGGATTGCAGGCCGGACAGCATCAACGCGCCAATGCCGACGATCTGAATGGTGTAGCTCATCGCGGCCCAGAGCCTGCGATCTGCCCCGGTGGGCATCAGCCAACCGAAAGCTGTGCGCCCGACAATGGCAGAGGCGGTGGCAAGTCCGGCCGCTATCCCCGCCCATCCGGTTCCGAGCGCAGGAACAATCAGCGAGAACAGATGTGCGAGCAACCCGATCTGTGCAAACAGCCCCAGCGCCATGCCTGCGGCCAGCGTCTGAAATTGTCTGTTTTGCCAAAGCATATGGCCCGGAAGCGCCGCGACGCTTGCAGCGGGCGTCGTGGCGATTGAAGACGCCGCTGCCTCGCCATCCGGACGTTGACCGAGCTGTTCTGGCGTGCGTGAGATGACCATCGTCGCCAGCCACCAGATCACGAAAACAGTGACGATGCCGACGAGCATGGTCGCCCTGGCAAAGCCAACCCACTCGATCAGCACCACCCAGAGCGGAGAAAAGATGATGCCGCCCACACTGGCACCATTGTAGGCGGTGGTGAGCGCCTTAGGCCGATGACGGACAAACCACGGAGCGACGATGGCGTTGATCGCCGCAGCGCCCAGCGTCACCCAGCCACAGCCCGTCAGCAGTGTGGCGGCGAATAACTGCCAAGGCAGATCCGCAATGGCCCAGCCGATCAGGCCGACAGACAGCGACAGACTGCCGGCGCGCGTGACATTGGCCAGCCCGAAGCGCCGGTAGAATTTCGGCAGATTTGCGACAACAAGTGCACCGCAGAGATAGTGCACGGTGACGGCGGTAGATGTCAGCGCGATGGACCAGCCTCGCGCTTCGCGCACAGCATGAAGATAAACCGGCGGACCGTAGAACCCGAGACCCCAGCCGAAGACCGCCACGACAAATGCCCCGGCAACAACGCGCCAGCCATAGAAGGCGGAAGATGTGGGAGAGCCGGAATAGGACATGGATGAAACCTCGATGCACATTGCATTGGCGCATCTTCTAGCGGAAGCTGAGGTTTGGATGCTTCGGCGTGGAACGAAGCATTGCGCGGCAAAAGATGCTACGTTCATTGCATGAAAGAAGGCCCTGATATCACGAATGTGGCAGCGCTTGTCGGCGATCCCGCACGCGCGAATATGCTGTCCGCCCTGATGTCAGGCCTCGCGCTGACCGCTGGCGAGTTGGCACGGGAGGCGCATGTCACCGCCCCGACTGCCAGTGCACATTTATCAAAACTGCGGGAGGCCAGCCTCGTGACCATGGTCGTGCAGGGGAGACATCGCTATTTCCGGCTGGCGGGTTCCGATGTTGCCGCCGCGCTCGAAGGACTGATGGACCTTGCCGCGCGCACAGGAAGTCTGCGCACGCGCCCTGGCCCGCGGGATGCCGCAATGCGCGCGGCGCGCATCTGCTACGATCACCTCGCTGGCAAAGCAGGCGTTCGGCTCTACGATGCACTGATCACCCAAGGCGTCGTCATGGTTTCGACTGAAGGGCTGAGCCTGTCTCCTGCCGGGCGGGCGCGCTTCGTTGCCGAGGGCTTCGACCTTGAAGCGATGCAGGCCAACAACAGGGCGCTCTGTCGCACCTGTCTGGATTGGAGCGAGCGACGGTCACATCTCGCTGGTCCGCTGGCGAAAGCGTTACTGGATTTGTTCTTCGCACGTGGCTGGGTTCACCGCGAAACAAGCAGCCGGGCAATCCGATTCAGCAAGGCAGGACAGGCCGCTTTCGAGGCATTCATTGTGACGCCAACGCCGGACTTCGTAAGAACCAGCACCCGGTCAATTGCCTGATCCAGTTGGGGGTGCTTTCGTCTCGAATGCGCCCTCGTTCAAGTCATTCCCGATCCCGAGTGAGATGCTCGAAAGCCGACACTCTTCGTTCGGAGCGAGGCTTCATCATACGTCTTCCTTCACGTTCCAGAGGTCGTCGGGGCCTAGATAAACGAGATCTAGTTGCTCGCCTTGTGCCGCGACGGTGGCCCGCAGAAGTCCTCGACGATCCGCGTTCAATGCGTAGGGGAGGACGCCATGCGACAATCCTTCAGGAGATAGGATCAGAGGCTGGCCGTTCCAGTGATGCAGGGAAACAGGTGATCCTGGAGGAGGAGGCGCGGTGGTCCAGTTTACATTCGCCAAGTAGGTGCGCTCCGACCATGTGCGGTCGGCACGTGGCGCGAACTCCTGTACAAAGTCGAGCCAGAGACTTCGTGTCTCCAGTGTGGGCCAGTCCGGCTGGGCGGCAAACTCAGCGACTTCGGGCGACCGGAGCCAGTTTTTCAACTCCTGTCCGGTGGCGAATGTCGCCCCCGTATCATTTACGGCTTTGATAGCGGCGAGGCGCGAGTTGAATCCAGCTTGCATCAGGATCGAGACTGACCGGTTCATGGTGCCGGTTTCGACCGCAGACAGCGCTAGACCAAGCTCATGATCTTCTAGCGCGGCAACCGCGCCGAGACTGCCAACGACATCGCCATTTGCAGTAGCGCGAACGCGTAGCGCCTCCATGGCCCACGGCAGGCGATAGACAAGGCCATCTTCGATGAACCGCAAGCAGTCTCCGTCGCCGTTGGCGACCAAGGCCGCCAGAGGCTCTCCGCGAAGCCAAATGCGCAGAATGTCGCGCCAGTTGACGGGCAGTGGATCCGGCGAGAAGGGATGGAAAGGGAATACACGCTCGGCAATGCCGGTAATTGCAGCGATCGCCGCATCGTTGTCGCCAATAAGCAGAGCGCCGTTCGCTTGGACAAGCAAATGATTGGCCTCCGGTGCGATGGCATCCAGAGCTTGGCCTGCTGCCAAGCCAAGGCCCGCGAGGAAGTAGCCTTTGCGCTTTGCCGGGGTGGAGTTGGCCCAGATATGCTGACTTCGGGTCAACAGCGTCGACTTAAAAGCGATGCGATCTTCGTTCGAAGTTCGCAGAAGCCGGCGCTGCCATAAAGATGATTGTAGGATCGCGTCGAGCGTCGCCTCGATGTCGGCATCCGGCACATCTTCTTCGCCAATGAGGCTGAGGATCGCAGTGTCGAGCGTCGCGAGGTGCGTTTCCCATTGCTTCCGTGCGTCATCCCGGTCTTTAGGCTTTTCGCCCGGCACCTCTGGAAAGTTCCAGGCAGCCGCGTTGTTGACGACGTACTCCGTCAGATGATTGAGGTCACCGCCGACGATTTTGTGCATGCGCAGGAGAAGGGCCGTGAGCAATTGGATCAGGCCGCTTTCCATCTCCCGGGCGCCAGGGTCTCCAATCAGCTGGACCCATTCGTTGTGCTTTTTGCTCCGCCGATCCTCGAAGATCGGGAAAAGGACAAGGCCTTCGACGTCGATATAGGCTCGGCCGGCGCGCCCAATGACATTCTTGAACTCTGAGACCTTGATCATCTCGCCATTGCGATAAAGCGAGTGCATGACGACAGCGGTGGCCGACAGGTTCAGCCCCTGGGCAAGGGTCGGCGACGAGATCGTGACTTTGAGGACGCCGTCGCGAAGGAGACGTTCGACTTCCTTCCGGTAGGCCGTGGGCAGAGCGCCGTGATGGAGCGCAACGCCGAGCCGGAGGCATTTCAGAATATCGCTATTTGGGCCTAGCCATTCTTCTCCCAAAGCGATGGCCGTCTGGAGCGCCGCAGGATCCACTGCTAGGAGCGACGACAGCGCGCCGCGTTCGTGCAAATCGACGATGACCTCGGCGTATGGCTCCACGCTACGACGTTGCGGGCAATAGATGAGGACCGTTTGCCCTTCTTCTACCAGGCGCCAAGCCGTGGCGAGACAAAACTCTCGTTGGTCACAGGGGAATATCTTCGTCCGCTTCCTTTTTGGTTTGACGAAAAGCTGCGGAATGAAGCCTGTAAAGAACCGGGGCACGAACGGGCGTTCGTCATCGACACGGAGGTTCAGGCGTGCATTCGGGTTGTTCCAGCCGATTTCTCCGAACCGGAGGCGCGTTGGGCGCCAATCGTTTTTGACAGGCCCGCCAGCCTGATCGCGGCGTAGCCATGCGGAGAAATCCTCCAGCTGATCTCCATCGGGGAGGATTGCGGAGAGGCACACGATCCGGCGCTGATCGGCGTCTTGTCGTCGAAGCAAGCGCTGAATCTGGACTTCGTAACGAACTTCACGTTCGCCCGGGCCGATCATATGGCCTTCGTCGAAAATCAGCAGACCGACATCGTCGAGCAGTGAAGGATCATTGCGAAGCGCGAAATCGATCTTCTCCGGTGTGGCGACTACGATGTCGCGTTCACGAATAGCGTCTTCATCGAACCCGGAGACCCCGATGTTCCCATAAAGAGCCGAAATCGTCTTACCGAGTGGTCCAAAGGTTCGTTGTAGGTTTGCTTCCGTCTGGGCTGAGAGAGCCCTTAGCGGTGTCACAAACATGACCCTCCGGCCGCCTGCAAGGCACCGGAGAATGCATAGCTCCGCGACTCGGGTTTTGCCGGCGCTGGTCGGCAGTGAGACGACGAGATTATCCGACTGATCGACGGCGCGAGCCGCCGCCTCGATCTGCGACGGCCAAAGATCTATTTCTGCCCTCGACCGGCAGGTGAGCGACGCAATCAAGATCGATCGCAAACGTAGCCAGTCGGCTGCCGCACCGCCCGTGGGAGCTAGAGGGACCCTTTCATGAAAGGTATTGGACCAGAGGTCGGAGAGAAGATGAATAGCGACCCGGTGCGCCCACCATTGCGGGAGGAGGTTGAGCTCGGCACAGATGGAAAGGCTGTTCCGCAGTCGCGCGATTGCTTGTTCGACTAAGGCACGCTCGCCGCGGTCGAGGGCTAAAAGGAAAATCGAGATGGCGCCAAAAAAGTTGTCGGTGAGCGCAATGTCCAGCCCTTCCCAAAGGAAGTCATGACCGTCGCGGTCGGGAGCTGCTTCGTCAACTGGTTGAATGGGTTCGAGCGCGAGCCGCTCTTGAAACAGGCCTGAGATCCGCGCATCAGATCCTTTTCCATCAAGGCGATAATTATGGACCCGTGCGCGGAGACCATTGATATCCCGGCGCATCAGCTGCGCTAAAGCGCGCTCGAGTGGCGAGAAGTTCTCTTCGTTTATGACGATCGCAAGAAGCGAGTAGGCTCGGGCGGAAAGCTGCGCGAGATGATAGCTGGCGGCCGCCATGACGAAATGGAAGTCCCGATCCGCTTCGCCGCGATTACCCTTGGCCATCACCGATTCAAGGGCGGTCGCAGCCTGCGCGAAGGCGACCCGCGCCTGATTGGCATCACCACCCATCTCAAGCATGCGAAGGCCAAGACCGAGGAGACCGTAGGCGTAGCTATGAAGATCGAAGCTGAGCTGCGGCGAGAACTGTGGCGCGTCGGGTGGTAGAACGCCGCCTCGCCATATCATGGCGCGGGCCTGCCCTTGCGCGATGAGTCTGCCCCGAAAGCCGGCTGCAGCCGCTTCGGTGATGGCGGTCGAGATGGCGTCAGGGTTGGTTGGCATTGGCGATCACACGATCATAGACAGCGCCGACAAAGGCCGCATGGCCATCGACGTGGAGACCGACGCCCCACTGATTGATTGGTCCCGGGTAGGCTTGAAGTGACTGCGTCAGCAATGTTTGCGGCGCGTTGCCCGAGAACGTGAACAGCAGATGCTGCACACTGGCCAACGGGATGCCATGACGCACAAGCGCATCATCGATTGCGTCCGCCAGCGGCTCGTTCGCAAGTTCGAGAAGACGCGCGGATATGAACGACAGCGCGTGTGATGACGGCCGTCCATTGTCTTTATCAAGGCCAGCACGCGCCTCCATGAGAGTCTGCGCGCGAAGAGAGGCTCGGCTCTTTGCCTCGGTCTTGAGGAAGCGAAGTCGTTGTGTAGCTTGGTCGAGGACCATGCCGATCACGTCGTCACCGCGCATTGCCATGTTGCGGTGATCTTTCCATCGCAGACGCTTGATCGGAGCGCGATAGCCGCTGTGCGCATCGATCCATTCGGTCGCGTAGATCTCCCCGAGATCACCGGACCGGATTTGCTTTGTCTGAGGCAACAACCCTGTGACCAGATCGGCAGCCCCCGGCTTGCCGAGGCGACGCAATGCGCGTGCGACGCGCTCTTCCGCCGCATAGTGCCCAGGCACAGCGGCGGCGGATAGCTGGACGCCCGTCGAGCGGTCGGCGGGGCGACCGGTCTTGATGTGGAGGCGGTGGTTGCCGAGTGGAGTATCGGCTCCATCACACCAGTCGTTGAATTGCACCATGCGCTCATACCCTCTCGATTAAGCGCGGCGCAGCATTCGCGGGATGTGGACGCGGTGAAAGCCGTGCGTCTGCACTTGCCGGCGGAGCTTGGGGGTATCGTTGACACCGAACGCGATGGCCGCTTTCAGGGGACTGGCAAAGGTCGCGTAGAACGTCCAGCGAGCGTCCTTCGGCAGAGGCGCGTTCTGCCGTCGGTCGGTGATGACGACATCGCGGGGGTCTTTCGTATTGCGAAAGGCATGGAAGGTGATCCAGTCGGGCCGCTTGTAGCGTGCCGCCTTGCTGAAGGGCACCGACTGAACCTTCACGTCGCTTTGGTCGAGAACCCAATCGCGTTGCTCTAGTATCTGCCTGACCATGTGGCCGACCATTTGCTTGACGCGGTCAATCAGGACGTCTTCGCGGAACTCCTCCAGAAGCTGCTCTTCAATGCCTTCGACGGCAGGTTTTCCAAGCTCTGAGGCCATCTCCAGGCGAGCGATAGTGGCAGGCCGCGTAAGAAACGACCAAATGCGCTGGCCGATGTCGGACTCCGACAGCGAAGTGAATTTTTCCGGATTGTAGCGAAGCATGATAAGGCCTCCTTGACCGGGCATAATTGGCCGGTCATAAATGCCTAGTCAAGGGCACCGCATGTTGAATCGCTCAGTCTGCCGGTTTGCCGCTCGTGTGCCGCTCCGATTCCGGTCGGCTGCCTCACGCTAGGGTCGCTTCTCCGTGTAGATTTGGGTCATCGAAAACGTGGAATGGGGTTGAGATGAAGAAGGTTGTGCCGAACGGGAAGGTCGTGAAAGCCTTGAGGGAGCAGCTAGAGAGACTGTCGACCCAAAAGGAAATGGCGAATGAAATCGGGGTCAGCATTCGGATGCTTCGCATGATCGAGAATGAGAATGCGCCGATTGCAGTATCGACGGCCGATCGGCTGGCAAAAGCGCTGCAAGTTCATCGGGAGCGCATTATCCTCGTCTCGGACCCGTTGGAGATGGCGCCGACGGGAGGCGCGCCGGATGTCTTCTCCACGTTGATGGAGGATGAAGACCGGCTCATACCCCGCAACGACTATGACATCGCCAGTGCGACGACGGATGAAGGCGCGCTCTATACAGAGGCGGCCCGTTCGCACGACGTGGCCTGCATCATCGAGACGACGCTTGATGAGGAAACGGGTGCCTATGCGCAGGAGCTGTTCGATATCCTCGTCGGCTTGTCCTGGTCGCAACGCGATATTCTAGTAGACATTCCCCCTGCGATGGAGATCGCGGTTCGTCGGCGTATCCGACAGCTCATTGTTCTTCTCAAGGGCAACGATATCTGGATCTATCACACCTCGGTCTTGAGAAGATTGCCGGAGCGCTACACGGTCGCACCGGCAGACGAGCCTTGCTCGTATCAAAGCCGTCAGGTCGTGGCGCTGGGTCCGCCGGGTGAATTTGGCGAGACCACCATGCATGTGCCGATCGATCATGGCCAGCCGTTCATCCTTCCGGCGTGGCGCAAGCTTCGCAAGAGCGACAGTGCGGAGGTAGCGAAAACTTCGTGATGGGAAGCAATCGTTTGATCGTCGATCTGTTGGGCGCGCTGAAATCGAATAAAAGTGCATTTGACGGAAGCCCGGGGGGCATATGAAGTTTAAGCTGGAAAATACTTTCGAGGACAATCTCGCCTTGTTTCAGGCTGAGGCCGAGCAGATCGATCCCGAATGCGCGAAGATCCTCTTTGACAATTTGCACCTCCTGGATTCTGGAGGTGACACCGCGCCAAGCCGGGCAACGATCGGCGAGTTTCACAAGGCGGTACTGGCTGCACTTGATGGTCTGTCCAACGCTGCGGCCGAGGACAAGGCATGACGCGGTATTTCCTTGGCAGTCTTTTCATCGAGGGTTTTCGCGGGATCAACAATGACGGCGACCCGCTCGTCCTCAAATTCAAATCCGACGCCGTCAACTCGGTCCATGCGCCGAACGGCGTCGGTAAAAGTTCCATCTTCGAAGCCGTTTGCTTCGCGATCCACGGCATCGTTCCGCGCCTGAGGGCGCTCCAGGAAGCCGAGCAGGGCGACAGCTATATCGTCAATCGCTTTCATCCTGGGCAGCAGGCGACGATCGACCTGATATTCGCCAGCGATGACGGATCCCCGGATGTGGCGATCAAGGTGGTGCGAGCTGCCAATGGTGCGCGCCTGGTGACTTCCCCGAGCGGTCATGCCGATCCGCAGCAGTTCCTCGCTGGTCTGCAGGAGGATTTCGTCCTCGTCGACTATAATCGGTTCGCGAAGCTCGTCGACATCTCCGCTTTGGAGCGGGGGCGTTCTTTCGCATCGCTCGTGGGACTGAGCCGATACTCCCGACTGCGTCAGACTCTCGACGGCGTCAAGCGAACGCAAAACGTCAACAGTGATCTGGGCCTTTCCGCGCTCGATGCTGAAGTGACCACGGGCGCGCGCGCATTGAGTGCGATTGAGCGGCGGGTCATTGCCGCCCACGACGAGGTCGCCGGGGCGGGAGGCGCCGCTGTTGATAAGCTTGCCGATCTGAAGACAGCGGTGACGGCCGCCTTGTCCGCCATCGCCTTGCTCAAGCCATTGGTCGGCGAGGGCTCGGTCATGGATTTGGATTTCGACGCCGCGGGACTCGCGATCGAGAAGGAGGAAGGCGGGGAAGCGCGAAAGACGCTGGATGCGCTGACCAGCTCGGTCATATCGCTGTCGGGGCTAGAGGTCACGGCGGACGAACTTGCCGATCTCGATCGGCTGCTCGAGCTGGCCGGAAAGAGAGACGACGCGGTGCGCAGCGTCGGCGCGGAATCATTGCATGCCCTTTTGCGCGATGCGCTGGCTGTCGTGTCCGGCGCCGATTGGCACGATCCGAATCAATGCCCGGTTTGCGAAGCTAAAAGTGGCGACCCGCTAAAGCCGCGGCTGGAGAGCAAGATCGCCAAATACGATGCCGCCGCCCAACTGGGCACCGAACTCGTCAAGGATGTCGCCACGGCACCCGGGGTCGCAAAGCTCCGTCAGCTTGAAGAGGCGGCGGCGATGGGGATCGCGACGGGCGATCGATTGCATGTCGCGTTCGACTTGGCGGCCAAGAAGGGCGATGTGACGACGTCCGACCTGGAGAGTATCAAGGCGCGTCTCGGGGGCCTCGAAACGCAGCGCGGCGAGACTCTTTCCCGGGTGCAGGGCGAGGCTGGCGCGTTGCAGGCGCGGTTGCCGCCGTCATTGGTGCAGGTGACCCGTATCCTCAGCATTGCAAAGCAGTTCCGTGATGCCGTCCTGGAATACGAGACTGGAGCGCCGGCACTCAAAGCGAAACAGGACAAGCTCAATCTGCTGAACCGGTGGAAGACGTTCATTACGCGCGCCGGCCAGAGCTTCGCCGACGCCGAGGCGGCGCTGGCTAACGAGCGGATTGGCGAGATTCAGACAGCCTGCCAGGATCTGTTCGCTCGCTTCGTGCGCGGCGGGCCTGATGTGAAGCCGACCCTGAGCCGGGCTCAAAACAGCGAGAATGTTGATCTGAAGCTCGCGGACTTTTTCGGCCTTCAGGATCTCAGCGCCCGGGCTCTCCTATCGGAAAGCTATCGCAACGCTGTTGCGGCCGCGATTTTCCTGGCGGCTGCGACCAAGCATAGTGGCGTTCCGCGGTTCATGGTGCTTGATGACGTGACGTCCAGTTTCGACGCTGGTCACCAGTTCGCGCTGATGGATGCTGTGCGGACGTTGCTGCGCTATGGCGCTGTGCCGGACGGGCTTCAGTTCATTTTCCTGAGCCATGACACCAGTCTGGAGAAATACTTCGACAAGCTGAACGGCACCGGGGATTGGCATCACCAGAAGTTACAAGGCATGCCGCCGAAGGGGCGGCTGATGGTATCGGCCCAGGAGGCTGATCGCCTCAAGGCGCAGGCGTTGCAGCACCTGAATGCCGGCCAGATCGATATAGGCGCACCGTTTCTGCGGCAGTATCTCGAGTACAAGCTGGGGCAGATTATCGCCAAGTTGGAGGTCCCGGTACCACCGGACTACGCCACCCGTGGCGACAAGCGGACGCTCTCGACCTACATCGACGCGATCGGCGAGGCAGTAAAGCTGTATCACGCGGCCAATCGGTGTGTGCTTACGCCTCAGCAGATCACCGATCTCCAAAGCCATCACGTACCATCGATCGTTGGCAATTTCGTCAGCCACTACGAGACCGGGGCGGGGACGCCATTCAACGCTTACGCCTTGTTGGGCGTGCTGCAGAGTATCGATGATCTCGCGGACTGCTTCACCTATGTGGATCCGAGCAACAACCAGAGCCGCTTTTACCGCCGGTTAGACCGGCGCTAGGCTGAGGGGCTCGGTTGCGCGCTTGTTGATCCGCAAGCAGCGTTAATCGAAGTCCGGATCTGGATAGCGCTTCTGATGACGTAGCGCATGATGTTCCACCAGACTGGAGTTGACCCGGTTTCGTGGACACCCTTGAAGTCATTTTCTGGAGTGTCCCATGCCTCGTTTCCGAAGTGCTTATCCGCCGGAGTTCCGGCGACAGATGGTGGAGTTGGTCCGATCCGGACGAACTCCTGAAGAGTTGGCTCGCGAGTTCGAACCAACCGCACAGTCCATAGCTACGTGGGTGAAGCAGGCCGAGCGAGATGCCGGCAAACGAACCGACGGCCCGACGTCGGCGGAGCGCGAAGAACTGATCCGCCTTCGTCGCGAGAACCAGCGTTTGCGTCAGGAGCGCGATATCCTGTCAAAGGCGGCGGCCTGGTTCGCGCGGGAGAGCAAGGCGAACCCGAACGGGTTTTCCGGTTCATGAGCGCGCACCAGGCCACCTTCCCGATCAGGACCATGGCCCGTGTCTTCAAGGTCTCCGCGTCAGGCTATTATGCTTGGCGCGGCAGGCCGGCCTCGGCGCGGGCAACCGCCGACCTCGATCTCACGCGGAAGATCCGCACCATCCATGGGTCTTCGCGCAAAACCTACGGTGCACCGCGGATCCATGCCGAGTTCAAGGCTGAAGGCGTCGCCATAGGCAAGAAGCGCGTCGCGCGGCTTATGAAGGCTGCCGGGATTGTTGGCGCCAGCCGGCGCAGGAGTGTCACGACGACACGGCGTGACCCGGAGCATCGCCCCGCTCATGACCTCGTGCGCCGGAACTTCTTCGCGGAGAAGCCGAACGAGCTGTGGGTCGCGGACATCACCTTCGTTCCCACGCTCGCTGGCTTCCTGTTCCTGGCGGTTGTGCTCGATGCATGGTCGCGCCGGATCGTTGGCTGGGCCTTCTCGGCTGATCTCAAGACCCGCGTGGTGCTGGACGCCCTCGATATGGCGCTTGCCGCCCGCAAGCCCGAGAATGTCATCCATCATAGCGATCAAGGCTCACAATATACCTCGTTGGCGTTCGGCAGCCGCTGTAAGGACGCTGGCGTCAGGCCATCGACCGGATCGGTGGGCGATGCCTACGACAACGCGATGTGCGAGAGCTTCTTCGCAACCCTCGAATGCGAACTGCTGGACCGCAACCGCTTCCGCTCGCACACAGAGGCGCGGATGGCGGTCTTCCACTTCATCGAGGGCTTCTACAACCCCTCACGCCGCCATTCGGCGCTGGGCTATCTCTCGCCGATCCAATACGAAAGGAAGCATCATGAACTGACATGAACCCGCCCAAGCCGTGAACCGTCCACGGAAACGGGGCAACTCCAGACATTCTCGATCATGTAGTTCATCGGGTTCATTTTGCGCGAGACCCGCTAGTCAAGAGTTCTTGCCAAGCGAACATGCCCGACGCTCGCGCGCTCGGAAATGAACTGGAATAACGACGCCTCTACTGCCAATTGCCGGTTACGATGTCGACGACTGTGGCATTTTCCGAACGACTAACACGTCCTAGCTCGCTTCATCTAAAAGGTACCTCGTTAGGACTTCACGGACCTCAGGTGACCTTCAAGAATGGCGTGGATCAATGACTGCTTTGAATTAGTTCATCACCGAAACCCGCCATTCCGCTGTCGTGAAGAGTTTCGGGCGCTCGCAAGCGTACGAAAGTCCCCGAGGAACGAACCCGCGATCAGCGATCTGGAGGGTTATGGGGATTACGCCGACGGAGCGTCTTGGGACGGCCGCTGTGCAGTGATGGATCGATGAGATCGAAGCGCTGTCGATCGCCGGTCGAGCGCACTATACCGTGGTTTTCCTGGCATTGGTGGCGAGGAAACGGGCGCTGGATTGATGCAGGCGTCGCACGGCACGCGCTTTGCCGACGACCGTATCGTAAGACGGACGGTGATGTGGTTGGCCAAGCCATGCCGGGTCATGGCGCTGTCTCTCGGGTGGAGGATTTGGGCGAGGGAGGTCCCCTTGGCTGGCACCATCGGGCGAAGGTCTCGATGATGCTCATCCGGCCACCACAGCAAGGGCAAGGCGGGCGGTCATCCGGCGCTTTGGAGTCAACGGTTTCCGCCTTCCTTGTGGGCTCGGCCTGCGGGGTCACGGCCAGAAGCTCCCGCGCGCGGGCGATGCTGTCCTTCCGGGTTGCACTGGCGAGCAACCCATAGTGACGGATGCGGTGGAACCCGCGCGGCAGGACATGCAGGAGGAAGCGTCGGATGAACTCGTCGGTGGCGAGCGTCATGACCTGGTGACGAGCCGCTCCATCGCGGCGGTAGTCCTTGTAGCGGAAGGTGACGCCTGCTTCATCGAAGGCAAGGAGGCGTGTGTTCGAGATTGCCACGCGATGGGTGTAACGGGCGAGATAAGCCAGAACGGCCTCGGGGCCGGCGAAGGGAGGCTTGGCGTAGACGACCCAGCGCTTCTTTCGGATCGGCGCAAGATGACGCAGGAACATGCTCGGGTCTTTCAGGTCAGCAAGTGCACCGAAGAACCTGAGCTTGCCGGCGCGGTACAGCTCTGTGAGCCCTTCGAGGAACAAGCGCCGGAACAACATGCCGAGGACGCGCACCGGCAGGAGGAAAGCCGGACGTGAGGAGATCCAGCGCTTGCCTTCCGGCGCGATGCCGCCGCCGGGTACAATCATATGCATATGCGGATGATGGGTCATGGCCGAACCCCAGCTGTGAAGCACAGCGGTGATGCCGATCCTTGCGCCGAGATGCTTCGGGTCAGCAGCTATCGTCAGCATCGTTTGCGATGCCGCGCGGAACAACAGGTCATAGACGAAGGCCTTGTTGTGGAATGCAATCTCGCCCACCTCGGTCGGCAGGGTGAATACGACATGGAAGTAGCCGACGGGGAGCAGGTCGGCTTCGCGTTCGGCCAGCCATGTGCGCGCCGCAGCGCCCTGGCACTTCGGGCAGTGCCGGTTGCGGCAGGAGTTGTAGGCGATCCGTGAGTGCCCGCAATCATCGCAGGCCTCGACGTGACCACCAAGCGCAGCGGTGCGACAGGCCTCGATCGCCGACATGGCCTTCAGTTGATGCAGGCTCAGATGGCCGGTATGGGCGAGCCGGTACGCAGGGCCAGCAGCACGAAAGATGTCAGCAACCTCAAGCGAGGCGCGCATGGCTCAGCCGTCGGGCGCGATCTCTCCCTTGAACAGGCCGAGCTTGTCGAGCGGGCTCGTCACCGAACGGACCGTTCGCGTCGCAACCTTGGTATAGAAGGCAGTGGTGTTCAGCTTCGCATGCCCGAGCAGAACCTGTATGATCCGGACGTCGGTTCCGTCCTCCAGAAGGTGGGTCGCAAAGCTGTGACGCAGCGTATGGGGTCCGACCCGCTTGGCAATGTCCGCGGCACGCGCCGCCTCGACAGCGACGCGATAGAGCTGGCGGGTGCTGAGCGGCTTCATCGCATTCTGTCCCGGGAACAGCCAGCCGTCGCGGTGCATCACGCCCTGCAGACGTCCGACCTTCCACCACTGGCGCAGCAACGAGAGAAGATCTTCCGACAACATGGCGTTCCGGTACCGCCCCCCTTTGCCGCGCTCGACGCGCAGCAGCATGCGCTCACTGTCGACGTCCTTGACCTTGAGCATCGACACCTCGGCAACGCGCAGGCCCGCACCATAGGCGACCGATAGGGCAGCCTGATGCTTGAGGCATGTGGTGGCGTTGAGCAACCGGGCGACCTCATCGCGGCTGAGCACCACAGGCAGTTGGCGCGGATGCGCCAGACGAACGAGCCGACGCGCCAGATCGGGGCGATCAACGGTTTGCGTGAAGAAGAAGCGCAACGCCGATACGATGCTGTTCATGGTCGGCACAGGAACGCCTTCGTCCTGCTGCTCGATCTGGAAACGGCGCAGATCATCGGCTGTCGCGGTATCCGGTGAGCGCCCCAGAAAGGTCGCCAGTCGCCCGATGTCACGGAGATAGTTGCGCTGCGTCTCGTACGAGAAGCGTCGCATGTTCATGTCGTCGATCAATCGTTGGCGAAGCGGGCTGATCGGGGTGTCGAGTGCAGAATGTTGCATGGTCAGGCTCCCTGTTGAAGAAGCCTGCGATGTTCTACCCCTGCCTGGACCCGCTCAACGAGGTCACAACGACCGGATCTTTGATCTGAACATCAGCCACACACACCCCTCCCGCGCAGCGGGTTCGTTCTCCGGCCCCATTCCAGTCAATCCGGCCAGTGTGAGAGTTGCCATTTCCGGGGCCTGAAGCCCGGGATGTGAAGAGAGAGTTTCCGGGCTGGTTCTGAACCCCTGGAGACCTTGCGATGACCCCTCCCGCTGTTGCGGTTTGCGCTGCTGCGCCTGCTTATCACCCTATTTTCCGGACCATTGACCGCACTTCTGCCATCCATGCGGCTGGTGTTGCCTTGTCCCATTTCTTGTCTCAAGGCCGAGCGCTTGACGGCTCAGCCCTGCGATCCGCGATGGAGCGTACCTTCGGCGGTTCGGATGCCGCCGGCCTCTGGGACTGGAAGGATGCCTATGAAGCCGTCGAGGCTGCGCAGGTCCTGTTCCTACGACAGTTCGGCCCGTCGATCTCGCGCGTTGCGAAAAGCCCAAAATCCTTCCTGACGCTTTTGGAGAAGATCAGCGGCCTGCTCCCGACCGAGACACGGCGATCCGAGACGTCGCAGGCGTTGCAACAATTTTCGACGCCGCTGGAACTCGCGTTTGTCGCTGCATGTGCTGCCCGCATTCGTGCCGAAGACCTCGTTCTGGAACCCTCAGCCGGCACCGGGATGCTGGCAATCCATGCAGAGGTCGCCGGTGCTCGTCTTGCCCTCAACGAATATGCCGAGGAACGCCACGGGCTCCTCAATGCGCTTTTCCCGGATGTGACTGTGACCCGCCATGACGGCGCGCAGATCCACGATCGTCTCGATATGGCTGTCCGTCCTTCCGTCATACTGATGAACCCGCCGTTTTCCGCGTCGCCGCTGATTGCGGGACGGCATGCGGCAGCTACATCTGAGCACATCCGCGCTGCTCTCGCGCGCCTTGAACCCCGAGGGCGTCTTGTTGCTATCACTGGAGAAGGATTCTCGCCCTACTCGCGAACCTGGCGTTCTGCCTTCGAGAAACTGCAGACCTCGGCGACATTGATTGCCACGATCCCGATGCGGCGCGGGTTCTTTCGAAGGCATGGCACGGATGTCGAGAGCCGGCTCACGGTGTTCGACAAAGACCCTGCTCCGGATGCGGGAAAGTTTCCGGTGCCGGTCGCCGCGGTGCAGACGCTGCAGGAGCTGCTGTCATGGATCGAGGATCTGGTTCCCAACAGGTTGCCGACTGCTGCTGCGCCCCATCCCAAACCTTCTGATGCGATGCAGCCTGCTGCCGAGCCTGTTACGGTGATTTTGACGGGTACGAAGCCGGTAATAACCGCTGCGTCGGTGCCATCCGCCCCTACCCCGGTTTCACGGCTGTCAGCACTCAGGCGTTCCAATGCTCAGGGCACCTCGCCTTTGGGTGGCGGTCTTCCGGCAAGCCATTCCGTTGGGCTTGAAGCGGCAGTTGCAAAACCCTCTTATCCTGGAGCCATCCATTCCGGCCCGGAAGTGTCGTCTCCACTGCTGCTGGAAGGAAATGCACGCTCGGTCGATGCCGCAGTATCCCCTGCACCCGCTGCAACGACCACCGCCGTAGCTTCATCGGCTCTCCCCTCCGACATCATCGAACTCGCCTATGCCACGCGCGACTGGGTGGCTTCGCCCGGGGATGATCTCGAAGCTGGGCTCTATGAACCCTATGCGGTACAGTCGATCGTGATTGAGGGTGCCAAGCCTCATCCGACCGTGCTGGTGCAATCCGCCGCCATGGCCTCGGTCGCTCCGCCCAAGCCTGCGTACCGCCCGCATCTCCCGCAAGCCGTGATCGAGACCGGCATCCTCTCCGACGCCCAGCTCGAGAGCGTCGTCTATGCCGGGGAAGCCCATGGCCAGATCCTTGGCGGGTTCTTCACGGTCAGCGAGAGCTACGACAGTCTGGAACCTGCCACTGACAATGCCGAGAACGCCGTGCAGTTCCGACGCGGGTTCTACCTCGGGGACGGCACCGGCGCCGGCAAGGGCCGTCAGGTCGCGGGCATCGTCCTCGACAACTGGCTGAAGGGGAGGAGAAAGGCGCTCTGGATCTCGAAGTCGGACAAGCTTCTCGAGGACGCACAGCGGGATTGGGAAGCTCTCGGACAGGAGAAGTTCCAGATCGTTCCCCTGTCGCGCTTCAAACAGGGAACGCAGGTGACGCTTCCCGAAGGTATCCTTTTCACGACCTACGCCACTTTGCGCGGAGACGAGCGGCAGGGACGCGACGGCGTCGTCAAGGCCTCGCGTCTCCAGCAGGTCATTGAGTGGTTGAACGGATCCACATCCGTAGCCGGGACGGGCAATTCCGACGGGAAGCCCTGTCCCGATGACGGAACTGCCTCAACCACCCCGGCAGTCGTGGCTTCGCCCGTATCGACCTTTGATGGCGTGATCGTCTTCGACGAGGCCCACGCCATGGCGAATGCTGCGGGGGAGAAGGGCGCAAGGGGCGACAAGGCGGCCTCGCAGCAGGGACGTGCGGGGCTTCGCCTGCAGAACGCCCTGCCGAATGCTCGTGTGCTCTATGTCTCTGCCACGGGCGCAACGACGGTCTCGAACCTCGCCTACGCCACCCGCCTCGGCCTCTGGGGGTCTACGGATATGCCGTTTGCGACCCGTGAAGCCTTCTTCGAAGCCATGGAAGCCGGTGGCATCGCCGCGATGGAAGTGCTGGCGCGTGATCTCAAAGCCCTCGGGCTCTATACAGCACGCGCCCTCTCCTATGCCGGTGTCGAGGTCGAGATGCTGGAACATGCCCTCACACCAGAGCAGATCCGGATTTACGATGCCTATGCATCGGCCTTCGAGATTATCCATAGCAACCTCAATGCGGCGCTGGAAGCAGCGGGTATCACCGGCGAGGGCGGCAAATCCTACAACAAGAACGCGAAGTCTGCGGCGCGCTCGGCGTTTGAATCGAACAAGCAGCGCTTCTTCAACCACCTGATCACCGCAATGAAGGTGCCGAGCCTGATCAAGGCGATCGAAACGGACATGGAAGCAGGGCATTCCTCGGTCATCCAGATCGTCTCGACCAACGAGGCGCTGCTCGAACGTCGGCTCGCCGACATCCCGACATCAGAGTGGAACGATCTGCAGGTCGATATCACCCCGAGGGAATATGTCCTCGATTATCTTGCCCATTCTTTCCCGACCCAGCTCTTCGAAGTCTATTCCGACGGGGATGGCAATCTGCAGTCCCGTCCCGCTGTTGATGAGGACGGCAACCCGATCCAGTCGCGTAACGCAGTGGAGCGCCGGGACCGACTGATTGAGCATCTCGCATCTCTTCCTGCTGTGCAGGGCGCGCTCGACCAGATCATCCAGCGCTTCGGGACGGATATGGTGGCGGAGGTGACGGGACGGAGCCGCCGGATTGTCGCGAAGACAAACCCCGATGGCTCGCAGCGTCTTGTGGTCGAGAACCGCGCCGCATCGGCCAACCTTGGCGAGACGAGGAGCTTTCAGTGCGACCAGAAACGCATCCTCGTCTTCTCCGACGCCGGCGGCACCGGCCGGAGCTACCATGCCGAGCGTACCGCGAAGAACCAGCGCTTGCGCGTCCACTATCTCCTGGAACCGGGATGGAAGGCGGACAACGCCATTCAAGGGCTGGGACGCACCAACCGGACCAATCAGGCGCAGCCGCCGCTGTTCCGTCCCGTCGCCAGCGACGTCAAGGGCGAGAAGCGCTTCCTCTCGACCATCGCAAGACGTCTCGATACCCTCGGCGCGATCACGCGGGGTCAGCGCCAGACCGGCGGACAGGGCATGTTCCGGGCTGAGGACAATCTGGAATCGACCTATGGCCGTCTTGCTCTGCGCCAGCTCTACCAGCTGATCTATGTGGGGAAGGTTGAGGCGTGCTCCCTCGAGCGCTTTGAAGGCGCCACAGGTCTCAACCTGACGGATCGGGATGGAAGCCTGCTGGAGGACCTTCCCCCAATCACCACCTTCCTCAATCGCATTCTGGCGCTGCCCATCGCGCTGCAAAACCGTCTCTTCGAGGTCTTCGAGAGCCTGATGGAGGCGGCGATCGAGGGCGCAATGCAATCCGGCACCTTTGATGTCGGGGTCGAGACAGTGCGGGCGGAGAGCTTGTTGGTTCAGGAACAAAGGGTGATCGCAACCCACAAGGGAAGCGGAGCCACGACTTCGCTGATGACGATCCTGAGGAAGGACAGGACCGAGATCTCCGCTATTGAGGAGATTCTCGCCCTGCGGGATGGCAATCCCCGGTCAAAGCTCATGCTGAACCGGCAGTCGGGACGCGCCGCGCTCGTTCTGCCCACCACCAGCCTGATGCTGGAGGATGGTACGGTTACACCCCGTGTTCGTCTGATCCGCCCGACCCAGCGCGATGTCATGACAGTGGAAGCCCTCCAGAAGTCCCAATGGCGGGACGTCGACGAACAGAGCTTTGCCGCGAGCTGGGCCCATGAGGTCAGCGAAACCCCGCCCTTCACAGAGACACGCTTCCACATGGTCACGGGACTTCTGCTCCCTGTGTGGAAGCAGTTCCCGGAAGAGAACACGCGGGTCTATCGCTTGCAGACCGATTGCGGCCAGCGCCTGATCGGTCGGCTGGTCTCGCCCGCGACCGCAGCGGCCCTCAAGGAGACACTGCTCTCCGAGGCCCCTGCCCTCTCGACCGAGGACGCCGCTGCGACGATCCTCCGGGATAACACCGGTCTCGTCTTGCGGGATGGTCTTGTTCTGAAGCGCTCGCTCATCATGGGCCGGCAGAGGATCGAACTCACCGGGTTCTCCGATCTAGACGTGCAGCAGCTCAAATCCCTCGGGTTGATGTCCGAGATCATCGCCTGGAAACTCCGGCTCTTCGTGCCGGTCGGCGAGGAAGCGCCGGCAATCCTCGCAAAACTCTTCGACCTCCATCCGCTCCTCCGCATCGTGCCTTCGGCCCGTGCCAGCGCAGCGTGATAGGGGAAACAATGTCCAATCATCCCAACCACTCCAATCGCGCCGGTTCCCCGGCGCGTGACCTCTCCCAGCAGCTCGCAGACCGCGTCGAGGCGGTCTGTCGGCATTTTCTCTCGAATGGCAGGCGCTCCGGCGGTTACTGGATTGTCGGCGATACCGGCAACGCCAAGGGGCGCTCGCTCTACGTCCGTCTGACCGGCCCTTTCCAGGGCAAAGGCGCTCGCGGGAAATGGCGGGACAGTGCTACTGAAGAGCACGGCGACCTCCTTGACCTCATCGCGGCACGGGAGGGACATTGCAGCCTTGCGGAAACCCTTGCCGAGGCCCGGCGCTTCCTTGGGATGCCTGAGATGGCGCGAAAGGATGGCTACGCCCGTAAACAAACCCGTGGTGCGGTGCGAAAGCCTGACACAACGGTCATCGCGCGACGCATCTGGGCCGAATGCCGCCCCATCCTCGGCACGCTGGCGGAGACCTACCTCAGGGACCGGAAGCTTGACCTGCCCACCCCCGTCGACCTGCGCTTTCACCCCGCCCTGGAATACCGCTGCTACGACACCGGCGAGATCACCCATCCCCCTGCCCTTGTCGCTGCCGTCAGGGATGCGTCAGGAAGCCTCCAGGGCATCCAGCGGACATGGCTGGCCCCGGAGGGCGGGAAAGCCCGTCTTGCCGATCCCAGGCGCTCTCTGGGGCTTCTCCATGGGCACGGCGTATGGCTTCGCCACGAAGAGCTGTCGCATCCGAATGATCGGGGCCTCGGTTCTGGCACGCTCCTGATCGGCGAAGGCGTCGAGACGGTGCTGTCGCTTGGTCGAGCCGTGCCTTCGGCTGCAATGGTTGCCGCGCTTTCGGCTTCACACCTCGCCGGCTTTGCCCTGCCCCGCTGGGTGACCCATCTCATCATTGCCCGCGATAACGATCCCGCTGGTCTGCAGGCAGCGCGGAGGCTGGCTGCAGTGGCGGAGGAGCGCGGCATCGCCGTTACCTTCCTTCGTCCCGTCCTCAAGGACTTCAACGCCGATCTGCGCCTGCTTGGGAAAGACGTGCTTACCGTCACCATCCAGCGCCAGATGGACCTGCTCCTCGCGGCGTGAGGGGCGTTAACACTTTCTTAACTCCTGCCCGACCGTTCAGTCCTCCCCTGCCCTGTCGCCCTGCTGCGGAAGAGCCCTTCCATCCCGGGGCCTTGGGAGTGACGGTCGATCGGGCCACAGGCTCCGGTCCGGCGCAACCGCTTTGCGGTCCTCCTCTTCGTTCCGGCCTCGGTCGGGGGCGTTGCCCCCTGAGGTGCGCCGGCCCATCCCCTGCGCCCGTTTATCGCCCGTCAAGGCCCTCGCGGATGGAGGGCCGCAACAGAAAGGCGAGACGACCATGTTTGAAGGCGCTGAACGGATCGAAGACAGGGAGACGCAGGAATTGGTGTCGCCCTCAAGTCATCTCCTCGAGGAACTCCAGCTCCACGGCTACCGGCCGCTGGAGGAAGAGGGTGATCCTCGCCCCCTGCCCTCTCCTGAAGCTGCAGAGCAGGCGCTGACCGCGATGTTCGAAGCCGCGACGGGGCTTTTTGCCGAGACCCGGCTTGAAGCCGACCTCTCCGACCTCCTCTGGGGCGTCACCAACCTCTTCCACCGTCAGACCGAGCGCATCAGCCGGTTGCTCGATGACAACGAGATGGCGCAGCGCAATAGCCAGGCTCAGCAGGATGGCTCTGAGGTGCGCTCGGTTGAACTGGAGCGCCTCACGGCCCAGGGCCTGTCGCTGGTCGAGCGGCGCAATGCCTTCGAGTTCTTCCGCGATACCGCTGCCAACCTCTTCGCCGTCGAGACGGGATCCTCATGGCGTCCCCGCTCCGGCTCGCTCGTCAACCATCGCGCGCTGACCTCGGTCATGATCGACAGCCGGGACTTCATCAATGCCCGCAAGGTCGCCGAGACGACCGTGCTGGTTCCCGCCGGCCACCGCATCGGCTTTGCTGGCGGCACCGACTACAACGACCACACCAAAATCTGGGATATCCTCGACAAGACCCGCGCCAAGCACAGCAACATGGTCCTCCTGCACGGTGGCGGTGCCCGAGGCGCTGAGCGCATCGCGGCGTGCTGGGCCGAGAACCGGAAGGTGCCGCAGGTCGTGTTCAAGCCGGATTGGGCGAAGCACCGCAATGCCGCTCCGTTCAAGCGCAACGATCAGCTCTTGGAAGCGCTCCCCATCGGGCTGATCCTTTTCCCCGGTTCCGGGATCGTCGAGAACCTCGGCGACAAGGCACGCAAACTCGGCATCCCGGTCTGGAGATGCGGGCAGGGGGCCTGAGCCCCCAATCCTCGCATCAGAACGCCTCCACAGATGCGATCACGGCCCTGCCTTCGGCGGGGCTGTTCCCATGCTTGCGACCGTCCGAATACAGAATCGAGGTGCCTCACACCGTAGCTCCGCGCGGCTTCGATGATCAGGGACGCTTCCAATGGCCAGAACACCGAGCTGCGGCAAAGCGTGGCCCGACCCCCTGGTCCATTTGTTTGCACACCAGCCCCATGAACCGCACGCCTTTCAGCGCGGCCAGACCATGTCCACGTTGCCAGCCGGCAGAGCAGGGCGTGGTGAGGCCTTGAAGGCTTCTCTCCCGTGCGCGTTTTGAACCAGACGGTGCCGAAGTTTGGCAGGAGCAAGTGTCAGCCGAAACCTGAGAATGTGGTGATTCCTCCGACAGCTCAAAGACCAGACGCGATTTCGAATGGCTGCACTTGTGAAGACAGGGCAGGGCGCTTGTTCCTCATCACCCGGCAGTCCTGCCGGCGCGAGAGGG
>Ga0209573_1002230_pt1 | contig 25773 bp, 32 predicted proteins | sample TNRBio252014_DNA_FD_185870 | JGI IMG/M metagenome (GOLD analysis project Ga0209573, IMG submission 185870) | Wastewater treatment Type I Accumulibacter community from EBPR Bioreactor in Madison, WI, USA - TNR Reactor_6/25/2014_ DNA (SPAdes)... | ecosystem: Engineered > Bioreactor > EBPR >... | reverse complement strand
TGTGGGCCGGCCTGCTGTACGACGGGCCGTGCCTGTCGGCCGCCTGGGATGTGGTCAAGGACTGGGACATCGAGGATCACGAGCGCCTGCGCCGCGATGTCACCCGGCAGGGCCTGAAGGCCGAGGTCGCCGGGCGCTCCTTGCGCGATGTCGCGCGCGAGGTCGTCGCCATCGCCAAGATGGGGCTCAAACACCGGGCGCGGTTCTCTGGAGGCATGGTCGATGAGCGCGGCTATCTGTCAGAGCTGGAAGACATCGCCGACAGCGGCGTGACACCGGCCGAACGCTTGCTCGATCTCTATCACGGTGATTGGCAGGGCGATGTCAGCCGTGTCTATCGGGATTTCGCCTATTGAGGCTTGAATGCTCCGCGCGACAGGCGGACCCTGGCTGAAACAAGAAGGTGCCTGTCATGCCCAGATTGGAGACCCTCACCGTTTTGGGCCTGGTCGCTGCCGGCCTGGTGGGTTGCAACCCGCCGGCGGACCCCCCGGCCGATCCCGCAACGCCGGCCTCCGTCGCTGCGGAGCCGTCAGCCGGGCCGTCGCGGCCGTCGGCCTATGAGGCCCGGGCCCTGGGAATATCATTGGCTTTGCCGGTGGATCGTTCCGTCGGCGAATGCACCGGCGACTGGCAGAGCGACAGGCCGTGCCTGACGGTGCTCGGGCCGGTCCAGGGTCAACAGGTCGTGCTGTTCAGCCTGCAGGCCTATGAGGGCGCCCTGGAAGCCGTCGCCCGCGACCAGGCCGGTTTTGAGCCTGGCCCGGACGGGCGCTGGATGACCACCTTCGGTCGCTTCCAGCCGAACGAGGTGGAGCGGATCACCGGTCCGGGCTGGACCGGGATGCGGGCCACGACGACCTGCGGCATCAGCGACGCCGAAACCGGCTTTCATGCGGCCGGTGGCGAATGCCTGAGCCAGGTCGTCAGCAATGGCGAGCAATCGATCCTGGTCCAGACCGACGGCAGGCACGGTCTGGACGACGACACCGCCGCGATCCTGTCCTCCATCCGCTTTATGGCTGTACCCTAGGGGGCCTCCTGAGGTGTGGTTGCCGTTTGTCGGGCTCCCTCGCCGGGCATTGCGTTGAGCCGCCGCAACGCGGCGATCAGGGTGGAGTCGGCTCCTGAGGCGTGTCGTCGCCGTCGATCCGGTAATAGTCACCCTTGTCGGCGGTGAAGATGTGGGCCGCGAGAGTCGTTCCCGTGGGGCGCTCAAAGACGCCCATGGCGACAGCCAGGCTGGCGCGGGCCGGCGGGTCCCAGAACAGAACCGAGCCGCAGGTGCCGCAGAAACCCCGCCGGACCCTGGGTGACGACTGAAACCAGCGAACGTGATCGGCCCCCTCGACGGTAAGGTTGTCCCGGGCGACATCGGTCGAGGCCCAGACATGGCCGGACCAGCGTCGGCACTGGCTGCAATGACAGGCATCCGGCCCCGGCAACTCGCCGCGAACCGCGATGCGGACCGCGCCGCACAGACAGGATCCCGTGTGCATTCTCGCCTCCAAGATTGACAAACCTTGCCATGGGACGGATCGTCTAGCCATGGCCACGATGAACATCTCACTGCCCGACCAGATGAAAAAGTGGGTCGAGGACCAGACAAGGGACGGGCGCTATGCCAACTCGTCCGATGTGGTGCGCGACCTGATCCGGCGCGAGCAGATCCGGGCCGAGAAGATCGCCCATATGCAAAGGCTGGTGGATGAGGCGCGAGCTTCGGGCACGAGTGACAAATCGCCCCGGCAGATCTTCGAAGAGGTGAGGGCTGAGTTTGAGCGCCGTAAGGGCGCCGCGTGAGCCGATATTGGCTGACCGGCGCGGCCGAGGCCGATCTCACCGCGATATTCTGGCAAGGTCTCGAGCGGTTCGGTGCGATCCAGACAGAGCGTTACCTGTCTGAACTCGAAGCTCAGTTCGACCTTATCGCCGATTTTCCGCAGATCGCCAGGCTGAGGGAGGAACTGATGGATCCCGTAAGGGCGCATCCTCTCGCGGCGCACATCATCGTATATGAGATTGAGGCCAACGGGATCGCTATCCTGCGTGTCCGCGCCGCGGCGGAAGACTGGACGCAGCCGTCATCGGGGGACGAACCATGACCCATCCCATCCGTGTCGGCGTCGGCGGCTGGACCTATGAGCCGTGGCGCGGCGTCTTCTATCCCGACAAGCTGAGCCAGAAGAAGGAGCTGGCCCATATGGCCGGGCGGCTGAGCTCCATCGAGATCAACGGCACCTACTATTCCAGCTTCAAGCCCGACACCTGGATGAAATGGCGTGACGAAACGCCCGATGACTTCGTCTTTGCGGTCAAGGCCAGCCGGTTCACGACCAACAGGAAGGTGCTGGTCGACGGGGCCGGGTCGATGGAGATCTTCCTCAACCAGGGCCTGACCTTGCTGGGCCCCAAGCTGGGGCCGATCAACTGGCAGTTCATGGCCACCAAGAAATTCGATCCGGCCGATTTCGAGGGCTTTCTCAAGCTGTTGCCGCAAGAGCTGGACGGCGTGCCCCTCAGACACGCGCTGGAGGTCAGAAACCCCAGCTTCGACTGTCCGGCCTTTTACGATCTGGCGGCGAAATACGGCTGTGCCATCGTCTATGCCGAAGACGATGAAGCCCCCGAATGGCCCCGCATCGACCAGCCCACGGCCGATTTTCGCTACGCTCGGCTGATGACCAGCCGCGAGGATGAGCCAACCGGCATGACGTCCGCCGAGCTTGACGCCGTCGCCACCCGCGCCCGGGCCTGGGCCGAAGGCGGCGAGGTGTTTTCCTATTTCATCTCGGGGGCCAAGGTCCGCAATCCGGCCGCTGCCGAGGCGTTGATCGAGAGGCTGAAATAGGCCTTGCCAAGGGCGGTGCGCTCGACCTCAATGCCCGTGGAGGTGGTTCATGCGTTCTCTCTGTGGTGCCCTTTGCGGCGCGCTGACGCTGCTGGTGGCCCCATCCGCCATTGCCCAACCGCTCGAGTCCTGGCGGATCTTCCAGGCGGAGAGCACGCCGGTCTACGTTCGGGACGACGACAGCGGGGGCTGGGACTATGTCCTCTGGCGGGCCTTCAACGCCACCGAGGATGCCGATGCCGCTATCGGCCGGTTTGCGGCCGCCTTCGATCTGGAGCCGGCAATCGCCCGGCGCTACGCCGAGATCATCGTCCATAGCGCGATCATTAACGCCTGCCGGACGCAAGGAGGACACCTGCTTTCAGATTCGACCTGGGAGGAGGACGAGGCCTTTTCAGACATGGACTTGGCCGCTGAAGCCGCCGCCGCCGCGGCGGCTGCGATGATGGCCGCTGAGGCGGCCGATGCCGCCTACAGTGCGGACGGCTGGGGCGATGCCTGGGGCGGGGAGCCGAGTGCGGCTTGCCAGGCGGTTCAATCTCTCGATCTCTTGGCCGACGCCAGGGACACGATTCTGGCAGAGCCGACGGGCGAGCTGCTCTACATCCTTTTGAGGGATACCGAAGGCCGCGGCTTTTCTGGAGCGTCAGCCGATCTCGTCTCAATGCATCCCAATCGGCAATACGTCCTTCGCCGCCTTTATGAATGGGGCGGCTCCTGGCAGGTCCAGATGGCGTTGGTCGCAATGCACCCGGACAGCGAGGAGGCCTTGGCCGTGGCCGGCTCCGGCCTGGCTAGAGATGTGCCGCTGTCCGGCCAGGCAGCGGGATGGATGGAGGCGATTATCGAAACGGCCGGCAACCGCGCGGTTGATGAAGGCGCGCAGCTTGCCTATCAGCGCGCGCTCCTGCTGAGAGGCTTGGAGGTCGGCCTTGAGGCTTATTCGGCGGAAATATACCTGTCCGCATCGCCGTCCATGCGGGTCCGGCTGATCTCGAGGCCGGGAGACTGTCAGGAAGACGCCTGTGATGGGACCGAGCAAGTCGATCACTCGACAGCGGCGAGCCTGGCCGCAGCGCTGCTTCTGACCGGGCATCGGCAAGAGGCGTTGCAGGTGCTGGACATCGATCTGGCGCAAGACCCTCGCCAGGACGGACCCCCCAGTCGACAGCTTGCAGCCCTGAACGAGGCGGCGCGCCCGACGCTGTCTCCTGCTGAGATGTTTGAGCCCTTCGTTCTCGGTGACCCTGACGAGGCGCAAAGCGAGGATGACCATTCGTTTGAAGGCACACGCGGCTGGCTGTTTGCGCTGCACAATCCCCTCCAGAAGCGGGCGCTGGTCGAGCGCTTTGAGGTGGCCGGCTATAGTGAGATCGCCGATCACCTTCGCACGGCCGTTCCCTATGATCGGGAATCCATGCCCGGCCAGGCCGAGGTCCTGGCTGAACTCGCCCGGGCTCTCGGGCCTGATGCCCAGGCCGCGCGCACCGTCTGGGCGGCCCGGCTTGACGGCGCGCGGAGGCCGAGCCCGGGTGCCCCGCTTGGCCAGACCGTTGGAACACCGGCTCTGAATCCGATCTGGACGGAATCGCGCATCGCATCGGCAACCCCGGTGCCCGGCCCCACTCTGGACGGGGACTATCCCGAACCGCCAAACCCACCCTTCAGCCTGCCGGATTATGTCTCGCCCTATGGCGTGATCCGGGCCGAGGAGGTTGAGGGGGAACGGGTCGTCCTGTTCCAGTCGAGTGAGTATGATTTGCCGGGTGAGATTCCGGCCTACGGGCTCTGGCTCGTGCGAACCGAAAACGGCGTCTGGCGGGACCCGAGCTACCTGGGCCTGCAGACCCTGTTTCCCTATGTCCCGGTCCCGGCGTCATCGATCCCGCTGATACAGGAGGGGCGGCTGACGATGGAGGTGCAGGTGCGCGAGATCGATCCCGCCACAATCACATTTCCGCCAGTCGGATTGGGCTTTCTGCGCCAGGAAGATGGGCTGTTGCTGTCCGCCAGCCTTGCCGATATCGAACGCGACGCCCAACGCTGACCGGTTGACCGATATTGCCGAGGTCCGCCTGGGACTGGACCCTTCGATGGCGGACACGGACGGCGACGGAATGGCCGACGGCCTTGATCCGCTTCCGGGCGTCGCCCTGGACCCCCGGGCCAATCCGGGCCGCACGGCCCTGGCGCGGGCGATCCTGGAACAAATGGTCGGCCACGACGCGGGCGCCATCCTGGTGGTGCCCGAGCCAGGCCACGATCCGCTGGCCATCCTGGCCGGGCCACCGCAGCAGGGCCGCTGGCTCACTGTCTTCATGGTTGGAGATCCGCAGGACTATGCGGCCCTGGTCACGCCCTTTCGCCTGATCGTGCGCACCCAGCAAGCCTACGATGTAGCCAAAGCCGGCGGGCCGCCCTTCTTCCCTCCGTCGGTAATGGTCTATTCGTCCCTGGATGACCGGATTCACCTTGTCATCTGGTCGGCGGGATGGGTCGGCGGCACATTGGTGATCCGCTGTCCGGATCTCGGTGCGCAATGTCAGGTCGAGGAAATCTCAAACTGGATCACCTGAGCGATCCCCGGGCCGATCAGTGCACGGACACCGGAGCCAGTTCATAGGCGCGGGCGGCGGCGAAGGCCTCCTCGCGATTGTTCAGAACCGCCAGTGGCTCGCCGTCCGGGGAATAGACCCCATAGACGATCTGGTCGGGGCGGGCCTGGATGCCGGGTGCGGGTGTCAGGACGGCATCAAGTCCGAGCTCATCGGCCCGCACGGCGCGCACATAGACCAGGCTGGGGGCACCGAGGTCGGCGAAGGCCTTGCTGGAAATATCGTTGATCATTCAAGTCATTCCTTGACCCGTCGACATCGGCGCGCGCGGTTCCGCAGCGATCCTCGTCGAACCGGGATTTGTCAGAGAAAAGGGGCGGAAGTTGGGGCGCTATCGGGCCTGAATCGGGATTTGACGCACCGTCTGGGTCGCCGGCGGCTGGATGAGATCGACATGCAGCAGACCGTGTTCGACGCTGGCGGACTGAACCTCCATGCCGTCAGCCAGGACGAAGGCGCGGGTGAAGCCGCGCGCCGCAATGCCGCGATGCAGGAAGGCGCCCTCACCGTTGCCGGCCTCGGCTTCGCGCCGACCGGCGATGGTCAGCTGGCGACCCTCGAGTGTCACCGACAGCTGGTCGGGCGAAAATCCGGCAACGGCCAGGGAGATGCGGATGCCGTCGTCGCCGATGGCCTCGACATTGTAGGGCGGATAGCCCTCGGCGGCGATCTTGGCGGCGCGATCGATCAGCGAGCGCGTCTGTTCAAAGCCGAGCAGAAACGGACTGTCGAAGATGACAGGGCGGGACATGAGCCCTCCTTGGGAAGCGACCCGTGCTGAAAGGCCTCCGGCTGGAGCGCCTCTTGTCTCGCTAGGTGGGGCTGGGGCGCGACCTGGTCAAGCGGCGGCGACCGATTTCGGGTCACGGCCTCCCAGACAGGCCGAAGGCCCGGCGGGGGTCCGCCGGGCCTTCGATGGTGGAGCTAAGCGGAGTCGAACCGCTGACCTCTTGAATGCCATTCAAGCGCTCTACCAACTGAGCTATAGCCCCGATCGTCTCGGGTTTTTGCGGGATGGCCTCCCGCAAGGCGGCGGAACCTAGTCGGACCGGACCGCCCGATCAAGCCCCGCCGAAGGTGAAATTCGACGGGGCCGATTTCTGGGATCAGTCTTCGTCCTCGTCGTCGCCCAGACCGTCGATGTCGTCGTCGAAATCCTCGTCGTCATCGTCTTCGAGGAAGGGCACGGAATCGTCGTCGTCGTCGCTGACGTCTTCGTCGTCATCGGCGTCGCCCATGCCCGGCGCGATCTTGTCGGAATCGTCGCCGTCGTCGTCATCGTCGTCCCCGGCCGGGATTTCATTTGCGGCTTCGTCGATCTCGGGCGTGGCGGGTTCGTCTTCTTCCTCGTCCTCGTCGTCGTCCTCCGAGGTCTTGGGCTTGGCGGCCACCTGATCTTCGCTGTCTTCGTCTTCGTCGGTCTGATCGTCGTCGGGCAGGCCGGGGCGACCGCGTCCGCGACGCAGGCGGATCGCCTCTTCAGCCTCGAATTCGGTGTCGCACTTGGGACAGTGCGCCGGACGGCGGTTGAGGTCGTAAAACTTGGCCTGGCAGTTCGGGCAGATCTGCTTGGCGCCGAGCTCGGGATTGGCCACGGTCAAAGCCTTGCTGTTCATGGGGTGGGGTCAAGACCCCGGACGTTTCGGGCGGCTCCCTTGCCACCGGATTGGGCCGCTGTCAAAACCGATTTCATCCGTACCGCGTGAGAGGCCCATGGCCCTGGATCATCTGGACCGTCCAAGCCTGTCCGCGCGGCCCTCCGCAGCCCTGTCAGGACGGGTGCGCGCACCCGGTGACAAGTCGATCTCGCACCGGGCCCTGATCCTCGCCGCCCTGGCCCAGGGGGAGAGCCGGATCGAGGGCCTGCTCGAGAGCGACGATGTGCTGGCGACCCGCGCTGCGGTGGCGGCCCTGGGGGCGCAAACCCAGAATCTGGCCCCGGGAATCTGCCGGGTGACGGGCCGAGGCGGCTTGCAACAGCCCGAAGCCATCATCGACTGCGGCAACTCCGGCACAGCGGCGCGGCTCCTGATGGGGGCGGTGGCCGGTTGGCCCATCGAGGTCGCTTTCGACGGGGACGCCAGCCTGCGCGGTCGTCCGATGGGGCGGGTGGCTGAGCCCCTGATCCAGATGGGCGCACGGGTGACGGGTGAGCGATTGCCGCTCAGGGTGGACGGGGGACCGCTGACGGCCATCGACTGGATCTCCAGAACCGCCTCGGCCCAGGTCAAGTCGGCCATCCTGCTGGCGGGCTTGAGAGCCGAGGGCACGACCTCGGTGACCGAGCCGGCGGCCAGTCGCGATCACACCGAACGGATGTTGCCCCTGTTCGGGGTCGAGGTCCGGCGGGCGGGCCTCACAGCCTCCGTCGAGGGAGGACAGGCCCTGAGGCCGACGGATCTGACGGTTCCGGGTGATCCGTCCTCGGCAGCCTTCCCCTTGGCGGCGGCCCTGATCGTGCCGGGCTCCGAAGTGACGGTCGAGGGCGTCATGCTCAACCCCGCCCGTACCGGCCTGTTCGACACCCTGATCGAGATGGGGGCGGATCTGACGATCACCCACCGCCGTGAACAGGGCGGCGAGACGGTCGGGGACATCACCGCGCGCGCCTCGTCCTTGCGCGGCGTGGAGGTGCCGCCTGAGCGCGCCGCCGCGATGATCGACGAATATCCGATCCTGGCGGCGCTGGCGGCGACCGCCGAGGGGACGACCGTGATGCGGGGCCTGAAGGAGCTGCGGATCAAGGAAAGCGACCGGATCGCCCTGATGGCGCGCGGCCTGGCGGCGTGTGGTGTGGCTGTCGAGGAAGAGGCTGAAGGCCTGATCGTCGCCGGCGGTCGGGTCGCCGGAGGTGCCAAGGTCGAAACAGCCCACGATCATCGCATCGCCATGAGCCACCTGGTGCTGGGCCTGGCGGCGGAGCGGCCGATCACCGTCAACCACCCCGAGATGATCGCCACCAGCTTTCCGGGCTTCGTCGAGATGATGCAGGGGCTGGGCGCGGAGATCGCCCCATGAAGCTGGTCACGGCGCTGTGTGCGACGGTGGCGGGCGGGGTGATGTGGCGCGGCCTGAGCGGGGCCATACAACACGGCGAGATCATCGCCTTCTCGCGCCGCCGCGTCATCGACATGGTTTCGATGGCCGATGACCCCTTGCGCTTCAACCTCAGCCTGATCGCCCACGCCGCCATCATGGTGGCGGCGATCTTCATCACCTTTCGGGCCCTGACCGAGCGCCCGTCGAACCGGATCGACCGTCGACGATGATGGCCGCTTGGCAAGCAGAGCCTCGGGCCGCTAAGGGCGAAGGGTGAAACCTGATCTCGTCATCGCCGTCGATGGCCCGGCCGCCTCGGGCAAGGGCACGGTTGCGGCCCGGCTCGCGGCCCACTACGGCCTGCCCTATCTGGACACCGGCCTGCTCTATCGGGCGGTCGGCCTGGCCGTTCTGGACAGGGGCGGCGATCTGGATGATCCCGACCAGGCTGCGGTCGAGGCTGAGGCCCTGGATCTGGCGGCGCTGGATAGTCCTGCCCTGATCGGGCGCGCCGCCGGCGATGCCGCCAGCCGCGTCGCCTTCCACCCGTCGGTGCGAGCCGCCCTGCTCAAACTCCAGAAGGACTTTGCAGCCCAGCCGGGCGGCGCGGTTCTGGACGGGCGCGACATCGGCACCGTCATCGCGCCGACTGCCGATGTGAAGATCTACGTCACCGCCGACCCGGACGTCCGGGCGCGCCGCCGCTGGCGGCAGCTCACCGGTCGCGGCGAGGTCGTGGCCTTTGAGGACATCCTGGCCGACATTCGTGAACGCGACGCCCGCGACGCCGGTCGTGATGCCGCGCCGATGGTGGCGGCAGAGGATGCGGTCTTGCTGGATACGACTGACTTGGGTATAGACGCCGCCTTCGAGGCGGCCTGCCGCATCGTCGAAGAGGCGCGAGTCCCCGGGGGCTAAATCAGACGCGCTTCCGCTCGACGGCCGCAGGCGTTCGGGATTCTGTCCCAGCCCGGATTTTTCAAACCCCAAACCTGTCGAACGGGCGAATCCGTGTGCCAAGCCGGCGCGCCTTCGCCCCTGGAGCCACCTCAAACATGACTGATACCCTCAACCCCACCCGCGACGATTTCGCCGCCCTGCTCGACGAGCAGCTGACCGGCCGCGACTTCAACGAAGGCCAGGTCGTCCACGGCCTCGTCGTCGGCGTCGAAAAGGACTTCGTGATCGTCGATGTCGGTCTGAAGACCGAAGGCCGCATCTCGCTGCGTGAATTCACCGGCGGCATGGAAGGCGCGACCGCTCCCAAGGTCGGCGACACCGTCGAGGTCTATCTGGAGCGCGTCGAGAATGCGATGGGTGAGGCGGTCATCAGCCGCGACAAGGCCAAGCGCGAAGAGGCCTGGAACCGTCTGGAAGGCGTCTTCGCCTCCGAAGAGCCGGTCATGGGCACCATCGTCGGCCGCGTGAAGGGTGGCTTCACCGTCGATCTGGGCGGGGCCTCGGCCTTCCTGCCGGGCTCGCAGGTGGACATCCGCCCGGTCCGCGACGTCGGCCCGCTGATGGGCAAGGAACAGCCGTTCCAGATCCTGAAGATGGACCGCCCGCGCGGCAATATCGTCGTCTCGCGCCGCGCCATCCTGGAAGAGGCCCGCGCCGAGCAGCGCACCGAGCTGGTCAGCCAGCTGGCCGAGGGTGAAGTCCGCGACGGCGTCGTCAAGAACATCACCGACTACGGGGCCTTCGTGGACCTGGGCGGTATCGACGGCCTGCTGCACGTCACTGACATGAGCTGGAAGCGCGTCTCGCACCCGTCGCAGGTCCTGGCCGTCGGCGACACCGTCAAGGTCCAGATCGTCAAGATCAACCCGGACACCCAGCGCATCTCGCTGGGCATGAAGCAGCTGCAGACCGATCCGTGGGATGGTGTCGAAGCCAAGTATCCGGCCGGTGCCAAGATGACCGGTCGCATCACCAACATCACGGACTACGGCGCGTTTGTTGAGCTGGAAGCCGGGGTCGAGGGCCTGGTTCACGTCTCGGAAATGTCCTGGACCAAGAAGAACGTCCATCCGGGCAAGATCGTTTCCACCTCGCAGGAAGTGGACGTCATCGTCCTGGACGTCGACGCCTCCAAGCGTCGCATCTCGCTGGGCCTCAAGCAGGCCCAGGCCAATCCGTGGGACGCCTTCCTGGAAGCGCACCCGGTCGGCTCGGTTGTCGAGGGCGAGGTCAAGAACGCCACCGAATTCGGTCTGTTCCTGGGCCTGGACAACGACATCGACGGCATGGTGCACCTGTCGGACATCGACTGGAACGCGCCGGGCGAAGAGGCTATCCAGCGTTACCGCAAGGGCGAAATGGTCAAGGCCAAGGTCCTGGATGTGGACGTCGAGAAGGAGCGCGTCTCGCTCGGCATCAAGCAACTGGGCGGCGATCCGCTGGAAGGCGACAGCTTCACCCGCGGCCAGACCGTGACTGTGACGGTCACTGAGATCACCTCGGGCGGGATCGAGGTCAAGTTCGGTGACGACGACGCACCGGCGACCGCCTTCATCCGCAAGTCGGATCTGTCGCGCGATCGCGCCGACCAGCGCCCCGAGCGTTTTGCCGTCGGCGACCGCGTCGATGCCCTGGTCACCGCCGTGGACCGCGCCACGCGCCGCATCTCGGTGTCGATCAAGGCTCTGGAGATGAAGGACGAGAAGGAAGCCGTCGAGCAGTACGGATCGCAGGATTCCGGCGCTTCGCTGGGCGACATCCTGGGTGCCGCTCTGAAGGAAAAGGCCGACAAGGCCTGATCCAGCGGTGATCCGCTGATCTGAAATGCCCCGTCCGGCTTTGCCGGGCGGGGTTTTTTCTGGGGTTCGTAACAGAGAATCCCTCTTTTTCGCCTGCCCGGTGAAGGCTAGGGTGCGCCGCTTGATCCGGGGGAGGATCATCAGAGGGGCCGCAAGCGCGGTCGGAATGACATGATCAAGTCTGAGCTGATCGACCGTCTGGCCGCAGAGAACCCGCACCTGACCCAGAAGGACGTCGAAAAGATCGTCGGCGTCATCCTGGATCAGATGACCGACGCCCTGGCCGAAGGCGGGCGGATCGAATTGCGCGGTTTCGGTGCCTTTTCGGTCCGCAGCCGCCCGGCCCGCCAGGGACGTAATCCCCGCACCGGCGCGTCCGTGCAGGTTCCAGCCAAGGCGGTGCCGTTCTTCAAGAGCGGCAAGGAGTTGCGCGAACGGCTGAATGCCGACTAACCTTCCCCCTGCAACAGCAAGGGGGCCGGCGCGCCATGGGCGTCTTTACCGAATTTCGTGAGTTTATTTCCCGGGGCAATGTCATCGACCTTGCCGTCGGTGTGGTGATCGGGGCGGCCTTCGGCAAGATCGTCACCAGCCTGGTCGACCAGATCGTCATGCCGCCCATCGGCTGGCTGATCGGTGGCGTCGACTTCACGGCCCTCAAGATCGCCCTGCCGGAAAATCCGACCAACCCCGGAGCGGAGCCGGTCTTCATCGAATACGGCGCTTTCCTGAACACGATCATTCAGTTCGTGATCGTGTCCTTCGTCATCTTCATGGTGGTCAAGGGGATCAACAAGCTGCGCCGTCAGCAGGCGGCAGAGCCGGACGCGACCCCCGAGGCCCCGACCCCGACCGAAGCCCTGCTCACCGAAATCCGCGACGAGCTGCGCGCCCGCAAATAGGCCTCAGGCCGCCAGGCCGGCGGCCTGGATCAGGGGCCTGAGCTTCGGCAGGGCCTCTGGATCGGAGGCCAGGGCCTGTCGTGTCTGGGAACCGCGCAACAGGCGCAGGGCCTCGGTGCGGGCGCGGTCGGCCGCCGGTCCGCTGGGACAGGCCTGGCCAGCCGCCATGCGGAGCAGCAGGGTCAGCCTCTGGAGAAGGGGGGCTGAGGCCCGCGCGATCTGGGTCGAGACCCGACCTTCGGCCTCGATGGCGTCGCCGACCCGGGACAGGGCATCGAAGACCTCGGCCTGGTCCTTTTCGGCCAGGCCGCAGCCGCGGACGCGGGCCTGCAGCTCAGCCAGGCTCATCAGGCGGGCCCCGGCCCCCAGGTCGGTGTCGCGCAAGCTGCGCTCAAAGCGCAGGGCGGTGACACAGGCCACCAGCCAGCGCGAGGCGCTGCGCCTGGCCCCAGGTCCGGTGACATTTTCACACAGTCGAACCAGCAGCTCGGCCTCAGCCAGCGGGTTCGGGGCCGCGCCGACGTAGGCCTCCACGAAATCGGCCGCGACCAGGGCCTTGGAGCGCTCGGCGAAGGCCAGTTGAGCCTCCTCGAGCGTCAGGAATTTGCCGGCGGCGGCGGTCAGGATCATGGCCATGGCCCGCAGGACGTCGATTTCGCCCGATGGACTGGCCGGCCGCAGCCGCCGCGGCCCCATCAGCTCACGCAGGACCCGGCGCGACAGGGCCGAGGCCAGGACACGGTACTGACCCTTGGCCATATGCTGGCCCAGTCGAACGGCCGGCCCTTCCAGATCGGGAACGACGGCGGCGACGCGGGCATCGGTCCGGGCCACCACGGCGGCCTCGGCGGGCACCGCGAGCCTGACCAGGGCGGCCATCTGGCCGCCGAGGTCCAGCTCAGGCCCCAGCACCTCGGCGCGCGCCGAGCGCAGGGCGAGGATTTCGCCGGCGGCCTGTTCGATGACGACATGCACCAGGGCGGCGGCGTCGGCGTCCTCGGGTGCCGTGTCAGCCAGATCCATCAGAACCTCGAACTTGCCACGCCAGCCACGGGCCCGGGCCATGGCCTGGGCGACGGCACCGCTCAGCAGGAAGGCCCGCTCGGGGTCGCCCACGAGGCGGCGCGCCACATCGGCGACCGGTACGGCCGACAGGTCGGCAAAGCGCTGGCCGCGTCCGGCCCGCAGCAGCCGGTCAACCGCCTGCTCGATCAGTCGCTGATAGTGGCGGATGATCTCATGCACGGGCTGGCCGGTGGCCTGGCTTTCGGGAACGGCCACCTTCTGGATCGCGTGCTGAAGCGCCAGACCCGACGCATCAAGCTGTTCGACCAGGTCGGGGCGATGCAGCAATTCGAACGGGGTCACGCCCTGGCGCGCCAGCCAGTCGTCGAGGACGCGGCTGATTAGGTCACGAGCATGGGACGTATAGAGGTCGGCCGGCGCGGTGCAGACCATCAGAGAGCGGTCATCCCGCACGGACTTGGGGCGCGGGGGCTCGGGCGCACCCTTGGTGACCAGGGTGAGGCTCTGAAACTCCATGGTCTGGACGTCCAGGGTTTCCTTGGTCACGCGGACTGAAACAGCGCGTTTGTCGGCCAGCAGCTCATCGGCCAGCTGCAGGGCCTGATCCCGGGATTCAATAGCTGTCTGCAGCGTCCAGCCGGCAACGGCCGTCCTGCGTGCGAAGACTTCGTAGTGAACGGGCCCGGCCATGCGACCACACTGGCACGGGCGGCCTTAAGGAGCGGTAATCACCGTTTCTCGTTGGGTTGAGGGTGCCTAGAAGGCGCTCTCGCCGGTGATGGCCCGGCCCAGGATCAGGGCGTGGACGTCGTGGGCCCCTTCGTAGGTATTCACCGTTTCCAGGTTCATGGCGTGGCGCATGACATGCATCTCACCGGTGATGCCGGCCCCGCCGTGCATGTCGCGCGCGACGCGGGCGATGTCCAACGCCTTGCCGCAATTGTTGCGCTTCATCAGGCTGATGGCCTCAGGAACCCAGGCCCCCGTGTCGATCAGACGACCGAGCGCATAGGCGCCTTCCAATCCCAGGAAGATCTCGGTCTGCATGTCGGCCAGCTTCTTCTGGACCAGCTGGCGGCTCGACAGTGGCCGGCCGAACAGCATGCGGTCGGCGACATAGTCGCGGCTGGCATGGAAGCAGAACTCGGCCGCCCCCATGGCCCCCCAGGCGATGCCGTAGCGGGCCTTGTTCAGGCAGGAGAACGGCCCCCGCAGGCCCTTGACGCCGGGCAGCAGGTTCTCTTCCGGCACGAAGACGTCGTTCAGGCCGATGTCGCCGGTGATCGAGGCGCGAAGGCTGAGCTTGTCGCCGATCTTGTCGGTGGTGAAGCCCTCAAAGCCGCGCTCGACGATGAAGCCGCGGATGACGCCGTCGAGCTTGGCCCAGACCACAGCCAGGTCGGAGATCGGCGAGTTGGTGATCCAGTATTTGGCCCCATTCAGCTTGTAGCCGTTGGGCACGGCCTCGGCCTTGGTCTTCATCGAGGCCGGGTCCGAGCCGCCGTCGGCTTCGGTCAGGCCGAAACAGCCGATCAACTCACCCGCCGCCATGCGTGGCAAGAAGCGGCTCTTCTGTTCCTCGGAACCGAAGGCATAGATCGGATACATGGCCAGGGACGACTGCACCGACATGGCCGAGCGATAACCGCTGTCGATCGCCTCGATCTCGCGCGCGATCAGGCCGTAGGCGACATGGCTGGCACCCGAGCCGCCGTATTCCTCAGGCAGGGTCGCTCCCAGAAAGCCCATCTCGCCCATTTCGGTCATGATCGAACGGTCGAAGGTCTCGTCGCGGAAGGCCGCCACGATGCGCGGCAACAGCTGCTCGCGGGCATAGGCGCGGGCGGCGTCGCGGATCATGCCTTCGTCGTCGGTCAGACGACCGTCCATGTCGAACGGGTCTTCCCAGCGGAAGGTCTTGGCGGGCGGGACGGCTCCATCGTGGGACATGGCGAGATCTCTGGCTTCGGGGTGGAGAGCCACCCGCTCTGTGAATTGCGGGCGTGATACGGCAGTATGGGACAAAGCACTAGCGGCCAGGGCGATCCGTCTCCATGCGCGACCAGTTCAAGCGCCTTTTTGTCGACCATCCGCGCGAGGTCGAGGAAACCTATCTGGAGCATATGGCGGCCTCGGGCCGGTTTGGCTTCAAGCTGCTCAGGTTGTCGGCCTGTGCCTTCTGCCATGCCCTCGTGCCGGGCGTGTTCAAGACAACCGTGTCCGACGAGATCAAGGCGACGGCCCGCACCATGGGCAAGCGCGCCGACGAGGCCCGCGAGTGCCGGATGCGGGACGCCGGGGTCTGGGACCCGGGGCTGTAGCGCGGCCCGGCATTTCGCATCTGCCGATGACGCGCTAGAGGCAGGGCATGACCCAGACCCAAGGCCCCCTTTCCGGCGTTACCGTCCTCGACCTGTCGCGCGTTCTGGCCGGGCCGTGGGCGACCCAGGTGCTGGCGGATCTGGGAGCCGAGGTGATCAAGGTCGAGCGTCCCGGGGCCGGGGACGACACCCGCCAGTGGGGCCCACCGTTCACGACCCAGGCCAATGGCGCGCGCGGCGACGCGGCCTATTATCTCGCCGCCAACCGCAACAAACGCTCGATCACGGTCGACATGGCCAAGCCCGAGGGGGCGGACCTGCTGCGCCGGCTGGCGGCCCGGGCCGATGTGGTGGTCGAGAACTTCAAGACCGGCGGCCTGACCAAATATGGCCTCGACTATGCCGGCTTGAGCGCCGTCAATCCGAAGCTGGTCTATGCCTCGATCACCGGCTTCGGCCAGGACGGGCCGCTCAAGGACAAGGCCGGCTACGACTATATGATCCAGGCCATGGGCGGGCTGATGTCGATTACCGGCCAGCCGGACGGCAGCCCCGGCGCCGAGCCGATGAAGGTCGGGGTGGCGGTGGTCGATCTGTTCACCGGCCTGTATGCGTCCAACGCCGTTCTGGCGGCCCTGCTGCATGCGCGCGCGACCGGCCAGGGCCAGCACATCGACGTCGCCCTGTTCGATGTCCAGGCGGCCATGCTGGCCAATCAGGCGACCAACTTCTTCGTGTCGGGCAAGGCCCCGGGCCGCATGGGCAATGCCCACCCCAATCTGGCTCCTTACCAGCCCTTTGCGACGGCGGACGGGGCGGTCGTGATCGCGGTCGGCAATGACGGCCAGTTCAGGAACCTGTGCCGGGCTATCGGGGCCGCTGATCTGGGTGAGGACAGCCGCTTTGTCACCAATGCGCTCAGGGTCGAGAATCGGGTCGAGCTGATCACGGCCCTGGCGCCGTTCCTGACCCTGCAGGGCACGGACGCCTGGATCGGGGCCCTGGAGGCGGCCGGCGTGCCCTGTGGTCCGATCAACACCGTGGACCGGGTTTTCGCCGAGCCTCAGGCTAGGCATCGCGGCCTGGTGGTCGATCAGGCGCGGGCCGACCTGGCCGAGACGGTCCAGACCGTCGCCAGTCCGATCCGGCTGTCGCAGACACCCGTGTCCTATCGCCATGCGCCGCCGGCCCTGGGGGCGGATACCGAGACGGTGCTGGGCGAGGCCCTGGGCCTGTCCGCCGATGAGATCGCGACCCTGCGCCAGGCCGGTGTGGTATGAGGCCGCATTCGGGCACCGGAAACGTGCGGTATTCGGAGCCTCGGGTGCCCTGAATCCAGTCAGGACAATCAGATCCGGGCCGCGACGCCGGCGAGTCTAGCTGCCCTGCCCGGACGGACGGCGCCTTTTCAGAAATTCGAAGACACAGAGGCTGAAACTGTCAGTTATCACCGCCGGTGACGGGGATGGTCAGGTCTCGGGCCGGGCGAAGACGCCAAAGGCTGCGACCACCCGGCGATACACATCCTGTTTGAAGGGCGCCGCCACATCGATGACGCGCTCGAGCGTCTCCCAGCGCCACTGATCGAACTCCGGCTCGCCATCAGCGAACAGGTTGATTTCGGCCTCAGCGCCGGTGAAGCGAAAGGCGAACCAGATCTGCTTCTGGCCGAGCCACCCGCGCCGCCCCAGGCGCTTGTCGCGGGCAATCACGCCGGGCGGGAAATCATAGGTGATCCAGTCCTCGGTGCGGGCGAGGTAGTCGGCCGAGGTAATGCCGGTCTCTTCCGCGAGCTCGCGCCGGGCGGCGGCTTCGAGGTCTTCGCCGTCATCGACGCCGCCCTGCGGCCATTGCCAACGCCGCGCATGGGCAACGTCACCGCGCCGACCGATCCAGGTCAGGCCCTCGGCATTGAACAGGACGATGCCGACGTTCGGACGGTGTGAAGGAAAGGCGTCGGAGACGTTCACGAAGCGCGACGTACGCCGGACCGCGCCGCCAGCGACGAGGCCGGGGCCAGCTGGATGCCGCGTTCGTTCAGCCCCTGCGTCCAGCGCACCGCTGTGGCGACCGTGACGGCAAAGCCGTAGCCGGTGCCGAGCGCCTGACCATTGGCGCGGGCGGTGGCTTCCAGGCCGTTCAGGGCCGCCAGGATGGAGGCGGCATCCTGGGCCTCGTCGATGATGCGATTGGCGCTGGCGCGGGCATAGGCCCCCTGACGACTGCGTGCCTGGCCGTCGTCGATGAAGGCCAGGCCGCGCGAGCGCAGGCGCTGCATGAACGGCGTCATGGAGGCGTCCGAGGCAAAGAAGGCCGTCCCGAGGTAGTTGGAGACGCCGTAGTAGCCGGTGGCGCGGCCCAGCAGCCAGTTCATCCGGCGATCCAGCTCGTCGATGTCTGAGCCGGCCAGCAGCGTATAGGGGCCGGTATCGTTCTGCGGATAGTCCTCGGGCTCCATCGGCAGCTCCAGCAGGACCTCATGGCCATCGGCGCGGGCCAGGTCGATCCAGCCCTGGAGGCCCTCGGCATAGGCCGAGAAGCTCAGGGTCACCTCCGGCGGCAGAGCCTCGATGGCGGCGCGGGTGGCGGGGGTGTTCAGACCCAGGCCGCCGACGATCAGGGCCACGCGCGGGCGTCCGTCGGGGCTGAAGGGGCGGGCATAGGCCGAGAAGGCGGTGCGTCCATCCGAGGCGATGACCGGCAACGGCCCATTGGGACCGGGCTGGCTCAGACCGGCGATCGGGGCGGCGGCCAGCGGAGCGGCCGGGGCCTGGCGCACGACCGGCCCGGTCAGGACCTGGGCCGAGCCGGGCAGGGTGATGACGGCCTCGCCGCCGGGGGCATCGACATTGCCCGGTGCGGTCAGGTCCTGATAGGCCCCCAGCGTATCGACGCCGAAGACTTCGGCCCCGCTGATCTGGGGGCGTTGGACCGGGGCGGGGCGTTCGACATCGGCCCGGGCGGTGGGGGTGCCGGCGCGCGGGTCCCCGATCACGACGATCAACAGGCCGGCCGCCCCGACGAAGGCGAGGGCGGCGGTGGCGACGGCGACCGGTGGCTTCCTGAACTGGGCCAGAAGCGCACGCGGATTCAGCCGCATACGCGGCGCGGGGGGCGTTCCGGCAGAGGTGGCCAGGGCGGACTGACGGCGGGCGAACATAATGGCCCGGAATCTGGGGCCGCCATGGTTAACAAAGGCTGATGAGAGCGGCCCTAGGCAGCGGGGGCCGACAGTTTCATCAGGATCAGGCCACCGACGATCAGGGCGGCGGCGCTGATCCGCATCAGGCTGAGCGGCTCATTGAGGACCCAGGCCCCGACAATAAAGGCCCCGACCGCCCCGATGCCGGTCCAGACGGCATAGGCCGTGCCCAGCGGCAAGGTCCGCATCGACAATGACAGCAGCGCGAAGCTGATGATCATGGCGACCAGGGTGATGAGGCTGGGCCACAGCCGGGTGAACCCTTCGGACTGCTTCATGTAGAAGGCCCAAACGACCTCCAGCACGCCGGCGATGAACAGATAGATCCAGGCCATGGGTCGGCCCTCCTTGCAAAGGGCCGGGCCGTCCCGGACTTGGCCCGCGACATGCGGGGCGAGGACGTGGCCTCGTCTTGTCGGCGGCTATCTAGGGCAAGCGGCGCGCAGGTCAAGCCGCCGGAGTCAGATCGGCCTCGGTGAAGGGGTGCACCCCAAGCGCATCCCGGCCATCGCGGATCGCCATCTGCAGGCGGAAGGCCTGGGCGATATTCAGGGCGCGGTCCAGAAATAGGTCGGCCACGGCGGGTGGGCACAGATCGCGCACGGTGGTGCGAAACAGGCTGAGCCAGCGGTGGAAATGGGCGTCGTTCAACTCGGGCAGGGCCAGGTGCTTGGGCATGGGCCGACCGTGGTAGCGCCCGGTTCGCATCAGCACCGACGACCAGAAATCGCACATGGTCTCAAGGTGGTGCGGCCAGGCTTCCGGCGGGATGCGGGCGTCGAAGACCGGGGCCAGCTCGGCGTCGGCGCGCACCTGATCATAGAAGCCGAAGACGACCTGGCGGATCAGACCTTCATCGAGGCCGTCGGGGATATAGGGCGGGAGCGTCGGCATGGCAGGCATATCGGCCTGTCCGGGCGCGTCTTCAACCCGCGCGCGGCCCAAACAGGATGATTGCGGCCCCGACCAGGCAGACGACGGCCCCGATCAGGTCCCAGCGATCGGGCGTGCGGTGCTCGACCAGCCACAGCCAGGCCACCGAAGCCGCAATATAGACCCCGCCGTAGGCGGCAAAGGCCCGGCCGGCGGCGCTGGCCTCAACGCGGGTGAGCAACAGGGCGAACAGGATCAGCAGGGCCGTGCCCGGTAAGGCCCACCACGCCGACTTTCCAAGCCGGAGCCAGGCCCAGAAGGCGAAACAGCCCCCGATTTCGGCGGCGGCGGCCAGGAGATAGATGAGCGCCGTCACTCCTGATCGAGGATCTGATCGAAGGCCCAGGTCGCGGCCTGGAACTTGTCGCGGCAGCCGGGATGGCAGAAGCCGACAACATGGCCGCGATAGACCGTCAGCGCCTCAGCCGAAACCGGCAGGCCCGACCAGGGACAGGTCTGGTTGATGCAGTCCTCGAGACGAGGCGCGGCGGCGTCGGTCATCTTACCTCCGTCATGCCCGGGCTCGTCCCGGGGTTCCATGATCACCGGCTGAGCCCGTCGAGGCGACGTTTGAGGTGATGGGCCGCCGGGACAGGCCTGACGGTGACACCAGAGGGTGTCAGGCCTCGGCGGTTTCCGAGGCCTCTTCGGCCAGGATGGTCAGGCCGGCGGCGGTGACATCGGCAAAGCCGCCCTTGACCGTGAAGGTCCGACGGTTCGAGCCGCTGTGGACCGTGACCGGGCCTTCGCGCAGGGCCGTCATGAACGGCGCATGGTTCGGCAGGACGCCGAAGTCGCCTTCGATGCCGGGCGCGTCGACCTGGTCGACCTCGCCTGCGAAGACTTCGCGCTCGGGGGCGACGAGGGAGAAGTGGAGTTTGTCAGTCATTATGCCTGTTCCTGCTGCTCGGGGTCGACGCGCGTGACGGTCGCGTCGAGCACGGTCGGTCCCTGTTCATTTTCACGCCGCCGCTGCCGGATTTCGATCTGAAGCGGCTGACCTTGAACTTGATAAACGATGCGGCTCTCCCGCCCTTCCGTCGATTCGGCGACTACCTGAAGCGAAGGAATTGCCTGGATTTGTTGATCAACGAATCCGATTCGTTCGCTTCCGAGGCCGGAGAGAACCTCGCAGTAGCTTGGCTCTGGATCGAGAGAGATATGAACCTCGGGAGACTGCCGTTCAGAGGGGCGGGCCGAGTAGAGCCGGGCACCTTCGGTCCCGACGTACAACTCCCAAGGCGGCTCGGTCGGATCGAGCGTATTCTCAACCAGAGGCTCACCTCCGAGTTGCTCGATGCACCATCCAAACAACGCCTGTTCGTAGATTTCATCCGCATGGAGCGGAACGGTTTCAGCCGGCTGCGAACAGCCAGCCAAAAGGACTGCGGGCAAGGCCAGGCCTGCCCACAGCCGCCCCATTACGCCTCGGCCGCCATCTTCTCGGCCTTGGCGACTACCTCGTCGAAGTTGCCGACCATGTAGAAGGCGGCTTCCGGATAGGCGTCGCCTTCGCCGTCGCAGATGCGACGGAAGGACGAGATGGTGTCTTCCAGCGACACGAACTTGCCGGGCGAGTTGGTGAACTGCTCGGCCACGAAGAAGGGCTGCGACAGGAAGCGCTGGATCTTGCGGGCGCGGGCCACGACCAGCTTGTCGTCTTCCGACAGCTCGTCCATGCCCAGAATGGCGATGATGTCCTTCAGAGACTTGTACTGCTGGAGGATTTCCTGAACGCGACGGGCGACGGCATAGTGTTCGTCACCGATGACGAGCGGGTCCATGATCCGCGAGGTCGAGTCCAGCGGGTCCACCGCCGGGAAGATGGCCTGGGCGGCGATGTCGCGGCTCAGCACGGTGGTGGCGTCCAGGTGGGCGAACGAAGCGGCCGGAGCCGGGTCGGTCAGGTCGTCGGCCGGAACGTAGATGGCCTGGACCGAGGTGATCGAGCCCTTCTTGGTGGAGGTGATGCGCTCCTGAAGGTTGCCCATCTCGGTGGCCAGGGTCGGCTGATAGCCCACCGCCGACGGGATGCGGCCCAGAAGCGCCGACACTTCCGAGCCGGCCTGGGTGAAGCGGAAGATGTTGTCGACAAACAGCAGCACGTCCTTGCCTTCCTCGTCGCGGAAATATTCCGCGATGGACAGGCCGGTCAGGGCGACGCGGGCGCGGGCACCGGGGGGCTCGTTCATCTGGCCATAGACCAGGGCGCACTTGGAGCCTTCGGTCGAGCCGTTGTTCTTGGCCGGGTCCACGTTCACGTTGGACTCGATCATCTCGTGGTACAGGTCGTTGCCTTCGCGGGTGCGTTCACCGACGCCGGCCAGCACGGAGTAGCCGCCATAGGCCTTGGCGATGTTGTTGATCAGCTCCTGCATGGTCACGGTCTTGCCGACGCCGGCACCGCCGAACAGGCCGATCTTGCCGCCCTTGGTGTAGGGGCACATCAGGTCCACGACCTTGATGCCGGTGACCAGGATTTCCGCCGAGGTGGACTGTTCCTCGAACGACGGGGCTTCCTTGTGGATCGGACGATGCAGGTCGGTCTTGATCGGGCCGGCCTCGTCGATCGGGTCACCGACGACGTTCATGATGCGGCCCAGCGTGCCCGGGCCAACCGGGGCCTGGATCGACGAACCGGTATCGGTGACCGGCTGACCGCGGGTCAGGCCCTCGGTAGTGTCCATGGCGATGGTGCGAACGGTGTTCTCACCCAGGTGCTGGGCGACTTCCAGAACCAGGCGGAACTCTTCGCCCGTGCGCTGGTCGGTGTTGGTGGTTTCCAGAGCGTTCAGGATCGCCGGCAGCTGGCCGTCGAACTCAACGTCGACGACGGCGCCGATGACCTGGGAGATACGACCGGTCGCGCCGGCCTTGGGCGCGGCCTTCTTCGGGGCGGCGGTCTTGGCGGCAGCGGCCTTGGGCGCAGCCGGCTTCTTGGCGGCGGCGGGCTTCTTGGCGGCGGTCTTGGGGGCGGTGGCCATGGTGTTCAGGTCCGTTTTATCGTGCGGGCGGGTCGTCAGAGGGCTTCGGCACCGGAGATGATTTCAATCAGCTCCTTGGTGATCTGTGCCTGGCGTTGACGGTTATATTGAAGGGTCATGCTGGCGATCATGTCGCCCGCATTGCGGGTGGCGGAATCCATGGCGCTCATTTGCGCGCCAAAGAAGCCGGCCTGGTTCTCATAGAGCGCCGCCAGGATCTGGACGGCGATGTTGCGCGGCAGAAGCGTCTCGAGGATGGCCTCTTCCGAGGGCTCATAGTCATAGGCCGCGCCGTTCAGATCGACCGGCTCGGAGCCGTCATCGACCACGGCCGGGACCAGCTGCTTGGCGGTCGGCACCTGCGAGATGACCGACTTGAAGCGGCTGTAGAACAGGGTCACGACATCGGCGTTGCCGGCTTCGAATTCGGCCAGGACACGATCGGCAACCGGCTGCGCGGCGGCCAGTGACAGCACCTTGTGATCCGACAGCAGATACCGGTCGATGATCTTGTCACCGAAAAGACGACGCAGCTGGTCGTTGGCCTTGCGGCCCACGGTGATGATCGAGACGTCCTTGCCCTCGTTGATGAGGAACTGGATGCGCTCACGCGCGGCGCGCACGATCGACGAGTTGAAGCCGCCGGCCAGGCCCTTGTCGGCCGTGGCGACGACGATCAGGTGCTTGTTCTCGTGGCCGGTCCCGGCCAGGAGCTTGGGCGCCCCGTCGCCGGAGACGCCACGCGCCAGATTGGCGATGACGGCCGACATGCGCGCGGCATAGGGGCGCGCGTTCTCGGCCTGCTCGGTCGCCCGCTTCAGCTTGGCGGCGGCGACCATCTGCATGGCCTTCGTGATCTTCTGCGTGGCTTTCACGCTTCCGATCCGATTGCGCATTTCCTTCAGGCTGGCCATGGCGGACTACCGGTCTCCGATCAGGCCGCGAAGGTCGAGGTGAAGGATGCCAGCACCGACTTCAGCTCACCTTCGAGATTGTCGTCCAGCGCCTTCTTGGTGCGGATGCCGTCCAGGAGCTTGGCGTGCTTGCCGCGCAGCAGGGCCAGGAACTCGGCCTCGAAGCGACCGACCGCCGAGGTCGGGATGCCGTCGAGGTAGCCACGGGTGCCGGCGTAGATCACGCAGACCTGCTCTTCGACCTTGAGCGGGGCGTACTGGGGCTGCTTGAGCAGTTCCGTCAGGCGTTCGCCACGGGCCAGCAGCTTTTGGGTGGAGGCGTCCAGGTCTGAGCCGAACTTGGCGAAGGCGGCCATTTCCCGGTATTGGGCCAGCTCGCCCTTAATGGGGCCGGCGACCTGTTTCATGGCCTTGATCTGGGCCGAGGAGCCCACGCGCGACACCGAGATGCCGACGTTCACCGCCGGGCGGATGCCCTGGTAGAACAGGTCCGATTCCAGGAAGATCTGGCCGTCCGTGATCGAGATCACATTGGTCGGGATGTAGGCCGAGACGTCGTTGGCCTGGGTTTCGATGACCGGCAGGGCGGTCAGCGAGCCGGAGCCATTGTCTTCGTTCAGCTTGGCGGCGCGTTCCAGCAGGCGCGAATGCAGATAGAAGACGTCGCCCGGATAGGCTTCGCGGCCCGGCGGACGGCGCAGCAAGAGCGACATCTGGCGATAGGCCACGGCCTGCTTGGACAGGTCGTCATAGATGATCAGGCCGTGCATGCCGTTGTCACGGAACCACTCGCCCATGGCGCAGCCGGCGAACGGGGCCAGGAACTGCAGCGGGGCCGGTTCCGACGCCGTGGCGGCCACGACGATGGAATATTCCATCGCGCCGGCCTCCTCGAGCGTCTTGACGATCTGGGCGACGGTCGAACGCTTTTGGCCGACGGCGACGTAGATGCAGTAGAGCTTTTCGCTCTCTGCGGCACCGTCGCCGTTGATCGACTTCTGGTTCAGGATGGTGTCGATGGCCACGGCGGTCTTGCCGACCTGGCGGTCACCGATGATCAGCTCGCGCTGGCCCCGACCGATCGGGATCAGGGTGTCGATGGCCTTCAGGCCGGTCTGCATCGGCTCATGCACCGACTTGCGGGGAATGATGCCCGGAGCCTTGACGTCGACGCGGCGGCGCTCGGTCGCCTTGATCGGGCCCTTGCCGTCGATCGGCTCACCCAGCGGGTTGACGACGCGACCGAGCAGGCCCTTGCCGACCGGCACGTCCACGATTTCGCCGAGACGACGGACTTCGTCGCCTTCCATGATCTGGGCGTCCGAGCCGAAGATCACGACCCCGACGTTGTCGCGTTCCAGATTCAGGGCCATGCCCTTCACGCCAGCCTTGGGGAAGGAGACCATCTCACCGGCCTGGACCTGATCCAGGCCGTGGACGCGGGCGATGCCGTCGCCCACCGACAGGACCTGGCCGACGTCGGAGACATCGGCCTCGTCGCCGAAGCCGGCGATCTGTTGCTTGAGGATGGCCGAGATTTCGGCGGCGCGGATATCCATGGTCTTTACGCTCTCTTGAGGGCGAATTTCAGGGTGTCGAGTTTGGTCTTAAGCGAGGCGTCGAACAGTTTCGAGCCCACCTTGACCTTGAGGCCGCCGAGGATCGACGGATCGACCCGGGCCTCGAGTTCAGGGTCCTGACCCAGCGCGGTACGCAGGGCGGATTTGATGTTCTTCAGTTGTGCCGCCGACAGCGGCTGGGCCGAAATGACCTCGGCCCCGACGACGCCGGTCTTTCTGGCCCACAGGGCCTCATAACCGGCGATGACGCCCGGCAGGGCGGCGGCGCGGTCATTCTGGGTCAGCAGGCCCAGGAATTTGGCCGTGAGCATGTTGAAGCCGGACTTGGCCGCGATGGCGACCAGGGCCTTGCCCTTGTCCTCGGCCGAATAGATCGGCGAGGTCACGGCCCGGCGCAGCTCGGCACTGTCGGCCAGCATGGCCTTGAGACTCTTCAGATCGCTGCGGACCTGATCGATCGACCCCGCCTCGTCGGCGAGTTCAAACAGGGCGCGCGCATAGCGTTCCGAGACTTCGTTGGCTTTGAAATCGTCCGCCACTTCGGGTCCGCCTAGAGGGTCAGCGTTTGGGTCACAGCCGGCGGCGAGGATTCGCCTCCGTCAAGGGCTTGAAATGCTTGAAAAAGCACAGGACGGGACAAGTCCGAA
>Ga0209573_1002229_pt1 | contig 25777 bp, 22 predicted proteins | sample TNRBio252014_DNA_FD_185870 | JGI IMG/M metagenome (GOLD analysis project Ga0209573, IMG submission 185870) | Wastewater treatment Type I Accumulibacter community from EBPR Bioreactor in Madison, WI, USA - TNR Reactor_6/25/2014_ DNA (SPAdes)... | ecosystem: Engineered > Bioreactor > EBPR >... | reverse complement strand
GCGCGAGCCCTCGACGTGGATCTTGCGCGAGTTGGGCAGCGGGGCGATCGCGGCCTCGTCGACGTGGGCCTTGGCGGCGATGAATTTTTCGTTGGCGTTCATGCTGTCTCCTGGGGAAGCTTGTGGTGTTCGTGGTTTAGTTCGGGGTCGCGGCAGCCGCCGCCTTTCCGCGACCGACGTGATCGGAGCGTTGTAGGAACGGCGGCAGCCGCGAACCCCAGCCCGTGATCTTCGTCATGCCTCGTTCCGCGCTCATCGCTTCCACTGCGCGTGGAAGTGATGCACCGGCCCGTGGCCGCTGCCGACCGCGAGCTCGCCCGCATGCGCGATCGCGCCCAGCAGCCACTGGCGGGCGTGGCGCACCGCGGTCTCGACCGGGCGGAACTGGCCCTCGGCCTGCGGCAGCAGCGCGGCGACCGCCGAGCTGAGCGTGCACCCGGTGCCGTGGGTGTTTTTCGTCTCGATGCGCGGTGCGGGCAACTCGACCATGCGGTCGCCGTCGAAGAGCAGGTCGACGAGATCGTTGCCGGGCAGGTGGCCGCCCTTCAGCAGCACCCAGCGCTCGGAGGACAGCGGCAGCAGCTCGCGCAGGCGCTCGGCGGCGCGGTACATCTCCTTGACCGTGTCGGGCGCGCGCTGCTCGAGCAGCACGCCGGCCTCGGGCAGGTTGGGGGTGATCATGAAGGCCTGCGGGAACAGCGCCTCGCGCAGCGCCGAGATCGCGCTCCGGGCGAGCAGGTTGTCGCCGCTCTTGGCCACCATCACCGGGTCGAGTACCACCGTCGCCGCACGCCAGTGCGCCAGGCGCTCGGCCACGGTGGTGGTGACCTCGGCGCTGCCGAGCATGCCGACCTTGGTGGCGTGCAGGTGCACGTCGGCGAACAGGGTGTCGATCTGCAGGCGCAGGAAGTCGGTCGGCGGCACATGCACGCCGGCGACCGCGTGCGTGTTCTGCGCGGTGAGCGCGGCGACCACGCCGCAGCCGTAGGCTCCGAGCGCCGAGAAGGTCTTGAGGTCGGCGAACACGCCGGCGCCGCCGGACGGGTCGACGCCGGCGATGGAGACGATGTTCGGGATGCGGGAGGGGTTGCCGGAAGATGCGGCGGATGCGCTGCCCTTGCTGGCAGCGGATGATGCGGACAAGCTCATGATGTACGTTTCCCTACGCCGGTGCGAGCCGGGTCAGGTTCCAAGGGTGTTTCTCAGCCCGTGCGCGGCGGGCACCCCCAACGAGAGCAGAGGAAGATACTGGATGCACGCAGGCGTGGCAAGGTGCTCAAGATCGCGCCGCCCATGCCGTTTAGCGTCGCGAAACCCGTTGAAAAGCCGACCCCGATGACAACCCTGCGCCCGATCCTCGCTGCCCTGATGCTTGCCAACCTGGCCGGAACGGCATTCGCTGCGAACTGGCAGCTCGTGTTGAGCGACCGTGATCGGCGGGTGGAGGTCGATCGCGGCAGCATCCTGTCCTCGGACGCCGGCACCAAGATCGCCTGGGGGCGCGTGGTGTTGACCTCGGAAGAGGCGAGGACGTCGGGCTATGCGATGATCAAGGCGCTCAATCGCTACGACTGCCGCAACCGCACGTTCGCGACCGTCAAGCGCGTCTATGTGGACGCCGACGACAACATCGTGCGCGAGGAGCCGGCGTCTGCGCAGACGCCGATGGCGGTTGCGCGCGGTTCGGTGGACGAGCGCATGTGGCGCGAAGTGTGCAACCCGCCCTCGGCCGCGGATCTGCAGAAGCTCGCCGGCGACGCGGCGCGGCTCGCCACCGGGCAGCCCGCGGCCCAGCCGGCGGCTGCGCCCGCAACGGCGGCCACACCGGCAGTCGCTGGCGTAGCGCTGGCCAGGCCCACACCTGCCGCGGCGGCGCCGGCAGGCGCCGAAGCGCCGGAGGTCTCCACGCGCGCGCAGTCTGGTGCGGTCAGGCAAGCCGCTGATCTTGTGCGCACCGCAGAGACGGCCGCCGCCGCGGGCGAAGGGACGCCCGCCTTCGAGACCCACGTCGAGATTCCGGCAAAGTTCCTGCCCGGTGGCAAGGCCGCGACCGCGCCCGCCACGCCGCGCAGCTCCATCCTGCCACCCTTGCCAAAGCTGGGCGCTCAAGCCTCCTCGGCGAAGTCGCCGCCAGCGCCTTCCCCTGCCCAGCCATCGTCCTCGCCGGCGGCCCCGGCCGCCCCGGCTGCGCGTGCCGCAGCTGAATCGCCTCAGCCAGCGCGCGAGCGGCGGGCCGCGCCTGCGGTCTCCGCAGCGCCTGAGGCGGCCGCCGCCGAACGCGCGCGCGCCGCAGCGCCGACGAAGAAGGAGGCGCCGCGCCGCGCCGCGCCGCCGGCGACGCAGACTGCGGTCGTCCCCCCGGCACGCGGTGCTGCGCCGGCAAGCGGCTCAGCCATGGCGCCGCAGCCGGATTCTTCGCCGCACGCGACGTCGGCGAAAGCGTCGCCGGCGATCGAGTCACCGCCGGTCACGGCCCCCGCGGCCGCGGCGGACGCGCTGCGCGCCGCCGGCATCCGCGTCACCCGGCTCGGCGTCGCCACCCCAGAGTGGAGCTACGACGGCGACAACGGGCCCCAGCACTGGGGCAGCCTGCGTGCGGAGTGGCGGACCTGCGCCGAGGGCACCCGACAGTCGCCGATCGACCTGCGCGATGGCATCGCGGTGGACCTCGCCCCGGTGCAGTTCGACTACCGCCGCACCGGCTTCCGCATCCGTGACACCGGCAACACCTTGCAGGTGGATGTGGGCGAGGGCATGGGCATCACCGTGCGCGGCGTGCGCTATGCGCTCGAGCGCTTCACGCTGCACAAGCCGTCGCAGGATCGCGTCGGCGGCATGGCGCACGACATGGCGGTGTACCTGCAGCACCGCAGTGCCGACGGCAGGCAGGCGATCGTGTCGCTGCTGCTGGCGGCGGGCAATGCCGCCAACCCGGTGATGCAGACGCTGTGGAACAACCTGCCGCTCGACCGCGGTCGCGAATTCACCCCGGATGCGGTGCTCGATCTTGCCGCGCTGGTGCCGGCCGATCCCGGGCATTTCCTGTACACCGGCTCGCTGCCTATGCCGCCCTGCACCGAGGACGTGCTGTGGGTGGTGATGAAGCAGCCGGTGCCGATCTCCGACGACCAGCTCGCGGTGTTTGCCCGCCTGTACCCGCGCAACGGCCGCCCCATCCAGCCCGCCAACGGCCGCCCGCTGTTCGAGTCGCGCTGAGGCGCCGCGGCGGCTCGGTGACCATGGTCACAGGGGCGAGGCGCTACACTAGCGCCCTTGCCCCGCGCACGAGCGTTTGCGCGTTTGCGTGCCGGTCCCGATCGCACCGAGAGTCATCATGCGCCTGCACCTCGTCCCGATGATGCTGGCCAGCGTGCTGCTGGCCGCCTGTTCCGCTCCCGCCCCCCACACGCCGCCGCCGCCGGCGGTGCTCGTGCGCACCATCGAGGCCGCGGCCGCAGTGCCGGCGCAGCAGGTGTATTCGGGTGAGGTGCGGGCGCGCATCGAGACCGACCTCGGCTTCCGCATCGGCGGCAAGCTGGTCGAGCGCAGGGTCGATGTCGGCACCACGATCGCCGCGGGCGCGCCGCTGGCGCTGCTCGACGCGCAGGACGTGCGCCTCGCAGAGGCCGCGGCACGGGCCGCGGTGAGCGCCGCCGAGGCCGATGTCGGCCTTGCGCGCAGCGAGCTCTCACGCGCGCAGGCCCTGCAGGCGCGCAGCTTCGTGTCGTCGGCGGTGCTCGATACGCGCCGCAGCGCGCTGCAGGCTGCCGAGGCGCGCCTGCGCCAGGCGCGTGCGCAGGCCGAGGTCGCCGCCAATCAGGCGGGTTATGCGCGCCTGGAGGCGCCGGCCGCCGGCGTGATCACCGCGGTGCTCGCCGAGCCGGGCCAGGTGGTGGCCGCCGGGCAGCCGGTGTTCCAGCTCGCCCGCCCCGACCAGCGCGAGGTGCTGATCCACGTCCCCGAAGGTCGCGCGGCACAGTTCGTGCCCGGCATGCCGGCGCGCGTGCGGGCCTGGTCGGCACCTGATCGCGAGCTGGCGGGCAGCGTGCGCGAGCTCGCGCCGGCGGCCGATGCGGCCACCCGCACCTACGCGCTGCGCGTCGCGGTGCCCGGTGCCGACGAAACGCTGGCGCTTGGCAGCACGGCCACGGTGGCCTTCGACGCGCCGGCGGCGGCCGGCGGCGGCGTGCTGCTGCCGCTCGCGGCGGTGACGCGCACCAGCGGTCAGCCCGGGGGAGGCACGGTGTGGGTCGTCGGCGCGGAGGGCACGGTGCGTGCGCTGGCGGTCGAACTCGGCCTCTGGCGGGAGGACGGCGTCGTCGTGCGCGCCGGCCTGCCCGAGCGCGCGCGGGTGGTGGTCGCCGGCGTCCACACGCTGGTCGAGGGCAGCGCGGTGCGTGCGGTCGAGGAAGGCGCGCCGGTGCTGCTGGATGTGAAGCGATGAGTGCGCACGACGACGGCCCGATCGGCAGTGGGCGCTTCAACCTGTCGGAATGGGGGCTGACCCACCGCTCCCTGGTGTTGTACTTCCTCATCGTCAGCACGCTGATCGGCATCTTTTCCTACACCCGGCTCGGCCAGTCCGAGGATCCGCCGTTCACCTTCAAGGTGATGGTGGTGCGCGCAGAATGGCCGGGGGCGAGCGCGCGCGAGATCGAACAGCAGGTCACCGACCGCATCGAGAAGAAATTGCAGGAGATCGCGCAGGCGGACGTGATCCGCAGCTACTCCAAGGCGGGTGAGGCGCAGGTGTTCTTCGTGGTCAAGGACAGCACGCGTTCGCGCGACATCCCCGACATCTGGTACCAGGTGCGCAAGAAGATCGGCGACATCGCCCACACCTTCCCCACGGGCGTGCGCGGGCCCTACTTCAATGATGAGTTCGGCGACACCTACGGCAACCTGTTCGCGCTCGTCGGTGACGGCGTGAGCCACGCCGAGCTCAAGCGCCACGCCGAGGCGATCCGCAGCGAGCTGCTGCGGGTGACGGACGTGGCCAAGGTGGGCTACTTCGCCGAGCAGCCGCAGCGCGTGTTCGTCGAGCTCTCCAACACCAGGCTCGCCACCTTCGGCCTGCGCCTGGACGACATCGTCGGTGCCCTCGCAAAGCAGAACGCCGAGACCGGCAGCGGCTTCTTCGAGACCGCCGATCAGCGCATCTGGCTGCGCCCGAGCGGCCAGTTCGAGGACCTCGACGCCATCCGTGCCACCGTGATCCGCGCCGGCGGGCGCAGCTTCCGCCTCGGCGACGTGGCCGAGGTACGCCGCGGCTACGCCGATCCGCCCGCCGAGCGCCTGCGCTACATGGGACAGGAGGCGTTCGGCATCGGCGTGTCGATGCGCGCTGGCGGCGACATCGTCGCGCTCGGTCGCCACCTGGACGAGGCGGTGGACCGGATCGTGTCCCAGTTGCCGCTCGGCATCCGCCTCGAGCGCGTTGCTGACCAGCCGCGTGCGGTGACGCGTGCGGTGAACGAGTTCGTCTATGTGCTGGCCGAGGCGGTGATCATCGTGATGGCGGTGAGCCTGCTGTCCCTGGGTTTCCGCACCGGCATCGTGGTGCTGGTGATCATCCCGGTGGTGCTGGCGATCACCTTCATGTTCATGCACCTGTTCGACATCGGCCTGCACAAGATCTCCCTCGGCGCGCTGATCATCGCGCTCGGCCTGCTGGTGGACGACGCGATCATTGCGGTCGAGATGATGGCGAGCAAGATGGAGCAGGGCTGGGGCCGGGTGCGCGCGGCGAGCTACGCGTGGACCTCGACCGCGATGCCGATGCTGTCGGGCACGCTGGTGACGGCCGCCGGTTTCCTGCCGGTGGCGCTGGCGGCCTCCTCGGTGGGCGAATTCACCCGTTCGATCTTCCAGGTCACGGTGACCGCGCTGCTGGTGTCGTGGATCGCGGCGGTGATCTTCGTGCCCTACCTCGGCTACTACCTGCTGCCCGACTTCAGCAAGCGCGCCGGTAAACCGTCGTGGCTGGCGCGCCTCGCCAAGCGCTTGTCGCCCGCACTCGGGCGGCGGCTGGCGGAGCGCGAGCGCCATGCCCACGCGCAGCACGACGAGTTCGCGATCTACCACACGCCCTTCTACAATCGCCTGCGCGCCGTGGTGAATGCCTGCGTGCGCTGGCGCTGGGGGGTGATCGTGCTCACGGTGGCGATCTTCGTCGGCTCGCTGTTCGTGTTCGCCCGCTTCGTGCCGCAGCAGTTCTTCCCGGACTCGACGCGGCCCGAGCTGATGGTCGATCTGCGCCTCGCCGAAGGGGTGTCGCACCAGGCCACCGAGGCCGCGGTGAAGCGGCTGGAAGCCTTCCTCGACACGCAGGACGGCATCGAGAATTTTGTGGCCTGGGTGGGCAGCGGCAGCCCGCGCTTCTATCTGCCGCTCGACCAGCAACTGGCGCAGGCGAACTTCGCCCAGATCGTCATCCTGACCGCCGGCCTGGCCGAGCGCGAGGTCCTGCGCGCGCAGCTGATCCGGTTGTTCGAGGACGAACCTTGGCCGCTGCGCGGCATCGTCAATCGCCTGGAGAACGGCCCGCCGGTCGGCTTTCCGGTGCAGTACCGGGTGAGCGGGCCGGACCTGGGCGAGCTGCACCGGCGTGCGCACACGGTGGCGGAGGCGATGCGCGCCAATCCGCATCTGTCGAACGTCCATCTGGACTGGGTGGAGCCGTCCAAGGTGGTGCGCCTCGCGATCGACCAGGACAAGGCGCGCCTGCTCGGGGTGTCGACGCAGGAGATCTCCAGCCTGCTCGCGACCTCGCTGCAGGGCGTCACGGTGACCCAGTTCCGCGAGGGCACCGAGACCATCGCGGTGGTGCTGCGCGGCGCCGAGGCCGAGCGCGTGCACCTGTCGCAACTCCCCGACCTGGCGCTGCCGGTGGCGGGCGGGCGCAGCGTGCCGCTGGCGCAGGTGGCGCGTGTCGAGCACGACTTCGAGCCGGGCGTGATCTGGCGTCGCAACCGCGTCCCCACCGTCACCGTGCGCGCCTCGCTGTACGACGGCACCCAGCCGGCGGTGGTGGTCGGCCAGCTCGCGGCGCGCATGGAACAACTGCGCGCGGAGCTGCCGCTCGGTTATCGGCTCGAGGTCGGCGGTGCGGTGGAGGAGAGCGCCAAGGGCAGCACCTCGGTGGGCGCCGGGATGCCGGTCTTCGTACTCACCGTGCTCACCGTGCTGATGCTGCAGTTGAAGAGCTTCTCGCGCACGATCATGGTGGTGCTCACCGCACCGCTCGGCATGATCGGCGTCACCGCCTTCCTGCTCGCCTTCGGCAAACCCTTCGGCTTCGTCGCCCTGCTCGGCACGATCGCGCTGTCGGGCATGATCATGCGCAACGCGGTGATCCTGGTGGACCAGATCCTTCAGGACATCGCGGCCGGGCGCATGCAGTGGGAGGCGATCGTCGAGTCGGCCGTGCGCCGCTTCCGCCCGATCATGCTCACCGCCGCGGCGGCGATCCTCGCCATGGTGCCGCTGTCGCGCAGCACCTTCTTCGGGCCGATGGCGGTGGCGATCATGGGCGGGCTCACGGTGGCGACCGTGCTCACCATGCTGTTCCTGCCCGCGCTCTATGCTGCCTGGTACCGGGTGCAACCGGCCGAGGTGGAGCGCGCGGCAGCGGATCGCAGCGCAGCATCTGCGCTAGAATGACGCGGTTTTGCCTTCATGGATAACGCTATCCATTAGCGTGTGCTAATATTTCGCCGGGAGTCCCTGATGAATTTCGAGAAAGCGCGCTTCAATATGGTCGAGCAGCAGATCCGCCCCTGGGAGGTGCTGGATCCGGACGTGCTCGACCTCCTGATGTCGGTCAAGCGCGAGGAGTTCGTTCCCGCCGCCCATCGTGCGCTGGCCTTCGCCGATGTGGAGATCCCGATCGGTTGCGGCCAGGTCATGCTCAAGCCGGTGATCGAGGGCAAGGTCCTGCAGGCCGTGCGCCCCGTCAAGTCTGACCAGGTGCTCGAGATCGGTACCGGCTCGGGCTGGTTCGCCGCACTGCTGGCGGCGCGTGCCGAGTGGGTGCGCACGATCGAGCTCGAGCCCGAGCTGGTCAAGCTGGCGAGCGCCAACCTGGCGCGCAACAGCGTGGACAACGTGGTCGTGGTGGAGGGCGACGGCATCGCCGGCTGGCCCGACCGCGCGCCCTACGACATCATCGTGGTGTCGGGCGGCCTGCCCTTCGTGCCGCAGGCGCTGCTCGAGCAGCTCAAGGTCGGTGGCCGCCTGTTCGCCTTCGTCGGCGAGGCCCCGGTGATGAAGGCACGCCTGATCACCTGCGAGGCCGAAGGCCGCTTCAGCACCGAGGATATCTTCGAGACCGTGGTGCCGGCGCTCAGGAACGCGCCGCAGCGCGACGGCTTCAGCTTCTGAGGCGACGATGCAGCAGATCACGCCGCGCCAGCTCGCCGAGCGCCTCAACGACCCCCGGCAGCCGGCGCCGCTGCTGCTCGACGTGCGCGAACCCTGGGAACTGGAAATCTGCCGGATCGAGGGTTCGGTGGCGATGCCGATGGGCGGCGTGCCGGCCCGGTTCCCCGAGCTCGATCGCGATCGCGAGACGGTGGTGATCTGCCACCACGGCGGGCGCAGCGCGCAGGTGTGCATGTTCCTCGAACGTCAGGGTTTCTCCAATGTCATCAACCTGGCAGGCGGCGTCGCCGGCTGGGCGGCACAGGTCGACCCGGGGATGGCGCAGTACTGAGTGCGGCGCACCTAAAGAGCGGAGAACACGATGAAGCGAATCCTGGCAGTCTGCATCGCAGGCATTTTTTCCGGCGGCGCACTGGCCGCGGATCTGATGCAGGTGTATCGGGATGCAATCGCCAACGACGCGAAGTTCTCCGCTGCGCGCGCGCAGCACGAGGCTGGGCGGGAGAAGGTGGTCCAGGGGCGCGCGGGGCTGTTACCGCAGGTGGGCATGGATGCCAACACCGCCTGGAACGATGCCAACCTCAAGCCGATCGGCGCGCAGCCGCGCGCGGGCAGCTACAACAGCAACGGCTACGGCGTGCAGCTGACGCAGCCGTTGTTCCGCTGGCAGAACTGGGTGCAGTTCAAGCAGGGCGAACTGCAGACCGCGCTCGCCGAGACCGAGTTCGGCATCGCCCGCCAGGATCTGGTGCTGCGCGTGGCCGAGGCCTATTTCAACGTGCTCAACGCCCAGGACGCGCTCGCCGCGGTGACGCAGTTGCGCACCGCCGCCGGCGAGCAGCTCGAGCTGTCGAGGGTCAGCTTCGAGGTCGGCACCGTCACCATCACCGATGTGCACGAGGCGCAGTCGCGCTTCGACCTCGCCTCGGCGCAGGAGATCGCGGCGCAGAACCAGCTCGAGGTCGCGCGCCAGAGCCTGGCCCAGGTCATCGGCAAGCAGCCGGAACCGCTCGCAGGCCTGCGCGAAGGCGTGGCGCTGCAGCGCCCGCAGCCCGAGGACATCGCCGACTGGGTGGCCGCCGCCGAGACCGGCAGCTTCGGCGTGCAAGCCCAGCAGCTGGTGCGCGAGATCGCCGCGCGCGAAGTCGAGCGCGCACGCGCCGGCCATCTGCCGACGGTGGACGTCGTTGCCCGGCGCGGAGTCAACAACGAACTGCAGCTGTCCGCCGGACGCAATGAGGTCACCAGCGTCGCTCTGCAGCTCAACGTGCCCCTGTTCGCGGGCGGGCGCGTGTCCTCGGTGTCGCGCGAGGCGGCGGCGCTGCGCATGAAGGCCGACGCCGACCTCGAGGACGCTCGCCGCAGCGCCGCGCTCGCCGCTCGCCAGTCGTGGCTGGGTGTCACCAGCGGCATGGCGCAGGTAAAGGCGCTCGAGGCCGCGCGCGTGTCGTCCACCTCGGCGCTGGATGCCAACAAGCTCGGTTACGAGGTGGGGGTGCGCATCAACATCGACGTCCTCAACGCCCAGACCCAGCTCGCCGACACCCTGCAGAAGCTCGCCCGCGCGCGCTATGACACGCTGCTCGCGCAGTTGCGCCTGAAGGCTGCGGCCGGCACCCTCGGCGAGGATGACGTGCTTGCCATCAACGCCCTGCTCGTGCCCTGAGCCTGGCGAACGGCCGCGTGCGGCGGACGCGCCGGCGGCAATGGAGACCGACAGGATGATGGAAGGTGCAGGATCTTCCCGGGCTGACCGCAGCGCAGCGCAGCCAGTCGCCGGCCGCGTGCCGCCCGCCTTTGTCGTCATCGCCGCCGGTATCGTCGCCGCCCTGCACATCGGCAAGATGCCGCCGGCAATTCCGGTGCTGCGCGACGCGCTCGGCGTCGGTCTCGTCGAGGCCGGCTTCCTGCTGTCGATGGTGCAGATGGCCGGGATGCTGAGCGGGGTGTTTATCGGTCTCGCCGCCGACAGCTTCGGCCTGCGTCGCAGCATGCTGATCGGTCAGCTCACGCTGGCGCTCGCCAGCTTCGCTGGAGCGTGGGCCACCCAGCCGGCCGAACTGCTGGTGCTGCGTGCAGTGGAGGGCTTCGGCTTCCTGCTTGTCGTGCTGCCGGTTCCGAGCCTGATCCGCCAGCTCGTGCCGGCGCGCAGGCTCGCGCTCCATCTCGGCCTGTGGGGGACCTACATGGCCACCGGCACCTCGTTGGTGCTGGCTGGCGGTCCGCTCGTCATGCATGTAATCGGCTGGCAGGGGTTGTGGGTGACGCTGGCGCTCGCTTCGGCAGCGGTGGCGGTGTGGCTGCAGCGCCGGGTGCCGTCCGACGACGAGCGCCGTGCGCCTCGCGCTGCAGTTGCCGTGCCCGCGGTGGCAGTCGCAACCGGGCGGTGGACGACGCGTTTGCGCGACACGCTCGGCAACTGGGGGCCGTGGCGGGTGGCGGTGACCTTTTCGGTGTACTCCAGCCAGTGGCTGGCGGTGATCGGGTTCCTGCCCGAGATCTATGCCCGCGCCGGGCTGTCGGGCCAGATTGCAGGGCTGCTGACCGCCTTCGCCTGCCTCGCCAACGTGACCGGCAACGTGGCGGCCGGGCAGTTGCTCCATCGGGGCGTGTGCGCGCGCCATCTGCTGTACACCGGATTCGGGGTCATGGCGCTGGCCGCCTTCGTCGCCTTCAACCCGCACACGGCCGATGCGCCGATCGTGCGCTATGTCGCAGTGGTGCTCTTTTCCGCAGTGGGCGGGCTGATCCCGGCGACCCTGTTCGCGCTCGCGGTGCATGTGGCGCCGAACGAGCACACCGTGTCGACGACCGTGGGCTGGATGCAGCAGTGCTCGTCCGCCGGGCAGTTCCTCGGCCCGCCGCTGGTGGCCTGGGTTGCCGGTCTCGCCGGTGGCTGGCAGTGGACCTGGGTGCTCACCGGCACGGCGTCGGCCGTGGGTTTGCTGCTTGCCAGCCAGGCGCGCTACCAGCGCCCCTGAGCCCCGGCCGCCTCCGGCTGTCCCGCTTCATCCTCACGACCGGCAAGGGAACTGCTGGCGCGTAAGGTTTTCCGAGTCTGGTACGACCAAGGCACATGCGCGGCGGGCCGGGTGTGTCCGCGCCTGCCGCTGCAGTCGACCCTCTACCCGCCCTTACCGATCGTCCGGCCGAGAACCCGCCCCATGCATGCCACGCTCCCGCTGCTCCAGTCCTCCGACTTCCCTCCCATCCGTCGTCAGGCGACGGCCACGTTGCAGGTCAATCTCGGCTATCGCTGCAACCAGTCCTGCGTGCACTGTCACGTGAATGCCGGCCCCGACCGCAGCGAGATGATGGCTCTGGACACCGTGGCGCTGATCCCGCAGGTGCTCGCCGCGCGCGGCATCGGCACCCTCGACCTGACCGGCGGCGCACCGGAACTGCATGCGGGCTTTCGTGACCTCGTGCGGGCCGCGCGTGCGCTCGGCGTCAAGGTGATCGACCGTTGCAACCTCACCATCCTGTTCGAGCCGGGGCAGGAGGGGCTGGCGGATTTTCTCGCCGAACACGAGATTGAGGTGGTGGCCTCGCTGCCCTGCTATTCGATGGATAACGTCGACCGCCAGCGCGGCAAGGGCGTGTTCGACAAGAGCATCGCCGCGCTGCAGCGGCTCAATGCACTCGGCTACGGCCATGAAGGCTCGGGCCGGGTGCTGAACCTGATCTACAACCCGCTGGGGGCGGTGCTGCCGCCTGCCCAGGCGGCGCTCGAGGCGGATTACAAGCGCGAGCTGGGGGTGCATTTCGGCATCGTCTTCAACCGCCTGTATGCGCTCGCCAACATGCCGATCCAGCGTTTCGGCTCGATGCTGATCTCGAAGGGGCTGTTCAACGGCTATCTCCGCCTGCTCAAGGACAATCACCGCGACGCCAACCTGGCACAGCTCATGTGCCGTTCGCTGATCAGTGTCGACTGGCTGGGGCGTCTCCACGACTGCGACTTCAACCAGCAACTCGATCTGCCGCTGGTGGACGGGGCCAGCGGCGAAGCCCGCCATCTGCGCGATTTGCTGCACGCCGATGTCGACGGTGCGCCGATCCGGGTCGCGGAGCACTGCTACGGGTGCACGGCCGGCAACGGCTCGAGCTGCGGTGGCGCCCTCGGCGCCTGATCAGGTGGCGCTGTCGGTGATCGTGCCGATGCTCGATGAGGCGGCGGAGCTGCCCGCCTTGCTGGCGCATCTCGCACATTGGCGCGCGCGCGGCTGCGAGGTGCTGCTGGTCGATGGCGGTAGCGTGGACAACTCGGCCGCGATGGCGCGCGCCGCGGGCTTCATGGTGGTGGACGGCGAGCGCGGCCGTGCGCGGCAGATGAATGCCGGGGCCGCGAACGCGTGCGGCGAGGTGCTGCTCTTCCTCCATGCCGATACGCAGTTGCCGGCGGAGGCCGATGTCGCGGTGGGCGCAGCGCTCGCCGACGGTCGTCGCGCGTGGGGGCGTTTCGACGTGCTCATCGCTGGGCGCCCGCCGATGCTGCGCGTGGTTGCGGCGCTGATGAACCTGCGCTCACGCCTGACCGGCATCGCCACCGGCGATCAGGCGATGTTCGTGCGGCGGGACGTGTTCGCGGCGGTGGGGGGCTTCCCGGTGCAGCCGCTCATGGAAGACGTCGAGCTCTCGCGCCGTCTGCTGCGTCGCTCGCGTCCGGCCTGCCTGCGCGTGCGGGCGACCACCTCCGGCCGGCGCTGGGAGCAGCGCGGGGTGTGGCGCACGATCGTGCTGATGTGGCGGCTGCGCTGGGCCTACTGGCGCGGCGTGCCGGCCGAAGTGCTGGCCGCGGCCTACCGATGAGCGGCGGCGCAAGGGACGCAGCGACGACCGCTTTTCCGGCACAATCGCTCGAAGCCCATCGAGAGGAGACCTGTCATGAACTTCCACCCCCCGCTGTTGTTCCTGCACGTCGTCGGCGTCGTCGTCTGGGTGGGCGGCATGTTCTTCGCCTACGTCTGCCTGCGCCCCGAGGCCGCCAGCCAGCTTGAGCCGCCGCCGCGGCTGCGCCTGTGGCGCGGCGTGCTGGCGCGCTTTTTCACCTGGGTATGGGTGGCGGTGGCCGCGGTGCTGGCGAGCGGGGTGGCGCTGCTCCTTCGCACTGGCTTCGCCGCGGCGCCGCTCTACCAGCACATCATGTTCCTGATGGGGCTGGTGATGATCGCGATCTACGTGTTCGTCTATTTCGTCCCCTACGCGGCCCTGAGCAAGGCGGTCGCGGCGGAGGAGTGGAAGGCGGGCGGCGCGGCGCTCGGGCGCATCCGGCAGCTGGTGGGGACGAACCTGACGCTCGGCTTCCTCACCATCGCCGTGGGCACGCTCGGGCGCTGGCTGGGCTGAGCGGCACAGGCCGTCGCGCGCGGCGTCGCGGATTACCCGCATAACCCTGTCCTCGCGCTTTGCCGTGCACGCCGGCGATGCAACAATCGCCGGGCATGTCTGCAGCCATCCACCCCCACCCGGAGATGACACGAATGAAGACCCCCCGTCTCGCCGCTGCAGTGTCGATTGCCACTGCCACCCTCACCACCCTGGCCGCCGGCCCCGCCGCCGCCGAAACCGTGCGCTGGGCGGCCGCGGGCGACGCGCTGACCATGGATCCGCACGCCCAGAACGAGGGGCCGACCCACGTCATGAACCACCAGGTCTACGACTCGCTGGTGTTCCGCGACCAGGCCATGAAGCTGGCGCCGCGGCTGGCCACTGCGTGGAAGATCACCGAGGACCCGAACGTCTGGGAGTTCAAGCTGCGCGAGGGCGTGAAGTACCACAACGGCAATGCCTTCACCGCCGACGACGTGGTGTTCTCGATCCAGCGCGCCAAGCACGAGAACTCCGACATGAAGGGCCTGCTGACCACCGTGGTCGAGGTCGTCAAGGTCGACGAGCACACCGTGCGCATGCGCACCGACGGCCCCAACCCGCTGCTGCCCAACAACCTCACCAACCTCTTTATCATGGACCGCGAGTGGTCCGAGGCGAACAAGGTCACCCTGCCGCAGAACTACAAGGCGGGCGACGAGACCTTCGCGGTGCGCAACGCCAACGGCACCGGCCCCTTCCGCCTCGCCAAGCGCGAGCCCGACGTGCGCACCGAGCTCGAGCGCAACGAGGACTACTGGGGCAAGGGGACCTTCCCGATGGAAGTGAGCAAGGTCGTGTTCACCCCGGTGCGCTCGGCCGCCACCCGCGTCGCCGCGCTGCTGTCGGGCGAGGTCGATTTCCTGCTCGATCCGCCGGTGCAGGACCTCGAGCGCCTGTCCGCGGCCAAGGGCATCGTGGTGCGCTCGGGCCCCGAGAACCGCACGATCTTCCTCGGCATGAATCAGGGGGCATCCGAATTGCGCAGCGCGGATGTCAAGGGCAGGAACCCCTTCGCGGACAAGCGTGTGCGCGAGGCGATGAACATCGCGATCAACCGCGAGGCGGTGAAGCGCGTGGTGATGCGCGGCCAGTCGGTGCCGGCCGGCATCGTCGCGCCGCCCTTCATCGACGGCTACGACAAGGCGATGGACGTGGTGCCGGCGCCCGACGTGGCGCGCGCGAAGGCGCTGCTCGCCGAGGCCGGCTACCCGAACGGCTTCGCGGTGACGCTGTCCTGCCCCAACGACCGCTACGTGAACGACGAGGCGATCTGCCAGGCGGTGACCGGCATGTTCGGCCAGATCGGCGTCAAGGCGCGGCTGGATGCGCGCCCCAAGAGCATCCACTTCGCCGAGCTGCCCAAGGGCGAGCTCGACCTCTACATGCTCGGCTGGGGCGTGCCGACCATGGACTCGCACTACGTCTTCCACTACCTCTACGAGACCAGGACCGACAAGGGCGGCTCGTGGAATGTGACCGGCTATTCGAACCCCAAGGTCGATGAGCGGATCGCAGCGATGACGCGCGAGATCGACCTCGACAAGCGCGCCGGCATGGTCGCCGAGACGTGGAGGGCGGTGCAGGACGACGTGGTCTATCTGCCGCTCCACCACCAGATGCTGAACTGGGCGATGAAGGACAACATCGACTTCCCGGTGCAGTCCGAGAATTATCCGTACTTCAAGCTGCTGAAGTACAGGAAGTAGGCGGCGGAGGTCAGGGGCCGCACGGGGCGCGTGCGCAGGCCGTGGCGCAAGGTGGGCGCGTCGGGGGTGTCGGGGCGGCTGGGTTCGCGGCTGCCGCCGCTCCTGCAGGGAAGCGAGGCGCGTCGGGTGTGCCGCAGGAGCGGCGCAGCCGCGAACCTTGCTGCGCTGCCAGGCCCGCCGCGCGCCCCGCGTCGCGCCTGTGCCTGGCCCTCGCCCTGCAGAGGTCACCGCTCCCGACACCTGACACCTGACACCTGACGCCCTAAGCCCAACCCACCCCTCACCCCCCGCTCCCGACTCATCCCATGTTCGCCTTCATCCTGCGCCGCCTGCTGCAGTCCGTCCTCGTCATGCTGACGGTGGCGCTGGTCTCGTTCGGGCTGTTCCGTTACATCGGCGACCCGGTGAATAACATGGTTGGCCAGGAGGCGAGCATGGCCGAGCGCGAGGCGCTGCGCGAGTCGCTCGGCTTGAACGAGCCGGTACCGCTGCAGTTCCTGCGCTTCGTCGGCAATGCGGCACAGGGCGAGTTCGGCATGTCCTACCGCATGGCGCGGCCGGTGGCGGACGTGATCGTCGAGCGCCTGCCGGCCACGCTCGAGCTGGCGCTGATCTCCGGCGTCGGCGCGCTCGCGCTCGGCATCGCGCTCGGCGTCTATACCGCGCTGCGCCGCGAGGGCTGGCTGAGTCATGCGATCATGGGCCTGTCGCTGGTGGGCGTGTCGCTGCCCACCTTCCTGATCGGCATCCTGCTCATCTATGTGTTCGCGGTGGAGCTGAAGATGCTGCCCGCCTTCGGCCGCGGCGAGGTGGTGGACCTGGGGTGGTGGACCACCGGGCTGCTGACCACGTCGGGGCTGAAGTCGCTGATCATGCCGGCGATCACCCTCGGCCTCTACCAGCTCACCCTGATCATGCGCCTGGTGCGCGCCGAGATGCTGGAGGTGCTGCGCACCGACTACATCAAGTTCGCGCGCGCCCGCGGGCTGACCGATCGCGCGGTGCATTTCGGCCACGCGCTCAAGAACACCCTGCTGCCGGTGATCACCATCACCGGGCTGCAGATCGGCTCGATCATCGCATTCGCCATCATCACCGAGACCGTGTTCCAGTGGCCGGGCGTGGGCCTGCTCTTCATCACCGCAGTGCAGTTCGTCGACATCCCGGTGATGGCAGCCTACCTGGTGCTGATCGCGCTGATCTTCGTCGTCATCAACCTGATCGTCGACCTGCTGTACTTCGTCGTCGATCCGCGCCTGCGCGTGCAGCGCACCGGGCGCGCGCATTGAGCCTGTCCATGTGCCTGGCCACAGGGCCCGTCTGAAGGATCCGGATTCGAGCATGTCTTCTGCCCCCCAATCATCGCCCTCGCCCCCTTCGCCACCACCTGGCGCCCGGCGGCCTGCCCGCGCCGGGACTGCCGCGCACGCCGAAACGCGTCCCTCGCGCTGGGCGCGCCTCGTCGACAGCGACCTCTTCTACAGCTTCATCCATTCGCCGGTGACGGTGCTGTCGGCGCTGGTTACGCTGGTCCTCGTCATCGCCGCGCTGCTGGCGCCAGCGATCGCGCCGCACAACCCCTTCGACCCCGCCACGCTGAACCTGATGGACGGCTTCACGCGACCGCTGCAGGCCAATGAATTCACCGGCAACGTGTACTGGCTGGGCACCGACGCCCAGGGGCGCGACCTGTTCTCGGCCATCCTGTACGGCGCGCGCGTGTCCATCCTGGTCGGCTTCGCCGCGGTCGCCTTTGCCGCGCTGCTCGGCATCACCCTAGGTCTCATCGCCGGCTATCGCGGCGGCTGGGTGGACAGCCTGATCATGCGCATCGCCGACGTGCAACTGAGCTTCCCGGCCATCCTCGTGGCGCTGCTGATCTTCGGCGTGTTCAAGGGCGTGGCGCCGCCGGCGCTGCAGGACAGGATGGCGGTGTATGTGCTGGTGGTGGCGATCGGCCTGTCGGACTGGGTGCAGTACGCGCGCACGGTGCGCAGCTCCACGCTCGCCGAGAAGAACAAGGAGTACGTGCAGGCCGCACGCGTGATCGGGGTGCCGGCGCCGCTGATCCTGCTGCGCCACATCCTGCCCAACGTGATGGGGCCGGTGCTGGTGATCGCCACCATCGGCCTCGCACTGGCGATCATCCTCGAATCGACGCTGTCCTTCCTCGGCGTCGGTGTGCCGCCCACCCAGCCCAGCCTGGGCACGCTGATCCGCGTCGGCCAGGACTTCCTGTTCTCGGGCGAGTGGTGGATCGTGTTCTTCCCCGGCCTCACGCTGCTGCTGCTCGCGCTCGCGGTGAATCTGCTCGGCGACTGGCTGCGTGATGCGCTCAACCCGAGGCTGCGCCGATGAGCGTCTCCCATATCGAGCAGATGAACGCCGGCGGCGGCGTGCCGCTGCTGTCGGTGCGTCACCTGCGGGTGGAATTCCCCTCCCGCCGTGGCATGCTGGTGGCGATCGACGATGTCTCCTTCGCCATCGCGCGCGGCGAGGTGCTGGGCGTGGTGGGCGAATCGGGGGCGGGCAAGTCGCTGACCGGCGCGGCCATCATCGGCCTGCTCGAGCCGCCGGGCCGCATCGCCAGCGGCGAGATCCTGCTCGACGGCGAGCCGATCCACGCGCTGCGCGGCGAGGCGATGCGCCGCCTGCGCGGTCGCCGCATCGCGATGATCTTCCAGGACCCGCTCACCAGCCTGAACCCGCTTTACACCGTGGGCCAGCATCTGGTGGAGACCATGCTCACCCACCTCGAGCTCAGCCCCGCTGCGGCGCGCAAACGTGCGCTGGCGCTGCTCGACGAGGTCGGCATCCCGGCGCCGGCGCAGCGCATCGATCACTATCCGCACCAGTTCTCCGGCGGCATGCGCCAGCGCGTGGTGATCGCGCTCGCGCTGTGCGCCGAGCCGGAGCTGATCATCGCCGACGAGCCCACCACCGCGCTCGATGTCTCGGTGCAGGCGCAGATCATCGCCCTGCTGCGCCGCCTGTGCCGCCAGCACCACACCGCGGTGATGCTGATCACCCACGACATGGGGGTGATCGCCGAGACCGCCGACCGCGTAGCGGTGATGTACGCCGGGCGCCTGGCCGAGATCGGTCCGGTGGCCGAGGTGGTGCGCGCGCCGGCGCATCCTTACACGCGCGGACTGATGGGTTCGATCCCGGTGCTGGGTGCCGGGGTCGAGCGCCTGGTGCAGATCGACGGCGCGATGCCGCGGCTCTCCGCGATCCCGTCCGGCTGTGCGTTCAATCCGCGCTGCGGCGAGGCCTTCGCGCGCTGCCGCAGCGAGCGCCCCGGGTTGATGCCGGCCGGGGCGACGCGCGCGGCGTGCTGGCTGTATGCCGGGGATTGCGAGGGCCTGTCGGCTCCAGCGCGCGATGAGGAGGGCGCATGAGCATCATCGAACGTGCGCTCGCCAAGGCGAAGCAGGAAGACCGTGTCGCGGTGGAGAAGGCGGAGGGACTCGCGCATCGTCAGGAAGAGGCGGGGCGGAGCATGGACCTGGCGGGCGGGGGTGAAGCGCGCGGCCACGAAGCTGAGTCGGGTGGGGGCGGTGACGGGGCTGGGGCAGGGCGTTCGCCGGCTGTCGTGGGCGCGGGCTTGCGCGCGAACGCGGCGCCGGTGAGCCCGTCATTCGTGGGTGAGACTCCGCCCACAGTGGCTGCGCCGGTTGCGGCGCTGACGGCCGAGCGCGCGCAAAGCGCGCGGCTCGGCACCGCCCTCGATGCCACAACGTGCGCCAGCTCCGGACCCGCCGTCCCGCCGCTGTTGTGCGTCGAGGACCTGTGCTGCGCCTTCGACGTCTCCAAACCCTTCCTCAACCGCCTGCTCGAGCGCGAGCCGCGGCGCTGGCTGAAGGCGGTCGACGGCGTCTCGTTCGAGATCCCGCGCGGCGAGACCTTTGCGCTGGTCGGCGAGTCCGGCTGCGGCAAGTCGACTGTGGCGCGGCTCATCGTCGGCCTCTACGAGCCGTCCGCCGGGCGCATCGTGTTCGACGGTCACGACCTCGCCCGCGTCACCCGCAGCGCCGAGCGCCAGAAGCTGCGCCGCCGCTTCCAGATGATCTTCCAGGATCCCTACGCCAGCCTGAACCCGCGCTGGCGGGTGGAGCGCATCATCGCCGAGCCGATCCGTGTGTTCGGCCTCGAGCGCGATGAGCGGAAGATCCACGCGGGTGTCGCCGAGCTGCTGAGCCAGGTCGGCATGTCGCCGGCCGACGGCACGAAGTACCCGCACGAATTTTCCGGCGGCCAGCGCCAGCGCATCTGCATCGCGCGCGCGCTCGCCAACCGCCCCGAGTTCCTGGTCTGCGACGAGCCGACCTCGGCGCTCGACGTCTCGGTGCAGGCGCAGATCCTCAACCTGATGCGCGACCTGCAGGACGAGCTCGGCCTCACCTATCTGTTCATCAGCCATGACCTCGCGGTGGTGCGCCACATGGCGAACCGGGTGGGCGTGATGTACCTCGGCCGCATCGCCGAGATCGCCGACAGCCGCACATTGTTTGCGCGCCCGCGTCACCCCTACACGCGCATGCTGCTCGCCACCATCCCCAGCCTGGCGATGCGCGGCCAGCGCGCGGACCTGGTGCGCGGCGAGGTGCCCAACCCGATCACCCCGCCGCCGGGCTGCAGCTTCCACCCGCGCTGCGCGCTCGCCGATGAACGCTGCCGACGCGAGGCGCCGCTGCTGCGCGCGCTCGGCGGCGGCCAGCAGGTGGCCTGTCATGCCGTGGAGGAAGGACGTGACCATGAATGAGCAAGACAAGCGCACTGCGCGCCGCATCGCGGTCGTCATCGGCACCGGTGGCATCGGTGCTGCGCTGGCCGAGGCACTGCGTGCTGCGGGCGAGGGCAAGGCGTTCGACGAGGTCGTCGTGCTCGGCCGGCGCAGCACGCCGGCGCTCGATCTGCTCGACGAGGCCAGCATCGCCGCCTGCGCCAGGTGGCTTGGCGCGCGTGGTTCAGCGGAGCTGGTGATCGACGCCACCGGCATCCTGCACGGCCCCGGCATGGCGCCGGAGAAGAGCTGGCGCGAACTCGACCCCGCCACGCTGGCGCAGGCGTTCGCGATCAACGCGATCGGCCCCGCGCTGCTGATGAAGCACTTCCTGCCGCTGTTGGCGCGCGACCGGCGTGCGGTGTTCGCCACCCTGTCGGCCAAGGTCGGCAGCATCGGCGACAACCGGCTCGGCGGCTGGTATGCCTACCGCGCCTCGAAGGCGGCGCTCAACCAGCTGGTGCGCACCGCCTCCGTCGAGCTGCGCCGCAGCCGGCCGCAGGCGATCTGCGTGGCGCTGCATCCGGGCACGGTCGACACCGGGCTGTCGGCGCCTTTTGCCAAATCCGGCCTGCAGGTGCAGGCGCCGGCGCTCGCCGCGCAACGTCTGCTTGCCGTGCTCGCCGGGCTCAAGGCGGAAGATTCGGGGGAATTCTTCGATTACCGTGGCGAGCGTCTGCCGTGGTAGCTGGACGAGGGGCTGGCCTGTCCACGCTGCACCGCACTCCGTTCCGCACTGCCTTCCTGCGTCCATCCCCGCCTTGCGGCGGGGCGTAAACACGCTGCGCCCGCCGGCGGGCGGCGTACACACTTCAGGAGACGACATGAACGCGCACGAACAGGAACACATGTGGTCCACCCGCTACCGCGACGCGGGCGCGGACTATGTGTTCGGCACCACGCCCAACCGCTTCCTGGCCGCGCAGGCGGCGCTGCTGGCGGCGGGCAGCAATGCCTTGTCGGTGGCCGATGGCGAAGGCCGAAACGCGGTCTGGCTGGCTGAGCAGGGCCTGCAGGTGACGGCGACCGAGATCTCGCCGGTGGCGCTCGAGAAGGCGCGCAAGCTCGCCGCCGGCCGCCATGTCGAGGTCGACTTCGTGCTCGCCGATGCGGTGGCGTGGGACTATCCCGCGGCCGCCTTCGACTTCGTGGTCGGCATCTTCATCCAGTTCGCCGACCCGGCGCAGCGCGCGCGCATCTTCGCCGGCATGACGCGCGCGCTGCGCCCGGGCGGCCACCTGATCGTGCAGGGCTACACGCCGAAGCAGCTCGACTACCGCACCGGCGGCCCCTCGGCGGTCGAGAACCTGTACACCGCCGGGTTGCTGCGCACGGCCTTTCCAGGCCTGGAGATCCTGCACCTGCAGGAATACGAGGATGTGCTCGACGAGGGCGTGGGCCACAGGGGGCAATCGGCCCTGGTCGGGCTGGTCGCGCGCAAGCCGGTGGCGTGATGCGGATGGCGAATCTACGCACGCGTGTCATGGACGGTGCGCGCAGGAGGATGCGATGAACAACACCAGGGCGATCGTCACCGGCCACAGCCGTGGCCTCGGTGCGGCGATCGCGGGCGAACTGCTCGGACGCGGGATCCCGGTGCTCGGGCTGGCACGCCAGGGCAACCCGGCCCTGGCTGAGCGGCACGGCACGCAGCTGGTGGAGGTGGTGCTCGATCTGGCCGACAGCACGGCGCTTGCCATCTGGCTGGGCGGCGGCGTGCTGGACGCCTGGGTCGGCGCTGCCGGGCAGGTGCTGCTGGTGAACAACGCCGGCGCCGTGCACCCGATCGGGCCCTTGCCGCTGCAGGAGGTTGAGGCGGTGGCGCGTGCCGTGGCGCTGAATGTCGCCGCACCGCTGATGCTCGCCGCCGCGTTCGCGCAGGCCGGGGTGGTGGCAGCCGGGGGGGCGGTGGGCCGGGCGGGGCCGGATGAGGGCAGGGATCGCCGCGTGCTGCACGTTTCCAGTGGCGCGGCGCGCACCCCTTACGCGGGCTGGAGCGTGTATTGCGCCACCAAGGCTGCGCTCGACCACCATGCGCGTGCGGTACAGGCGGACGCCACGCCGGGGCTGCGCATCTGTGCACTCGCGCCCGGGGTGGTCGATACGGCAATGCAGGGCGAGATCCGCGCCAGCGCGCCGGAACGCTTTCCGCTGCGCGAGCGCTTCGTCGACCTGAAGCGCAGCGGTGGCCTGGTCGCGCCCGACGACTGCGCGATGCATCTGGTCGATTTCCTGCTCGACGAGGACTTCGGCCGGGAACCGGTTGCCGACCTGCGGGACCTGATGCAGTGAGCGGCGAAGGGCTTGAGCAGCAGGACGGCAGCCGGGTGTCGGTGACGGACCCCGTGGCCGAGCCCCTGCCCTCGGCGCGCTCCGCGCCCGGCAGCAGCCGGCTCGCCCGCCTGAAGCGGCGCGGCCTGCGCGTGGTGGTGTGGCTGCGCCGCCACCCCTGGCTGATTGCGAGCTTCGGTTTCGTCTCCGGGGTGCTCAGCTTCGTGCTCGTGGAACGCCACGAGGGGCTCGCGCGTGCGATGGCAGTGGCGATGCTTGCCGGCTGGCTGCTGCTGGTCCTCGAGCGTGTGCTCGATCGTGCGCTCAGGCGCCGTTTCGGCTTTGGCCTGCCGCCGGCGGTGGTGCGTTACCTCACCCAGTTCACCCACCAGGAAAGCCTGTTCTTCGCGCTGCCTTTCTTCGCCGCGAGCACCTCGTGGAACAGCGGCCAGGCGGTGTTCACATCCGCGCTCGGGGTGATGGCGCTGGTGGCGATCGTCGATCCGCTCTATTTCGGCCGCCTGGCGAAGCGGCGCTGGCTCTTCCTCGGTTACCACACGCTGACCCTGTTCGCGTTGCTGCTGGTGGTGCTGCCGCTGGTGCTCCAGGTGCCGGCGATGGCGAGCTACCAAGCGGCGCTGGCGGTGGCGGTGGTGCTGTCCTTTCCGACCCTGGCCGGCGCGATCAGCGTGCCGCGCTGGTGGCGCGGGCTGCTCGTGCTGGTGCTGCTGCTTGGGCTCGGTGCCACGGGCTGGCTGGCGCGGCTGTGGGTGCCGCCGGCCACCCTGCGCCTGACCCAGGTGGCGGTCACCACCCAGGTCGACGAGGCGCGCAAGGCGCCAACCGAGAGCCTGCGCAGCATCGAGGCCGCGCGCCTGCTGCAGGAGGGCTTGTACGCCTACACCGCGATCCATGCGCCGCTCGGCCTTTCCGAGCAGGTCAGCCATGTGTGGCGCCACGAAGGGCAGGAGGTCGACCGGATCGTGCTCGAGGTGAGCGGAGGTCGTGCCGAAGGCTACCGGGCGTGGACGCGGAAGCGCAATTTTCCGGAAGACCCCCGCGGCCGCTGGCAGGTGCAGGTACTTACCGCCGATGAGCGCATGGTCGGTACCCTGCGCTTCACGGTGGAGTGAGCGCGCCGAACGAGCGCGGACAAGCGGCACGCCCGGCGGGCGCCGGTGTGCCGGCGCCGGCGCTCAGCAGATCCGTTCCCACAGGCTCTGCTCGTCCTCGAACTGGTCGAGTTCGAGGCCTTTGAAGTCGCTGCGCGAGACGATGCCGACGACCTTGCCCTCCACCACCACCGGGAGGTGGCGGTAACCACCGTCGCACATCATGTGCAGGGCGTCGATCGCCTTGCGGTCAGGGGTGATGGTGTCGGGCGCGGCCGTCATCACGGTCGAGAGATGCACCTTCGTCGGATCGCCGCCGCTGGCGATGACCTGTACCGCGTCGCGACCAGTGAAGATGCCCTTGAGGTGGGCGCGCGCATCGGTCACCAGCACCGCGCCCACGCTGCGCTCGCACATGTTGCGACAGGCGGCCTGCACGGTATCGGTCGGGCGCAGCATCAGCGGGTTCTGATCCTTGACGATGAAGGAGATATTACGGTTCGTCATGGCATCCTCCAGTTCTGTCTTTGGTGTGATTTCCATCACACTCTAGGGCGAACGGAGGGTTGACGTCTTGATATTGATTAAGGGCCCGCCTTGGGGGGTGTGGCCTAGGCGCGCGGGCGATTGCAGGCAGGAACTCACGTTCATGCAGGTGCGCTGCGGGCCGTGCAGGGCCATGGACAAAAAAATGGCACTCCGCATGCGCGGAGTGCCGAATCTCCATTGAAGGAGGGAGGGAGACAAGCAAGCGGAGCCGCGCCGCGGCTGCGGCGCGGGGATAGAGGGCGCGGGGAAGGCGCGCGGTCGGCGGCGCCGGAGCGGCGCTTGAAGGCGCTGGCTGCCCCGCGTGCGATCAGGCTCAGGCAGCGCGGTGGGTGTGGTTGCCGTGCTGGCGCTGCCAGCTCGCGTGGAAGGCCGAGAAGAGATCTTCCATGGCGATCAGCGGCAGACGCCACATCCGATTCTGGGTGCGAACGTAGGACTGAACGCGCGGGGCGCACAGCGTGCTGCGCTCGGTCTCGAGCAGGCGAACGAAGTGGTCCATCGCCGAACCCCAGTATTCCGCGTTGCCGACCCAGCCGGTCTCGGCGGTCGCTTCGCGCACGGCCTTGCGCCAGAGGGTCTCGGCACGTTCGAGGGACACACCCGCCTTGCGGGCATACCAAGGCAGCAGCTTGGGCGTTTTCATGATCGGTTCTCCGTCGGGGCCGGGTGTGGCCCTTTGATTCCGGCCGCTTTCTGGGCGGACGGTAAAACGTTTATGTTGTGGCGCAATATAAATAGGACGCCATCAGTGTTCCTTGATTCTGCACAATATTGATCTGCGATGCCCTGACAAGTTCCCAGGTCTCGAGATTTTATAGTGCAGTGCACAACTCCAATTTAGCTCAAAAACGCCGGTCTGCAAGTAAGCTGTTGTTGCAATGCAACATCACGTCGTGCGGTATCGATTCGGCCCCACTCGCCGTGCCCGATACAATGCGGGCTCGAAGAGGAACCGCGATGTCCACGCTGCTCAGCAACCTGAACCCGGAACAACTGCAGGCGGTCAGCCTGCCTGCCCAACATGCCCTGATCCTCGCCGGTGCGGGTTCGGGCAAGACCCGCGTGCTGACCACACGCATCGCCTGGCTGATCCAGTCGGGACAGGTCGACCCGAGCGGCATCCTCGCCGTTACATTTACCAACAAAGCCGCGAAGGAGATGCTCGCCCGTCTCGGCTCGATGCTGCCGGTGAGCACGCGCGGCATGTGGATCGGCACCTTCCATGGCCTCTCCAACCGACTGCTGCGCGCCCACCATCGCGACGCCGGGCTGGCGCAACTGTTCCAGATCCTCGATTCGGGCGACCAGCTCGCCGCGATCAAGCGCCTGTTGAAGACACTCAATGTCGACGACGAGAAATTCCCGCCGCGCGAATTGCAGCACTTCATCAACGGCCAGAAGGAAGCCGGCAACCGCCCGCACGCGGTCGAGGCCTGGGACGACTACACCCGCCTGCGCGTACAGCTCTACCAAGAGTATGAGGCGCAGTGCCAGCGCGAGTCTGTTGTGGATTTTGCGGAGTTGCTGCTGCGCAGCTACGAGCTGCTCGAGCGCAACGAGCCGCTGCGCCGGCACTACCAGCGTCGCTTCCGTCACAT